>Ga0307955_1000014_pt1 | contig 101966 bp, 101 predicted proteins | sample OrgLakmetagen439_FD_201819 | JGI IMG/M metagenome (GOLD analysis project Ga0307955, IMG submission 201819) | Saline water microbial communities from Organic Lake, Antarctica - #439 | ecosystem: Environmental > Aquatic > Non-marine Saline and Alkaline > Saline | place: Antarctica: Organic Lake...
GAGGGCGTGGAAGAACAGGCCCAGGCCGAGATGCTTATACGGTTCGGTTGTCAGCGTTTTCAGGGTTTCTACTTTAGCCGGCCTGAGGCCATGAGCCAGATATATGAGAGGCTTCGGGTTCAGGCCGACTAATGCGTTGAATGGATCATGGGCCAGACTGTGACCTTAAGTGAATATGGGTCGCAAGTATCGATATCAGGCAATATTCCTGCATAAAAATGATCTATTCTGAAATCGTGGAGCCCAGGGAAAGTGGAAATCCGTGGTCGGGCATTGCTGCAACTACCGAAGTTACATTGGAGTTTCAGGATGAGCGACAGATTGTTTGGCGAGGACGTGATTTTCTTTCAACGCCTTCTGAAATCAGAAGGTTTTTACCCCGGCGCGTTGGACGGGTTGTGGGGGCGGATCTCCGAGTCCGCTGCCACCGCCTTTGATACAGAATACGAAAAACTGAAGAACGAACTCGGCACCTTTGATCGCCGCACGGAACAGAAGATTTCCTCACTATCCATCCAGGCCCAGCGGGAAGCCCGCGCATTCATGCGGCGAGCACTGAGCTGGGGCGTGAATGTGAAAATTATCTCCGGAACCCGCACCTACCATGAGCAGAATCAGCTGTTCCGCCAGGGGCGTTACGGCAACCCTGGCCCAGTCGTGACGCGAGCTCGGGGCGGCCAGAGTCATCATAACTTTGGCATCGCCTGGGACATTGGCATTTTCAGGAGGGATGGCTCCTACTCAACGAGTCAGAGCGATTACGACGCAGTTGCAGAATACGCCACCGGATCACTGGTGTGGGGTGGCAGCTGGCGTTCGTTTCCAGACTCGCCACACTATCAACTGCGAACGGCCCACACCCAGATTGCCTGGGTGCGGACTCGCTTTGAGCAGGGTGAAACTTACGTAGCTTGAGCTCGCTGATTCTTCAGTGTCGCCCCTCGGCGATACGGCTGAACCACTCCACCCCAAACCGCACGCCGTAGCCCTGGAGGTCCGTCGGGATCTGCGCAAGCCCGCCTTTGTGGGTGCCGGACGATGCCATGTCTACATGCACCCAGCCGATGTCCTTATCCACAAAGCTGCCCAGAAAACGCGCCGCGTAAATGTGATCTCCGGGACCTGCGGTTCGGCATTGCAGGGTGTCTGCAACCTGTGACTTGAGGTCTTCGTCATAGTCGTCTTCGTAGGGGAACGGCCAGACTCGCTCGCCGCACTGTTCGCCCGCCTGAATGATGGGCTCGACCCACTGGCGCCGGTTGGTAATCGCGCCGGCCATGCGCTGGCCCAGCGCCGCAACAACCCCACCGGTGAGCGTGGCGTAATCCAGAATGGCGCGGGGTTTGGACCGGCTGGCCAGTGCCAGGGTGTCAGCCAGAACCATGCGGCCTTCGGCGTCGGTGTTGATCAGCTCAATGGTGGTGCCGTTCAGCGCCGTAATTACGTCGTTGCATTTCACCGCCTTTGGTCCGATGTGGTTTTCCGCCAGAGCCAGCCAGCAGTCCACGGGCTGGTCGAACTCAAGCCGGGTGAGTGCCAGCAATGTGCCAATGGCCACGGCGCTGCCTTGCATGTCGCCATGCATGCCCAGCATGCTGCCGCCGGTTTTGAGGTTGCTGCCACCGGTGTCAAAACAGATGCCTTTACCGACCAGTGCCAGGGGCTGGCTTTCCTTGCCTTTGTTGCCGGCCGGGCGGTAGCTCAGGTGAAGTATTCCGGCATCGCGATTCGGGCTGGCCTCGACAACCGACAGGAAAGCGCCAGCTTTCATCTCTTCCAACTTGTCACAGTCAAAGAATTCAGAGGCCCAGCCCTCACGGCTGGCGAGTGTTTCGGCATAACCCCGATAGATTTGGGGCGTGAGATAGTTGCCCGGCAGTTGTGTCAGCCAGCGGGCCAGGTTGTTGCCTTCGGCTGTGGCCTGGGCATGGCGGAAATCGGCATCGCCGAAATCACCCAGAAATGACATCGAGCTCAGCGGCAGCAACTCAGCGGGCTTGCCAGTGATCTTCGGCAGCTGAAACAGCGCCGCATGTGCGGCAGCCACTAATGCCTGAGCCATCGTGCTCGCTGAATCCGATGTCTTCAGCAGCGAGACAACGTTGATCTTTGTGACCCGTTCGGTGAGCAGCGGAGCGATCAGCTTGCGTGCCAGCGAGAGCGTCTTGAAGCTGTTGGTGTTGTCGGCCACAAACGCCGCCACAATCCGGTGCCCCTCCGGGCCGGAAACCACCACCGGGTTGGTGGCCTCGCCATGGCTGGCCAGCCGCGCGGTGAGAAAATCGGCCCAGGGGGTGCTAGAGAGTGCGCCAGACAGGGATTCCTTGCGTTCTGACTGGGGAATCAGCAGTACCAGACCGACATCGGCTGCGAATTCCCAGGTTTCCGGAATGTCAGTGGGTTGTTCCAGCGCCAGTGTTGGCAGCGTCGGCAGGTCGGGGTTTTGCATAAAGTATTCTCCGGAGCAAGGTGCTAAGTGTTGCGGTCGAGATGATGACTATACTGAGCTCAATTGGCATGGGTTTCTAATGTTTTTCAGCTATTTTCTGGATAGGTTACATGCACAGTGTCGCCGATTTCGAAAACTCTCAACATGCTGGTTTTTTATAACCCCGTTGTATTACCGGGAAGATGGGCTAAATTCAAAAAGGCTTTACCCATCTCGCCGACTGATCATGGAAGATTTCCGTTATTGCGCTGCCCCTGAAATTGTTGCGCTGTCGCTGAAATCCTCCTCCTGTGATTTAGTTCCGCCGGCTCCAGGAATGCTTGGAATGCAACGGAGGACGGCTCGTGGCCAAAAATATTATCTTCATGATTCATGGTGTTGGTGCTCACCAGGAAGGCTGGGTTTTTGCTGATGATGGCCCGGTTCAGGCACTCGTAAGTGCCGCCAACGCTTATCCGGGATTCAGCAAGGACGACCCGCTTACTAACAGTCTGGAATTCGTTGAAATCCGCTACGACGACATTTTCGACCGGATTCTCAAAAACTGGCAGTCGCTGGCTGGCGGCCTGACGGATCTCCCCGGCGCCACGCCGGAGGCCATCGGCAAGGTTCGTGATGCCATTCTTGACTATGGCGACCCCGCCGACGGCTTTTTCACCAGCCACGGCATGGATGTGGTGTTCTACTCGGGATTTGCCATCGTGCGCCGGCTGGTACAGCTCACCGTGGCCACCAAAATCATGAAGACGGTGGCCGAGCAGGGCACTAAAGACCGGCGTTATTCGGTGATCGCGCATTCGCTGGGAACGGCTGTTGCCCACGATGCTATCCATCGTCTGGCCAGCACTCAATGGCTGACCAGCAACATCAAAGCGGGTAACAAGGTCCTTCCCGAACTGGCCGACGTGTCGGCTGATCCCGCAGAACTTGAGGCCTTGCTGAAACGTTATAAAGCCAATCCCTTTGGCCCCGGAAAGTTTACTTTCGACGGCATTTTCATGATCGCTAACACCAGCGCACTGCTCCATGGCGACACCCCGTCGCCAGACAAGAGTCTGGTGCGCCCGCGACTGGCGCAACCAAACCCTGACCAGTACATGTGCTCCAATTTTTTCAATATTGACCACAAGCTTGATCCCATCGGCAAGGTTAAACGTTTTCGGGCAGAAGAAGCCTGGCCGGCACCCGCTACCTTTGGCATGGCCACCGATCTGTTTTCGATTGATCACGTTCACGACGTTAATGTTCATGGCTTGAGCCATTACCTGATTCACCCCCTGGTACACCGGGAAATCCTGCGGCTGATGGTGGCTCACCGGTTCAGCCACGATGATTACAGGCACGCCCTGGAGCGAACGAACAAAGGTGGCGACTTTCCACAGCTGGGTGACACCTACCGGGACGAGGACCGACAGGAGGAGCTGGTCGGCAAGCTGGAAGGCATCGCTGACAGGCTGGAAATCAGTGCCAAAGTGGAAGGATTGGTGAAGCTCTACATTGCTCTGGACACGATCTACAAAGAACTGCGTAGCGAGGGGCTGAGCCATGTTTAATACTGTTAGCGCAGCCAGCAGAGTCTTATTGCTGGCCTTGCTTGTTGGTCTGGTTCTTCCTGCTTCTGCCCGGGAGCAGTGGTGTGGAATATATGCGCCGAAGAAGGACCACCCGCTGGCGTGGTCAAATCTTGCTCCGGCGGTTGAGGACCGCCTTGAAGCGGGCGAGTACGAAGCGGCCTATCGGTTCATTGTTGATGTCTATGACGCCCACTACGGAGCGCAGGACGAGGCGTTGTTGCGAGCTCTGCGCCAGAAGATGGCGCGGTATCTTGAGCGCCGTAAGGCTGAGGGCGAGCGCCCGTCGGACTGGCTGGGTTTCGGGATAAACAACCGCAACACCTATAATCTGACCATGGAGGGTGCTTCCGGCGCCGCCGACACGCTTCACAGCGTGTCGTGCAGCAGCGACGTGTGGACGGGTACGGAATCGCCGGAGGTCGCCGTGTTTTATGTGGCTGCGGTGATGAATCAGGCGGCTGAGGAGGGGATTGAAACCCTCCGCGTGTTGGCTGCCAACCAGGCCGATGCGGCCAGACGAAGCTATGATGACTGGCTGTTCAACGGACTGGCCATGTGGCCCTGGGAGCTGAAAGCTAATGAGTTCCGGATTGAAAAGGATTTCGCCAGCCCTGCGCCGGAGTGGCAGCTGACGTTGCTTCGGCCCAGTCCCGCGCTGGCGATCCTCGCACCGAACGTTGAGAACGCAGAACTGAACTACGCTCTGATGCTTGAGCCCTTTGGCTACGTGCGTTACCTGGAAGGAAGCCGGCACAGGGAGTGGTGGGGTGTGTCGCCGGTAGTGACCGTGACCGACGATAACGGCACCGGGTACGGATTACTGGCCCGCTACAATGAGTTCACCCTGAGCGCGGCTCATCATGAGAGCGTGGATGAAGTGCTGGTGTACTTCAGCATCGATCTGTACCAATACCTGTTGAGTCAGGAAGACAGAATTCGCAGCGCGAGGTCGTTTTTCAGTAGCGACTGAGTGAGATCCCGTTCCCGGCCATGAAAGCATTGAGGCGGCGGCGAGAAGCTGGCACAGTTTAACGATTCAAAACTCAACCAAGCACGAGGAATGACCGGTGACGGATCTTGTAAATTACCAACTGAACGACGGCGTCGCGACAATCACCATCAGCAATGGCAAGGCCAACGCCCTGAGCCATGAGGTGTTTGACGCGCTAAACGAAGCGTTGGATCGCGCCGAGCAGGACAAAGCCGTGGTGATTCTGACCGGTCAGCCGGGTATTCTTTCCGGCGGGTACGATCTGAAAGAAATACAGAAAGGCCCGAAGGAAGCCACTGCACTGGTTTCGATGGGCTCAAAATTCACCCGTCGCCTTGCCGCGTTTCCGTTTCCCATCATTGGCGCGTGCAGCGGACATGCGATTGCCAAGGGCGCGTTTATTCTGTTGTCTGTGGATTACCGCATCGGCATTCAGGGCAGCTTCAAACTGGGCCTGAACGAGGTGGCCATTGGCATGACCATGCATCATGCAGGTATTGAGATCGCTCGCCACCGCCTGACGCCCGCGCATTTTTACCGTTCCGTTGTAAATGCTGAAATCTTCAGCCCTGCAGGCGCGGTTGAAGCCGGCTTCCTTGATGAGGTGGTTGCGCCCGAACAACTGATGGCCCGCGCCAACGAAGTGGCCCAACAGTTCAAGCAACTGAATATGAAGGCCCATGCCCAGACCAAGCAGAAGACAAAGGCCGATTATCTGGAGTTGCTCGACCGCTGCATCCTGAAAGACGCAGCAAACATGGGCCTTACCAGCTGACCAGGCGCGGGGTCAGTCTTCCTCAATTGATTTTTCATTATAGGTTCACCACTTACCCGTTACGGAGAATGACATGGCAGGTGCAAGCGACAGTTATCACGAGCCCATTGAGCAACTAACGGAAAAAACCCGGGACATGCATCGCGCCCTGGTCTCGGTTCAGGAAGAGCTGGAAGCGGTCGACTGGTACCAACAGCGGGCGGACGCCACCACAGACGAAGAGCTTAAGGGCCTGCTACTCCACAATATGCGCGAAGAAATCGAACACGCCTGTATGGTGCTCGAATGGCTGCGGCGAAATCATCCGGACTTTTCCGAGCAGATGAACATCTACCTTTACACGGACAAGCCAATTCTCGAGGCCGAAGAGGAAGATGCGAATTTGAGCGCAGCACCGGAGCAAAACGGCCCGACCAAAACGCTGAATAAATTTACCATTGGTTCAATGAAAGGTAAGTAACATCATGAGCTATCTTAATCGGGAAAACGCCTCTTTTTCTAAAGACATCTGGGAAAGAATCGACGAAGCGGCGGTTGGTGCGGCCAGGGAAGTGATCACCGGACGTCGGTTTCTGGAAGTAGACGGGCCTTATGGTGTGGGCCTGACCGCCATTGAATCGGGTGAAGAGGGCTATTGCCGCCAGCCTGCGCCGAACGAGGCCGGTGCGGTCATGAGCCAGGCCAGCGCCATTCCCATGCTGCGCAAGGGCTTCGGCCTGAGTGTCCGCCGTATCGAAGGCTACGAATCCATGGGACAACCCCTGGATCTTCGCTCGGTTGAAGATGCCGCCGAAGCGGTGGCGCGCCGCGAAGAAGAATTCATCTACTACGGCCAGCCGGATTTCGGTCTAGAAGGGCTGCTGACTGCCAAGGGCCGCAGCGAGGTTCAATGTGGTGACTGGAGCAAGGTTGAACAGGCTCTGGAAAACGTACTGACAGCGGTCAATCATCTGGATGAGAGCGGTTTTCACGGACCTTACGCGCTGGCGCTGTCTCCAGCTTGGTATAACCAGCTGTTCCGGCGCTACGAGGGCACCGACATGCTGCAGCTTGAGCACCTGAAACGTCTGTGTGAAGTGGGTGTCTTCAAGGCAGAAATCGAGGGTGCCGTGCTGGTGGACGCGCGGGTCGGCCGCATTATTATCGGTCAGGATCTGATGACCGGCTACTCGTCCAACGACGGCATTCATCACCAGATGTTCGCCAGCGAAAGCCTGGTGTTGCGGGTCGAGGAACCCGGCGCCATCTGCACGCTGACCAAAAAAGCGTAAGCAAATCATGGCGACGGAACCAGACCTCACCCGGGGGCGCCAGGGCGCGCAACAGGCGCTGGCAGAACTGGATAAACTAAGCCGGCGCCAGGTTGAGTGTGACAATGAACCGTTGCGCTCAACGCTGGCCGGCATTGCCCGGCGTAAATCCGGTCAGTCCTGGCGGATGCTGGAATGGCTGCGGCAGCATGACAGCGAGGGCACACGCCAGCGACCGCTGCCGGAAACGGTGAAGTCATTGAACTGCGGACGCTAACCCCGGAGCTGATTGTGTCCAAGGTGGCCCGCCCTCCGGTGTTTCAGTTTGGGGCCGGCCATTCCCGAATGCTTGAGGCGGTCACGCAACAACTCCGGCCAGGGGGATTCCGTCTGGAGACGGAAAGCTACGACTGAAACGGCGCCACACCTGGGTCTGACCAGCCGATCAGACCAATCCCATCCTGTTCTGTCTGTCAGGGTATGACGATGTTGAAGCGCCCGTCGGGTTTGTCCAGCATGCTGAAGAAGTTGATGAAATCCAGCCTGCTGCCAGCCAGGCTCAGATCGTCACTGAACAACAGCTCCTTGAGGCCGACCTTGCCGATCAGCATATCCACGAACACCGGTTGTGTGAGCGTTAACGTCGCATCCGCTGATGTGTCCACATCGGTCTTCTGGTGATGCAGTACCGAGTTTTTCAGTGTTAGCAGATAGCTCTCGTTCAGATCGGTAAAACTGATCTTGATCGTAATGAATTCGCCGTCGGCCTCATCCGCCTTCAACCTTACCGCCATGCTGTCAAAAAACCGGGAGACCGGGGTGTTGAGCATGATGTTTTCCATGACGGCGGGATTTATGCCCTCATCAGGCCCTCCGTTGCGTAGTTCAAACGCGCCGGTCAGATAGAAATCCCGCCAGGGTGCCGATTCGGCCTGATAGCCCAGTTGATCGTAAACTCTGGCCAGAAGGGCTTTGGCCTCGGTGTTGCCTGGTTCTGCAAACACCAGATGGTTCAGTAACTCCGCCAGCCATCGATAGCTTTTTTTGCCCTCTTCCGCGCTCATGTTGCTGGCGGCGTCGAATTGCGCCTGCGCTTTGTTGAGCACCTGATCGGCGCCGCCCATCATGGCGATATAGCGTTCCGCCGCTTCCGGCTCCGGTAATGGGTTGAGTTTGGCCGGGTTGGCGGTAAACCAGCCCATGTACTTTTGATAGACTGCTTTGGCGTTATGGGAGACGGTGCCGTAGTAGCCCTGATTGTGGAAGGTCTGGTTAAGTGCGGCGGGCAATCTGAGATTTTCCGCGATTTCGTTGGGCGTCAGGCCCCGGTTCAGCATGCGCACGCTCTGATCGTGTATGAACTTGTAGGTGTCACTCTGGATGGCCAGAAAATCCTGAATATTCTGCTGGCCCCATAGCGGCCAGTGGTGGCTGCCAAAGTAAATGTCGGCCTCATTGAAACGCTGCCGCGCTTCGTCGATAAAACCACTCCAGATCAGCGCATCCCGCACTTTTGCACCGCGAAGCGTATACAGATTGTGCAGGTTGCTGCTGACCAGTTCGGCGCCGCAAAAGGCTTTGTGGTCGGGCAGGTAAAAGGTGAACTCAGCGGGGGCCTCAGAGCCGGACACCACCTGAAAGATCATGGGGACACCGTCGATTGTCAGGGTATCGCCCGTTTGCTGAATCAGGTCAGTGGGCTCAGCAAATCCGAACGTGCCGAAGGCCGGGCCTTTACCTAGCCCTGTGCCCACGTGGCCGCGGGCGTCACGGCTCAGTCGCCGGCCATACATGAAGCCGGCGCGTCGACCCATGGCGGGGCCGGCAATGATGTTTTCGCTGGTGGCTTCTTCCTCAAATCCTGCCGGCGCGATGATTCTGAGGTTCTGTTTTTCCACTTCAGACAGGTGCTGGAGAATACCCTGTACCCCGCCAAAATGGTCGATGTGGCTGTGGGTAAACAGGATCGCTTTAACCGGTTTTTCACCCAGGTTTTCCCGGGCAAACAGGAAGGCTTCGCTGGCGGTTTCTTTGGCGGTCAGCGGGTCCACCAGGATCCAGCCGTTGTCACTTTCAATGATCGACATGTTTGCCAGGTCGTAACCCCGGATCTGGTACAGCCCCTCGGTCACCTTGAACAGACCGTGGATATTGTTCAGCGCCGCTTGTCGCCACAGGCTGGGGTTCACCGATGCGGGCGCATTGCTGCCATCGGCATCAATAAAGTCGTAAGCCGGCATGTCCCAGAGGGTGGTGCCGTTCGGGTGTCTGACGACCAGATCCGGGTTCTGTGCGATCAGGCCCCGGCGGGCATTGGCAAAATCGTCGCGGTTGCTGAAGGGCCGTTCCTGAAGCACCTGCTGATTAGCCTTGAGGGTGACTTGCGTTGGCGCGGTATGGCCAGCTGCATTGGCATCCGGTGCGGTGGGTACGTTGGAGTTGCAGCCTGCGGTGGCCAGCAAAAGCGCAAGAACCGGAAGGGAGAATGGGTGATCAGGAATGATTACTTTGGACATGGCGAACCTTTTAAGTGCTTTGCAGGTTCGCCCAGTATAGCCGTGTATGGTCGCTCTATTCCTCAGGCATATATAAGGAGCCTGCTCTGGCGATTCACCTGAAATGGTGTAAGTTGGAGTATCGATTCAATAAAACGATCTAAGGAGTGTCGTGGTGGCCGTGATGGCCTTGCCACTGGCCTGTGATGGGCCCTGATGTCCTGCTTTCAACCAAGAGCGAGCTTATGTTTCATATTCACGTAGAACGAATCATCGAAAAAGACATTGAAACCGTGTTCGAGGCGATCTCGGATCATGCGGCTTACGATCAGTTTCCCGGGGTGGATAAGGCTGTTCTGGTGGAAGAAGGCCGCACCGAGAGAAACGGTGAGGGCGCGTTGCGGATCATTGGCGCGGGGCGGCTTGAGTTGCACGAGCGAATCACCGTATTCGAGCGACCCGCGAAAATGCATTACCAGATTGAGAAATCAAAGCCCTTTTCACTGGACCACCGGCGCGGTGAAATTACGCTCTATAAAGTGGGTGAGCATACCAAGGTTGTCTGGATCTCAACCGGTCACATCAAAGTGCCCCTGGCGGGGCATCTGCTCGATAAGGTGGCTCAGGCACAGTTCTCCAAAGCGTTTGCGTCGGTTCTCAAAGCTATCGCAAACCGCTGAGGGCGGCTCCGGGTAACACCTACATATTGGCTGAAAGGCAGAGACACGTGGACAAGCTAACCGATCATGTTGACTGGCAGTATCTCTTTCGCGAATTCTGGCATTTGTATCGCTTTGGCTCCGCCGGTGGCAATCGGGTTATCCGCTCGCACCTCAAAGAAGTGCGCAATCGCCTGAACGCGGAACTGGAAAAGAATCCGGCCGTTGCGTTCGACCAGCCTGTCAGGCTCCCCGTTTGTGCATGGCTCAATCGCGCAATTGATCAGGGCCTGAATGAGCGCGCCGCGCCGCTGGTTCGCTCTTTGGTGCGGGTGTCGGGTCAACTGACCTGGCGCTATGGATATGAACGCATGCGCCCCGGGCTTGCCCGAAAATACGCTTACGCCGAACTGATGGGCCCCAATGGTCCGGTCATGAGCGACAAGCTAATTCTGGGGATTGTGCTGTTTGCGCCCAAGTGCACCTATCCGGAACACAGCCATGATGGTATCAGTGAATCCTACATCTGCCTCAGCGGTTCGATCTCGGACGGCAACTACAGCGTGTTTATGCCGGGCTCACTGCTGTTCAACCCACCAAAGCGGGCCCACCGTATGACTACCGGGGATTTTGAGCCAACGCTGCTGGCCTATGCCTGGGTTGGCGAGCCCGATAAACTGGCCCATCAAAAAATGGACTTCTCCGCCAAGAAATCCTAACCCCCCACATCCTTCACATTCTCCATCACCACGTAGGTGCTGGTCTGGAGCACGTGGGGCAGGGTTGAAATCTGTTCGCCGAGCACCCGCCGGTACTCGGCCATATTGCTGGTGCGCACTTTCAGCAGGTAATCGAAATTGCCTGCAATCATGTGGCACTGTTCCACCGCAGAAATCTGATTTACGGCTTCATTGAAGCCGGCCAGAGCCTGGCTGGTGGTGTCCTTGAGTTTCACTTCAGTAAAGGCAATGTGGTTCTGCCCCAACTTGGTCTGATTGACCAGCGCTGTGTAGCCGGTGATATAGCCTTGCTCTTCAAGTTTCCGCATCCGGACCTGGCAGGGCGTTTTCGACAGCCCCACCCGCGACGCCAGCTCCGTGACCGTTACCCGTGCATTTTTCTGCAGTTCCCGGATGATTGACCGGTCAATTCGATCCAGTTCGACCATGGCTGCCTCCTGATCTTTCTTAAACTTCCCTGCGTAAACTTCAAAAAGCAACTAAGCTGAGAAGAAATTCGCTTGGATAATGGAGCTACAGTGAATACTGCGCTAAAGGTTAAGGCTTTTCGCCTGGCCGGTAAATCGTCTGAAGAACGACCATCATCTTTTTATCGTCAAAAAAAGTCTGAATGTACGGCGAAATTCATTTTTACAGTGAAATAGTCTTTCTCGTTCTCGGTAGAATGCGAAAAAGACCAACAAGATAAACAACTATGAGGGTTCAGCCATGAGGCCGCAGCAATCAGTAACGCCCGAGCTCGTCGACAGCAGGCAGGCCATTCGAGATTACATTCTCGCCGATGAACATACTGTCATCAGCGAATTGATTGCGGGTGCTCAGTTGTCCCAGGCAGAACGCAAGGCTATTTCCGCTCGGGCAGCCGAGCTGGTTCGCAACGTCCGTAAAAACGCCAAGTCTTCCATTATGGAAAAGTTTCTTGCGGAGTACGGGCTGAGCACCAAAGAGGGTGTGGCACTTATGTGTCTGGCCGAAGCTCTGTTGCGGGTGCCGGACGGCACAACCATGAACGATCTTATTGAAGACAAGATCACTGCCGGTAACTGGGGCGACCATCTGGGCAAGGCCTCTTCATCGTTGATAAACACCGCGACCATTGCCCTGCTGATGACCAGCAACCTGCTTACGGAGTCCGAGCGCCAAAGCGTGGGCCAAACCCTCCGTAAACTTCTGAAGCGCCTGGGTGAACCGGTGATTCGCACGGTGGCTGGCCAGGCCATGAAAGAAATGGGGCGGCAATTTGTGCTCGGGCGCAACATCAAAGAAGCCCAGAAAGCCGGTGAAGACTACATGAAGAAGGGTTACACCTACTCCTATGACATGCTGGGGGAGGCTGCCCGCACGGATCATGACGCTCAGCGTTATTACAATTCCTACTCCGACGCCATCGATAGTATCGCCAGGCATTGCAGTGGTGACGTTCGCAAGAATCCGGGTATTTCGGTCAAGCTCTCTGCGCTGCTTGCAAGGTATGAGTACGGCAACAAAGAGCGGGTTATGAAGGAGCTTGTGCCCAGGGCCAAGCGGCTGGTCAAAAAAGCGGCCGCCGCTAATATGGGCTTCAATATTGATGCCGAAGAGCAGGATCGGCTCGATCTCTCACTGGATGTCATTGAGGCTCTCCTGAGTGACCCTGAACTGGCAGGCTGGAATGGCTTCGGCGTGGTTGTACAGGCTTATGGCAAGCGGGCATCGCACTTGTTGGACTGGCTGTACGGGACGGCTGAAAAATACGATCGCCGCATCATGGTTCGGCTGGTTAAAGGCGCCTATTGGGACGCTGAAGTCAAGCGTGCCCAGGTGATGGGCCTCGAGGGATTCCCGGTGTTCACCCGCAAGTCCTGCAGTGATGTGTCCTTTGTGTCCTGCTCCACCAAACTGCTAAACATGACTGACCGGATATACCCGCAATTCGCGACCCATAATGCCCATTCTGTGTCGGCCATTCTTGAGCTGGCCAGAGTGCGAGGTGAAGCGAACTATGAGTTTCAGCGTTTGCACGGTATGGGTGAATCCCTGCACAGCAAAGTAATGGAAGAGAGCGGCGTGCCCTGCCGGATATATGCGCCAGTCGGACCCCATCGCGAACTGCTGGCGTATCTTGTACGCCGGCTGCTGGAGAACGGTGCCAACAGTTCCTTTGTAAACCAGCTTGTGGACGAAGACATTACGCCTGAAATGATCGCGAAAGATCCGATCGATGCGGTTGAGGAAATGGGTAAAAACATTTCCAGCAAGTCGATTGTGCATCCGCCCAAGATCTTTGGTGAGAACCGTCGTAACTCCAAGGGCTGGGATCTTACCGATCCGGTGACGATCGAGGCGATCGAAGAAGGTCGCAATGCCTACAAAGAACACCACTGGAAAGGCGGACCGCTGATTAAAGGTAAGGTATCGGGCACCGAAGTTCAGGTGGTGCGCAACCCAGCGGACCCGGACGATCTGGTAGGCCATGTGACCCAGGCCAATGAGGAGGATATCGAAACGGCAATTTCCGCGGCCGAGAAAGGCTTTAAGTCCTGGTCGGCGACATCTGCCGAAGATCGGGCCGCCATGCTTCGCAAAGTAGCGGATCTCTACGAGCAGAACACCTACGAGCTGTTTGCGCTGACCTGCCGGGAGGCCGGTAAGTCGCTGTCGGACGCGGTTGCTGAAATTCGTGAGGCAGTGGATTTTGCCCACTTTTATGCCAACGAAGGGGTTCGCTACAAGGATAGCGGCGAAGCTCGTGGTCCTGTGGTGTGTATCTCACCCTGGAACTTCCCGCTGGCCATCTTCACCGGCCAGATTCTGGCTAACCTGGTGGCGGGCAATGTGGTTCTGGCCAAGCCCGCCGAGCAGACGTCGCTGCTGGCCGTTCGAGCGGTAGAGCTGATGTACGAGGCGGGCATCCCCAAAGATGCCATTCAGCTGCTACCGGGCACGGGTGCTACTGTCGGCGCAGGCCTGACCTCAGACTCACGCATCGCCGGCGTTTGCTTTACCGGCTCTACCAATACCGCCAAGGTCATCGACAAGGCCATGACCGAAAACATGGAACCGGATGCCGTCATGGTGGCAGAGACCGGCGGGCTGAACGCCATGATTGTGGATTCTACCGCACTGCCAGAGCAGGTGGTTCGGGATGTGCTGGCTTCTTCTTTCCAAAGCGCGGGCCAGCGTTGCTCGGCGCTGAGAATGTTGTATGTCCAGAAGGACATCGCCGATAACCTGCTGGAAATGCTTTACGGCGGCATGGAAGAGCTCGGCATTGGTGATCCGTGGCTGTTGTCTACAGACGTCGGCCCGGTCATTGATGATGCATCTGCGAAGAAAATCATCGATCACTGCAAGAAATTCGAGAACAAGGACCAGCTTCTGAAGAAACTGTCAGTGCCGCACAAGGGCAACTTTGTGTCGCCTGCGGTCATAAGGGTCAACGGCATTGAGGATATGGAAGAAGAAATCTTCGGCCCGGTGCTGCACGTGGCAACCTTTGATGCGAAAGATATTGATAAAGTAGTGGATGATATCAATGCGAAGGGCTACGGCCTGACCTTTGGCGTTCACAGCCGGGTAGACGAGCGGGTTGATCGTATCTCCCGTCGCATCAAGGTGGGTAATACCTACGTCAACCGGAACCAGATCGGCGCGATCGTGGGTTCTCAGCCTTTCGGCGGCGAAGGCCTGTCAGGTACCGGCCCGAAAGCGGGTGGCCCGCAGTATGTGCGCCGGTTTATGAAAGGCGAGATTGTTCAGCGTCCGACGGAGTCCGGTGGCGACAAAGTGGATGCCAAGAAGCTGAAAAGCCTGATCGGCAAGCTTGAGAAGATGAGCACCCTGGAGCCGAAAGCGCGGATCGAGGCCATGAAGCCGGTCTTTGACTCGGTTCCGGAGCCACTGGACGCACACGTCGAGGAAATGCCGGGGCCAACCGGTGAGAGCAACATTCTGACCAACCATGCCCGTGGCACAGTGCTATGTCTTGGTCCGGATAAGGAGACAGCGATCGAGCAGATGACCATGGCACTGGCTCAGGGCAATAAGGCCGTCGTGATTGCGCTGGGTGTCAGCGACACCGTGGATCGCGCCGCCAAGGCCGGCCTGCCGGTAGTCGGCATGGAAGGCCGCCTGGAGCCGGATGCCGTTGAAACGGTCAAGGGCTTCGAGGCTATCGTCAGCTGTGCCAAGCCGACACTGCTGAAGCCTTACCGGCAGGCGCTGATGAAGCGTGATGGCGCGCTGCTGCCACTGATCACGGAGCATAAGCTCGATCAGCGGTATGTGATTGAGCGTCACCTGTGTGTGGACACCACTGCAGCCGGCGGTAACGCCAGCCTTATCGCAGCTTCTGAATAAGGTGGATAGCGGATGCCCCGCCGGGGCATCCGTTCCTCATCAGAGGAAAGTCAGTCGGCGCATTCTGTCGTTCTTTCCAGGGCGTCAACGGTATAGACGATGAGCCCCAACTCCGGCCTATAACCGTGAATTTCCGTGACGTCCAGCGCCTGCAGGAAATACAGAATCTCTTCGCTGATGACCTGCCCCGGCACCAGCACGGGGAAGCCCGGCGGGTAAGGGATTACGAAGCTGGCTGAAACCACATCCCGCCCCTTGACCATCTGTTTCTGCAGTTCGCCATTGTCGAAGCGCAGATACTCGGTATTTTCTTCGTCGTAACTGAGGAAGTAGGCCCGGCGAATGTCGCCTTCGGGGCTGTCCACGTTGGGCCGGAAAGCATCGTGGAAGCGGCTGAAGTCCGGCAGCGGCGGTAAATCCTCGGTCAGGGATTTAACCTTGCGTTCAATGATCTTGCGTTCGGGCCGGCTGCTTTCCTCCCAGCGCCGGTCGAAGCCTTTGGCCAGCTTGATGAGCACATCCAACAGGTAGGCGATAGAGCCGCGAGTAGTTCCGATGTTGGTCATGAACAGCACGGTGTTACGGGACGTCTTGTTGATCTGGATCCCGAACTGGTTCATCAGGTATTCGGTCTTGAAGGTGTCACCATCAATGCCGGTTTTGCCGATGGCCATGGTAATTCTGCTGGGATCCACCACGAACTCGTCATGGGCCCACGCCTCTTCCATCTTGTTCCAGCCCGTGATGGGGTCATAGAACGTATCGATACCGGATTGGCGATACTCCAGCGGGATCATGTCTTTGTTTACCAACACATGAAAGTATTTCTTCAACAGCGGGCTGGTATAAAGCTGTTCGCGCAGGGTCAGTGCCGCTTCCACCTGGGCGTGAACCAGTTCGAAGCCTTCCATTTCCGCCTGCATTCTGCCCACATCCAGGGATGCGACAATCTGGTAATTGGGCGAAGTCGAGGTATGGGTCATGTAGGCTTCGTGGAAAGAGGACTCTACTTTCTGGCGGTAATCCTGATCATAGACATGGATCATCGACCCCTGGCGCAGTGACGTCAGAGTCTTGTGGGTCGAATGGGTCGCGTAAACCCGGACACGCACGCTGTCGGGAGCCGGCATCAGGCGGTTGTCCAACCAAGTGGCGTCGTCGTCCGGATCCAGCTTGTCGAACTCAGCTTTCCAGGCATCGTACTCCACCTGATACTCGTCGCTGCGGTAGCGGTCCCGCAGTGTGCGGGCAGCATGCATCGCGGTACGTGGACGATAGGTCGGGTTGAAGGTGGCAAAGGCAAACCAGGCCTCGTCCCAGAGGAACACAAGGTCAGGCTTGATGGCCAGACACTCCTCCATCACCCGGCGTACGTTGTAGACTATGCCATCAAAAGTACAGTTGGTCAGCAGCAGCATCTTGACCTTGCTGAGCTGTCCGTTGCGCTTCAGGTTGAGCAACGTCCGCTTCATTTCCCGCAATGGCACCGCGCCATACATGGAGTAGTCATTAAGCGGGTAGGAGTCCAGGTATGCAACGTGAGCGCCCGACAAAACCATGCCGTAGTGGTGGGATTTATGGCAGTCACGATCAACCAGCACGATATCCCGGGGCTTTACCAGAGCCTGGACCACGATCTTGTTGCCGGTAGAAGTACCGTTTGTCACGAAGAAGCTCTGGCGAGAGCCAAAGGCCCGGGCAGCATACTCCTGGGCTTTCTTGATCGGGCCATAGGGTTGTAGCAGCGAATCCAGGCCGCCGGACGTGGCCGACGTTTCGGCCAGAAAAATGTTTATACCGTAGAAGTCGATCATCTGCCCGGCCCAGTGGGATCGGGTCACTGACTTGCCCCGGGAGATCGGCATGGCATGGAATACGCCGGTAGGCTTGCGGCTGTATTCGCGCAAGGCATCGAAGAACGGCGTGCGGAAGCGTTCGTCGATCGCCCGCAGGATCGTGTGGTGTAGCTCGATGTAATCCGTTTCGCGGTGAAAAATACGCTTGAAGTGCCGGATGTCGCTACTGGCGGTCACTTCCACATCGCCGCTGGTCACCAGGAACTGGTCAATCTCCGGGCGGATCTCGCCGATCTTTGAACCCAGCAAGAGGCTGCGCTCGGCCTCGGTCTTACCTTCCAGCGCTTTCTCCGAGAGTCCCTCCAGATAATTGCGGAGGGCACTAAGGTTGTACTTCGACTTATAGGGGAATTCGTAGCGGATCAGGCAGGCCTGGATATTGGGGTTGACCAGGATTGCAATCAGCGCGTCTTCGAAGCTTCTGACGGTAACGATGTCATAGATGAACTTGTCTTCCGGGCGGCGCAGATGGTGGAAAGCCTCACGGACCACCTCCTCCTCCTGCGGCGACATCGCATCGACAATCAGCACTTCGAAATAAGGCTGGGCCGAGCTGTTGGAGGCTGGATGGCCTCGCCGTAACTGCGCCAGGGCGTCGATCGTCTCGAGATCTTCGGAGTCCGAATCGTTCTCGCTGAGGTCGACGTGGCGGCGGCGGTAGGACTCACTGATCAGTGTTCGCACCAGGCGCTTGATCACTTTCTCCAACCGAACGAAATCATGCTGGTTGTAAAGGACCCAGAGATGCCGGAAATCTTCCTTGGACGGGAATGCGTGGTAGTCCTCGATGATTTCCAGGCGGGTAAGCTTGATATCGATGGCCTTGATCAGAGGCTTCCTTTCTACCGCATCGTCAATCTTGATAATACGGCCGAGATCCCGCTTCAGCGCGTTCCAGGTATCGGATCGCAGCTGATTGATCTTGTGGTAGAAGCCCAAGGCCGTGTAAGCGGTTTCTATCTCTTTTATTGTTTCGCTCATGATGTTACCTGCTGCCCCTAAGTTCTCAGACGAAATTTATCGCACACCACCAATAATTGGCAGCAAAGCGCAAATGCTCGCGTGCCTCCCAGGCGGCTATCCCTGGGCTTGGGCACGAATGTCATAACGGATGTCCATCGATGTCTCTTCAAAATGGTCGAAAGAGAGATCTAATGACTTGCCGCCCGGCCAATGATACTGGGCGAGGCCTTCATTCGGATGATAAACCGCCGTGTAGATGGTTCCCAGACCGCGACGATAATCGGTTCGAAACAGGGGCGGCGCGGCAAATGCCGCAATCAGCCGTTCTTTCGTCGTAGCGGGGTCGTCTAGCAGGATCGATAACTGACGTTCGCGTATCAGCGTCTCCGAGGCCAGGGCATGGGCGTACCACTCGATCCGCTTTTGATGGTTGGTCGCCACCGGTACCCGTTTGATCGACGCTGGGCGGTCGGGCGCTATCATGGCGGTCACATATCGCCTGCGCGCATCGGTCACGGTAATGTTGTAGGCCATGTGCGTGGGCACCCGGGCCAGGACGTCCGCCGCTTCCGGTGTGGTGTCACAGAACTCGAGGATGTAGCGAAGGATAATGGGCGCGCCAAATCCATCGCCTACCGCTTTGCGCCCACCAAAGGCGAGTGAGACGGACAGTCCGCTATCGTTGATGCCATCCAGTACACCCACCAGGCAATCCGACATGGCAATGACCCGGCGACCATTCCAGCAGGTCGACAGGATCGTGCCTTCACAGAGTTCGGGTGGGTAATCGTAATTGCGCACCAGCACATTAGCGCGGGCGTCGGACAAAGCCGCCTGGGAGCAGCCGGTTATATAGGCCGGCGGGCGATAGAGACTAAGCAGTCGCGAAGACAGGTCGCTACCGCCAGAAAGCTCGCACAGGCGCCGATAGGTGGGCACCAGCTTCGGCATGTGCTTGGTCAGCGCATTCAAGCAGGCCAGGTAACTGGGCCGCTCGCGCTCAGTCTCTGACAGGTACCATCGCTCGTACGCTGACCAGTGAAGGTCAAACAGGCGCTTCCACTTTGGCCCTGCCTCCGGCTCATGCACTGTCTCGAAAATCAGCTGTTTCTGCATGTTATCGGGATCACCCGGCGCAAGCGGTTGGATGGGGGGTTCCGCCCCCATCGTCGCGTTGGCATTCACAGTATTTTGAAGTTGCTGCCACCGATGGCGTGACTGACCGCCGCTGCCGCAACTGCCGGATCCTGCAGGGCCTGGCCCGAAAACTGACCGCGGATACCGTCGATCCAGGCTTTCGCCCGGGGAGTCAGCTGGAAGTCGTCGTCCATCAGGCGCCCGCGGGTGATCAGTATGCCAAGGTCGGCGCCTTCGTAACGGAAATCACCCACGCCGCTGATGCGCATGAAGAACGCTTCCTGCTCACTCTCAGCGGCGTGCGGATGGTAGTTGTAGTGATCGTAGGCAATGCTGCCGTCTTCGGACATGCGCCAGACCCCTGACTGGGGTGCCTGGGTCAGAACGTCCACCGATTCGTCGGTATGCTTGATGACAAGCTGACTCCAGCTATCAATGCTGTCCGGCTGAGCCCAGCGCTGGTTGATTTCTTCGACGTTAATATCGAAGTCCTGGTCGGAGAACTCCAGCAGGTGGAACAGGAACAACGGAACATCCGAATGGGCGAACGCCGCCACGTTGGTCAGTGAACTGGCGCCGGTAACTCGTGGATTAAGTTCGCCCAGGTAGACTTGATCAGTATCCACGTCGATCAGAAAATCGAGCTCGAAATAACCGCGGTAGCCCTCGTCGCGCAGGGCCTCGCCAAACTTGTGGGTATACTCGCGGGCTTTGTCCTGGACCTCTTGGGTGAAGGCCCCGGCAAACATCTCGTTACCGCACCAGCCGCCCTTGTAGGGCGTCAGCGCCTTGAAGCCGACCAGTTCAGTCATCAGCGGCCCCACGACGGTGCCACAGCGGGTGCTGCAGGCCTCAATCGCCGAGCCCCGGCAATTGATCCGCTTCATGATCTTCACTTCGTCTTCGGCTTCGATTTCCTCGGCGTACCGATAGTATTCATCTTCATTGGAAACAAAGTAAGTGGTGTGGCCCGAGTCACCGAAAGCCGACTGGATAACCAGATCGGAGCCGAGCTCCTCGCTGACTTCCTGCAGATGGGCGTAACTGTTTACCTTGGCAAGAACGTTCGGGACGCTTGGCACACCCGCCTTGTTGCCGATTCGTACTGTCTCGATCTTGTTGTCCATGCGCGAGCGCAATTCTGCCGGCGGGAAGGCAATGCGCAAGCCAAGCTGCTCGCAGATTTCTTCGGTATGCTCGTCGAACATAAGGAAGGCAGCGGTGCCCTTGCCGCCCCGAGACTGCAAATAATCGATCACTTCCTTATGCTCAAGCAGATAATTGTTAATATCCTCGATGCTCTCGAAATCCCGGGGAAATTTCTCTTTGGGCACGAAGATATTTTTCTGTCTGCCATCAAAGCAGTCGATATAAGTAATGTGCCGGAAGTTGCCAACCCAATCACCGATGCCCAGCAGGTTGAAGTTGGTTGCCGAGATAAAGTACACCGGCTCCTCGTTATTGTGGAAATAACGGCGTACATCAGAAATGCTTGTTATCTTTTTCATTTCTTTAACTCCTTTGGTGGGGCGTTCCTGCACGGCTTCAGGGTCCCGCGAAGGAACCTCCTGTTGGGCTTTAGGCTTACCTGCGGCAGAACTCTGACGAGGCTCCGGCATGACCGGCGCCTGATCCTGAGAGTCATTCGGCATCAGCCAGTTTGCCACCATTTGGCGTAATCGATTTAACAGATGTCGGGTCATTCGTTTCTCCGCTGCTGTATCGTCACGCTTACACCTTGGTGCTACCGGCTATGACTATTATACAACCTGGTTCCGGGTTGCCTTGACCAGCGGCCCTAGCGTGTCAAGGAACGGACTGGATCGGTTTTCACTGTTGTAGACGGTAAAGTCCACGCTGCGATCCCGGAAACTTTTCAGCGGCTGACCCAGGCCGTGCAAACCACGCTCACGCTCGCGGCGTACACGATTGAAATCCACCTCAATCGGCACGACCTCTTCGCCGGCCCCGCATTGGTGAATCACATCGCCCGAGGGGTCCACCACGATCGAACGACCATTACCCATGGCGCCCGTGCCGTTAAAGTCAAAGAAGTAGCACTGGTTGACGGCAGCGTTGGTGCGCGCAATAGATAGTTCAATATCGCGATCGATGGTATCGGTCATGGTGGGGTGCAGGATGACTTCAGCACCCATCAATGCGAGGGTTCTGACCGTCTCGGGGAACCACATGTCGTAGCAGATCGAAACGCCGAATCGACCTACTTCGGGCACGTCGAATACCACAAACTCGTTGCCCGCCTCGACGCCCTGCTCGAAGGGCCTGAAAGGAAACATCTTGCGGTAGCGACACACCACGTGGCCCTCAGGGTTGATAACCGACAGCGTGTTGTAGATCCGGTCACCGTCACGTTCGAACATGGATCCCGGAATCAGCCAGATGCTGTGCTTTAGTGCCAGTTCGCAGAACATGTTTTCCATTGCGCTGGGAAACTGCTCCGCATGATGGGTGGCGGCACCGTTGGCCATCAGCTCACTGAACATCACCATCTGAATCTGAGGCCAGCGCGTCATCATAATGTCAATGCGCTGACGCATGTCTTCGGTATTGTCGCCGTGATGCAAGGCGTACATCTGCACCCCGGCTATTGTGAAATAGGACATCGTATTCCTCTATGTAGCAATACTACCAATCCGGACTGTTTGCTCGGTGCCCAATGAAGCTCGATTCAGTCTTCGCACTGGGTACATTATTAGTAGCGTTAACCGTTGTTGAAACCGTGACTTTCGCAAGTTTAGGTCAAATTCTTGAACCTGTCGAAAGACGATTTGGATTAATTCGGCCGGACAATCCCAAAGTATCGCGCCGGTTCAGACTTCCGCGGCAATTTCCCGAAAGGCCTGAATCAGTGTCTCGGGTTCCTGAGCGCCAGACACCAGATAGGTCTGATTGATGATGTAGGCAGGTACGGCAGACACGCCGGCCTGCTGGTATTTTGCTTCGTCTTCGCGGACGGCATCGGCGTATTGATCGGATGACAGAATCGCTCTTGCCTCACTGCCTTCAAGTCCCGCGCTTTCAGCGCAATTCACCAGCACCTCGGCATCAGAAATGTTTTCGGCGCGGCCGAAGTAGGCCTCGAAGCAGGCCATTTTCATGGCTGTCTGTTTCCCTTGAGCTCCCGCCCATTTAACCAGGCGGTGGGCGTCAAAGGTGTTGCGGGTATAGCGTTCCTGCAGTTTTTCAAAATTCAGGCCCAGATCCTTTGCCACGACCATCATCTGGGACTGATTGTCCCGTGCCTCGCTTTCGCTGCGGCCATACTTTCGGGCCAGCGCGGGCAGTATGGGCTCTGCTTCGGCAGAGGGGTCCGGGTTCAGTTCAAAGGCGTGCCACTCGATTGCAAAATCCAGTTCGGTCTTCAGGGCCGCCATGGCCTTTTCAAGCCGGGCATAGCCGATGGCGCACCAGGGGCACGCAATATCCGACACAATATCTATTTGAAGTGTGGTCACGGTTGCTCCTGTCGGTTTAAGAGTTCGTAGGCAGGCTACCTTAATCGGGCAAGAGTCGGCTATCAGTAACAGAGCGTATCTCGTCGGCGGTCAGCGGGCGATAGCCGCCCGAAGGCAAGCTGGTGTCCAGTGTGATGCTGCCCATTTGCTCCCGGTGCAGGGCGGTTACCCGGTTACCGACCGCGTGGAACATGCGCTTTATCTGGTGATAGCGGCCTTCATAAATTGTCACCCGGGCAAGGTGGTCATCCAGTATTTCCAGTTCTGCGGGAGAGGTCTTGAGTTGCTCGTGCTCGAACCAGACGCCGTCGGCAAAGCGCACGGCGGTTTCAGGCGTAATGGGTTGGGCGGTATTTACGTAGTAGACCTTGGGTTTTTTCAGAAGGGGATCTGTCAGGCAGCGTGACCACTGGCCGTTGTTGGTCAGAATCAGCAAACCGGTGCTGGCACGGTCAAGTCGGCCGGCAATGTGCAAGTCGTCGATGGTGGGTGTATCAATCAAGTCGATGACGGTGGTGTGGGTCGGGTCATGAGTGGCGCTGAGAATGCCGGCGGGTTTGTTCATCATCAGGTAGTGGGCTGTTATGCCCGCCTGAATGACGCAGCCTTGCCCGGTGACCTGTTCAAAGACCGTGACTTCCCGGGCCGGGTCGTGGCAAATCGAGCCATCAATCGCAACGCCACGGCTGGCAATCAGTGCATTGGCCTGTTTGCGGCTGACACCGTTCTGGTTACTGAGAATGCGGGAAAGTTTCATGGCGGTATGTTAGCCCGCCATGAAGCCGGAATCACCGGAATTTACTGATCCAGGTAGTGGGACAAATGCAGGGCAAAGGTGCCGTTCTGGCCGCCGCCACCGACAACGAACAGTTCACCGTCTTTCACGGCTGCATCCCGGACAATGCCTTTGCGTGAACGGGTGTTCCATATCACGCGGCCAGACGCATCCAGCTTGGCAACGCGGTGGCCGTCTGCGTTAGATGTTGTCATCAGCAGGTCGCCACGGTTGTCTTCAAAGACCATCGGCTCACCTGGCAGACCATTTCAAGTTGGTTTGAACATTCATAAACAACATTCCTATCCGTAGGTCGGGTTTATTGATAATTCAGAAAACGGAACCGGTGTTGTTTTTGGCATTGGTGCTTCCGTGCAATCGGGTCCACACTAGCGGTCAAAAATAGGGAATTCATACTAGTTCCCTAAATTTTCAATTCTTTTTGCGAGTATCCGGTCTTGCTGACGTTGAACTGGTCGTTGTTGTCCGCTTTTATTCCGACGTTTTTTGTGGTGTCGATCACCCCTGGCATGTGCATGACGCTGGCGCTGTCTATGGGGATTACCATCGGTGTTCGACGGGCGCTCTGGATGATGGCGGGGGAGCTGGCGGGGGTTGCCGTGGTAGCAACCTCTGCTGCGGTGGGCGTTGCGGCTTTCATGCTGAAGTATCCCACGGCCTTTGACCTGTTCAAGTACGCCGGTGGTGCCTACCTGGCCTGGCTGGGGGTTCAGATGTGGCGTTCAAAAGGTCGCATGGCGATGCCGGAGGAAGAGGATCTTTCGGCCCGGCAGGCGTCGCGCTTGCAGTTGGCGGCTCAGGGCTTTGTGACCGCCATTGCGAATCCCAAGGGATGGGCATTTTTTGTAGCCCTGTTGCCGCCGTTTATCGACAGCGAGCTACCCATGGCATCGCAGCTGACGGCGCTGATCCTGATTATTCTTGCCCTTGAGTTCTTGTGCCTGCAGATTTATGCCCATGGTGGCAAGGGGTTGCGCCTTGCGCTTCGCCGGGGCGGTGGGGTTCGGATGGTGAATCGGGTGGCGGGTAGCCTGATGGTGTTGGTCGGTGTCTGGCTGGCGTTCGGTTAACTAGTTGCCCGCATAGCGCTCATGCAGAATACCGACACGTTTCACGTAGGCTTCAGTTTCGGCATAGGGTGGCACGCCGCCATGACGGCCTACGGCGCCGGGCCCGGCATTATAGGCCGCCGTTGCCAGGGTGATGTCGCCGCCAAAACGCTGCAGCATTCTGGCGAGATAGTTCACGCCACCCCGAATGTTGTCGGTCGCGGCCATGGCATTGCGCACGCCCAGTTCATCAGCGGTTGCCGGCATCAGCTGCATCAGGCCCTGGGCACCGGCGGGCGACAGTGCTGAGACATTGAACGCTGATTCGGCGTGGATAACCGCGCGAACCAGCGCTGGGTCAACCCCGAACTCCTGCGCAGCGACAGCAATTTCAGCTTCATAGGGTTCCAGAAAAAGCGGCGTTTTGCGCCAGTCAACGCTGGAGTCCGGGTCACAGGCGAAACACTGGAAGCGAATCACATCGAAGGTGTCGCTGGCGGGTTGAATACTACTGTAAGCCACGACACCGTTGTTATCAGTGAAACGATAAACCACTTCGTCTTTTGTCGAAGCGCGTTTTTCTTCCGATCCGCTTACATTAGTGAACTCGACGGTTCCGTCGGGATGAACAATTTTCTGAACGCCACTGGAAGACGCTTGCAGTGGAAACAGGAGCGCGCCGGCCAGGATGGTTGTTTTCAAAAAGCGATTGCAGTCCATCGTCGTTCACTTCTGCGGTTAAAATTCAATACGCTGATTATACGATCATAATGGTCAGAGAAAACCGTGATGTTTGTCTGAAAATGTTACCTGGCGCAAGAGGGCGCGAATGAGAGCAAGTAATGTTGTGTTGATTGGCATGCCTGGCAGCGGCAAAAGCACCGTCGGTGTGTTGCTGGCCAAGCGTCTGGGGCTGGGCTTTACCGATACGGATCTGCTGATTCAGCAACAGGCAGGCCGGACGCTTCAGGCACTTGTTGAGGGCGATGGCTACAAAGCATTGCGCAAGATTGAAGAGCAGGTGCTGTTAAAGCTGAATGTTAAGAAGCAGGTAATCTCCACCGGCGGTAGTGCAGTCTACAGCGCGCTCGCAATGGCACATCTTCAACAGGACGGCGTGGCCGTGTTTCTCGATATTTCCAATGCCGAAGTTCGGCGCCGCATTGGTGACTTCAGCCTGCGAGGCATTTCACGGCATCCTGAGCAGTCATTGGACGATCTCTTTGAAGAGCGTTTTGCTTTGTACACCGGCTGCGCGGACCTGACGATTCACGGCGACGGCAACCATCCGGAACAGGTGTGTGATGATATCGTTGCGGCGCTGGTTGGGTCGGATCGGTTCGGGACGCCAGTCTGACTATGTCGATACCATCAAAATCTTCCCGTTTCTACTCATTCTTTGTTCCGGCGCTGTTTGTCTGGCTTTGGAGTACCGGGTTCATTGGCGCCAAATACGGTTTGCCGTTCGCCGAGCCCTTTACCCTGCTGCTGATCCGGATGCTGTTTACCCTGACCCTGCTCGGCGGACTGGCATGGGTTATGAAAACCCGCTGGCCCGGCTGGCGGGGTGCCGGCCATCTGGCCATTACCGGTCTGCTTGTTCACGGCTGTTATCTTGGCGGTGTGTACTACGCCATCCAGGGCGGGATGCCATCAGGCATTGTGTCGCTCATCGTCGGGCTGCAACCTCTGGTGACATCAGCGGTGGCGATTGCTGTTCTCAATGAGCGCGTGTCCTTTCGGCAATGGTTAGGGCTGGTGCTGGGGCTGGTGGGTGTGACTCTGGTGCTGGTAGAGAAATTCGGCACTGGCGACACCGCGTCTGATTTCCCGCTCTGGACACTGGTCTGGGCCGCTCTGTCACTGGCGGGTATATCCCTTGGTACCGTCTATCAGAAACGTCGCGGCACCGGCGCCGATCTGGTCGCTGGAACCTTCATTCAGTACACTGCGGCGGCAACCCTCTTTGCGATCGGCGCCTTTGCCTTTGAGACCCGTGAGGTGGAATGGGCGATGCCATTGATCCTCTCCATGGTCTGGTTGGTGCTGGGTGTGTCTATCGGCGCGATTCTTTTACTGATGTGGCTGATTCGGCGCGGTGCTGCGTCGCAGGTCGCCAGCCTTTTCTACCTGGTACCACCAGTCACGGCCATGGAGGCCTTTGTGTTATTTGACGAGCGCCTTGGAGTGCTCGCCATGGTCGGTGGTGGTGTGTCGATCGTGGGCGTTGCCCTGGTGGTCACCCAGGCAGCTCGACCTGATGTTCGTCAATCACCGCCCGTTATTTCTGACAAGAGCTCTCCGTAATCCGGTTGCGCCCCTCCTGCTTGGAGCGATAGAGCGCTTCATCCGCTCGTTGGAGGAAGTCGTCGGCGGAATCTCCCTTAACCGGAACCGCAGCATAAATTCCCACACTGATGGTTAGTCGAAGCGGCCCCGCCCGGGTCGGCACGGGTTTGGCCGCTATACCCGCCCGGATGCGCTCGCCGGCGTTTATCGCGGTCTGGCTATCGGTGGCCGGGAGTACCACACAAAATTCCTCACCGCCGTAACGGGCGACCATATCAGCCGGCCAGCGAGTGCTTTGCTGGATCCGCTCTGCGATAACCTTCAGGCAGTCATCGCCCACCTGATGACCATGGGTGTCGTTGACCGGTTTAAAGTGGTCTACATCGATCATCAGTATGGCCATACTTTTCCCGCCCACGACGGCGCGTTCGAACGTGTGCTGAAGGTAGCGTTCCAGTGAGCGGCGATTACTGATCCCGGTCAGCTGATCGGTATCGCTGAGCTGTTGCAGCTTGCGGTTGGCCTCCCAGAGTTCTTCGGTACGGTCTCGTACACTCTGCTCCAGCGTTTCATTGGCCCGGCGCTGGATGTCCAGAGTTTTGGCTTGTGCCTGCTGTGCCTCGTCCTGCAGCCGAATCCGTTGACGGCTTTCGGTACTGATGCGGGCAGCAATCGCAAGCGACAGAAAGATGGCTTCTATGGCAGCGCCTATTTGCCAGCCGTGTTCGGTAAATACGTTGCTGGGCACCAGCCCCCAGGATTTAAGGCTGTAGGCTAGTCCGCCGATAATCAGCATAGTCCAGGCCATAAGGAAGTACCGGGCTGCCGGGTTGCCTTTGCGCAGGCTGTTCCAGCCCACCAGCCAGAGGATGAGGGCCGTCACGGAGGCATGTGGATTGGCCAGGCGGATGGACACGTAATAATCCAAAAACAGGCTCAGGCCGGCAATAACAAGAGCAGCAAACTGCAGAGCCACCACCAGCCGGTTGAGATTGGGTTGTTGATCCCGCGTGTTCAGTAGTACCCGGGTGAACTGCATGATCATCCACATCGCCAGGCTGACCAGCACTGACAATGCTTCCCGCGACCACCAGGCGCTTTCCAGCCCGAAATACTGATAGCCAAGGCCGTTGAACAGGGTAAAGAAAAGCCCCTGGTGCACCACGATAACGCCAATGTAGTAGCCATAAACCCGGTCCCGCAGTATCACCAGCAGGAACAGGCTGAACACCATCATGGTGACAATCAGACCCTGGAAAAATGTCAGCCATGAGTGGCTGGTCAACTGTGCTTGCTGAAGACCGGCATTGGTATGGAGGTACAGCGGGATGGTGAGCGTGTCGTCACTGTCGACGTACAGGTAGTAGTGTCTGTCGGAGTCTGGCGCTAGTGTTATCGGGAACACAAAGTTCCGGGCTGGGTAGGGGCGTTCTGGCGGTGGCACCATGCGCCCCGATTCGATTTTCTCGTGCTCGCGCCCAGCCTGAGGTTGGTAAAGTGTCAGTCGATCGGCGAACAGAGACCGGAATTCGAGGTAGCGGTCCACTGGCTCGGTGCCGGTGTTGGTGAGCCGGAATCGTACCCAGTGCCCGGCGCTGGTGTAACCGACGTTGAGCACTTCGGCGTTATGTGGCCTGAATTGTTCGCCGCGTGCACGGACATCTGACAGCGTCAGTGCCCGCTCAGGATCTTTAAGATGCTCAATGTAGGGTCCGAGCGCCAGGCTATCCCCGGCTTGTACGGTATTGATCGGTTCCAGAGCTGCTGCGGGCACAGTTATCAGCAACAGGCTGATGACCACCGTAAGCTTGACCACTGCAAGCTTGACCACTGCAAGTTTGAAGAGAGGGGCAAATGGATTTCGTAAGCTCAGATGGTGCCGTGTGAAGCCCTGCAATGTAACTCGCCGTTTTGAAGCCGCTGCGTGCCACCCATATTAGCTAACAACCGTATAGTTTGGGTGTTAAACGGTAGTCGGACTGTTGGTTTTATGTAGTAAGTAGATAGATGAGCGCACAGGCGAGCAGGGCAGACACACCCTGCCAGAAAGCAACGGGATTGCGTTCAAGCAGTGGCGGGCGGGTTTTATTGAGGAAGGCCGGGTTGGGGTGCCGCAAATCGTGTATGAATTCTGATAACTCCTGGTAGCGCTTTTCCGGGTTTACCTGAACCGCCTTTTTGAGGGTCTCGTCGATCCACGATGGAATCGCCCGATCGTCATCGAGGACAGACTGATAGTTGAGCCGACGCTGTGCCGACGCCGTTCGGCATTTCGCGACGCCGGTGCCGTAGGGGAAGTCTCCGCTGAGCAAGTGATAGGTCAGCACCCCGAGTGAGTACAGATCCGATCGGGTCGTACCGGTCTCGCCCAGAAAGTACTCCGGCGCGACGAAAAGTGCGGTGCCCGGTATATCGGACGGCTGGGGTGCCGATGCTTCCACGATGCCCGCCACCCTTGCGGCCCCGAAATCGATAATTTTTATCGTTCCCTGAGTATCCAGCATCAGGTTGTCCGGGCGGATATCCTGGTGCAGGATTTCCATCCGGTGCAGGGCATAAAGCCCCTTGGCAGCCTGTTCGATAATCCCACGAACGGTTTCAAGGTCCGGTTCCGGGTTGTCAGCCAGCCATTGTCGAAGGTTCTGTCCGTCGATGAACTCGGTCACCGTGTACAGGTAATTTCGCTGGCGTTCGGGTAATCCTGCGTTCATTACATGGGCGCTGTTGACCCGCCGGGCGATCCACTCCTCCATCAGGAAGTGTTCGAGATAGTCCGGGTTGTCCCGCAGGTCGATGGACGGTGTTTTGAGAATCACCTGGGTATCGGACGCTTGGTCCAGTGCCAGATAGACGTGGCTCCGGCTGTTTCCGTGAATAGTCCGCAGAACGGTGTGCCCGTCGAATTGGTTCGGGGGTTCCAGTATGGGGGGGAATGGCAGAGTCTCGATTTGCCGATTGAACGCCGGACCGTTCGGTTCAGGCAGGTGGTCTACCCGGATTACCTGAATGCTCAGGTTGTCGTCGCTGCCCTGTTCCAGTGCCAGTTCGACAAGCTGCCGGGCTGCATCGTCGAGTGTAGTCCCACTTTGAACAATGGCATCGATGATCTGTCGGGTCTGGCAGTGCTCGTAGACACCGTCTGTGGCGAGGATGAACACGTCTCCCTTGCGAACGGTTTCGGCGTGGTAGTCAATCTCCAGGTGGGGGTTTACCCCCAGCGCACGGCTCAGATAGCTTTCTGATTCAGACACCCAGAGTCGGTGATCGTGGGTGAGCTGTTCCAGTGCCCGATCCCGAAGCCGGTAGATGCGGGTGTCGCCAACGCTGAACAGATGGGCGGTAGCCGCCTTGATCACCAGCCCACTGAAGGTACACACGTATCCCCGGTTGGCGTCGTATCGGTATGGCCCGTTGCGGGTCTGCGCGTAGAGCCAGGAATTGGTCGCCAGCAATACGCGTTCGGCGGCCGTTCGCACGGACCAGGCTTCCGAGGTACACAGATAATCGTCCAGAAAGCTCTTTACCGCAGTTTCACTCGCGATTTGGCTGACGTCACTGGAGCTGATGCCGTCGGCCATGGCGAATACCATGCCCTTCATGTTCAGCTGCTCGCCTTTGGGCAGAGCATAGGCGTTGAAATCCTGCTGGCTTGGCTTGCGGCCTTTGCAGGAGAACTGGCCAGTGGAAACGGAAAGAGGTTCGGTCATATAGAAATAGATTAACCGGTCGCTAGAAAGTGGTTTCCAGAACAGTGCCCATTCTGGTTTGGCCCAGGCTCTGATCAAAGTCGTCGCCGTTCCAGGCGGCATGACCTGCAATCATCACCAGTGGCACAACGCCATCGGTACGGTTGACCAGCTGCTCATGTTGGAATTCTTCCCGGTAGTGGCGTTTCACCGTGTTGTTGTGGTCCAGGCGACGCAGGGCGGAAGGATCAATAAGGATAAGATCGGCCTGATCGCCGATGTTGATGCTGCCGCCTTTGACGCCAAACACGCGGGCCGGGTCGCTGGTCAGCCGGCGGACCATGTAGGCGACGTCCACATCGCCGCCGTCAGAGGCCAGTTTCAGCGCCCGCAGATTACCGTCGTAAAACGCCATATTAGTCAGGTGGGCGCCGCTGTCATTAAAGCCGGGCAGCAGCTGGCGGTCCATAAGAAGCTTGCGCACCATACGTTCATCGCGGTTGGCGGAAACGGTATACCAGCTCAGGTCATGGTCGAAGGCGCGCAGCACGGCCAGAATGAAATCGCCTTCGTCCTTTACTTGTGCGAAGTAATCCCGGATCAGGGCGGTTTCGCTTTCTGACAGTCCGTCTGTTTTTCCGGCGTTGGCTGCCCGAACACGGGCATAAACGTCCTCAAAGGTCAGACCTTCCCAGTCTTTGAGCGGACAGACGTCAATGGTCATGTCTGACATGGTGCGGTTGAAGGCATAGTCTTCCAGCCGCAGCAAACGCTTGAGACGGGCCAGGCCGAAGCCTTTCTTACCGTGCATCCACATGGCTTTGAACTGCTGGATGTATTCCGGGTCGTCCAGAATTTTGCGCCGGGTCTCGCCATCTTCCAGTTCGGTTTCATTGAGAATCCGGAGCTCTTCAATTTCTTCGGCCAGCGGTGTTACCGCGCCGTCTGACCAGGTTTTGAAAGGCGCAGCCAGTGCCTGCATGTGAAAATCGCCCTTGAGAAAGCGGGAATTGAGCACCCGCGCCAGCAATCTTGCCAGCCGGACAATCTTGCGGTTGCTATGGATGTCCAGGGCCGCCACTACGGTGGTTTTCAACGGCTTGCCGTGAAGGCGTCCGCAACTGAGCAGGAAGGTCTTGATGGTGCCGATGGTGCTGTCTTTGGGCGGCGTGGCCTGCCAGATGCCGCCTTTGCGACGAACCACATTGGTCAGCCGCTTGATATCATAATATTTGGCGAACTGGGTTGGAATGGTTTTGCCGGTATTAGGCTGGTTGGCCAAGTAATGAAAGGGCAGAGCGTCCGTGGAGAAACCGGCGTAACCGTCATCCATGGCCTGTTCCAGCAGCGCTTCCATGGCGACCAGCTCCGCTTCGGTCGGATCGCGGGAAATGCTGGCCTCAAAACCCATCACCTCAATACGCAGCATGGAGTGGGGTACCATGGTGACCAGGTTCGGGCCCAGGTTCAGCTTGTTGAGATGCTGCATGTATTCTTTCGGGTTGTGCCAGTCCACGCGGTCAGCGGTCGCCCGCAGAACGCTCTTGGGAATGTTTTCGACCCGGGCGTAACAGTCAACGATGGGATCGGCGCCGTCTTTGCGCTGCGCGCCGAAAGCCAGGCCCAGGCTGCAGTTGGCAATGACCACGGTGGTGGTGCCGTGGCGCACCGATTCCGGAAGCCCCGGGGCCACCTCCAGCTCCAGATCATAATGGGTGTGTATATCGAACAGGCCGGGCATGGCCCAGCAGCCCGAACCGTCGATGACCTTGCGCGCCATTGCCGGGTCCAGTTGCGGTGCCCGGGCTGCAATCTTGCCGTTAGCGACGGCGATATCCTCTCGAACCGGCGGGTTTCCGCTACCATCAAATACCTTGGCGCCACGGATCAAATAGTCCCAGGCTGTTGTCTGTGCTGCTGTGTCATTCATGATCGTCTCAACGCTTGCTTTGTTGTTCGAAATAGGCCGATAACAAAAGGGTTCCCGTTGCTATCACTTCATCGCGGGAGACGGCCTCGTGGCCCTGAAAAACGTGACGGTGCACGATGCCTTCAGCCATGGAAAACAGGCAGAAGGCTGTGGTTTCAACCTTGTCACGCACGTAGCGGGCAACGAATGCCCGGACCCGCTCCATCAGAACGGCTTCACCATCGTCCATCAGTGCGGCGAGGGCAGGGTCCACCCGGCGCCGGTATTCCAGCACATCGTGAAGCCCGGCTTCCTGCTGATGGAAGTCATACAGAAATCCCAGTGCCTGACGGAAAATCTGCTGAAGGTCATCGGTTTCGTTGTGGGTGTCTGCGACTTCAAGACTTGTTTCAGGCACCTGTAAATGATCGTGCAGTTCTTCAAAACGCTGGCGGGTGATTTCCAGCAGGACATCGTCTTTGTTGTGGAAGTATTGGTAAAACGTGCCGGTGGCAACGCCAGCACTGTCCGCAATGGATTTAGCGGTCGTTGCTTCAAATCCTTTGGCGGAAAATTCCGCAAAGGCGGACGCAAGCAGTGCGTTTTTTTTGCGGATAGCGCGCTGCTGTTTCGGGGCTGATTTTGGTGTTGCTTTCATAAGGCTTTTTCGTCATTCATAGCGAGATTGAACAACAATCGAAACTTGACGTCAAGTTCAGGTTTGCCCATGCTCAGCTTCTTGAATGACTGCAAAGCCGCTGCAAAAAAACTGAAATAAATCAAAAGGAGCCTCCATGCATCCCGACGACTGGAAAGTCAAAGGCACCTATCGGGAAGTCAACGGATACAATCTGTTCGTGGTGGATGAGGGCGATCCGGGGCAGGAAACCATTCTTCTGATCCACGGCTTTCCGACGTCAAGCTGGGACTGGCACCCAATCTGGCCAACCTTGCGTAAGCGCTATCGGGTTGTTGCAATGGACATGCTGGGGTTTGGATTTTCAGACAAGCCTTTGTCGCATCGTTATTCCATCCATGAGCAGGCTGATCTGGTGGAAGAACTGGTCAGATCGCTCGGGCTGAAATGCTTCCATGTGTTGGCACATGATTATGGCGATACGGTCGCTCAGGAGATGCTTGCACGCCAGAACTCTGGTGATGGTGCAGGGGAATGGCTGTCAGTTTGTTTTCTCAATGGTGGCCTGTTTCCCGAAACGCACCGGGCGCTGTTAACCCAGAAGCTGCTGCTCAGTCCGCTGGGTGCATTTTTCAATAAGCTTTCGAATAAGAAAAAGTTCGACAGTGCCTTCTCCCGTGTATTCGGGCCAGACACCAAACCATCAGAGGAAGAGCTGAATCAGTTTTGGTCACTGGTAACGTACAACAATGGCAAGCACATTTTCCACAACCTGATCACCTATATAAACGACCGAAAAAAACATCGACAGCGTTGGGTGGATGCCCTCAGGGAATCGACGGTGCCGATTGCGCTCATTAACGGCTCGGTCGATCCGGTGTCCGGCGCCCATATGGTGGCGCGCTACAAGGAGCTGAATCTTCCGCTTGCCTGGCTTAGGGAGCTACCGATGATAGGGCATTACCCGCAGGTTGAAGCGCCAGAGGACGTATCTTCTTCTTATCTCGGATTTTTGGCCCAGATCTCGTCTACGAATTGCTGAATAATTCTTATGTTTGAGGGCATATCCTGCTAATTTATCGTGGGTTCGTATAAGGCCGCATTCGGAGGAAACATGTACACGATGCTTGAAGAGGCATTCAAGGCCTGGCTGCATACGGCGGGCTACGCACTTCTGGCTATTGTTGTCGCGATCGTGCTCTACAAGGTACTGGTCGTTCTTTTGGTGCGTTTATGTAAGCCGGCGTCAGCAACCCGTCTGTTTTTCAACGCAGCAGCCGGCGCGATATGGATGTCTCTCTGCCTTGTCGCCGTTAATGGCGTGCTGCATGCTGCACCGCAGGACTTGCCGTTGTTCGGGCCTGTCCAGAAGCTTGTCACACTGCTTCTGGTGATTTCGCTTACCTGGGCGGCAGTGCGGTGTACCTCGGCCATCGGCGATGTCATCGTCAAACTCAACCCCGCCTTCGAAGACAAGTGGAAAAGGGCTCGTAAGGTTGAGACCCAGACCAAGTTTCTCGTCCGTGGTCTGAATGTTGTGATTGTGCTGATTGGTTCAGGCGCCGCTCTGATGACATTCGATTCCGTCAACCAGATCGGTACCAGCCTGCTTGCCTCAGCGGGCATTGGTGGTGTAATCCTTGGTTTTGCTGCCCGCCCGGTGCTGAGTAACCTGCTGGCGGGCATGCAGATCGCACTCGCTCAGCCATTCCGGATTGATGATGTTCTGTTTATGGAGGACAAGTGGTGCTGGGTGGAAGAAGTCACCGCCACCTATGTAGTCCTGCGGGTATGGGATCTTCGTCGCCTGGTCGTTCCATTGCAGTGGTTTATTGAAAATCCATTCGAGAACTGGTCAAGAAACAGTACCGACCTGATAGGCAGTGCCTTGATCTGGGTAGATTATGGCATTCCTGTCGAACCGTTACGCGAGGAGTTTGCACGCCTGCTGGAGGCAACGTCGTACTGGGATGGCGGTACCGGAACGGTTCAGGTAGTTGATGCCGGTGAAAAGGCGATTCAGATCCGCTTTCTGATGAGCGCAAAAAACTCCAATACACTCTGGGAACTGAGGTGTTACATGCGTGAAGGCATGATTGGCTTCATTCAGCAACACTACCCGGAACACCTTCCCCGGTTTCGTGCCCAGATGGTTGAAACCGATGTCCAGCCGAGCGAGTAAACTTACAAGGAAATCGATATGTTTGCAGGAAAGCGACCCAAGAACCTGGGCGTGAAAGACGGCAAGCTGGCGGCCTTGCCGGCCAAGCCGAACAGCGTCTCCAGCCAGGCCAAATCAGCCCGGCAGCGGGTGATGCCTCTGCGGCTTTCAGGCGAGTCGGCCTTGGCAATGAATCGACTGAAGGACGTGGTCAACAATATAGCCGGTACCACGCTGATCGACGAAAACGAATACTACCTCTACTTTGAGTGTGCCTCAAAGCTGTTGGGCTTTGTCGACGATCTGGAGTTTCTTTGCGATCCCTATGAGCAGGTGGTCCATGTGCGGTCAGCTTCCCGGCTGGGCTACTCCGATCTGGGCGTTAACCGCAAGCGGATCGCGAGTATCCGCAGGAAGTTCGAGCTGGCCTGATCGGGCCTGCATCAGTCCCAGGCTTTTTCCTTCAGACGGTAGAACTGTTCTACCACCGCATTCATAGCCTGTGCGTCGTAGTCGCGCAGGCCGCTTACGACCAGTTTTTTCGACACTTGCCCGGCTTCCTCGCCCCGGGACATCAGCCGGTAGTCCAGCGTAACACTTCCCCTTTTGCCATCCGGCACCAGCTCGGTGTGCCCCAGTTCAAGCTCAGGTTCCGGAGCGTCCAGGGTGTTAAGTGACAGGCTCATGCTCTGATACATGATCATGGGCCGATCCGGATTAAACATCACTCCTTCTTTCTCCATCAGCGGCTTGATGGTGTGAGGGAAGTTTTTGCCTGACTCCGCGACATAACTGCGAATGAGATGTTCGATAATATCTTGATCGTGGGTTGGCTCGCCTTCGCACTCCACTTCGATATACACCTTGTCGCGGCCATCACAAACCCGGATCAGGCCGTCAGCATCTTCCCGGAACGTCAGTGGTACAGAATCCCCCAACAGGCTGCGAAAGTGGAATGTCATCTGTCGGAACAGCCCGAAATGAGACACCAGCAGCGCAAACAAGAGGTCACCCGGCACGCAGAAACGCCGTGCGTCAGGGTTATGGATCGGGTTGAAGTCGCCGGCAACTTCCTTTGCAAAGCGGCTGCCCTGTTGGGCACTGATCAGTAGATTGCCGTCCTGAATCGAGTGGTAGCGTTCGAGAAACATGGTGTCCTTTTCATTATCGCAGCGTCAAAGGCCTGAATAGTGACCTTAAAATGCCAGTGTCACAAGGCTATCTAAACCAATGGCTAAGGTTGTCCGGCAGAAAATTCAATCGGTGCAGTCGCTAATGATCACATGATTGGCGATGGCGACTCCTGACTCCCTGAGTAATTCATTGATTCAGGATACGAATTGTCACTGAATTTTTGAACCAGAACTTACATTATGGCCGTATTGCAGAAAACGCCATCTACATTAGCGTTTTCTGCCAGATCGGGCAAAACTATCAAGCGTTATAGTCTAGGGGGGGGGTAACATAATGATAAAGCACCTTAAGAACACTTTAGCCAGGGTGGGCTGCAATCTGCTGGTCGGGCTGCCGTTGCTGGCACTCTCGGCGCCTCAGGCCATAGCCGCCGGAGACGAGCGATTCTACATTTTTACTGAAAACTACCCGCCCTATAACGCCGAAACAACAGGCAAGGGCTTTGCCCACAGCGCTGAGGATATTACCGGCATTTGCACCGATATGGTAAAAGCCATGATGTCGCGGTTGGACTACGATTTCGTGATGAAAATGCGTGACTGGAGCCTCGCTTACGGCTGGGTCAAGGGGCGGGAAAACCACGGGCTTTTCTGCACCGCCCGCACCGATGAGCGGGAAAACGAGTTTCAGTGGGTCGGCCCGCTGGCATCCATCAAGTGGACTCTATTTGCGGCGCCGGGCTCGGATATCACCCTGAATTCGCTTGAAGACGCCCGCGAGTACAAGATTGCAGGCTACAAGGGCGATGTTATGTCGGATTACCTGATCGCTGAGGGATTCGAGGTGATCGCAAGCGTGAGCGGTGTGCAGAACGCGCGTCGCCTGACACTCGGCCAGGCTGATCTTTGGGTGACTGACGGTGCGGTTGGCCCTCTGGTGGCCGAGGAAGAGCATGGCATCACAGGCCTGAAGCCGGCATTGGTGTTCCGTGAAACGCCTATGTATCTGGCCGTCAGCAATGAGACAGACAAAGCCGTTGTAGACGAACTTCAGCAGGCGATTGATGAGGCGCGCGACGCTGGGGAACTCTCCGCTATTCTGGCCCAATACCGGCAATAGTGGATTGGGTTGCTCATACGGCGGCGGGCACTGCGGTTTTTTTCAGGCATTGACCATAGGTGTGTGCTAGCTTTGCAGTCACACGTTCGTTTCTGACCGGTGCCTTTGATGAGTAACCCCAAGCATACCCTGTTCTGGATGACAGTATTTCTTGCCGTTGTTTTGGTCGTCTGTGCTCTCATTTACCAGCCTTTGCAGACAGCGTTTCTGGCAAACTGGGTGTTCAATCTGCTGATTCTCTGCGTGTTGCTGGTGGGCATTGCCCTTACCTACCGGCAAGTCCTGGTCCTGTTTCCGGAGTTGCGCTGGATTGCGCAGTTCCGTACTGGCAACGCCGGGCTGTCGGTATTGCAGGAGCCCCGGCTGTTAAAGCCTCTTGCGCGCCAGCTGGATGATGATTCCAAGCGTGACCGTTTCTCCTTGTCTACCTTGTCTCTCAGAACCGTGCTGGATGCCATCCACAGCCGGATGGATGAACAGCGGGAAATCACCCGCTACTTCATCAGCCTGCTCATCTTCCTGGGTCTGTTGGGCACCTTCTGGGGCTTGCTGGGCACCATCAACGCTGTCGGATCCGTTATCGTCGATCTGGATATGGGGCAGGGGGATTTCGGCAAGGTCTTTGAGCGCCTGCAATCCGGCCTGCTCAAGCCACTGGAAGGCATGGGTACCGCGTTCAGCTCCTCGTTACTGGGGCTGGGCGGTTCGCTGATTCTTGGCTTTCTTGATATTCAGGCGGGTCATGCCCAGAACCGCTTCTATGACGGCCTCGAAGAATGGCTGACCGGTGTGACCAATCTGGTCGGCCGTGCGGGCGAAGGCTCCGACGGGGCGGATTTCGATGAGCTGTCCCGGCTTGAGGATGAAAATCGCCAGCTTCGCGACCAGCTTGCGGACCGGAAGTAACGCTATGGCAGTTAACGGGCGCTCTCTATGATTGGTTCAAAACGGCGAACCCGAAGTACCATCAACGTCTGGCCAGGCTATGTGGATGCGCTGTCGGCGTTGTTGATGCTGATCATCTTCATGCTGCTGATTTATGTGGTCAGCCAGCTGTATCTGTCTCAGACGCTGTCAGACAAAGACTCTGAGCTGGCCCGCCTGAATAGTCAGTTGCAGGAAATCTCGCAGCTGCTGGGGCTCGAGCAGGAGCAGACCGACGCGCTGGAAAAGGCAATGTCGACCCTGCAAACCGAGTATGGCGACACCCTTGCTCTCAACGAACAGCTGTCAGACTCCCTTGAGGCGGAGCGCGAAAACCGACTGGAGCAGCAATACAATGCCGAGGCGCAGGCTCTGAGAGTTGAGGATCTTGAAAAATCCGTAACACAGACAGAAGCAGAGCTGGAAAATGAATCCCTGTTGAGTCAGTCCCAGCGGGCCATCATCCTCCGGCTTTCGAATCAGATAACCGCACTTCAGGATCAGCTAAGCCGTATTACCGCCGCTCTGCGTTTGCAGGAAAACCTGACCGCCGAAAAAGCGGCGGAGCTCAAAGATGTCGGAAAACGTCTCAATACCCTGTTGGCCGAGCGGGTGAACCAGCTGGAACGATTCCAGTCGGAGTTCTTTGGCCGCCTGCGGGAGATTCTTCAGGATAATGAGAATATCCGGATTGTGGGTGACCGCTTCCTGCTGCCTTCGGAGCTGTTGTTTGCGTCAGGCTCTGCCAGCCTCGGTGAAAGCGGTAAGCGGGAACTGGACAAGCTGGCCAATGTGCTTCTGGACGTGGTTTCTGCCATTCCCGGAGATATTGACTGGATTCTCCGAATTGACGGCCATACCGACCGGATCCCCATCAATACGGCAGAATTTCCCTCCAACTGGGAACTGTCGACGGCACGGGCCGTGTCGGTTGTGCGCTACCTCGCTTCTAAAGACGTACCAGAGAAACGTATGGCGGCCGCCGGTTTTGGGGAGTTCTTCCCGGTGGCGACCGGCAATACACCGGACGCCCTTCAGCAAAATCGCCGCATTGAGGTCAAGCTGACCGACCGCTAGCGAACTGGCCTGTGAGTGCGTATGCTCACTCGCCTCTGACCGCTTCACCTTATCCCGGAATTGACGAGTCGATGTCTGACCTGGCGCTTTACCAATACATCCTGATTGGCCTGATCTTCATCTGGAGCGGGTTCGTTCGCTCGGGGCTTGGCTTTGGCGGCGCCGTGCTTTCGCTGCCATTCCTGCTGCTGGTGGTCGATGAGCCACTGATTTTCCTGCCATTGATCGCAGTTCACCTGCTGGTGTTTTCCTCACTCACCATCTGGCTGAACAACCGCCGCAAGTCGGGAATCAGGGACCAGGCAGGGAATGCTGAGGGCACAGTGGACTGGCGCTATTTATGGCGAATTCTGGGCATTATGATTGTGCCCAAACTGATCGGGGTGCTCGGCCTGATTACACTGCCCTCGGACATCATGAGTCTGATCATTTTCGTGATCGTAGCCGTGTACTCCGTGTCTTATATTCTGGACCGGCCATTCCGCAGCGGCAGCCGGGCTATCGACGTGGTGTTTCTGATGCTTGGCGGCTATGTCAGCGGCACCTCGCTGATTGGTGCGCCATTGATTATTGCCGTGGTGGCGCAGCATCTGCCAAAGGAAAAACTGCGGGATACGCTGTTCGCGCTCTGGTTCATTCTGGTGACGATCAAGATGGCGGCGTTTATCTGGGTGGATATCGATTTGCAGCTGATTCATCACCTATGGCTATTGCCCTGCGCCGCCATCGGTCATGTGATCGGACTCTACGCCCACGATCGCATACTCCGGGCGGAAACGCCGGTCTTTTTCCGGCTGCTTGGATCGGTTCTGCTGATCGTCAGCAGCATCGGAATGGTTCAGATAGTCACGGCCTCTTAGGGGCTGAGAGGCAAGCTGCTCAACCAAGCGTCGCATCCAGAAACATCATCACCACAAAACCGCCCAGCAATGAAAAGGTTGCCAGGGTTTTGTGCTCGCCCCGGTGAGTTTCCGGAATGATTTCATCGCTGATGATGAAGATCATGGCGCCGGCGGCAAAGCCCAGTGTCCAGGGCATCAGAGGTTCGGCCAGCCACACCATGGTGGCGCCAAACACCCCGCCGATGGGCTCCACGAGCCCGGTGAGCAGCGCGATGGTGAAGGCTTTGAGCCGCGAATGTTCGATTGCCAGCAACGATATCGCCACCGCAAGGCCTTCGGGAATGTTCTGAAGGCCGATACCGATGGCGAGGGCGGTGCCGTTGCCTATATTGCCGCCGCCAAAGCCGACGCCGACAGCCATGCCTTCCGGGAAATTGTGCAGGGTAATGGCAATGATAAACAGCCAGATCCGGCGAATGCGCGCGCCCTCCGGCCCCTCCCGGCCGAGTCGGAAATGCTCGTGAGGCAGGCGCTGGTGAATCTGATACAGCACACTGGCGCCCATAAGAATGCCGCCAATGACGATCAGCGTGGCAGCCCAGGTGGTGCCGGTGAGTTCTTCGCCGTATTCAATGCCGGGTAGCAGTAGTGAGAAAAATGACGCTGCCAGCATGACGCCCGCCGCAGCACTGAGCATGCCATCCTGCAACGACGACGTCAGGCGCCGGACCGCAAACACGCCCAGCGCACCCACGCCGGTTGCCAGACCGGCCAGCAGGCTCGCCAGAGAGCCCATCCAGACAACGCTTAAATCACTGAACATTTAAAACCCTCATAAAACAAAGTAAATAATGCTGGCGTCGTTTACGAAGGGATGTCGGGATTGTCTCTGCCTCAGTGTTTACTGTCGGTGCTTTCGAAGATTTTGTCAGCGGACGCAGCAACGAAACCCGTGTAAAGCTGCCCGTCGGGCTTAGGGTAACGCAATGCGAACTCGTAAAAACAGCTTGGTATGCTGACTTTCTGGTCGGAAAAGGCCACCTCGGCCCGGTCCGCCATGGTGGAAGACTGTTCAAGCAACTCTTCTGGCGAGCCCTTGATCTCGCCGCCGGCGCTGTTCAGCGGATAGCCTTCATCTTTTAATGTCTGGTTGACCTCTGCGAGAGTCCTGAAGTGGCTCAGGTGATTCACACTCACCGTAAAGTGGTTGGCCCGGTAACCCCAGGCAGCCAGCCAGGCGGCGTATTCGCTCTCTTCCAGAAGTGTCTGGTAGGTGGCGTAGTCAAGGTCCCAGTGGCGACCGGAGTAGAGGAAGTGGCTGTCAGTCACCGCTGACGAATTCACGCCATCCACGAGTTCATGAACCACTGACTGCAGAGCGTCGGAGCATTGCTCCACCAGCAACTCCGAAATGAACACTTTGGGGGCCGTCGGGTCTGGATGTTCAAAATGTCGGGCATAGAGTTTTTTCGCTTCGAAGTGGTATTCGCCACCCTGTTTATAGCCCAACGCCTGGAAATGGGCCGCCAGTTTTTCCAGGTTGAGCGTCTCCAGATTGAAGGTGCGAAGCGCAATGTGATCGTTGACGATTGCCTGGCCCTGGCTGTTATCCAGCAGCCTGTGAATGCGTTGAGCCGACGGGGTTACTTCGCAGTAATTTTCCCACAGATTCTGGAACAGGGTGTCTCTGTCAGTGTGCACAAAACGTCTCCTTGACGGGTTTTGACGGGCAGTTGGTGGCCAGCGCCGGGTTCTGGTTGCGAGCTGCCTCAGGGTCGGCAAACCAGACCTCGGTACCAACCTCCAGATCCAGACTCCGCGCCAGCGACTCAGGCACTTCCAGCCTGTTCTGCGCGGGGAGATAGCGTGCCGCACTGGTGACGGTCGCCCGGAAGTCCGCCGTTTTGTTGTTTGCCACCATCAGTGTCTTACCCTGGCCGCCGTTTGTCCATGGGCCTATCGAAGGGGCCACGTCCCGGCGGATAAGAACCTGGCAGCGGCTGGACTGGCGCACGGATCTCAGGTTTTGCACCTGCGCCTCCACCGTTGGCCCACCGTCGAACGGGTCGATAAAACCGGTGTATTGAAAGCCCTCGGACTCGAGCATGTGAAGGGCAGGCCGGGTATCGGGGTGCACTTCGCCAATCACCGAGCGTGCCGCTTCGTCCATAAGGTTGGTGTAAAGCGGGTGCTCCGGCATCAGGTCTGCGATGAAGCCATTATCGCCGGTGCCTACCATCTGATTGACGGTGGCAAAATCCAGATCGACAAAGTGCGCCTGAAGCCAGCGCCAGAAAGGGGAATCGCCGGCCTGATCAGAGACGCCCCGCATTTCGGCAATCACGGTACTGGCAAACCGCTGGGGATGCTGCGCCATAAACAGGAATCTCACCCGGGACAATAACTTGCCCGCCCAGGCTCGGCGATAGCGTGGGCGCAGGAAGAGTGTGCAGATTTCGCTAAAACCGGTGTAATGGTTACACAGGGTGAGGGTTTGCTGGCGACGACTCAGGCCCAGCCGGGGCGATTGGCGGATGGTGTGCCCCACGCGGTAGTGATAGAGCGGGCGATGGTTGCCTACCGACGCTTCAATGCCGGTGGTGCCCATAATGTTGCCGGTTTCCGGTTCCTCCAGAACAAACAGATAGCTCTGATCACCGGGTTGTTTGACCATTTTGGCGAAACTGGCGACAGAGCACTCGATCTTCTGGACCAGAAAATCGTGATCATCCACCAGGGACGTAAAGCCGGGGCCGGATTCAACGGCAATGTCCTTGAGCGCGGCAAGATCGCTCACGGCAACGGGGCGAATGATCATGGGGGCGTCCTCTACAGATTTGCCCCAGTATGACGTCGCCCGACGCCATATTGTAGTGATAAAAATGATACATTAGCTTAACATTATGACAAATTAACCAATAAATTAACCATTATGATCAGTTCCCAGGACCAGAAACTGTTACTTAATTTGCGGCAGAATGCCCGCATCAGTGTGTCTGATCTGGCGCGTCAGATGAATCTGTCGCGCTCAACGGTGCAGAATCGGCTCGCCCGGCTGGAGGCTACGGGCGTTATCAGCGGCTATTGTGTGGAGTTAGGGGCGGAGTATACGGCCAGTCAGGTAGAGGCCCATGTATCAATCAAGGTATTCCAGAAGCTCACCGCCCGAACCAATCTTGCATTGGACGCCATCAGCCAGGTTTCCCAGCTTTATTCGGTCAGCGGCGAGTACGATCTGATTGCCATCGTTCAGGCTCAGTCGCTGGAGCAATTGAGCATGGTGCTGGACGAGATCGGCAATCTTGAGGGTGTTGAGCGAACCAACTCCGCGGTGGTTCTGGAGACACGGTTCCGTCGTTAGTCGGGCGCATCCTTGACGCTCTGGCCAGCTTCAGCCTTAGCCTGACATCGACCCGAATTGTGTCGACGGCTGCTTACGAATCCGTTGCGCAGCAACCATCCGCGAATACCCAGCTCCGGCCGTTGGGCAACCTTGCCCGCGATCTTCAGTCGGCGATTGATCGAGGATTGCCTGAGTCAACGTTTGAAGGCCTGATGAACTCGCTGCTTGAGGACATCCGCCAGTGGCAGAGTGAACGGGCTGAAGGTCCGAAGCCCGCCTCCGATTCGTTGATGAGTGAATTCATGAGCGAGGTTATCCAGTCGTTGAATCCGACGCTTCTGCGGTAAAGCCCTGACCGGGTCACGGCCATAGTCATCCGGGGCTCACCTCACAGGCTGGACCTCGGACATGCCGGAATTATCTGAGAAGGCCACTCAGACCGCCAAAAGTCCCGCTGAAGCGCAGTACAGAAAGGCAACCGCACCGGAGCAGATCAGCAGCCAGGCGGGGAAAATCAGTGACGAGCGTGTTGTTGTTTTCATTGGCTTCTCTAGTGATTAATTAACCCGGCCCACTCGCTTCAGGAATGAACCGGCATCACTTTAGACTATTGATTGAACTTGTCACGCGTGAAAGTGTGTTCTGCTTCCCAGTGTTCTATCTTTGTAACTATAAAAAACGTCTGCCAGCGCTCGCCTGACGAGCAATAAATAATAGCCACATAATAAAAAGGAGCCTTCAATGGCCGATGAGAGCCAAAAACAGACATCCCTTCATTGCCTTTTTTACTGGGCAGAGAAAACGCCGGACAAAGTCTATCTGACCCAACCGTTTGCTGACGGCTCCATTGAAGATATCACCTGGAAGCAGGCGTCTGATCAGGTTTTGCGAATGGCGACCTATCTGAAAGCGCAACAATTTCCCGAGCCCAGCAATATTTCTATTCTGGGCAAGAACAGCGCGCATTGGATTCTGAGTGATTTGGCGATCTGGGCCGCAGGGCATGTGTCGGTTCCGCTTTACCCGACCCTGAACGGCGACACTGCCGCCTATGTGCTGGAACACAGTGAGGCGAAGCTGCTTTCTCGGTAAACTGGACGGTACCGCCGACGGCTGGAATGACATTAAGAACCATATTCCCGCGGATATGCCGATCGTGTCGCTGCCCATGTCGCCCCGTGACGATACCCCGAAATGGGTGGAGCTGATCGATAAGCATGAACCGGCGAAACCTCAGCTGCCGGATGCGGATGACCTGGCCACTATCGTGTATACCTCCGGCAGCACCGGCCGCCCCAAAGGCGTGATGCACAGCTTCCGGACCATGATTGCAGCGGCACACGGGCTTCAGCAAATCTTTCCGGTAACCAACGAAGAGCGGATGCTGTCCTATCTGCCTTTGGCCCACGTGGCCGAGCGCGTTGCGGTTGAAACCCAGTCTCTCTACTACAGCTTTCACCTGTATTTCGCCAATTCACTGGACACCTTTCAGGAAGACCTTCAGCGAGCACGCCCGACTCTGTTTTTCTCAGTGCCGCGGCTGTGGATGAAGTTCTACCTGGCCATCAATAGCAAACTACCGCCCAGGAAGCAGAAAATTCTGTTTAATCTGCCTCTGCTGAACAAGCTGGTAAAGAAAAAGGTGCTCAGGCAGCTTGGCCTGGCCCATTGTCGCGCTGCATTGACCGGCGCCGCGCCTTTGTCTGCCGAAATCATAAGCTGGTATCGGAACCTGGGGCTGGAGCTTCTGGAAGTGTATGGCATGTCGGAAAACTTCGGTTATTCCCACGCCAACCGGCCGGGGCAGGCCAGAGTGGGCACGGTGGGCGTCACCAATCCGGGTGTTGAGCACAGACTTGCAGAGGGCGGCGAATTGCAGGTCCGCAGCCCTAGCCAGATGCTTGGTTATTACAAGAACGAAGAAAAAACCCGCGAAGACATTACCGAAGATGGCTTTCTTAAAACCGGCGACATGGGCGAGATAGATGCCGATGGTTATCTGCGCATTACCGGCCGGGTAAAAGATCTGTTCAAGACGTCAAAAGGCAAATATGTGGTGCCGGTGCCCATCGAAAACCGCTTCAACCATCCAAAGGCGGAAGTTGTTTGTGTGGCAGGGGCGAACCAGGCGCAGCCGTGCCTGATGATTCTGTTATCGGAAGAGGCGAGGGAAGAGCTTGAATCCGGCGGCAGCCGGGACGAACTGGAGCAGGAGCTGGCGCAGGCACTGGATGCCGTTAATCGCGAATGTGAAGGCCACGAAAAACTGGCATTCGCCGTGGTGGTTAAAGAGCCCTGGACCATGGAAAACGGCATGCTGACGCCCACCATGAAAATCAAACGCAACGTGATTGAGGATTTCTACAATAGCCGAATGGACGATTGGTTCGCCCAGAAGAAAAAGGTCGTCTGGGAATTCTGAGGCTTGCGAAAAAATTGATGCCGACCCAAAAAAGCCGGAGCACTGAATGGACAGGGGCTCCGGCTTTCTCCGTTCTCAGGCGCGCTGAATCAGCGTTAGCCCTGCACACCGTACTGAAAATCCGGTGTGGCGTTCCGCTTTTTCCATGAACCGATTTTGCGGCTCATTAACTGAAATGCTTTCTGTGCTGCTGCACGGGTGTGCTGGCGCCTGACATCGTTTCCGTTGTGGAGGATGCTGGATGGCAGCGGGTGATGAGATACGTTATGGACTTGAGTCATAGCGCCTCCTCCTTTGTGTTAGTGGGTTGATAGTGAGTCGCAATTGGTTAGCTGACTATGCGAAAGATTCTACGGGTTCTTTTTTGCAGCGGGAATACGTTAAGATCCGTACACACGTTGCAAATATGCAGTTATTTATGGATTGGGATTACCTTCGCTATATTCACGCCTTGGCAACCGGGGGAACGCTTGCCAAGGCCGGTGAAATCCTCGGTGTTCACCAGACCACCGTGTTGCGTCGTCTGGATCACATGGAAGAGCAGATGGGGGTGCAGTTTTTCGAACGTGACCGGGACGGGCTGCACCTTACGCCCGTCGGAGAGACCGCGTTTCGGGAAGCCGACCGGCTGACCACAGACATGGACAATCTGGAGCGCCAGCTTATCGGTCAGGATTCGGCGCCGGTCGGAAAGGTCCGGCTGGCCGCTTCGGATGTGATGGTCAACGCGCTGATTGGTCCGCTGGTTTCCGGGCTGCTGCAGGCCTACCCCGACATTGAGCTGGAAGTACTGACGGACAACGACGTTCTCAATCTGAGCCATCGCGACGCTGACCTCACCCTGCGTCCGGTCAATAAACCCCAGGCCACGCTGGAAGGCGAGCGAATTGCGACCATTGAGTCGGCTGTCTATGGCTCATCGGATTATTGCCAGCGTCATCCCGATATGGATCTGGAGCACGCGCCGGAGCGCAACAGCTGGATTTTGCCGGACGAAAGCTTCAGCCACCTGGCGACCGGCCGCTGGTACCGCAAAGCGCTTAAAAACGCGGGCTCTGTTGTGCGCTGTAACAGCCTCCAGGCAATGCACTCGCTGGCTAGTGCCGGCGCGGGTCTGGCGGTACTGCCCTGTTATCTCGGTAATGCGTCTGCTGACCTGCATCGTTTAACGCCGCCGCTGGAAGGTGAGGGCGTTGATCTCTGGCTGATAGTCAATCATGAGACCCGTCAAATGGCTCGCGTGCGGCTGGTGATGGAGTTTTTGACTCAGCGCCTGATGGAGCTGCGCCAGTGCATCGAAGGAACCGACTCGATCTGAGGCATTCACGGGTATCGTTACCAGATATCCCTACAAGAGAGCTCTACAAGAGAGCTCTACAAGAGAGCTCTACAAGAGAGCTCTACCAGTCACCACAGAATGGCCAGAACTGATAGAACCGCCAGCACTGGAATTCCTGCTCGCAGGTGTTCAACTGGTTGTCGTAGCGGAACGCCCGGTTTTGAACTCTTTCGGCCAGTGAAACAATCGCTGGTTTGGCAAGATAGCTCTGTCGCCGGTAGCCCGTTCGCCCCTCATGGTAGGCCAGATACAGATTGCGCGGCTGGTGGAGCGCGATGTCTGTCTCCCGTTGGGTCAGATGGTTGTACCAGCCAACAAAGTCCAGCGCGTATTTCATATTGGTGCGCACCACAAAAAAACCGTCGCCGTTCGCCTGCAGGTATTCGCCCCAGGCGGGGTCCAGTGCCTGGGCGTAGCCGTAGGCGGTGGTCGGGCGAAGCCAGGGTATCAACCCAAGCAGGCGTGTTCGGGGTGGCCGGGCGTGGCTGCGAAAAGACGATTCGTAATACACAAAGGCCAGTTGGGTCGCGATGGGCGTGCCCCAGCGGTCCTTTGAATTCCGCGCGTAGTCATACCAGACCGGGTGTTCATGAAAGATGTCACAGATATTGTCCGGATTGGCGGGTGGGTCCGGTTCCAGCAGGCTGAACCGCAAGGTTGCAAGAATGGTAATAATGACCCCCAACGCTGGCAGGCCATACCATCGCAGGCGTGATACCCAGATCGCAGGCAGCAATTGGCGTCGTTTGTGTTTGCGCATATCTTGCGTCGGTCACTCGGCTCGTGGCATAACGGGGCTTTGGTTCCAAGGATATTAAGTTCATGCCCACTCTATCCCAAGTTACACCGGTTTTATGTTTGTTGCTGATGCTCTCCGGCTTTGCCCAGGCCAGTCCGCTGGCCAAATCCGTGCTGGAAGCTTCGCCTATTGATGACATCGTTGCCCAGTATCCCGCCATGATGAGTGAGGGCGTCCGTCAGGGCCTCAGTCAGAGCGGGCAGGTAGATCCCATGGTGGTCACAACGGTCACAGCTGTTGTGCGCAATGCGTTCAGGGCTGCCGATATGACGTCAGAGCTGGTATCCGATCTGTCATCGTCCATGAGCGATGACCAGCTGAAAGCCGTCGGTCGCTGGTATGAAACACCCCTGGCTGACAAGGTTTCCAGCGCCGAAATTAAAGCGTCTAGTCCGGAATCCTGGCGGAAAATCGAGCAGGGCGCTTCTGATCTGCAGTCCAGGTTCCAGGGCAGCGAGCGGGCTGCGCTGTTTACCCGTTATGACCGGGCGGCCCGGGCAACCGAGAGCGCGGTGGATACCACTGTGGCTGTCCAGCTTGGGCTGGCAACCGCCATGTCTGCTTTTCAGGGCAGTGGTGGGCCCGGGCTTGACAAGATAAAGCAGATGATTGAGGGCCAGCGCAAGCAGATGCGTGCGATGGTTGCTCAACAGGTCTACGATATGTATCTATACACGTATCGCGACCTGTCGGTTGATGAACTGAAAGATTACATCGGGTTTCTGGAAACCGATGCCGGCGCAAAATTTACCCGTGTGGTAACCGCCAGCATCCAGAACTCCATTACCAGGCCGATAGACGCGGTCGGGCGTCAACTTGCGCGGTTTCTTGGCCCCGCCTGAACCGGAGTTAACCTATGGACTTTAACGCTTATCAAACGGCACTGGCCGGTGAATTCCGGGGGCAGGATTGCCCTTTTCCCCCGGAAGAGTTTGATCGGCGTCTGAGCGCGGTGCGTGACCGCATGCGCGCTGAAAGCCTGGGCGCGCTGCTTCTAACCGACCCGTCTGACGTGTTTTATCTCACCGGATACAGCACGTTTGAAGTATCCGTGCACATTGCATTGGTAGTTACGGAAGATGGTCTGGTGTTGCAGGTGCCGTCCATAGAAACCGGACCGGCCACCATTACCACCCGGGTTGAGCAGGTTATTGGCTACCGCTGGGAAAGCATCGATGAGGTGCTGGACCCGCTGGCCAATGCATTGAGCGCGGTGAGAGGGCCAGGAAATAATCTCGGCATCGATGCCTGGCACGGATCCCTGCGAACCGGAGTGGTGAACGGCCTCAAAGCCCGCCTGCACGGCACGGAATTTGTGGATACCTCAAAGCTGGTGAAATCCATCCGCATCGTAAAATCCGCAGCGGAGCTGGAGTATCTGAAACAAAGCGCCCTGATTACCTGCCAGAGTATTGAGGCTGCGGCCGCTGCCGTCCGGCCTGGCGTGACCGATAACGATATTGCCGCTGTCGGCGCCGAGGCGTTGCTAGCGGCGGGCAGTGAATTCATGAGTATGCAGCCGATTGTCACCACCGGCGCCCGCAGCAGCGTTATCCACACCAACCACAAGCGCACACCCATTCAGGAAGGTGATCCGGTCTTTCTGGAATTTGGCGCGGCCTGGCAGCGCTACACAGCGCCCATGATGCGCACAGTGATTGCGGGCGCGGCCACCGGAGTCACCCCCACCGCAGACATGCGTCGGGTGTTTGATGGCTGTCGCCGGATTGTCGATGCCCTGCAAGCCTCGATGAAGCCCGGGCAGACGTTCGATTCTGCCGCACAGGCGGCCGAATCCGCGCTGGCACCCCTGGCCAGTGAGGTATTTTTCTCGGGCGTATTCGGCTACACGGTGGGCGCGCAGTTCCCGCCATCCTGGGTCGAAGGGTCCGGTTACATAGCCCGGGGCGAGAAGGCGGTGTTCGAGGCGGGCATGGTGTTCCATCTGCCGATTTGCCTCCGGATTCCGGGGCGCTGGGGAATGGGGTTCAGCGATACGGTGCTGGTTGGCCCGGATGGTGCGGAGCCGCTGACGGCGAATCCCTGGCGGCTTGACTGACGGCCTGGAAGGCTATTCAGTAACGCTTGGCTTGTCGTGATCTTCCATCGACGCCTGGGGCCGGGAGCTAAAATAGCTCTCGTACCGGCCGCTTTCACGAAAGTTCCTCAGGCCGCGATTAAAGGTACGCAAAAGTTTGTCGGAGTTCGGGTCGTCGCGGGGAAACAGCAGAAAGCTCTCATTTTCCAGAATGGGACGGGGGTGATGGGTAATCTTCCGGGTGTCGTGGTTATCGGTCTCCCGGCGAAGAATGTAATAGCCCACGTTGATCTCTTCAGGGAACGCATCAATGCGGCCATAGAGCAGTTTTCTGAAATTCAGCTCGGTTGAGGCAGCCTTCTCAACGGTCAGAACCTTGTTCTCCGCCGCGCGGTCAAATTCCGGACCGTAACTGTAACCCATGCTGGCTCCCAGGGTCAGGCCCGCCAGATCCGAAAGCGTATCCCATTGGACCGGCAGGTCTTTGCGGTGAAACAGTACGAACTGCTCCTGCATGACGGCATCGCTGTATTTAAAATCCTTTTCCCGATCTTCCGCATACATCCAGATAGCGGTTGCGTTGTGCCGACTGTTGGCGGCTTCGCGATAGGCTCGCTTCCATGGCAGGAAATGAAAGGTGACGTCATAGCCCTGCTCGGCGAATATATCCCGCACCAGGCGTGCAACGTTGCCTTGCCCGGGCTCATTTTCCACAAAAAAAGGCGGCCAGTCGCCCACGCTGATCGTGACCTTTTCAGGGTCTCCCGCCCACAGGACGTTTGCCCACACCAGAAACAACAGCCCAAGAGCCCAATGACGGATATCGCTACGCATGATGATAATACTAGTCCAAACCAATGGGGGCGTCATCGCCGATTTTCAGCTTGAGCTCGCTCAGGCAAAAGTAGCCGGGTTGGTTCAGGCCCGACGTAAAAAACATCAAGCGGCGTATCTTTCCCATATCCATTCTTCGGTCCTTCGGCGCGGTGGCTATGTCATTCAGATTCTGGTGAATGCGGTTGATGCCCGGCGTTATCTGAAAACTTCGGTTGAAGCGATCATTGTACTCATTTTCGCCCCGCTCATGGGCCAGATCGTTGATCCTCAGAGTCAGCGGCAGGGTGTCACTGTGGGGGTTCCACAAAACGAAGGCCAGTTCGTCGTAATCACGCCAGTCTGAAGGCAGGTTTTGCAGTGATGCGCCGGAGTAGCGGCGGGTTGTCAGTGCGATGGACAGTGCGCTCTTTGCGAGCGGCCCGCAGTCTTCCGCGGAACTTCTGGCAACCTGACCACTCCAGAATCGCTCGGGATAGTCGTGCTGGAAATCGTATAGATCCGGCAGCCATTGGCTGACCTGAACCTGCTGTACAGCGATGCGGGTAACCGAAGACAGGTCAATGGCCAGCAGTATTCCCGCCAGTATCCGGGTCAACCACGTCCGGATTGGATAAGGCTTCTGAAACGCCGCCCATTGCTGCAGGGCCAGAACCGCCCAGAGGCCGGTCAGGTTCCGGAACATATCGCGGCCGTCCATATCCCTGCCGGAAAGCGACTGGATAAACTCCACTCCCAGGCCCAGCAAAAGAACGAAAAGGCTGGCCAGTACCCATAGTTTCCACCCTGAAACGAATCGCCAGGGCCGGACCGTCAGCGTGAGCAGGGCAAAAAATACGGGGTGTCCGAGATTCCAGACCGATCGGATCAGCGGGCCGTCACTCCAGCCGGGGCCGCCGATAAAAAACAGGGGGAAGAGGCAAAGAAGGCCCGCCGGGGCCAGCCAGAATAAAAGGCGACCACGGCGAGACGGGTTTGAAAGCAAGAAAGGCGAGCCCATCAGCTCCGGCTGGTAACTTCCAGCAGGTGATAGCCAAACTGGGTTTTCACTGGGCCTTGCACGGTATTGACGTCGGCGCTGAAAACCACCTTGTCGAACTCAGGGACCATTTGACCGGGGCCGAAGGAGCCCAGGTCTCCGCCCTTGCCGCCGGACGGGCAGGATGAGTGCTGTTTTGCAACTTCGGCAAAATCCTGGCCGCCTTCGATGGCCTTTTTGAGTTCTTCACATTTTGCTTCGCTGTCTACGAGAATATGACGTGCAGTTGCCTTTGCCATGATGTCTGTTTCCTTTTCTGGTTAAACGATAAAAGCCGTCAGCTTTAACTGAGGCTGAAATGCTGCCCGCCTGAGCGTAAACAGGCAAGTGATTTTTAAAATCTGTACAATGCTCCGTCCTCGCACCGGCGTCGGCCGGGCATTCACCTTAATTACGGATTCTTCCTTTGATTTCCACCGCGAATATTACCATGCAGTTTGGCGCCCGGCCTTTGTTTGAGAACGTATCGGTCAAGTTTGGTAATGGCAATTGCTATGGCCTGATCGGCGCAAACGGTTGCGGCAAGTCCACTTTCATGAAAATCCTCGGCGGCGATCTTGAACCGTCGTCGGGCCAGGTCATGGTGGACCCCAATCAGCGGCTGGGCAAGCTGCGTCAGGACCAGTACGGCTATGAAGACTGCACGGTGCTGGACACAGTGATCATGGGCCACGAAGAGCTCTGGCAGATCAAGGCGGAACGGGACCGGATCTATTCCTTGCCGGAAATGAGTGAAGAGGACGGCATGGCAGTGGCCGACCTGGAAGTCCAGTTTGCCGAGCTGGATGGTTATACCGCTGAGGCCAGGGCTGGTGAACTGCTGCAGGGGCTGGATATTTCCGAGGACCAGCACGATGGTATGATGAGTGCCGTGGCGCCGGGCTGGAAACTGCGGGTGCTGCTGGCACAGGCACTCTTTTCCGATCCGGATATTCTGTTGCTGGATGAGCCTACCAACCACCTGGACATCAACACCATCCGCTGGCTGGAAGGCATTCTGGTGGCCCGTAACAGCACCATGATCATCATCTCCCACGACCGCCATTTTCTGAATAGCGTTTGCACCCATATGGCGGATCTGGATTATCGCGAGTTGCGCCTGTTCCCGGGTAACTACGATGAATACATGACCGCGGCCACGCAGGCCCGCGATCGCATGTTGTCGGATAACGCCAAGAAAAAGAAAGAAATTGCGGAATTGCAGCAGTTTGTCAGCCGCTTCTCAGCGAACGCATCGAAGGCCAAACAGGCCACATCACGGGCGCGCCAGATTGATAAAATCCAGCTGGAAGAGGTCAAGCCATCCAGTCGGATCAGCCCGTTTATCCGGTTTGAGCAGACCAAGAAACTGCACCGTCAGGCCGTTACCCTCAACGGTCTGACCAAAGGCTTTGACGGCAAGTCGTTGTTTGAAAAACTCGACCTCAAGGTTGAAGCGGGGGAGCGGGTCGCGATTATCGGTCCCAACGGCATTGGCAAGACCACGCTGATGCAGTGCCTGGCCGGGAACATGACGCCCGACAGCGGTGAAGTGAAATGGACGGACAGCGCCCAGGTGGGGTATTACGCCCAGGACCATTCGGATGATTTTGCCGTGGATATGATCCTGTCCGACTGGATGGCCCAGTGGACGCCAGACGGCGAGCAGGTGGTTCGTGGCACACTTGGGCGAATGCTGTTCTCGGGAGATGAGATTGGCAAATCGGTAAAGGTGATTTCAGGTGGTGAAGAAGGCCGGATGCTGTTTGGCAAACTGATTCTTCAGAAGCCCAACGTGCTGCTGATGGACGAGCCCACCAACCACCTGGACATGGAATCCATCGAGGCGCTGAACCTGGCCCTGGACAACTACCCGGGCACGCTGATTTTTGTCAGCCATGACCGGGAGTTTGTGTCGTCGCTGGCCACGCGCATCCTTGATCTGTCGGCAGACGGCGTGACCGATTTTAGTGGCAGCTACGACGACTATCTGCGAAGCCAGGGTTACTACTGAGTTCCGCTTTTAACCCTTGGCGTCCATTCGCGCCAGTAGATCGTTCACGGCGGTGGCAAACTGCACCGGTGAGTCTTCCTGCAGGAAGTGGCCGCCCGTAAGTTTCAAATGCGGCTGGTCTTTGGCGCCCGGTACACGTTCCTTGATGAACTTGTCGCCGCCCCGGGTGATCGGGTCGCCGTTGCTGAAGGTGGTCAGGAAAGGCTTGTCCCACTGCTCCAGAACCTTCCATGCCGCGCGGTTGGCTTCGGTGGCCGGGTCATTGGGGGTGACCGGGACCAGTTTGGGGAAGGCGCGGGCACCGGCTTTGTATTTTTTGCCGGGGAAGGGGGCATCGTAGGCCCGCTTTTCATCCGGCCCCAGTTTGCGGAAGCTGCCGGTATCAATGATTCGCGCGATCGGAAACCAGGGGCTGTGCATGGCAAAGTTCTTCCACAGTTTGAAGGCTTTGGGTGCTGGCTGGTCGCCGGTGGGGAGCATGCCGTTACCCAGCACGATGGCCCGGAAGCGGTCCGGGTTTTCCGCCGCCAGTCGCAGACCCAGTAGCGAACCCCAGTCCTGGCACACCAGGGTAATGTCCGTCAGTCCGGTCTGATCCAGAAAGCTCTGCATCCAGTCCATGTGTTGCTGATAGCTGTAATCATCGATATGGGCGGGCTTGTCGGATTTGCCGAAGCCAATCAGATCCGGCGCGATCACCCGATGGCCTGCAGCGGCACAGATCGGAATCATATGGCGGTAAAGATAGGACCAGGAGGGTTCGCCGTGCATCATCAGCACGGGTTTGGCGTCGGCCGGGCCTTCGTCCACATAGTGCATTCGCAGGCCGTCTACTTCGATATAGTGAGGTTCGAAAGGGTAGTCCAGCAGGCGGTTGAATCGTTCGTCCGGGGTGCGCAGAGCGTCCATGAGTGTTCTCCGATATTCGATGGCTGTCGCGGAATTATTGTAAGCTTGCTTAACATACCACGACTTTAGTGGCTGTGTGGGCCATGTTTGAGACAGGTAAAGGAGTCAGTTTGGAAACGTCATGGGTTGAACAGGCAGCTATCGCTGAACGGGCCACCCGGCAGTGGCTGGATGATGTGGTGATTGGGCTGAACCTCTGCCCGTTTGCCAAAAAGGAAGTGGTGAAACAGCGGGTTCGGTTTCGGGTGTCGGACGCGGCGTCCGAGGATGCACTCCTCGAAGCGCTCCACGACGAGCTCCAGCATCTTGAAGAGCATCCTGAAACCGAAACAACACTGCTGATTCACCCGGGCATCCTCGCGGATTTCAGTGACTACAACGACTTTCTGGATGCGGCGGATGGCTTGCTCGTCGATATGGCGCTGGACGGTGTGTATCAGGTCGCCAGTTTCCATCCTGACTATCAGTTTGCCGGAACAGAGCCGGCAGACCCCGAGAATTACACCAATCGGTCGCCCTTCCCAATGCTCCACCTGCTCCGTGAAGCCAGCGTTGAAACTGCCATCGAGTCCTACCCGGACACGGATTCTATTCCAGATCAGAACGTGGAATTAATGAATCGCATTGGAACAGCGCGGTTGCAGGCATTACTGGCAGGTTGCGTTAAACCCACTGACTAGGCCGCTCTCCCGGAACCATCACAGACTCTCCCGCACCCACTCCCCGAGGGTCTGAACGGCCCTGACCCGTTCCGGGCTCCAGCCCTGAGCGAAATTGATACGGAAACAGTTTTTGTACTGTCCCGAGGCGGAGAACATTTCGCCCGGCGCAATGGTCAGATTTTGGGCCCGGCCACGGTGATACAGGTCGGTTGTATTGACCGCCTCCGGTAACTCTACCCAAGCGACCAGCCCGCCCTGGGGCCGGGACAGGCGCGTGCTCTCGGGGAAGTGCTGGCTGACCAGGTCAACCAGATGCTGGCTGCGCCGACGGTAGGTGTCTCGGGCCTGCTTCAGGTGCCTGTCGTAGGCGCCCTGGGCCATGATCTCCGCGGTGACCATCTGGGGCAGGGTCGGGCCAGATACCTGGTGAATGAATTTTTGATGAGTGACCTGATCCAGATAACGGCCGGGCATGATCCATCCGACGCGCAACTGTGGATCGATGGTTTTCGACACCGACGAACACAGCATGATGCGCCCATCCCGATCAAAGGATTTGACCGATCTTGGGCGACGCTCACCAAAATAGAGGTCGCCGTAGATGTCGTCCTCAATCATCGGTACATCGTATTTTTCCAGCAGGCTGACCAGTTCTTCCTTGCGCTCATCAGGAATGATGGAGCCCAGTGGATTGGAAAAAGTCGCTACCGATACCAGTGCCTTGATGGGCCACTTTTCCAGCGCGAGTTTGAAGGCTTCGACGCTGATGCCGGTATCATGGTGGGCCGGAATTTCAATCACTTTGAGGCCATAGGCCTCCGCCATCTGAATCAGGCCGTAATAGCAGGGGGATTCCACAGCAATGATGTCTCCGGGCCGGGTGAGCACCCTGAGCCCCAGGGCCATGGCATTCTGGCATCCAGAGGTGCTGACGATCTCGTCAGGCGATACATGCACACCGGCATCCACTGCACGACGGGCAATCTGCTGGCGGAACTCCGGCAGACCTTCCGGTGCGTCGTAACCGACACCCAGATACTTGCGGGTTCTGGACAGCCGGGTAAAAGTGCGCTGAACGTTGGTCAGTATCGGGAAGTCCAGCGCCGGGATTGCCGCGCACATGCTCACACCTTTCTGGCGGGCGGAATCCCTTTGCACTTCCATCACCAGTTCCGAGGTGGTCGCCGCCCGGGGTCTGGGGCGCATTCTTACCTGTTGCGGAAGGGCCAGCCTGTCTTCCTGTCGATGGGCAACGTAGTAGCCCGATTTTGGACGGGCCTCCACCCAGCCACGCTGTTCAAGCGTGCTGTAAGCCGTAGTGACCGTTGAAATACTGACGTCCTCTCGCTGCGCAAGGTGGCGCACGGAGGGCAGTTTGTCGCCGGTTTTAAACAGCCCCTCACGAATCTGGTCCGCCAGAGAATCCGCCAACTGTGCGTACAGATTTGTTTCCATAAGAGTGGTAACCAGTACAGATTAAGAAAAAATAACCAGTACAGACGCCCATTCACGACATCTGTACTGGTTAAAATATCAGAAAATTGAATCTGTAACCATTGCAAGTGACGGTTTAGGATAAACAGGCTCATAAACAGAGGGGTTAATAGAGGAAGCGATGGATATGGAAATATTACTGAGTGTGTTGCTATTCGCTCTCGTCTCGACCATTACGCCAGGCCCCAACAACATCATGGTGATGACCTCGGGTATGAACTTTGGGGTATGGCGGACCCTGCCCCATTACCTGGGCATCTGTATCGGCTTTCCAGCCATGGTGGTGGCGATCAGTCTGGGTTTGGGCAAGGTGTTTGAGGCGGTGCCGCAGTTGCACCAGATCATCAAGATTCTGGGTATCAGCTACCTGATCTACCTGGCCTGGCGGATTGCCACGACAGCCACAGAACTGGATGGAAAGGAAACCGGGCAGCCTTTGTCGTTCTGGCAGGCGGCGGCCTTCCAATGGGTGAATCCAAAGGCCTGGGTGATGGCGATTGGCGCTTTGGCCACCTTCACAACCGTCAGCGGAGAGGTGTTGCAGCAGGCGTTGTGGATTGGCGTTGCGTTCGGGCTGGTTGCGGTGCCCTGTGTTGGCAGCTGGATGCTGGGCGGGGCAGGGCTGAGGCGGCTACTCACAAAGCCGCTCTACAGGCGCTTGTTTAACTGGACTATGGGAATCCTGCTTGCGCTTTCGGTGATTCCCATGGTGTCCGTAGAGTTAGCTGCTCTGTGATCACCTGACCTCGCAGGTCAGGCTGCTTTCCCGGCATTCAAAGGCTACTTGCCTGTGACTGTTTATCTAAACGGTATAATTTTCGGCGTGAACCACAGAGGTCAAATGATTGCGTGGCAGTGGTTTAAGCCGTGGGCTAATCCACTGATTTATAAATTCTTGAATTCAGTCTGGGTGGTCAGAATAGCCGTAGCAATGAAGCGGTCAAAATTTTGCAATCACTGAGGGCTCAGTGCAATACCTGTTAGCTCCTGAGTACATAAAGCACACAATGTGTTACGCTCTGACTTATGAAACCGATCACATGGAACTCAGAGAAGAACAGGCTTCTCCAAGAGGAGCGGAATATCTCTTTCGAGGATGTAGTTTTGCATCTCTCGGTAGGGGGTATCCTGGACACATTCGAGCATCCGAATCAGGAACGGTATCCGGGCCAGAAAATCCATGTGATTGAGATAGAGGGGTATGCCTATTTGGTACCCTTCGGGGAGTCGGAGGATGAGGTTTTTTTGAAAACGATCATTCCGAGCCGGAAAGCGACCAAAACCTATTTGGGAGGTCCAAAATGAGCAGGCTGGATAAAGAAGAGCAGGACATTCTGGACGCATTTGATGCAGGAGAGCTGCAGAGAGCGTCAGACATTGAAGATAGGAAGGCGCGGCATCAACATTACGCCGAGGCGATGTTCAAGAAAGATGCCCGTATCAACATCAGGCTTTCTTCTAAGGATCTTCGGGGGCTCCAGAAGAAAGCTCTTGCTGAAGGTATTCCCTACCAAACACTTGTTGCCAGCATCCTTCACAAGTATGTGGAAGGTCGCTTGCATGAGGATCGATAGTTAACCAGGCCATACACCGGATGCCAAAACCACTGCTTCGCGCCGGGTTTGTCGCGGGTGATGGCGGGCGTTCGGTGTGGGCGCTCACATAGTGAATTCGTATGGCATTCAGCGAGTTTGAAGTAAAAAAGATTGAACGGGCTATCTCAGAGTTTTTGGAAGCTCGGCGGCCACCAATCGACATTCGTCCCCATTTCCGCGAGCCGTCAAAAATCATTGAGTCGCCAGTGGCAAAAGCTACCTATGTTCAAAAGGCTCAGCGCTGGAAAATCTACTGGATGCGCAGTGATTTGAAGTGGCATTCGTACACGCCAGAACCGGAGTCACGTTCCATAGAGGAGTTTTTTGCTATCGTGAACTCTGACGAGAATGGCTGTTTCTTCGGGTAACACATGACCAGTGCAGGCACGGCGACGCTCTGTATGGCAGCCTATTTCTATTTACGGTAGGCACTAGGCGGGACTCCTGTCCATTGTTTAAATGCCCGTGAAAAAGTTGCTGCGTCGTTAAAACCAACCTTTAAACCTATGTCAGCAATGGTTAGGTTGCGCTGTTCAAACAAATTAATCGCTTGGTCGCGCCGCGCATTATCTTTTAACTGCTGAAAACTACTGCCTTCCCTGGTCAGTTTTCGACGTAGTGTTCTGGATGTCATATTTAGTTTATTGGCCAATTCTTCAATATCGATTTCTTCTTCAAGTAGGCCAATAACTTGAGCCGTCCATGTGCCATAAAATGACTGCTTCTTAAACCATTGCAAAGGTATTTGTTGTAAGTAGTCTGCCAGTTCTTTTTGATTTTGTACCACGGGTAAGTCTAAATATTGTGTATCAAAAACCAGTGCGTTGTATTGGCTGTCGAATTCGCAGGGGCTGGGAAACATCAATCGATATTCTTGATGATGATCGGGTCTTGCATATTTCAGACACACTTTGGTTAGGGGGATAATTTGTCCGAGCAGCCAACTACAAAATCGATGACAAATTAAAAGCAACAACTCAATTAAAAGACTTTTAGTCAATGAACTGTGTCTTTTAGCATTGAAATTAGGAGCCAGACTAAACGCGATGTGTGAGCCAGTTCTCTGCATTTTTACCGTGAGTTGTTCACCGGTTAAGCTGTAAAACTTGACGATATAATCGAGCACCTCTTTTAAATTTTTGCAGGTAATAAGGTGTTCGGCTAATAGCTCAAACATGCCAATTTTTAGTTTTTGATCGGTGAATCCCAATAATTCATCACCACTGAAGCGCCAACAGTTACTCACAATACTGGCTAATTGGGTGGCTAATATTCTTGCCTTAGGGTGGGCTAACTGTGCAGCTGATAGTCCAGTATAACGCAATATTTGCTGTTCTTGCGCCCCCAATAAGATGCCATTCGCTAAGTGTGTACGGGCAAAGTAATTGGCAATAGTCAGCCGATCAGATCGTTGATTTTCAGCGTTCATATTTGTCCGATTTTAACAATTAATTTGGTTTAGTCGGTAAATTTTGTCAATTTACCACTTTATTCTCGTTTAAAGTGTCCGAAAATGCAAATTATTGACTGTATTCGCTATTGTTTCTTCAGGACGACATGGCAATAATTCAAATCAGTATTCGATTAATCATGAGAAAATATATGCCTAGTACCGAAGATTCGATCCCAGAAGAAATACAGATGTTCAAAGATATGGTGTTACGCTTTTTAGAACAGGAAGTGTTACCCCATTACGATAGCTGGGAGAAGAACCACGCTATGCCTAGGGAGATGTGGAAAACCCTGGGTAGTGCCGGTATGTTGTTGGTAGATTTTCCAGAGAAATACGGTGCGGCAGAAGCCAGCTTTGATGTGTGTCAGATGATTCAAGAGCAAATGTGTCGTTTGAATCTGCATGCCTTGGCCACGGGCTATAATATTCATGCCAACATTGTGGCCCCTTATATATTAAACATTGGTACTGAAGCACAACGAGACCGCTGGCTACCCCCTATGGTTACAGGCGAAGTAGTCACCGCTATCGCCATGACTGAACCCGGCGCGGGTAGCGACCTGGCGGGCATGCGCACGAGTGCTGTTAGGCAGGGTGACCGTTTCATTCTCAATGGCTCAAAAACCTTTATCACTAATGGCAACTACGCCAACATGATTATTGTCTGTGCTAAAACCGATACCAGTGCGGGCGCAAAAGGTATCTCATTGTTTTTGGTCGATACTAGCCTGGCGGGTTTCTCCACTGGCAAGCCGATTGGAAAGATTGGTCAGCATTCTAGTGATACGGCTGAGTTATTTTTCGAAGATATGTCTATTCCCAGCGACGCCCTACTAGGACAAGAGGGCCAGGGATTTGCCTATTTGATGCAGGAATTGCCTAGAGAGCGCTTGGGTTGCGCAGTACAAGCGATAGGTCATGCTCAGGGCGCGTTGGATATCACTTGCGAGTATGTGAAAGAGCGCAAGGCATTCGGCCAGGCGGTGGCACAATTTCAGAACACCCGCTTTAAACTTGCCCAGTGTCAAACTGAGCTTGAATTGTGCCGGGCTCTGCTGGAAAAACATATGCAAAAATATCACGCAGGTGAAATGACAGTGCAAGATGCCGCCATGCTAAAACTGGCGGCTACAGAAATGCAGTTGACTATGGTCAATGAGTGTCTGCAGTTATTTGGTGGCTATGGCTATACCGATGAATATCCTATTTCACGTTTTTACCGTGATGCCCGCATCCAAACGATTTATGCAGGCAGTTCAGAGATCATGAAAGAAGTGATTGCTCGCGGCATTTTAGGTCGCTAAGCGCTGTTTTTATAGCCTAGTTTTACTCATGGGAACCTTATGACTATACCCGCACAATTCAAAGGCCGTTTACGCCTGCCTTTAATCGCCTCACCTATGTTTATAGCCAGTGGCCTAGAGCTCGTTATTGAAACCTGTAAGGCCGGCGCAGTGGGTACTTTTCCGGCACTTAACCAACGCACGAGCCAAGGCTTTGAAGACTGGTTAATTGAAATCAAAAAACATTTGTCTGACTGGGAAAGCAGCACAGGTAAAAAAGCTGCGCCATTTGGCGTCAATTTGATTGTCCATAAAAGTAATCCCCGTTGGCAGGAAGATTTACAAATTTGTGTCAAACATCAGGTGCCCCTCGTTATCACGTCTTTAGGGGCCGTGGCCGACCTCGTAGAAGCGGTGCATAGCTACGGAGGCTTGGTTTTTCACGATGTGGTGAATGCACGCCACGGTAAAAAAGCGGCAGCTGCTGGAGTAGATGGTTTAATTGCCGTATGCAATGGCGCCGGCGGCCATGCTGGCACCACCAATCCTTTTGCATTAATTGCTGAAATCAGGCAGTTTTTTGCAAAAACAGTGTTATTAGCGGGTAGTTTGTCCCGTGGTAGAGATATCGCAGCAGCCGAAATGATGGGCGCAGATATGGCTTACATGGGTACTCGATTCTTGGCCACTGCAGAAGCCAATGTGGCGGAGGATTATCAGAAAATGTTAATTGACAGCCGGGCTAGTGACATTATATATACGCCCAAAATATCCGGGGTGAACGCTAACTTTATGCGACAAAGTATCGAGGGCGCTGGCATTGATCCTAAGGATCTCACCCCTAAAGCTGAGTTAGATTTTGGCAGTGAACTAGATGTGGGAAGTAGCCAGTCAAGCACTGATAAAAAAGCCTGGCGGGATATTTGGTCGGCAGGTCAAGGTGTGGGATCTATTGAGCAAGTACAAAGTACTGGTGAACTAGTAGATAACTTGGTCGCTGAATATCATCGAGCTATTAGCCAACAACAAAGATGCAGCGCTGAGCAGTTTCCGTTAGCTAAATAATAAGCCATAAAATATATAGGTCGATCATGCAGTATAATACTATAGAATATAAGGTCGAAGATTTGACCTTGACCCTAAGCCTCAACCGCCCCGAAAAAATGAATGCTTTTACTGTAGAGATGGCCGCTGAGTTGATACATGCATTTAATCGCGCTAGCGACGATGATGAAGTCAGTGCCATAGTGGTAACAGGTAAAGGCCGCGCGTTCTGTGCGGGCATGGACTTAACCCGAGAAGGTAATGTGTTTGGCTTGGATGAAAGCCAGCAGCCTAACCTCGAAGATATGCAAAATAATGCGAGCATTCCTGGCGTCAGCGATACCGGTGGCACAGTAAACTTGAGCATTTACGAGTGTAAAAAGCCGGTTATTGCTGCGATAAATGGTGCCGCTGTTGGCGTGGGAGCCACTATGCTAGCCGCTATGGACATACGCTTGGCGTCACAGAAAGCTAAAATAGGGTTTGTGTTTGAAAAAATAGGCATTACACCAGAGGCCTGTTCTAGTTGGTTTTTGCCCCGCATAGTCGGTATCAGTCAGGCCCTGGAATGGGTTTACACGGGCGACATATTTGATGCCGATATTGCCAAAGAAAGTGGTTTTGTGCGCTCGGTGCATGCCCCTGAAGATTTACTCGAAGCGGCCTATAAGATTGCTCGAAATATAAGCAAAAAATCTCAGGTTAGCATTACCCTGGCCAGACAGATGATGTTTAGGCTATCAGCCGCACCACACCCAAGAGACGCGCACAATATAGATTCTCTGGCTATTTTTTATGCCAGTCAACTGGATGGTAAAGAAGGCGTCAAGTCTTTCCTTGAAAAGCGGGATCCTGAATTTAGTGCCAAGTCTTCCACGGATATGCCCAGCTTCTATCCTTGGTGGAACTAAAACCAAGGCTTAGACCACAAAAATGATCGAGGAGGTCAGTGTGTCAGACCAGAAAGGACTTACGTTATTTACAATCAATATGTCGCATTACAGCGAAAAAGTTCGCTGGTTGCTTGACTACGAGAAAATTGATTATCAAGAAGAAGCATTGACGCCCTTCGTACACGCTTTGCCAATGTTAATAAAAGGTAAGCGCCAGCGAACTACCGTTCCTCTTATTCAGCAGGGCGGCAAGTGCGTACAAGACAGCTCTCGCATTATTGACTGGTTATCAATGGAGTGCGGCCCTTTGAAAACCCTTCCGGCAGGCTTGCAGGATGAGATTATTGAAACTCAGCAGCGGTTTGACGCCATTGGTAAGCCGATTGCACGTTACCTCTATTATACCGGCTTTGACCATCCAGCAGTGATAAAAAATATCTGGACGCAATTTGCTAAACCATGGGAAAACGTAGTCGTACGACTGTTCTACCCAGTCATTAGGGTCTTATTCAAGAGCAAGCTGCGTATTAACGAGACGGATGTTGCTAAAGCTGAGCAGAAAATTGATCAAGAGATTAAATGGCTTGAGCAACGCCTTAGCGATGGTCGCCAGTTCTTGGTCGGTGATCTTTTCACCGTTGCCGATATTACGGTCGCCTCTCTTTTGGCGCCCCTGGCTTGTCCGCCTGAACACCCTATATACGGCACCAAAGACTTCCGTGAAAAAATAGCCGGCCCTGCAAAAAAATGGGCTGCGAGCCCTGCATTAGAATGGGTTCGAACCATGTATACGCAAAATCGTGGCAAGATCTGGCTAAAAACGCCAAGGGTATCCGGGTAATACGATATGCTGGAATCTTCGGTCAATCTCACGGCCCTGTGTTTCTGCAACCTTGTCATCCGGAGTTCCGTCCAAGCCAGTCAACAGATCTCTGGCCAAAGCCGCGCGCTCTCTCAGAGAGCGTCATGGCGGCATTTCTGAGGGCTTCGAGTACTAGCGCAGTCATTTCGGACCCGGTGGAGGTTGATGGCAAGCTTCGTGATGCGAGGTCTTGCCATTGCTCTCGCTGCCGCAAGGATGACATCATGAAGTTATGGGGCCGATTCCTTTTGTAGGTGCGATCTGCACATTAGTCCTTGGGACTCTAAATTGCGGGTGCATTTGATGCATGAAGACAGTACAACCAGGAGGGGGTTGCGCATGCTCCAAAAAGAGGGGAATATGACTGTCAAAGACACTAGCAACGGCAGTGAGCATTATCACCGTGTGCTATCCTAAAACTGAAAACGATCTTTCCAAAATGAGTTCCCGCAAAAATCTGTATGTCTCTAAGCTCTAGAAGCCTGTCACCATGCGCTTGAGCGAAGGTGTCATTGCTTATTTTAAGGACATGGCAGATGAGTCTGGGGCAGAGGGCGTTCCTGACGTCGCGTCCCTGCTGCAAGCTTTAGGACCAATGCTGTATTTAGTATTGGAACAATGATTAAATTTCAAAAAAAGAAATATTTTTAATGGCAAATAAAGAATTTATTTATCAGCGTATTCGTGTTTACGCCGGAAAAGATTTTGATCCAACCGTTGATAGCCAAGTGGAGGATATTTTACGGTCTAAATTTAACATTCACTTGCCACAGAGAACATCAATGAATGACTCTCTAGCATCAACGAACAGTGATCATGAAATTCTAGGCCTAATATTACAATATCGTGCAATCAGATAATTTTTTATGAATCATACAGTCAGCCAGAGGCTGAACTGAGTAAGGGTTTAGATGAATGTCCAAGCCAATATTCTCGTAATTTTATTTCCCTGCTTCATTTCTATTTCCCGTATATCAATCGCACCAAGCTTGCGAATCAATTTTTTTGCTGGCTTTATATTGTCAATTTTTGAAACCAGGCTCGTAAACCAGCGGCATTGAGCTGAAAACGCCTGGCTTTCTTTTATTAATTTTTTAAGGAACATTCGTTCGCCACCCTTACACCAAAGCTCTGCTTCCAGACCGCCAAAATTTAGAGTGGGAGACGTGGCTGTTTGCTCGCCGCGATTACGAGCAAGGTTTTTGAGCTTAAGCTGGCTGCTTTTGAGTGCTTCATCTTGCGAAGCATGGAAAGGCGGGTTGCATAGGCTGACATCAAAGAATTCTCCCGCCTGAATGATCCCGTCAAATATATGATTTTTATCGTGTTGGGTGCGCAGTGTGAAGCAGTCTTTCAGCTTGGGGTTTTTAGCGATAATCAAGGCTACGTTCTCAAGCGACTGAGTATTAATATCACTACCAACACAGTGCCAACCGTATATTTGGCAGGCTAATAGCGGATAGATCCCATTTGCACCGGTTCCTATGTCCAGTAAGTTAATTTTGGGCCCGGTATTAGCCAGATTCACCGTTGGCTCGTCAAACCCAAGCAACTCAGCTATGTAATGGATGTAGTCGGCTCTGCCTGGGATTGGCGGACAAAGAGCACCCTCTGGAATATCCCAATCGATGATGTTGTAGTACTGTTTTAGTAGTGCGGCATTTAACAATTTTACTGCCAGTGGGTCTGCAAATTTTATGGAAAGGTTGCCGTGAGCGTTTTTATTCACATATGGGGCTAGCAACGGGTAACTTTTCAGGAGAGATGGAAAATCATAGCCTTGCTTGTGAAGATTCCTCGGGTGCAGGCCTTTGATATTAGACATGGTTGGGTTTTGTTTACCTCGAGTATAGCAACAAGCGTGTGATTGCTGGCATCTGTTCACGAGTGTACGGTGTTGTTCAGGGATTTTTCCAGTGAACATCATTGGCAGGGCTCGAATAGCTGCCTACAGCAAGGGGTTTACACTGCGCTGGATACATTAAAAGCCAGTGATGGCTTGCTGGTGATCGGGTCGTCTCTGGTGGTGTATTCGGCATTTACCTATTCGCTTGGGAGGCTGATTTCATTAGCTTGCTTAGATGACATCCAGCGTTTATTCCTATCAGCTCAGCCCGGCGAAAATTCGTTCTGAATTTTTGCGCCTACTTCCCATCTCGCTTTTCGTGATGGCCTTTGGTGCTGCCTTTGGTTTGGCTTCGGTTCAAAAAGGCCTGGAGCCTTTGCAGTCGTTACTGATGAGCCTGACAGTGTTTGCCGGTGCTTCGCAGTTTGCGGCGGTGGACATGTGGGGCACTGAGGTATCGGTGTTGCCGCTCATGGCGGTGGTGTTTGCCATCAATTCCCGCCACCTGCTGATGGGGGCATCCCTGTACCCCATGCTCCAGCACCTGCCGCCGGCCAAGCGCTACGGTATTCTGCTGTTGCTGACCGACGCCAACTGGGCGGTATCTGCGCAGGACTATCAGAGTGGCAGGCGCAACCTGGAAGTGATTCTCGGTGGTGGTCTGGCCATTTGGATGGCCTGGCTGATCGGCACCTGGCTCGGGGTTTACTTTGGCGGATTGCTGCAGAATCCGAAATCTCTCGGGCTGGATATGGTGCTGGGCTGTTTCCTGCTGGCCATGGCGCTAGGGGGCGAAAAATCTCCCCGCATCCTGGTGGCCTGGTTTGTTGCCGGTGCGGCCTCATTGGCAGCGTGGAAATGGTTGCCACCCAATACCCATGTGGTTGCCGGTGCCCTGGCCGGTGGTGCCGTCGGACTGTTCTGGCTGGACGATCGCCCGCCCAGTGATGGAGGCACTCAATGACCATTACCACGACTGACGCCGGCGTTCTGGCGCTGATTGCCATCATGACCCTGGTTACGCTGCTCACCCGTTTCGGCGGGGTGTTTGCCATGTCGTTTGTGCGCATCAGCCCAAGGGTCGAGAGCTTCATCAATACCATGGCCAGTTCAGTGCTGATTGCGATCATCGTGCCCATGGCGTTTGCCGGGGATGCCGGTGCCGTTGCGGCGCTGCTGGCCACTGCTGGGGTGATGCTGGCAATCCGCAAGCCCTTGCCCGCAATTACCGCCGGAATTGCCGCTGCCGGTCTGGTTCGCTGGCTAATCTGACGGACTTGAACAGGGCAGGCGCGTTACTGGCCGGCAACCGGATCCGTGTTCGGGAGGGTCTTTCTATAACAAGGCTTACGGTTGATTGTCGGCGACAGATTGATTGTTGTTTGCGTCGCGGGTTTGCCGGGCTACACCTTGTCCTCTAGGCTGAAGGTACCCGTCATCATAGAGAAAAGGAGTACTTCATGTCAGATCATCACGTCTATAAAAAAGTGGAAGTTGTCGGTTCTTCAAAAAACAGTATTGAGGATGCGATTGAAAACGCCCTTGAAGAATGCGGCAAGAGCATAAAAAACATGGAATGGTTTGAAGTGACCGAAACCCGCGGCCACATTGCCGATGGCAAGGTCGGCCATTATCAGGTCGTGCTGAAAATCGGCTTCCGCATCGTTAGTAGCTGACCGGCCAGCACGCTGGACCGACCTGGCCTGGCTTATTGAGAGCCTAGTACTCGCTGACGGATCGCCGTGATGAGCCGGTTCAACAGGTCCTTGGCTTCTATTTCATAGAGCACGTGGCACTTGTCCTGCTGGACTCTTCTGTCATGGTCCGAGGGTGTGTTGGCGGCATCCTTCAATAGGTCCAGATACTGACAGGCGGCCATGTGAGCCTTGATTTCGGTGTCGATCAGGTAGGTGAGCAGTTCTTCTACCGAGGCACAACAAAAAGGCCGGTAGCGGCTCAGCAGGGCGCGGGAGTCGAGGGCAGCGTTTCTTGTATCCTGCCGAAGCCCGCTGATGTCTTCGCCACTCTGAACCGCTCGCAAAAACATGCCGAGCCGGTCGTGAAGCTGCCAGACCTGCGGCCATAGGACGTCATAGGCTTCTTTTTCTGCCGAGTAGCGTGCGATCCCGGTTTCTGACATGTTTGTGGTAGTGCTTGCCCGATCTGCGGAATTAAACTGGTCTACGCGAAATTCTTCCAGCTCTCTGCCAAGAGTGCCGATCTGCAGACGAAGTGAATCGGCTTCTTCTACGGCTCGTCGCTTGACGCCAGAGGTCAGTAAGAGGGCAGTCAGGGCGACGATTAAGGCCAGTGCGGAGATCCAGACAGAGGGGTCGCCCGCGAGAAACCAGCGGAGAAATGGATCAGCTGCCATGCATGTTGTCCTCCATGAGAAATCTTTCTGGATGTGCAGTATAGAGGCTATTCGCCGTTCTTTTCCCGAAATGGCAAAAGGGAGTGGGCCTCCTCAAAATAGCTTCGGACCTGTCCGGCCTCATCCTCGGTAAATGCCTCTATAGCTTCACGAAACCCGGGGTGGGCGATGCCATGCCACGAGTGGGTAATGGCCGGCTCGAAACCACGCACTAATTTATGCTCGCCCTGTGCGCCGGCGTCGAAACGCTTCAGTCCACGTTCAATGGCGAGCTCAATGCCCTGATAATAACAGGTTTCAAAGTGCAGGTGGTCGTATTCGTCCAGGCAGCCCCAGTAACGGCCATAGAGCGTATCTTCACCGTTCATGAACAGGGCACCGGCGATCAGTTCACCATTACGGATTGCCATGATCAGAGTCAGATGCTCTGGTAATTGCTCTCGGACCTGCTCAAAAAACTGCTTGTTCAGGTAAGGACGTTGCCCGCGTTTCAGGTAGGTGGCCTGGTAAAACACGTAGAACGCAGACAGGACCTGATCCGGAATATCGCGGCCATGGTAACGAGCAAAGGTGATTCCCTGTTCGGCTACCTGTCGGCGTTCTCTGCGAATCGATTTGCGTTTGCGTGACGTCAGCTCAGCCAGGAAATCGTCAAAGCAGGTATACGATCGGTTGTGCCAGTGAAACTGACAGCCAATGCGATGGAGCTGTCCCTCGCAACTCAGTATTGCCTGGTCCGCTTCGCTTGGAAACAACAGATGCCAGGAGTGGACGCCGAGATTTGAAATCAGCGAATCCAACAGATCAGGAACAGCCCCTTTCGTGAGCCGCGTTCTGAAGGAAGCCTCCAGCAACAATCGCGGCCCGCGGGAGGGCGTAAAGGGAACCGCAATCAACAGTTTCGGGTAGTAGGGCAGACCGTGGCGTTGGTAGGCTTCGGCCCAGGCGAAATCAAATATGTACTCGCCCATGGAGTGGGTTTTGAGGTAGGCGGGTGCCACACCCACAATATCGTCACCGGACCGGATGATCAGATGCTTCGGCTGCCAGCCGGTTTCAGTATTGGTGCAGCCGGCGTGCTCTAGCGCCGCAAAGAACTCGTAGCGCAGGAAAGGATTCTTCCTGCCTGCCAGCGTTTCCCACTGTTCCCGGCCAATGTCTTCAATAGAATCGCAGGTGGTGATGGTCAGTGTTGGAAGGTCCGGGTCAAGCATCGTGGGTCTGGCTCCTTTTGGTCTCCCGATACCATACGTCAGAACCGGCCGGATGATCACTGCCCATGTGCAGGATGATCGTGGTAAGGGTTGGCCATTGCCAGAGACATCGATTCCGCTCACGATAGAAAAATTACAGCAGAAGTTAGTGAGCCAAGCGGTTTAAGGGTTACGGTTCGCCTTCAGAGGCCATAGGTCGTTCTCCATGACAAAAGATTACCCGGTTCCCGCAGGATACCTCGAGCGGGAAACAGAAGTGAAAAAGAGCCGTTTTATTGCAAGGGTGGCCCCGGTCGTTTCCCGGGATGAGGTCAAGAGCTGGCTTGAACAGGCCCGCAAGGATCATCCGGATGCGCGCCATGTCTGCTGGGCCTACCAGATCGGGCGTCCCGGCTCCGCGGCCGAGGCCGCCATGAATGATGATGGCGAGCCTTCGGGGACGGCAGGGAAGCCGATACTGAGCGTCATCCAGCATAAGGATATGGGGGATGTGCTGGTGATGGTTGTCCGGTACTTCGGGGGCATAAAGCTGGGCGCTGGTGGGCTTGTGCGTGCCTACGCCGGGGCAGCAGAAAGTGTCCTTGCGGATGTAGAGCGAGTGATACAAAAGCCGCTTGAAGCCGTTTATGTCATCATGGGGTTCGCGGACGAGCAGCCTTTGCGCCACTGGTGCGAATGTCACGATGCGGTCGTTTCAGACGTTGATTACAATACCGCAGTGACGGCGACGGTAGAGCTTGCGCTGGAAATTCGTGACGAATTGAGAGCGTTCTGCGATGCGCGGGGGCTGGATATGATGACAAAACCAAAACGGGAAGAGGTGTTGGAATGATCAAAGCATTATTGATTTCGGTGTTTGCGCTGGCGATCACTGGCTGTGCCAGTAATGTGGTAACCGACTACGATTCCGGTGCGGCTTTCAGCAACTACAGTTCCTGGGACTTCGCGCCAGCCAAGAAAGAAGGGGGCGACTATGTCACGCTGGATGGCAGTCGTATCCGCAAGGCGATAGAGCGGGAAATGGACCGCGAGAATCTACAGCAAGTCGCGACTGACGAGGCAGATTTGCTGGTTGCCTGGCAGGTCGTCACTGAAGAGCGCCTTGAACGTGGTGGCTCCGGGCTCGGTTTCGGGCTGGGTTTTGGCAGTGGCAACTTTGGTTGGGGCGTTTCCGCGCCGGCGCCAATTAAGCAAGTGGAAGAAGGCAAGCTGGTGGTCGAGCTGGTTGATGCGAAAACCAGGCAGGTAGTCTGGCGATCTGCCAGTCGGCGTTATCTGAATGAAAGCCAGTCGTCTGAGTCGCGTCAGGCGTTGATCGATGAGATTGTGGCAGACATGTTTGAAGAGTATCCGCCCGGCGCTTGAGTGTGTGGGTTCGGGCGTGAAGACCGGGATTTACAGCAAGGAATTGGTATGAAAAAAAGCTCAGGTGGCGGGCTGGTATTTTCCTCCGAACAGGGGCGCATGTGCCCCGACTGCCGGGAACCTGTGGCCGACTGCCGTTGTGGTGAAGCCCAGGCACCGGCCGGGGACGGTGTGGTGAGGGTCAGTCGCGAAACCAAGGGGCGCAAAGGCAAGGGCGTTACGCTGATCACCGGTATTCCGCTGGCCGGGTCTGACCTGAAGGCCTACGCAAAACTGCTCAAAGCCCGCTGTGGTACTGGCGGGACCGTTAAGGAGGGCGTGGTCGAGATTCAGGGCGACCAACGGGATGTTCTGGTTCCTTTGCTGAAAGAGAAAGGCTGGGCTGTGAAGCGCGCCGGGGGCTGATTAACAGGCTGATTAACGGGCTGATTGAGGAGTTATTGAATGCACATTATGGTGCTCGGAGCGGGCGTCGTTGGTGTTACGTCGGCGTGGTACCTGCGGCAGAAGGGCTATGAGGTTACGGTTGTCGAGCGTCAGCGCAAGGCAGGAACCGACACCAGTTATGCCAATGGCGGCCAGATATCCGTGTCTCACGCCGAGCCCTGGGCCAATCCTTCAGCGCCTTTGAAAGTGCTCAAATGGCTGACAAAACCCGATGCGCCACTGCTGTTCCGTCCCCGCATGGACCCGGCCCAGTGGCGTTGGGCAATTGCCTTTCTTAGGGAATGCACCTCGGCCCGCGCTGCCTATAACATCCGTCAGATGGTCAACCTGGGCACCTACAGCCGGTCCTGTTTGCAGGCTCTGCGTAAAGACACAAGCGTGGAATATGACCACCTTGAAAAAGGCATTCTGCATTTCTACACCAGCCAGAAAGAATTTGATGCGGCCCAGGAGCCTGCGCGAATCATGCGTGACCTGGGTTGCGACCGGCAGGTGATTGATGCGCACAGAGCGGTGGAACTGGAGCCCGCTCTGGCGCCGATCAGAGACCGCATCGCTGGTGCCACTTATACCAGCGAAGACGAATCCGGTGATGCCCGCAAGTTCACTCAGTCTCTGGCCAAACGGGCGGAAGAGGCCGGTGTGACGTTCGTTTATGGAACCGAGGTCGTCGGCTTTGAACAAGCGTCAGACCGTATTCTGGGCGTTAACGTGATTCACGACGGCCAGCACCAGACACTCAGAGCCGACAATTATGTGCTCAGCCTGGGCAGCTACAGTGCCATGCTGGCCAGAAAGATCGGCCTGTTCCTCAACATTTATCCGGCCAAGGGCTACTCCATTACCGTGCCGGTGAAAAACGAGGCCGCCGCTTACACGGTCAGCCTGACTGATGACGAATACAAACTGGTGTTCTCAAGACTGGGGGATCGTATCCGGGTGGCCGGTACCGCTGAACTGAATGGTTACAGCCGCGAATTGAACCTGACCCGCTGCCGCGCCATTGTGCGCCGCACCGCCGAGATCATGCCCGATGCAGCATACTGGGATCAGGCTGAGTTCTGGGCAGGATTGCGCCCCACCACGCCTTCCAACGTGCCCTACGTAGGCAAGAGCAAGTTCGGTAATCTGTTCCTTAATACCGGCCACGGTACTTTGGGCTGGACTCACTCCTGTGGGTCTGCCGCTGCGCTGTCTGACATTGTTGAGGGTAAAACGCCCGAGGTCGATTTTGCGTTTGCTGGGCTGTAAATGTTCTGTTTTTGCTCACAAAAAAGGCGACCAGTTGGTCGCCTTTTTTGTGAGCAATACGGTCAGCCCTGAAGCTGATCCCGGATCAGTTTCTTGTTGATTTTGCCAACGCTGGTTTTGGGAATGTCGTCCACGAAATCCATATTGCCGGGAATGGCCCATTTGTTGATTTCGCCGGATTCCACAAACTGCTTCAGATGCTCCTGCAGGTCTTCCAGCGTGGCCTTTTCACCCGGTTTCAGAACCACCAGCGCATGGGGGCGTTCCCCCCATTTCTCATCAGGCAGGCCCACAACCGCAGCACCGGCAACCGCCGGGTGCTGGCTGATCAGGTTCTCCAGATCCAGTGAGGAGAGCCATTCGCCACCGGTTTTGATCACGTCCTTGATGCGGTCCTTGATCACCAGAGTGCTGTCAGGCTCCATGCTGGCAACGTCGCCGGTATGCAGCCAGCCGCCCTGCCAGAGCTCTTCGCCTTTTTCAGGCTCTTTGAAATAGCTCTGGGTCAGCCAGGGCGCGCGGGCAACCACTTCGCCTTTGGCGTCGCTGTCGTGGGGAAGGGGGTTGCCGTCCGGGTCCACGATTTCAATTTCGACCATGGGCACAGCCACGCCGGTCTTGATGCGTTTGGCCGTTTGTTGCTCCAGAGGCAGATCAAGATCTTCGGGTTTCAGATGGGTAGCCGACAGCAGCGGGCAGGTTTCTGACATCCCGTACCCTGTGTACATACGAATGCCGAGCTTGGCCCCGGCTTCGCAAAGCCCGCGGGTGAGAGCACTGCCGCCAATCAGCACATGCCAGCCGCTGAGATCGGCGGTCTTGATGGACTCGGTCGCCATCATCATCTGCATCACCGTTGGTACGCAGTGGGAGAAGGTGACGCTGTGTTCTTTGAGCAGATCCACCAGCAGTTCGGGTTCATAGCGGCCGGGATAGACCTGTTTGATGCCCAGCAGCGTTGCGGCGTAGGGCACGCCCCAGGCATGAACGTGGAACATGGGGGTGACTGGCATATACACGGAAGATGAGCGCAGCATGGGCATTTCATCGAAGGCAGACAACGAGCTGGTCATTGCCAGTGTGTGCAGAACAAGCTGGCGATGGCTGAAAAATACGCCCTTCGGGTTCCCGGTGGTGCCCGTGGTGTAGAAAGTAGTGGCGATGCTGTTCTCGTCAAAATCCGGGAAATCGAAGTGATTGTCGGCTTTGGCAAGCAGTGCTTCGTATTCGCCGGCACTGTCGAGCGATGTTGATTGGGCTCTGGATTCGTCCGTCAGCTGGATGTACTGGCGGACGGTTTTGATATCGTTTTTGACGCCTTCAAGAATCGGCAGAAAATCATCGTGCACCAGCACCACATCGTCTTCGGCGTGGTTCATGGTGTAGACAATCTGATCCGGCGACAGACGCACGTTAACGGTGTGCAGCACGGCTCCGATCATCGGAATGGCAAAAAAGCACTCCAGGTAGCGCGGCGTATCCCAGTCCATGACCGCGACGGTGTCGCCCGGTTTAACACCGGCGTCGGTCAGGGCGTTTGCCAGGCGGTGAATACGGTCTACCAGGTCGGTGTAGGTGTACTTGCTCTTGTTGGCGTAAACGATTTCCTGATCCGGCGCGTAGCGCGGTGCAGACAGTAGTAGCTGCTTGATAAGGAGTGGGTATTGGTAGGCATTATCTGCCGGCGGCAAGATGCGCGTGTTAGCCATGATCGTCCCTCTTTCTCGCTTGTTGGTTTTGTCGACGAAGAGGGACTAATTTGCCACAGATTGAACGTTACTGATAGGTGCAAAGGTAAGTCGTGTCGGCGTCTGTTTTCGCTTTGAAACTGGCCTGGCCGGTGTGGACCAAATCAGGCTATTGGTCAGACCTGTCTGGTGCTTTAGGCGGGATCATGCTCTCCGGGCTGGCTTCAAGGCCGCTATTGAGCTTATGGGTGTCCGGATCATAGCGTTCACGTAACTCGTCTTTTACTGTGCCTTCCCACAGTTCTATGCCGGTGAAGTAACCGGCCCTGCCTATGACATGAGCGGCAATGGGTGCAGTCATAAGGATAAAGACAATAAACGCGATAGCCCTTGCAGAGACAGCACTGTCAGCAAAATGCAGTGCAACTGCGCCCATGATCAGCATAGCCCCCATTGCGCCTGCCTTGGTGGAGGCATGCATGCGGGTAGGTAGGTCCGGCAATCTCAGAATGCCAACGGCGGCAAGAATCATGAATGAAGCGCCTGCCAGCAGCAGGATAGAGACGAAGATTTCACTCATTCTTGAGACCTCCCCGTTCCACAAATCTGGCAAACCCGATCGCCGCCAGGAAGGCGGTCAAGGCTATCACGATAGCGACATCAAGAAGACTGGATACCCCGGTATCGATGGCGTGTACTCCGACATAGCCCACCACGACGGACGCAATCAGCTCCAGCGCGACCACTCGATCAGGCAGGGAAGGGCCGAGGGTCAATCGGATGAACGCGAAAAGCAGTGCCAACGACAGCATGAAATAGACAATATTGATAACAACATCAAGCATGGCAGCCCCTTAGCGCATGATCTTCAGGATTCGGTGTTCCAGTTCCCGGAGGTCGATCCTGAGCTGTTCTTCATCCTGAAGAAACATCGCGTGGATGAACAGCACCCGCCGATCATCGGAAACATCCAGGCTCAGCGTACCCGGAGTCAGGGAAATGACACTGCTGAGAAGCATAATCTCCACGTCGGTGCTCGCATTGAGTGGAAACGCGATCACCCCGGGTTTCATATACCAGGCTGGTGTCACGACATCGTAAGCAACCCGGAAGTTTGATTTCACCAGCTCTTTCAGAAAAAAGATCAAGAAAGCCATAAGCCGCGGAATTCTGCGGGAGTAACCGTTTAAAGCGGGTACCTGTTTTTGCAATACCATCAGGGCAATGTAGCCAAAGACAAAACCGGCCAGCAGGTTCATGGCAGTGAAGCTGCCACTGAGGGCCACCCAGGCCAGAGCCAGCAGCAAATTCCAGAAGAGACCGATCACTTCGACTGCCCTCCCAGAACCGCTTCAATATAAAGTTGCGGATTCATCAACTGATTCGCTGCCGTTTCGGCGAGCACGTAAATGGGCTGACCATAAAGGCCAATAATCAGTGTACACACCGCCAGACCGATGACAGGCACAAAATACGCCCAGTTGTGTTTGTCTTTGACTTCGCCGTTCAGCCTGCTCAGGTCAGTCACATGCTCAGGGACTTTTTTCCAGAACACTTCCGCCCAGATCTTGATCATCGAATATAGTGTCAATAGCCCAACCAGTAAGGCGATTGCTGTAACCACGTACTCGCCGGATTCAAGGCTCGCACGAACAACGATAAACTTGGCAAAGAAGCCCGACAGAGGAGGAATGCCTGCCAGCGATAACGCCGGGATCAGAAACAACAGTGCCAGGAAAGGGCGCTGACGATACACGCCACCCAGATCCTTCAGTTCATAGCTGCCCAGCAGGCGATAGGTGATGCCGCTGACCAGGAACAGGTTCGTCTTCACAATGATGTGGTGCATGATATAAAACACCCCACCTATAAGCGCCAGAGGCGTGAACAGGGCCAGGCCCAGAAGCATGTACCCGATCTGACTGACGATATGGAAAGACAGGATTCGGCGGAATTCAAACTGCGCTGCGGCCCCGAGTACACCCGTCAGCATGGTAAGGGCGGCGGCCCACAGCAGTATGGTGTGGGTGTACTCAACATCCTGGGTGAAAATCAGCGTGAATACCCGGTAAAGCGCGTACACCCCGACCTTGGTAAGCAACCCCGCGAACAGAGCCGAAACCGCGACCTGTGGGGTGTGATAGGACGCGGGAAGCCAGAAAAACAGGGGGAAAGCCGCCGCCTTGATGCCGAACGACACCATAAACATCATGGCGACCACGGTGACCATGCCGGAGTCTTCGACACTGTTTACTTTCTGGGCAATGTCCGCCATGTTCAGGGTGCCGACCATGCCATAGAGCAAACCTACGGCAGACAGGAAAATGGCTGATGAAAACAGGTTCAGGGTCACATACTTGATGGCACCTTCCATCTGAGCGCGTTCTCCACCCAGAGTTAGAAGTGCAAACGACGCCAGCAGCATGACCTCAAACCAGACGAACAGGTTGAATATGTCGCCAGTGAGGAAAGCCCCCGCCACGCCAGCGAGCAATAAGTGCATCAGTGCGTAATAGCTGAATTTTTCGTGGCCTCTGGGCGTCGACGCCAGCGAATAGATAGCAATGGCGAGACCGATAATGCCGGTTAGCAAAATCATGATTGCGCTGAAAACATCCGACACCAGCACGATGCTGAAGGGAGCGGGCCAGCTGCCCATCTCTACCACCAGAAAGCCTTGCTCGATGGTTGACCGCAGAAGCCAGATTCCGGCAGCCAGCAAAAGCCCGGTGGCAACAACCGCAAGAATGCGCTGTAAGCGGACGGAGCGCCAAAGCGCCAGCGATAAGGCGCCGGCGGTCAGCGGTATCAGAATCGGGAGAACAAGTTCCGGGTTCAAGTATCCGTATCCTTCATCTTGTCAAGATCATCGGTTCCAACAACCTCGTACGCGCGCCGGATCAGGACCACGGCGAAGGCCAGGACACTGAATGCGATCACAATAGCCGTGAGGATAAGGGCTTGGGGCAGAGGGTCAGCAACCGCCCCAACGGCTCCTTGTGCACCTTCAGGAATCAGTGGCGGTGCGCCTCGTGTCATGCCCGAGACAACAAAAATAAGCAGATTAGCTGCGTTGCTTAGGATGATCAGGCCAATGACAAGTTTTACGATAGACCGCCTCAGCATCATATAAATGCCGGCGGCAAACAGAATACCGACCACGTAGGCCATCATGGTTTCCATTGAGTGGCCCCCCGCTTGCAAAATCGTGTTCGGGTCATTCTTCAGACTCCATAAGACCGATAACAAATGTCATCAGCGTGCCCAGAACGGCAAGGTAAACGCCAACGTCGAATATTAGTACGGTTGATAACTTCAGATAGCTGTCGCCGGGCAGCGGGAGTTCCCACCAGTGAGCGGTAAGCATCGCTTGTCCGGACCACAATGCGGGGATGGTCGAGGCAAGCCCGAACAGTAATCCAGCGGCCAGAAGATCCCGGGGGCTCACGCGGAGGATCTTAAGGGTCGCTTCAGCGCCAAAGGCGAAGGCATAAAGCACGAAAGCGCTCGCGGCAACCAGCCCACCGATAAAACCACCGCCGGGTTCATCGTGCCCGCGTAAGAGTAGGAAAACTGAAAACATCAGCTGCAACGGCATGATGGCCAGGGCAGCAGTGTGAAGAATGAGAGTGTTGGACTTCATGACTTATGCTGGTCCTCTGCCTTGAGTTTGATCATGGAGTAAACCCCCATCGCTGCCAGGGCCAGAACGAATATCTCTCCCAGGGTGTCTAGCGCCCGGAAGTCCACCAGAATCACATTGACAATGTTCTTGCCAAAGGCCAGACCATAGCTGTTTTCAATGTAGTAACTTGAAATGCTGTCAAAGTATTGGATATCGAGCACAGCAAGCATGAGCAGGGTCATCACCACGCCTGCAAACACGGCGACCGACAGATCCCGGTAACGTTCCCAGGGAGATGAAAGATTGACGAATTCCGGCAGTTTGAACAGCACCAGAACCAGCAGTATGACGGTGAGAGTCTCGACCAGCAGTTGGGTGATCCCCAGATCTGGAGCACTGAAATGGATGAAGATCAAAGCCACCCCGAAACCAAGCACACCGACGGAGGCAACGGAGCCCAGCCGGGAGCGGGTGGCACTGGCAAAGACGGTGGCGGCGACGATCAGGAGTGCGATGCCCCATTCGTAGAAATAGCTGTCGCTGAAGTCAAAACTGAGATGGAAACCATGCCGGGTAAGCAGGGTGTAGCCGGTCAGGCTGAAGGTCACAAACACCAGGATCAGCAGATACACACCGAGAACACCGTTTTGCAGCAGCCGCGTTTGCCAGCTTGCTATCTGGGTGATGCCCTCCATAAAGCGGAAATATCCGGCCTCCGGGCCAAAGCGGCCGGCGGCAGTATTGATGACGCAGAGCGTCGGCTGCAGCCGACGCCAGGCCGCCAGCAAAAGCAACCCTGTCAGCAGGGTAGCGCCGGACAGCAACAAGGGAATGTTGACTCCGTGCCATAGGGCCAGGTAGGTCTGCACTGCGCTGCCATTGACTGCGGAAACGGCTGCATTAAGCAGGAATGCTTCTGGCAAAAACGGCGCCAGGCCAAAGGCAAGGGCAATCAGGGAGAGCACAGCTGGGCCAACCAGCATGCCAAAGGGAGCATCATGGGGCTGTTTCGGGGTGCTGACGGTTGGTCCGAAAAAGGGCTTGATAGACACCAGACCAGCAACTCCTACGATCAGAACCGCGGCAGCAACGGCAGCAGTTAAAAGCCCCCAGGACCACAAGGGCGAGCCGAGCAGCGATTCAAACAGTAATTCCTTGGCAACGAAGCCAAACAGTGGCGGAAGCCCCGCCAGCGACAGCGCAGCCAGGCAGGCGATCAGTGCGGTCAGTGGCATGCTGCGCCAGAGCCCCCCCATTTTGGTAATGTCTTTGGTGCCGGTCTCATGGTCCAGCGCGCCCGCGAGCATGAACAACGCGCCCTTATAAAGCGAATGAGCAACCAGGACACAGATAAAAGCGGTTAATGCGAGCTCAGTACCAACCCCGATCAGCATGGTGAGGGTGCCCAGAGCCATGACGGTGGAGTAGGCCAACACCTTTTTGATGCCGGTGCTGCTGAACGCCAGATAGGCTCCGGTGAGCATGGTTGCCGCGCCAAAAAGCACCAGAGCATAGGTCCATAACAAGCCCTCGCCCATGGAAGAGTTCAGGCGTGCCATCAAATAGACGCCTGCCTTAACCATCGTGGCCGAATGCAGGTATGCCGAAACCGGGGTGGGCGCGGCCATGGCGTTCGGCAGCCAGAAGTGGAAAGGCACCTGGGCTGACTTGGTAAAGGTGCCTATCAGTATGCAAATGACGGCTGCGGTATAAAAGCCATGCTCGTGAATTGTCAGGTCGGAAGCCAGAATTTCAGTTAATGAATAGCTGCCGGTGATAAAGGCCAGCAGAATCAGGCCAGCCATCAATACCAGGCCGCCTCCGGCCGTTACAAAGAGTCCCTGCAGGGCACATTTTCGCGCCTCGGCATCTTCATGATTGAAGCCGATCAACATGTATGAGGTGATACTGGTCAGTTCCCAGAACACGAAAATAGTCACGAGGTTATCTGATAACACCAACCCGAGCATCGATGCCATAAACGACAGCATGATGACGTAGAATCGGCCGAGGTCCTTATGGCCTTTCAGGTAAGAGCCTGCATAGATCAGAATGAACGTACCGATACCGCTGATCAGCAGAGCAAAAACCAGAGACAGACCATCGACCATGAAATCGAGCGATATCTCAAGACCCGGCATCCACTGGTTTTCAATCAGCAGGCTTTCACCCTCACGGATTGCCGGAATCAGGCTGGCAAAGTATGCGGTTAGCGAAGCTGGCAGCAGTGCGAGTAACCAGCCGATGTAGTTTCCTACCAGGCGATGGAGTGCTGGAGCGATGATTGCGAGCAGAAAACCCGATAGCACAGCCAGTAACATCATGGGAGGGTGCTCCTTTAAGACCCATACAACATAAAGTGGTGCAATTCAGAGCCTGGTTGGACAGTCACTGTTTTCTGCCCCCTGCGACCGGATGTGTCATTGATCCCAGGGTTGGCCTCGAGTGTTATCGGTGGTTTTGACCTTTAAATGCATGGCGGCTTTTGCCAGGAAATTGGCACTAATGGGCGCGGTCAGAAACAGAAAAATCATGATCAGAAGTTCCAGCAGATCGTAACTTGTATTGGTGCCATAAAAGTACAGGAAGGAGGCGAGAGCAATACTCCCAACGCCAACGGTGGTCGCCTTGGTGGGCCCATGAAGACGGGTGTAGAAGTCTGGCAAGCGGGCGAGGCCTACGGCGCCGACCAATGCAAACACGCCGCCGATGATTAACAGAATCGAAATACCCAATTCAGCCACTAGTGCCATTTATGTTCCCTCCAGTAGACGCGGCATAATCTAATCGTGAGCGAGTGATAACTCACTCGATGACGCTGCCACGTTTGAGATATTTTGCCAATGTGACGGTACCGATAAAGCCCATGACGGCTATCAACAGGGCCGCTTCAAGATAAAGACGGGTGCCTAGCTGAATATCCAGTAAAAGAATCAAGGCGATCGCATTAATGTAGAGCGTATCCAGTGCCAATACTCGGTCTGGTGCATCAGGCCCCCGGACCAGTCGGTAGACGTTCAATACAACGGCCAGGGCTATCAGAGCAATCGTAATGTTGAGCGCAATTGCGATCATTGAAACACCTCCATCAAGGCTTTTTCGTAGCGGTTATGGATGGACTCGATGAGGCTCTGGTCATCATTCACGTCGACCGCGTGGATCAAAAGAAGCTTGTGATCATCACTGACATCCGCACTGACCGTGCCGGGAGTCAGCGAAATGGTGCTTGCCAGCATGGTTATCCCCATCGGGTGTGTAAGTGTCAGGGGGTAGCAGACGAAAGCGGGCTGTGGTTCTCGTCGAAAACTCAGAACCAGACGTGCAACAGTTACGCTGGCAAGAACAATGTCCAGAATCACCTTGAGTGTGTACGGCACCAGCTTCCAGGGTTTTCGGATCGTTGGTTTGTCAGGCCAGAATCCCCGGGTGAGCAGTGGTAGCATCCAGGCGAGTATCAGTCCCACCACGACAAAACCCGCCGACGCACCTGCCAACATCAGCCAGACCAGGAAAAGCGCAAAGCTCATCAGTGGGTGGGGCAGGCCGAAGCGTGCGTTCATTTTTTACCCTCCGTGAATACAGGCATCTCAAGAATTTCGATATAGCCTGCGGGGTTGTGTAGCTGGGCGGCAGTATCCTCGGTGTAGCGGTTGATAGGCCCAGCCAGCGCCACGATCACGATGCTGAGTCCGATCAAAGCCGCAGCCGATGCCGTTACCGGTAACGTCAGTTTGCTGTCTGACTCTATATGCCCTTCATTGTTCCGCCAGAACACAATGCTGCCCGCATGGCTGTAGGCAATCAGTGTAAAGAAGCCGCCAATCAGGATCACTGACCATAACAGGGCCGTTTCGACCCCGGGGGTGGCGGCCTGAAGAATCAGCAGTTTTGCAAAGAAGCCGCTCAGGGGAGGCAAACCGGCAGAGGCGGTTGCACCCAGCAGAAAGAGTGTTCCTAACAGGGCACGGTTGCGCATCCTGGGAGCCGTTACGATCTTGTCACTGGCAGAGCCGCGCTGATCGGACACCAGATCGACCACCAGAAAAAGTCCGCCAACGACCCAGGTTGTGTTGATCAGGTAAAACAGTGCCGCGGAGGTTCCCGCTTGGGTATTCAGACCGATGGCCGCCAGCATGGTGCCAACAGAAATGATGACCTGCCAGGCAATCATGGTTTTTAAAGTCCTGGAACCGAGCAGACCCATCACGCCGACTGCCAGGGTGATCAGCCCCGCCGGGAATAGCCAGTCCATTCCCAGGTTGGCCAGATCGCCCGCGCCATCACCAAATATCAGCGTGTATACCCGGAGGATGGCGTAAATACCGACTTTTGTCATCACCGCAAACAGCGCAGCAACCGGCGCTGTGGCGTTGGCGTAAGCCCGTGGCAACCAGAAGCACAAGGGCAGGATGGCCGCTTTCAGGCCGAATACCACCAGCAGAAGCATGCCTCCGATTTTTACCAGTGGGAGGTCTTCACTGCTTAATCTGGGTACCTTCACCGCCAGGTCTGCCATGTTCAAGGTGCCGGTCACGCTGTAGATCATGCCAACGCTAAGTAGAAACAGCGCAGAACCAACCAGGTTCAGAATCACGTAGTGCAGGCCAGGTACCGTACGCGCGGTTCCGCCACCATGCAGCAATAAGCCGTAGGATGCGATAAGCAGCACTTCGAAAGCGACAAAGAGGTTGAACAGGTCGCCGGTCAGAAACGCTATGTTCAGCCCGGCTAACTGGAACAAAAACAGGGTGTGGAAATGGGGCCCCTGGGTATCTGTCTTGTGAAAGGCGTAAATATGGCAAAACAGAGCAAGTGTCGCGGTAACCAGCAACATGAGCGCCGCCAGCCGATCAAGCACTAATACAATACCGAACGGGGGTTGCCAGTTACCAAAAGCGTACATTCGATAGCTGCCGTCGTCTGCCAGCCCCAACAGCACTATGGCGGCAACCAGAGTCAGGATCGTTGTGGTCAATGCCAGTGTTCTGCGTAATTGCATGGGAGCATAAGACATGAATATCTGCAGAACGCCACCGAGCAGTGGAATGAGGATAGGCGCGGTTAACCAGTTGTTCATTGGTTGTTCTCCGTTCTATCCGCTTGCTCATCCTCTGTTGCCTGCCGTTTCGTTCCATCAACGTGATCAACGCCGGTATCTGCATGGCTGCGCAGTGCCAGTGCGACTAAAAATGCCGTCATTGCAAACCCGATGACAATGGCCGTCAGCACCAAAGCCTGGGGCAGCGGGTCACTATAAGTCTCGGCGCCGCCAATGATGGGCTGCCCATCGCGCATCAAGCGACCTGTTGAGAACAGGAACAGATTCACTCCGTAGGACAGCAAGGTCAGGCCAACGACAACGGGGAACGTTCTGGCGCGAAGCAACAGGTAAATGCCAGTACTTGTGAGTGTGCCAATGACCAATGCAAATACGAGTTCCACGTTAGACTCCTCTCGCGTTGTGGCTGTCTGATAACTTGGCTGTCGGATCAGAAAGCTTACTGAGGCTGGTGAGCGCCAGCAGAGTAGCGCCAACGACCGTCAGATAAACGCCGAGATCGAAAATCATTGCGGTCGCCAGCTCGAATTTTCCAACCACCGGAAGTGTTACGTAAGTGAACCAGGATGTCAGGAACGGATAACCAAAGGCATAGCTGCCAACGCCAGTCAGTGTCGCGATGGCGACGCCCAGTGCAAGCACGATCTGGTAGGGCAATATCACGCGCTTTTCACTCCAGTTGATACCGCTGGCAATGTACTGAGATATCAGCGCGACCGCCGTGATTAGTCCGGCAATAAAGCCACCACCTGGCATGTTGTGCCCGCGCAGGAAGATAAATGTAGAAACCATGAGGGCGAGTGGTAACAGCAGTCGGGATATCTGCACCAGCATGATCGGATGGGCGTCTTTGCTCCAGGGATTGCCCAGTCCGTCGGTTTCGGGTGGCCTCAATTTTGTGTACTTCATCATGGCGTAAATGCCGAGCGCCGCGATGGCCAAAACGGTGATTTCGCCCAGAGTATCGAAGCCTCGGAAATCGACCAGGATGACGTTCACCACGTTGGTACCACCGCCGCCCGGTTTGCTGTTTTCGAGAAAGAATTCGGAAATCGAGGTAAACGGACGCGTCAGCAGCGCCAGAGTCACCAGTGTCATTCCGACGCCGGCACTCAACGCTATACCAGCATCCCGCCACCGAACGAGAGGCGTCGTTTCTATCGGCGTCCAGCCCGGCAGGTAGAAAAGTGAGAGCACTAACAACACGATGGTGACGACTTCGACAGAGAGTTGCGTCAGGGCCAGGTCAGGCGCGGAGAAAGTTGCAAAAACCAGAGCGACGAGCAGGCCAACCACGCTCAGCAGTATCAGTGAGGTCAGTCTTTCCCGGTGCGTCACTACGGTGCCAATGGCAGCGCCCATCAGAACCAGAGCGCCCAGAGCCGATGGATAATCGATCGGACTCAAGCCGTTGCTACCGATCGATAAACCGAGGTTGACTAGTGGCATGAAGGCGACCACAAAAGCCGTTAAGAACAGTAAAAGAACGTACCTTTGCAAGGAGCCATTCTCAAGCTTGTCTGTGAAGCGTTCGGAGGTATCGCCAACCCACTTGACGGCGGCTTCAAACACGGCTTTTTCATCAATCTCTTTAAAGCGTGCGTGGAAATCATAGAAACGCTGTCGCTGGCTATACATCACCAGGCCGCCAATAAACGCAATCAAGCTCATCAGCAACGGTAGATTGAACCCATGAGCAAAGGTCAGTTGATACTCTGGCACGTCACCGCCCAGGGTTGCAGACGCCGCAGCGTAAAGCAGAGGGCCGACGGAAAGTGCAGGGAATATTCCCACCGCCAGACAGGCAAAAACCAGAATCTCAACGGGAATTTTCATGTACCTGGGCGGCTCATGAGGTGGGAATATGGGGAGGTTTTTTGGCTTGCCGTTGAAAAACACATCGTGAATAAAACGTGCTGAGTAAGCAACGGCCAGGATACCTGCAAGGGTGGCAACCAGTGGCGGCAGATACGCCCAGATGCCCGGCAGATTTAGCTCCAGCGCCTCGGCGAAGAACATCTCTTTGCTCAGGAAGCCGTTGAGCAATGGCACACCGGCCATGGAGGCAGCGGCCACCATGGCCAGGGTTGCGGTGTGCGGCATGTAATGCCAGAGGCCGTTGATCCGGCGCATGTCACGGGTGCCGGTTTCATGGTCAATAATGCCGGCGGCCATGAACAGTGATGCCTTGAAAATGGCGTGATTGATAACGTGAAAAATCGCAGCAACGGCCGCCAGCTTTGTGCCCATGCCAAGCAGCAGGGTGATCAGGCCCAGATGACTGACAGTGGAGTGCGCCAGCAGGCCCTTGAGGTCATGTTTGAACATGGCCACGTAGGCGCCGATTAACAGCGTCGTCATACCGGTAAAACTCACCATGTAGAACCACTGTTCGGTGCCGGCCAGAGCCGGATAGAGACGGGCCATCAGAAAGATGCCGGCCTTGACCATGGTGGCCGAGTGCAGGTAGGCAGAAACTGGCGTTGGCGCCTGCATGGCGTGGGGCAGCCAGAAATGAAATGGGAATTGCGCTGACTTGGTGAAAGCGCCGAGCAAAACCAGAGTCAGCGCGATCGGGTACATGCTGTGGTTTTTGATCAGGTCACCAGCGGCAAGAACATCCGCCAGTTCATAGCTTCCCACCATGTCGCCAATCAGCAGAATGCCCGCCAGCAGCGCAAGGCCGCCACCGCCTGTGACCGCCAGCGCCATGCGGGCACCCCGGCGGGCATCCTGTTTATGGGTCCAGAAACTAATGAGCAGGAAAGACGTCAGGCTCGTCAGTTCCCAGAAAATCAGCATCAGCAGCAGGTTGCTGGACAGCACAATGCCCAGCATGGAGCCTTTGAAGCACAGCAGCAGAGCGTAGAATTTACCGACGTTTTCTTCGGGCTTTAAATAGTAACGTGCATACAGGATGATCAGCAGTCCGATGACCAGAATCAGCAGAGCGAACAGCAGGGACAGGCCGTCGAGCCGGAAACTGAACGACAGGCCCAGTGCAGGCATCCAGGCGTAGCTGGTCTGGACGATGCCGCCGTCAGCGATGGTTGCCCAGTGTGGGTAGAGTGCCGCCAGCCCGATTATGGCAGGGATGGATGACGCCATGGCAATCGCCGTGCGCCCGCCTTGCGCGAACAGTGGTGCTGCCAGGGCAATCAGAAAAGGCAGTAAAACAACCAGCGGTAGCGACATCGCAACCTCTTTTTCGTTTTTCTTGCGTGGATGGAGAGGCAAATAATAACGGACTGATAATACGTGGCCGTCCGTTCAGGTCAAGAGAGCGGCTGTTTGCCGCCTCAGAGGTTTTTGCGATCCAGGTAAGGTTTGTCGGGCTCGCCGGAGTTGCGGGCGATAGCAATACGCTGGTTGGCGCGCCCGATTACTTTTTTCTGCAACCTTGTTTCCCAGTCCAGTGCCACCTTGTCGGTGGCGCTCCAGGTCCGGTTGAATAGCAGTTTGCTGGCAGCCACCGCATCCGGTGATCGCTCAGCAAGTTCCCTGGCGAAGGCAATCGCCTCGGCCATGGGGTCATCGCAGACCCTGCTGACCAGTCCCATTTCGTGAGCTTCGGTGCCGTTAAAGCGGCGCGCGGTCATGGTCAGCTCTTTGGCCAGATCGATGGCAATGAGTTCCCGCAGGGTGACAGCCAGGCTCATGTCCGGAATCAGGCCCAACTTGCTTTCCATAATCGAGAATTCACAGTCCGCCGTGGAAAACCGGAAATCCGCGCCCAGCGCAATCTGGAAACCGCCACCAAAACAGTAACCGTGGGTGACCACAATGACCGGAGCGGGCACGTCGCGCCAAAGGTAACCGACATCCTGCGCCAGATTACTGATCTTGCGGCCCGGTTTGAACAAGAGCTTGAGAAAGTTCAAGGGGTTCTTTGACACGGTTTTGACATCAAGGCCCGAGCAGAACGCCTCTCCGGAACCGCTTAGAATAATAGCGCGGACACTGCGATCTTTTTTGAGAGATCTGGCAGCCTCTGTGATTGCCTTGAACATGGGCATGTCCAGACCGTTATACTTTTCCGGTCGATTCAGCGTAACCAGAGCAATGCCATTCTCGATGCTGATCTTTACCCGTTCGCCAGTCTGAACCTGTGCGCCAGTCTGAACCTGTGCAGAGTGTTGAGTGCTCCGAGTGCTCATAGTGTCGGTTCCGTGTCATACAGTCGTCAGAAGCCGCTATGCTACCATGTTGCTTCCTGATGAGAACGCCCGCGCAACAGAATGAGAGAGCTGATCATGACCCAAGCCTACCCGAATCTCCTTAAGCCGCTGGATCTTGGCTTTACCGAGCTGAAAAACCGTGTATTGATGGGGTCAATGCATACGGGCCTGGAAGATCGGTTCTGGAACATCCACAAGCTGGCTCGCTATTTTGCCGAGCGTGCCGAAGGGGGCGTTGGCCTGATGGTCACGGGGGGGTTCTCGCCCAACATGGTCGGCCAGCTGTCGCCTTTTGCTTCTACAATGAACAACCGTGCCACCGCCATGCTGCATCGCCATGTGACCAGCGAAGTTCACGATGCGGGCGGCAAGATCTGTCTGCAACTGCTGCACGCGGGCCGCTACAGTTACCACCCGTTCAGTGTGTCGGCCTCGGCCACCAAAGCGCCCATTACGCCCTTCAAGGCCAAAGCGCTGTCGACGAAAGCGGTGGACAGGCAGATTGACGACTTTGTCAGCGCGGCGAAGCTGGCGAAAATGGCGCGATATGACGGCGTCGAGGTGATGGGCTCCGAAGGTTATCTGATCAACCAATTTCTGTGCGAGCGCACCAACAAGCGGACCGACAAGTGGGGTGGGCCGTTTGAGAACAGAATGCAGCTGCCGGTGGAAATAGTCCGCCGCACGCGCGAGGCGGTTGGCCCGGATTTCATCATCATTTACCGGCTGTCGATGCTGGACCTGGTAGAAGGTGGCCAGACCTGGGACCAGGTGGTCAAACTCGGCAAGGCCATTGAGCAGGCAGGCGCGACCATTATTAACACCGGTATCGGCTGGCACGAGGCCCGGGTGCCCACCATTGTTACCTCCGTCCCCCGTGGTGGGTTCTCGGAAGTCACCGCCAAATTCTATGGCGAGGTGAATATTCCGGTGTGTGCCACCAACCGCATCAATACCCCTGAGAAGGGCGAGGAAATTCTGGCCGGTGGCAAAGCCGATATGGTCTCAATGGCCCGGCCGCTGCTGGCAGATTCGGAGTTTGTTCGCAAGGCCCAGGAAAACCGCAGTGACGAAATCAATACCTGTATTGCCTGCAATCAGGCCTGCCTTGACCATGTCTTCCAGCTCAAACGCGCTTCCTGCCTGGTGAATCCCCGGGCCTGTCATGAAACCGAGCTGGTGCTGAAGGTTGCACCGGTCCGCCGTCGCGTTGCGGTGGTGGGCGCCGGGCCTGCCGGTCTGGCGGCGGCCACAACCGCTGCAAAACGCGGTCATCGGGTCACGCTGTTTGAAGCAGACGGTCAGATTGGCGGGCAGTTCAACTACGCCAAGCGGATTCCGGGCAAGGAAGAATTCTATGAGACCCTGCGCTACTACCAGCGCCAGATCGAAGTTCTGGGTATTGAACTGCAACTGAACACCCGGGTAGATGCCAATCGCCTGCAGGAAGACGGTTTCGACGACGTCATCATCGCCACTGGCGTAAAACCCAGAACACCGGGCATTGAGGGTATAGATCACCCCAAAGTGCTGGGCTATCTGGATGTGCTCAAACACAACAAGCCGGTGGGCAAGTCCGTGGCGGTGATCGGCGCTGGCGGTATTGGCTTCGACGTCAGCGAATTCCTGGCTCACGATGCCAGCCACCATCCTGAGGGCCAGCAGGCAGACTTTGAGGACTGGAAAGCCGAGTGGGGCGTGCAGCCTGATTACGAAGGGCCGGGCGGCCTGGCTGAGCGCAAGCCGACTTCAACCCCACGGAAGATCTACCTGATGCAGCGGAAAACCAGCAAAGTGGGTGGCGGCCTGGGCAAAACCTCCGGCTGGGTTCACCGCAACAGCCTCAAGCACCGGGACGTGGAGATGCTGGGCGGTTGCAGCTACGACAGAATTGACGACCAGGGCCTTCACATCACGGTATCTGACAAAGCGGGAAAAGTGGTCGAATCGCGAGTGCTGGCGGTAGACAACGTGGTGATCTGCGCCGGGCAAGAGCCGTTCAGAGCTCTCTATGATGACCTCGCAAGCAAAGGCATCAAGACGCACCTGATCGGCGGGGCTGATGTGGCTGAAGAGCTGGACGCTAAGCGGGCGATCCGTCAGGGAACGGAAGTGGCAGCGGGGGTTTAAACAACTAGTCGGGGTTTAAACAACTATAGTGACGCTGAAGGGCATATTGCAGACACTTTTGGGCGCTGAATGGGCGCTGAATGGGCGCTGAAATCACGGATGAGACCGACAATGTGTCCAACGTTCGACGCTACGCGAAACAGAGATGAAGGCCTCGCCTCAAGAAGTATCCGTCGTGAATGACCTGATCCGCCGCGTCAGCGAAGGGTCTTCAGGGCGCTGAAAATTGCGTCTGCCTCGGCCTCAAGTACCTGACAGCGCAGCCGGTTTCCCTGCTGCAGGGCCTGTTCCAACTGCTTACGCTTCATGCTGTAGAGTCGGTTCAGAATATCCGCCCGGCTTTGCTGAATCGGTGCGTTCATGGTGGTTCTCCCCATTGGTACACCTGTCGATGGATTTTACACTCCGGGGCATTTATGGCCCCTTCGTCATATGTGATGCATAACCTGGGCCATGCCCATGTGCGCTGGGCCTCATAGGCCAAATCTGGATCGGTAGGCACCGGGTGCCAGGCCGGTGTGTTTCCTGAAAAGGCGACTGAAAGAACTGACGTCCTCATAGCCGATTTGCCGTGTTATGGCATCAACGGACAACCGTGACTGCTCCAGATACTGCCGCGCCGATTCAATTCTCAGAACCTGCAGGTAACTGGTTGGTGTGTCGCCGGTCGCAGCCTTGAAGCGACGAATCAACGAGCGTTCAGTCAGCCCGCTCAAACCGGCAAGGGTTTGCAGGGTCACCGGCTGACGGTAGTGCTGATCCAGCCATTCCTGAAGACGCAGTATGGCCTGGTCTGAATGATACCTTCGGGCCTGGAGCGCGGAGTAGGGTGCCTGGCTGGTTCGCCCTGCATCAATCACAAAGGATTTGGCCAGCTCCCGGGCGGTCTGGGTCCCGGCGTAACGTTCAACAAGATAAATGCCAAGGTCCCACCAGGCCATACCACCGCCGGCACAGGCGACAGGCTCATCAACCGTGATCAGTTTTTCCGGACGCAGGTCAACGCTGGGGTAGCGCTGTCGGAACTGCTGGCTGAAACCCCAGTGGGTGGTTGCCTGGCGGCCATCCAACAACCCGGCCTCTGCCAGCAAAAACGCGCCCGTGCAGTTACTGGCCAGCCGGACCTGGCCGGTGTTCTGCTGACTGGATTGCGCCAGCCAGTCAACCAGCCCCCGGTTGTCTGCCAGCACCTGCGGAATCGGGGCACCGATGGTCGGAATCATCACCAGGCCGTGGTCCTCAGAGGCGTAGGCCGGGTCGGTCAGTGAGCCGTCTGGCAGTAGGGTGATGCCATTGATGCAGCGGAAGGGCTGGCCGTCGAACGTCAGCAGGCGGGTGGTGAATCTGGGTGTCGGTTCTTCATTATTGATGCGGGCCCAGGTCACGCCAGCCAGCCGGAACAGATCGATAATGCCGGTAATAGCACTGGCAAGCGCGCCGTTAAACCCAATGATAGAGACAGTCTGCATAGAGCGCTCCGGGCACGTTTGGTGACGGGTTGGCGTAAATCACCATGATTATGTCATAAATGCCGGTTTTCAGGGGGAACGGGCTGTGAGAGGCTTACGGCAATTAACAGGAGACCCGACATGACCGATACACTGATCGACCGCCGCGATCTGGCGTTTCAGCTTTACGAAGTGTTCGACACCGAAAGCCTGAGCGAACGGGAGCGTTTCAGCGAACACAGCCGCGAAACCTTTGACGCAGTGATTGAAACCGCTGACAAGATCGCCCGTGAAAAGTTTGCCACCCATAACGCGCTGGCGGACAAGGACGAGCCGAAGTTCGTGAACGGTCAGATTGAAATGCTGCCGCAGGTGAAGGAAGCGTTTGACGCCTACGCTGACGCAGGATTCATTGCCGGGCGTTACGATTATGAGCTGGGCGGCATGCAGCTTCCGGAATCGGTGATGGCGGCCTGTAACGGCTTCTTTACCGCAGCCAATCCGGGCACCGCCGGTTACCCCTTCCTGACGACGGCAGCGGCCAATCTGATCCGGGTATTCGGCAACGAGCAGCAGAAAAACACCTTCCTGCCCCACATGCTCAGCGGCCGTTTCAGCGGCACCATGGCATTGACCGAGCCCCATGCCGGTTCGTCACTGTCTGATATCCGTACCTCCGCTACGCCAACCGATGATGGCAACTACCTGATCAAGGGCGCGAAGATCTACATTTCCGGTGGTGAGCAGTCGATCACCGAGAACATCGTTCACATGGTGCTGGCGAAGATCAAGGGCGCGCCTGCCGGGGTGAAGGGTATCTCCCTGTTTATCGTTCCCAAGTTTGTGGTGGATGAGGAGGGCAATCCGTCCGAGCGTAATGGCGTCAACCTGGCCGGGCTGATTCACAAGCTCGGGTATCGCGGCACTACCTCAACAGCGCTGAGCTTTGGCGACGATGCACCCTGCCATGGCTATCTGGTGGGCGAGCCCCACCAGGGCCTGAAGTACATGTTCCAGATGATGAACGAGGCGCGGATTGGCGTCGGGTTTGGTGCGGCCGTAATCGGCTATCGGGGTTACCTGCACAGCCTGGAGTACGCGAAAGATCGCTTGCAGGGCCGCAAGGTGTCCGAGAAGAACCCCGAGACACCGCAGGTCCCGATCATCGAACACGCTGATGTTCGGCGTATGTTGCTGGCACAGAAAGCTTACAGCGAGGGCGGTATGGCCTTGTGCCTTTACGGCGCCCGTTTGATGGACGACCAGCATACCCACCCGGATGAACACAAACGTGCTGAATCGGGCAAACTGCTGGACCTGCTCACGCCCATTTTCAAGGCCTGGCCGTCCGAGTACGGACTGAAAGCCAACGACCTGGCCATCCAGGTCTACGGCGGTGCTGGTTATACCCGCGAGTACCCGGCGGAGCAGTGCTGGCGTGATAACCGCTTGAACCCCATTCACGAAGGCACCAACGGCATCCAGGCACTGGACCTGCTGGGCCGGAAAATCTGGCAGGATCAGAGCCACGGCCTGCAACTGCTGATGCAGGAAATGCAGGTGGATCTTGAGGCCGCAACCACAGAACGCTGCCAGCAGTGGGCGCTGTCTCTGAGCGAAACCCTGCAGCAGGCAGTAAAAGTCACCCAGAGCCTCGGAAAGTCTTTGATGTCTGAGGACCCGGATAAAGTGCTGGCCAATGCCTCCTGCTACCTGCACCTGTTCGGGCACATCATGGTGTCCTGGATGTGGCTGCGCCAGGCCAATGCGGCAGCACACGGGTTGGGCTCCGCCAACACCGATGATGAACGCAACTTCTATCAGGGCAAGCTGCAGGCGGCCCAGTACTTCTTTCACTGGGAACTGCCAACGGTGGCCCAGGATCTGGTGCTGCTGAAAAACCAGGACGACACCTGCCTGAATATGAAGTCAGCCTGGTTCTGAAGCTGGCGGACCGAACCTTTCTGAACCAGACTTGAGGGCATGTCAGCATGCACAAGGAAAACGGTCATGTCCTCAGGGTCCCTATCCGGTGACTTTCAGCCGGTCACCTGTGAAACGCAGGATCTGATTCGCGGGTATCTGAATTCGTCCCGACTGGCAGAAATTGTCTACCGGGACCAGGCCGGCCAGATTCAGATCACCCACGACGTCGTCCGTGATCTGTTCAGTCGCGCCGGCCAGGAATTTCTCTGTCTGAGTCGTGGGCAACTATTGAGGCTGGATCATATTCTCACGCTTGACGGCCATTCAGTCGCCATTCCACCATTAACCTGACTCCCCATAAATAAAGCGTAATTCGCTATTCATTGTAAGGATAGGCTGCGCCGTCGTAGAATCGAGTTGCTGTTTTTACCATTTATCGAAAGGATACGATTATGAACAAGCTTACTTTGAGTACACTTGCACTGCTGCTGACACTCGGCCTCACCGCGTGCAGCCAGGACGACAATGAAGGCGTTGACCTGGAGAAGGCCGGTGACAATGTCGAGGAGATGACGGATGACGCGGGCGACACAGTCGAAGAGGCCGCCGAGGATACCGGTGATGCGGTGGAAGAGGGCTACGATGATATGACCGAGTAAGCACACCACGAATGTTCGTTCGGACCCGGCTACTGGCCGGGTTTTTATTTATACCGTCAAAAAACGTTAATCAAAGTGACTCGAAACTGACCGCTATTTGTCACGTGCGTCGCCGACACTGAACTCTCACGCCGAACTACAAAACCGCTGAGAGGGATTTTTACCATGGCGAAACACGACATCGACCCCAACTATCTTGATCCAAACTACGAGCCCGTTGTAAACCACTCCGACAACCTCTCGTTTGCTGCGGTACTCGGGGCGCGTATGAATCGACGTGTTCTGATGAAAGGCAGCGTTGGTGCAGCGCTAACCAGTCTCATGGGGGTTGGGCTTGTAGGGTGCTCCGATAGCGACAGTGATTCTTCCACCACCGGCAGTGTGCAGGCGAACACCGAGCTGGGTTTCAAGTCGGTTGCTGTCTCGACTGAAAACAGCGTTGTGGTACCTGAAGGTTACAGCTCAACAACGTTTGTGCCCTGGGGTACGCCAATCACGGGTTCCTACCCCGAATACCGGGCTGATGGCACCAACACCGGCGCCGAGCAGGAGCAGCAGGTGGGCATGCACCACGACGGTGTTCATTTCTTTCCGATTGATATCAATGCCGGTGGTAACAGCTCCAGCGAAGGCCTGCTGGTGATGAACCATGAATACATTAACCAGAATGCCTTGCATGCGGGCGGCGCCACGACGGTTGCAGGCCAGCGCCCAGCGGACGAGGTGCGCAAAGAAATTGCGGCTCACGGGGTATCGGTTATTCACATCATGCAGGGTAGTGATGGCGAGTGGCAGGTCGTACACGGCAGCCCGTTCAACCGACGCATTACCGGCGGAACGGAAATGGACATACGCGGTCCGGCTCGTGGTTTTGACAAGCTGAAAACAAAATACAGCACGGGTGCCACAGAGACCCGGGGCACGTTGAATAACTGCTCCATGGGGCCAACCCCCTGGGGCACCTATCTGGCCGCCGAGGAAAACTGGCATGGCTATTTCGCCACTTCAGACGTTAACCGCCCGCGTGAATACGTTCGCCATGGCGTGGACAGCACGTCCCGTTATGACTGGCAACTGGCAGACAGTGGCGCTGACGAATACGTCCGTTTCGATGTTTCAACCATCGGTGCCTCCGCAACTGACGACTACCGCAACGAAGCCAACACCTATGGCTATATGGTCGAAGTTGATCCGTTTACACCTGAAAGTAAACCACAGAAGCGAACAGCCCTGGGCCGCTTTGGCCACGAAGGGGTGATCTTTGCGCCGGTTGAACAGGGCGAGCCAGTGGTCTGCTATTCCGGTGACGACTCTCGCTTCGAGTACATCTACAAGTTTGTCTCATCGAAGCCTTACTACGCCGCCACCGCTGGGGGCTATCTGCTGGACGAGGGAACTCTGTACGTTGCCCGGTTTAACGACGATGGTAGTGGTGACTGGCTGTCATTGTCACTGGACAATGCGGACTTTGCCGCCGCGGTAACCGCAGCTACCGGCACCACCGTTGGTGATATCGACTTCAATGGTTTTTCCAGCCAAGCCGACGTGCTTGTTAACACCCGCCTTGCGGCTGATATTGTCGGTGCTACCACCATGGATCGTCCGGAATGGGGTGCCGTCGACCCGAACTCAGGCGAGGTGTATTTCACCCTCACCAATAATAGCAACCGTGGCAAAGACGGCTACGACGATGTGAACGCGGCCAACCCCAATGCCGAAAACCGGACCGGTCATATCATTCGCTGGGCAGAAGCCGGCAATGATTACACGGCGATCAGTTTCGAATGGGATATCTTCGTGTTTGCCGGAGAACAGGGCACCGAAACGGTAGTTGATGGCGATGCACTGGTAACACTCGATGATACCAACATCTTCAACAGCCCGGACGGTCTCTGGTTCGACTACAACGGCCGGCTCTGGATTCAGACAGACGGCAGCGATTCCGCGCCCTACCAGAACAACATGATGTTGGCGGCAAACCCCGTGACACGGGAGATCAAACGTTTCTTCGTGGGCCCGGTTGGTTGTGAGGTTACGGGGGTCACCTCTACGCCTGATATGAGCAGCATGTTTGTGAACATCCAGCACCCGGACGGCAACTGGCCAAACGCAGCCGAGTCACGGCCTCGTGATGCGACGGTCATTGTGACGCGCGCCAACGGAGGTGTTGTCGGCGCCTGATCAGTCAGATTGGTAGAAGACCAGCTACAGCGGCTGCCCCCGGAATTACTGGGGGCAGCCGTTTTTTTGTGCCATGGAGTTGCGGCAGGGCAGAGCTAACACGGAAGTCTATAACAGATCACCTCCCGTTAGAGGGCTTCTGGCGGAGAGCCTGCTAGACTCGAAGAGACCACTGGGTTTGAGAGGTAGCTATGGGAATGTTGAGTCGGTCGGTGTGTATTGTCGGAGGTGCTCTTGCGACAGTGGCGGTTGTGGGTGCTGCATTAATTGCCTATTTATACGGGCTGGATTGGGCGTCTATATCGATCGGCGTTATCGTTGGCCTGGTGGTCGCTTCGGCTTTTCTTCTGTTGCGTGTTCTCGTCCCGATGGAGCGTTCTATCGTTCTGTTGAACGAAGGAACCATACCGGAATCAGACCCCCTGGCTGCTCAGTGTCGAAACCTTCTGGAGGCTGCAACCGCTGGCCGGGCATTGATGGATACCCTGTCGGGTAATGCTGACAAAAATGCCGTGTCGACGGCACAGGTGTCGTTTGCCGCCGATCAGCTTAAACGACGACTGGATCAGCAGGTGGCAGAAACCACTCAGGTGGAGAATTATGCTGGCCAGATTACTAAAACGGTTGAGGAATCCTCCATCCAGGCCGCTGATGCGGCGGGCCTGGCGAGCGAAGCAAGTAACATCAGTGCTAAGGGGCGCGAAGCACTTGCGGATGCAATCGGCAGCGTCAGAGAGATGCACGAGCAATCAGCCGAGAACCTGCGGATGATCCAGGACCTGAACGAAAAATCCAGCAAGATTCAGGGTGTCACCACAACCATTCAGGCCATCGCTGAGCAGACCAATCTGTTGGCACTTAATGCGGCCATTGAGGCGGCGCGGGCCGGTGAGCAGGGCAGAGGGTTCGCGGTTGTGGCGGACGAAGTCCGGCAACTGGCGGCGCGCACGGCGGACGCAACGAAAGAGGTTGAAAAAACACTAACGGAAGTGCGGTCCGATACCACGGCGATTGTCACTCGAATCGAGCTGTCAGCTGGAACCGTGGAGCAGGGATTGGCAGCGGTCGAAGGTGTCGGTGCGCAGCTGGACCAGATTGGTGATCAGTCGGAACAGGTCAAGCAGCAGGTTCTACAGATAGCCGAGAATGGCAAAGATAACGGCCACAAACTTAAGCAGATGTTTTCCTCCATCGAAAGCCTTGCAGAACAGATGAAAGAGAGCGATCGTCGACTGGAATCGCTGGCAGAGCAAGCGGCCATGTTAATGGAACTGGCCGAGCACACCAGTGCATCCTTCGCCCTGTATAGCCCGGAGAGTTATCACCGGTTCTTCTACCACCAGGCCAGAGATGGCGCCGCCGAGATTGGTAAGTTATTTGAAAAAGCGGTGGAGTCCGGCGAGCTTACAGAGCGGGCCTTGTTCGATCAGGGGCGCAAGCCGATTCCAGATACCGAACCGCCAAAGTACGCCAGCAGTTTTGACAGTTTTACGGATGAACGACTCCCCGCGATTCAGGAAAAAGTAAAGCAAGCTCACGCTTCGATGGTGTTTGCCATTGTGGCGGCTCCGGATGGTTATGTGCCCACTCACAACCGTGATTTCGCTCATCCACCGACCGGTAAGCCTGATGTGGATCTGGTCAAAAGCCGGAGCAAGCGGTTGTTCAATGACCGGACCGGCGCTCGCTGTGGCAGCCACACCCAAACCATGCTGTTACAGACCTATCGCCGGGATACCGGAGAGATCATGCATGATCTGTCAGTGCCTATTTTCGTGAAGGGCAAACACTGGGGTGGGTTTCGGCTTGGCTATCGACCGAACGAGGGGGATTCTTTAGCATCCTGAAACTCGGTATCATCACGCTTGAACTGATCGAGCCACGAGGGAGTGAGAAATTTGTCAGATCATGAGTTCATTGCTGCAAGTCACGATGCCGAGGCCCGGAAGGGAGATCCGTTACGAAATCTGGCCGTGGCCGTCTACATCCTCCAGGCCCTGTCGTTTTTTCTGGGCGGGATTACTGGCCTTGCAGGTGTCATCGTCAATTATGTAAAGCTGGACGAAGTCCAGGGCACCTGGATCGAGCCCCATTTTCGCTGGCAGATCCGTACCTTCTGGATCGGACTGCTGTGGGGCGTTATCGGCTTTATCACCACGTTTATCATCATTGGTTGGCTGATCCTGCTGGCCATTGCCATCTGGATCATCTATCGCATCGTCAAGGGCGCACTGGCCCTTAACGATGGGCTTCCGCCAGAGCCGCTGTGATCAGTCGTTGGTAACGTCTTTCAGGCGCACCGCACTCATCGCGCCGGCGAGTCCCATCAGGCCGAGCGTCAGAATGACCGCCACCTCTGAAATCATCGATACCAGCGCCGTCAGGCCACCGACTACCAGCAGCAGCACGCCAATGACCGTATTGCTGACTGACGTGTAATCGGTGCGCTTGTTGCCTCCGGCCATATCCACCAGGTAGGTTTTCCGACCCAGACGGACGCCGGCGTGGGCGATGCTCAGCACGAAAAAACCGGCCGGATAGAACCAGCCGATCCACTCGCTTTCCCCGAACTGCCAGGCGACCAGGCCCACAGTGAGGCAGGCACCACTGGCAATCAGTGCCCCACGAATCATCACCTTCCTGCTGGAATCGTCTGCCATCCATCCCCAGATGCTGGCGCTAACGGAGCTGGCCAGGCTGCTGGCCAGCAGGAAAATGCCCAGCAACCAGCCGCTGTCATTGGCTCCCTGCGCTAACACAACGAAATAGGGTGCCGCCAGCGCCGAACAGAGCAGGAGCGCACGGGTGATCACAAAGTGTCGGAAGGGCGGGTCGTCCCGCAACAGAGTCAGGCTTTTTACAGCCTGGCGCAGGGCGCTGCCACCACCGCCTGTTTCGCCTGCAAATTCGTCCACCGCCGAAAACAGCAGCCCTGCAATGATCCACAGACCGGCCGCCAGCAACAGCAGCAGTGTGTAAAAAAGCAGTCCTGGATCACCCTGGTCCCAGAACAGCACGACCGTCAGCAGAACCGTCACCGTTCCCCCGATGGTGGATGCCAAACCGGACAAGCGCCCCCGTCGTTTTTTCGGAATGCATTTGCCCTGAACGTCCTTCATTGAGACAGAACAGAAACCCCGGGCCAGTGAAAACACGATCAGAGCCGCGATAACGCCCGCGCCTGCGGCGTAGCCTTCCATAAACCAGACGCTTGCGGCCATGCCCCCGACGCTGACTGCCTGGCCAAAGCTGCCAAGGGTCCAGAACCACTTGCGCACCGGCTTCTGCCTGACCCAGGCTCCAATCACCATCTGAGGGATCATGGACCCCGATTCGCGAATGGGTACCAGCCATGCCACCAGGGCCGGAGCGCCGATGGCACTCAACATCCACGCCAGAACCGTTTTCGGGCTGACCAGAAGATCGCCAAGCTTTGTCAGAACGTTACTGCCCAGAATCAGGAAAAAATTACGCGGTACCTCGCGGCACGCTTCTTCGGTTATATCGGTGCAGGCCCTCGCGTCTTCTTCATTGGCGATGAGGCTGTATACCTGATCCAGAGTATTTTTCCGATTTGCGGGCAAGGCGCTGTCCTCTAAATAGATTTTTTAAAAGGATACCAGTCTAGAGACTTTTGATCTTCTAGCAGCCTTAATTCCGACAGGCTGCTATCCGACAGGCTGCTAAGAGGTATGTGCATCTCGACAATTGGGTGCAGGCTGCCCACAATCCCGCAACACTCGATAGAACAAGGGGCAGGTTTTGGCAGCCAGGCGAATTTTGGTAATTGGTGGCATTCGTTCTGGCAAAACGTCGCTGGCAGAATCTCTCGCCACTGAGTCAGGGCGGGCCGTGATCTATCTGGCCACCGCCAGCGCTGGCGATGAGGAAATGGCCCAGCGCATCAAGCGTCATCAGGACAGCCGGCCCAGGAGTTGGGGCTTGAGTGAGGCGCCCGTCGAGCTGGCAGCGGAACTGAACAGACTGGCACAAGAAGCAAAGCCCCCACAGTTGCTGATTGACTGCATGAGCCTTTGGGTCAGTAACCTGCTGTTCGCTGGGGATGCGGTGTTTGCAAAGGAGCGCGCAGCGTTTCTGAAAGCCCTGAAAGCCTACCCCGGCCCTGTGGTTGTCGTCAGTAACGAGGTTGGGCTGGGAACCATTGGTATGGATCCGCTCACGCGTCGGTTCTGCGATGAACTGGGGTGGCTGAATCAGGCGCTGGGCCAGGTCTGTGACCGGGTTTTGATGAGTGTGGCGGGCCTGCCACTGACGCTGAAAGGCTGATCAGGACCGGCCGCCATGACTTTCAAGGCAACTCATGACGCCATGGTCGGTCGCGTCGACTCTTAGTCGGCTGCGACAGGCGTAAGGCACGCGGATCGCGGAGAACGAGCGTTCCAGGGGAATGCCCATCACTTCCGCCAGCAGCATGCCGATGACTCCCCCATGACACACCAGTAGAATCCGTTTGCCGGCGGCCCGTTGCTGCCAGTCCAGCCAAGCAGCTCTGATGCGTTCGCTGAAATCGCCCAAAGACTCACCACCCGGCGGCGGGCAGGCAACCGGGTTGCTCCAGAACCGGCTGAGGGCGTCGGGGGTCTGTTCCAGTATGTTGGCGGCGGTTCGACCTTCCCACTCGCCAAAATGCAGTTCCCTGAACCGGGTTTCTATGTGCAGAGGAAGGCGCCGTTGTTCGGCCAGTTCCTGGGCAAACTCCTGACATCGCAGCAGGGGTGAGGTCAGGATCATGTCCCACTGGTCGTTGTCGTCAATGGCGCTGCGCATCTGCTGCCAACCGGTATCGCTAAGAGGGTCATCCTGACTGCCCCGGAACATGGGGCCACCGGCGGGCTCGCCATGGCGGATCAGATCAAACAGGGTGGTTGTGCTGGTTGTGCTGGTTGTCATCGAGGGGTTACTCCGAGGTTTTTTCACTCACGCCGGCATCGGCAAAGCTGGCCATGCCATTGTGCAGCGCGCAGGCCGAGTGCAGCAGAGGCAAGGCCACGGCAGCGCCACTGCCTTCGCCCAGGCGCATGCCCAGCTGAAGCAGAGGAGTGGCGTCCATCGCCGCAAGAACCGTTTGATGGCCTGGCTCGGCCGATTGGTGAGCAAAAATGAGCCAGTCACGCAGGGTCGGTTGCTGCCGCACGGCGACCAGTGCGGCGACGGAGACAATAAATCCGTCCACCAGCACCGGAATGCGGCGACTGGCACAACCGAGAATCGCGCCCACCAGACCGGCGATTTCAAAGCCACCAAGGGATGTAAGTACCTGCAGAGGGTCATGAAGAGGCCCGCGCTTGCTGCCGTGGCGCGCCAGTGCCTGACGAATAACCGCGCGCTTGTGCTCAACGCCCTTCTCGTCCAGCCCGGTACCGGGGCCGGTCAGAACACCGGGGTCTTGGTCCAGGAGTGCGCAGGCCATGGCAGTCGCGCTGGTGGTGTTGCCAATGCCCATCTCGCCACCGATGAACAGCCGGCACCCGGCCTCTGACGCCCGCGCTGCTGCCTGGTCGCCGGAGGTCAGAGCCGTTTCAAGCTGAGCTTCCGACAGGGCATTTTCTGTCATCAGGTTGGCCGTGCACGCCGCAATGGGCTCCTGACGAATCCCGGGTCTATCGGGCACCTCGCCGACTGTGCCCAGATTCACCACTTCAAGAAATGCCCCCAGTTGTCTCGCCAGCACACTGATGGCCGCACCGCCCTGAGCAAAGTTAGCAATCATCTGAGCCGTGACCGCCTGCGGATAGGCAGACACGCCCTCTCTGCATACGCCGTGGTCGCCTGCAAAAACGGATATACGGGCAGGATCAACGCCGGGGTGGTCGGTCGCTTGCAGACCGGCCAGCTGAATGGCGACCTGTTCCAGGCGCCCCAGAGATCCGCGGGGTTTGGTCAGCACGTTCTGACGCGCCAGCGCCTGCTGGGCATAATGCGCATCGGGCGCTGGCAATGGCTTAGACCAGCAGGCGGGTAACGACATGTCAGTTTCCAGGAAAGGGTCGGGTGGTTCGGTTTGTAACAGACAGGGATGGTGCCTCTGGCGTGTAAAATGTGTCAAGTATGGCGGCAACCGGTAGACTGGCGAGCCATTGGTTGGCTGCGTCGGCCCTTATTTCAACCTTTGATGGTGGCTCCAGGTTTGAACCCTCTGATGATTTCAGTCGCTGTGTGTCTGACCGCCGTTCTTCTGGATCGCTGGCTGGGCGAACCCCGCCGCTGGCACCCGCTGGTGGGTTTC
>Ga0307955_1000041_pt1 | contig 75498 bp, 71 predicted proteins | sample OrgLakmetagen439_FD_201819 | JGI IMG/M metagenome (GOLD analysis project Ga0307955, IMG submission 201819) | Saline water microbial communities from Organic Lake, Antarctica - #439 | ecosystem: Environmental > Aquatic > Non-marine Saline and Alkaline > Saline | place: Antarctica: Organic Lake...
GAAGCGCCAAACTACCTAGCGCAACCCGCCAACTGTACCTCAATCCTTTTCCGCATTCCGATCCGTTCAAGCATCGCCTGCCGTCCCGTCCCGCGTCCCAACAACACCTCAGCGCCGCCGGTGAAAGAGGATTTAGGGAAATCGCGCCGAAGCTGCAACCCCTTTTTCCACGGTACGTCACATTTTTTACATGAAACCATTTTTCCAAATAACATCAGCATGTTGCCAACAGGCGCGCTGACGGGGCACGCGCATTTCGACACCGCCGCGACCCCGGAAAACCAGTCTCTGACCGGCGTCGCGAAGTTATCCCCAAGGTTATCCCCAGACTCGGGCGATTCTGCCCGGCAAGTCGGGCTTACGACCCGACTCGGGCGCGCTGCATGCGGCGCGGAACACGCACCCGCAGCGCCAGCAGCGCCAGGATAGCCCCGAGATAGATCAGCGGCTCGATCTGGAATCCCTTCGAGAGCCAAATGAAATGCACCGCACCCAGCACCGCGGCGGGATAGACCAGCTTGTGCAGCCGGCGCCAGTTCGGCCCAAGACGCCGCACCGCGCGAGTGTTCGAGGTCAATGCCAGCGGGATCATCAGGAGGAACGATGTGAAGCCCACAGTCACATACGGACGCTTCAAGATATCGGCCCAGATCTGCGCCGGGATCTGCACGTCGAGCACCAGCCAAACCAGCAGGTGCAGGGACACGAAGTAAAAGGTCATCAGCCCCAGCATGCGGCGGAACCGGATCAGGTTGATCCCGGCGACCCGCCGCAGCGGCGTCACCGCCAGCGACGCGATCAGCAGCTGCAGCCCCGCCTCGCCCAGCCGGTGTTCAAGCTCGTTGATCGGCTCCACCCCCAGGCCGCCGGTCAGCCCGAGATACAGCCACCAGAACGGCACGAGCGCCAGCCCGGCATAGAACGGCCATGTCGGCACGCGACGTTGATGGGCGTTGATCCGGTCTGTTAACGTCATCGTGCGTTTCCCGTAGCGATCCCATGCCTGCGAGGGGTCATGTCCTTTTCACCGATCTTCGACGCCGGCCCGCTCATCCCGGCCCATACGCTCCTCACGCTCGCCGCGATCGCCCTCGGGGCGCTGCCCAAAGGCACGATCCGGCACCACGTCTCGGGGGCGTGCTGGATCGCGATGATGACGCTGGTGGCTGTGTCGAGCTTTATCATCAACGAATTCCGCACCTTTGGGCCGTTCTCGCCCATTCGCGTCCTGTCGGCGGTCACCTTGTGGGCGCTGTGGTCGGGACTGGCGGCAGCGCTGCGGGGCGATATCGCGCGCCACCGCGAGATCATGTGGTCGCTTTACACGCTGGCGCTGATCGTGACCGGTGGTTTCACCCTGTCGCCGGGCCGGCGGATGCACGCGGTGATCTTCGGCGGCTGACATGGGCCTCAGAAGTTCTCGGTCAGGTCCATGCCCTTGTAGAGCGAGGCAACCTCGTCCTCGTAGCCGTTGAACATCTTGGTATCGATCCGCGATGCGAACAGCCCGCCGCCGATGCGCCGCTCGGTCGCCTGGCTCCATCGCGGGTGATCGACGTTGGGGTTCACGTTGGAATAAAAGCCGTATTCACGCGGGTTCGACTTGTTCCAGCTGGTCGGCGGCTCGACATCCGTCAGGGTGATGCGGACCACCGACTTGATCGACTTGAACCCGTATTTCCACGGCACCACCAGCCGCAGCGGCGCGCCGTTCTGGTTGGGGATGTCGCGGCCGTAAATGCCGGTCGCCATGATCGTCAGCGGATGCATCGCCTCGTCGAGGCGCAGCCCCTCGACATAGGGCCAATCAAGGACGGGGCGGCTGACACCGCGCATCTCGTCGGGGCGCAGCACGGTCTCGAAGGCGACGTATTTCGCGCGATCCTGCACGCCCGCCATGCCCAGCATATCGGCCAGCTCGAACCCGTTCCACGGCACCACCATCGACCACGCCTCGACGCAGCGCAGCCGGTAGATCCGCTCTTCGATGGTCATCCGCTTCATGATGTCCTCGAAAGCGTAATCGCCGGGGCGGTCGACCATCCCGTCGATGCGCACGCTCCACGGCTCGATGGTCAGCGCATCAGCATAACGCTTGGGATCGCCCTTGTCGGTGCCGAACTCGTAGTAATTGTTGTAGCTCGTGATATCTTCCCAGTCATTGGGTTCCAGCTCGCCGGTGTCGGCCCGCGCGCCCCCGGCCGCGCCCATCAGGCCCAGACCCGCCGCCCCGGCCATCACCTGCCGGCGGTTGAGAAACGCGGCCTCGGGGGTGACGTCGCGCTCGCGCAGCGTGTTTTTCCAGCGATTGGCCATGATTTCCTCCTGTTGCGTTACACCGTGATATAGAGGCAGACACGCGCTTCGCCAGCCGAGAGTTTCAGCATGCGATCACGACCGGATCACAAGGCCGCGTGCGCGGTGTAACCTGGGGCTCTCGTTCAGCCGGGTCGAGGTGCCACCGGCCTGCACCGCGCGCACATGCCGGTGCCGCATCCGGCGCATCCGTTACACACCCCCGCCGGCGCTCTCAGGGGGACCCATCGCAGCCAAGCCGCGCCTTCACCGTGCGCCCGACCGTACCGAAATCCATCCGGCCGGGATAGCGCGCCTTCAGCTTTCCCATGATCTTGCCCATGTCCCGCACGGAACTTGCGCCGGTCTCGGAAATGGCTGCATCGATCGCCTCGGCGGTCTCGGCTTCGGACAACTGGCGCGGCAGGAATTCCTCGATCACCTCTATCTCGCCGCGCTCCTGCTCGGCCAGGTCAAGCCGCCCGGCCTCTTCATAGGCGCGCACGCTCTCGTTGCGCTGCTTGATCATCTTGGCAAGGATCGCCATGATCTCGGCGTCGCCGACGGTTGTCACGCCATCTGCGCTGCGGCCGGCGATCTCCTGATCCTTGATTGCGGCGTTGATCAGGCGCAATGTCGCAAGCCGCGAGGTGTCCCGTGTTTTCAGCGCCGTCTTGAGGGCCCCGGCGATCCGGTCGCGCAATTCCATCTGGTCCCTCCTTGCGGGTCGATGACTGGCTAGAGACCGCCCAGATAGTCACCGCCGGTCGGCATGGCAAGCACCATCGCGCCCGCCTTACGCGCGGCGCCGGGCCTTGACCCTTGCCGCGTCCGCGCATAACCACACGTGCGACCCAAAGCACATCGGAGACCGCAGATGGCCCACGCGCCCCGCCCCCGCCCGACCGCCTGCCTTGCGCTCGCCGATGGATCGCTGTTCTACGGCCAGGGCTTCGGGGCCGTGGGCGACACGACGGCCGAGCTGTGCTTCAACACCGCGATGACCGGCTACCAGGAGATCATGACCGATCCCAGCTATGCCGGCCAGATCGTCACCTTCACCTTCCCCCATATCGGCAATACCGGCGTCAATTCCGATGACGACGAGACCGCCGATCCGGTTGCGGCGGGCATGGTCGTGCGCTGGTCGCCGACCGATCCCAGCAACTGGCGCTCGCAGCAGCACCTGTCGGCATGGCTGGCGCGGCGCGGTCGCATCTCCATCGGCGGTGTCGACACCCGCCGCCTGACCCGCGCGATCCGCCAGCAGGGCGCGCCGCATGTCGCGCTGTCGCACGACCCCGACGGCAATTTCGACGCCGCCGAACTGGTCGCCCGCGCGCGCGGTTTCGCGGGGCTGACCGGCGTCGATCTGGCACGCGACGTCACCTGCCCGCAGGTCTATCGCTGGGACGAGATGCGGTGGGCCTGGCCCGAAGGCTACACCCGCCAGACCGCGGCCCGCCACAAGGTCGTCGCGGTCGATTACGGCGCCAAGCGCAACATCCTGCGGTGCCTCGCCAGCGCCGGATGCGAGGTGACTGTGCTGCCCGCCACGGCCACCGTCGAGGATGTGCTGGCCCATGCCCCCGACGGCGTGTTCCTGTCGAACGGCCCCGGCGATCCGGCGGCGACCGGCGCCTACGCGGTACCGATGATCCGCGGCGTGCTCGATGCCGGGCTGCCGATGTTCGGGATCTGCCTCGGCCACCAGATGCTGGCGCTGGCCGTGGGCGGCAAGACCGTCAAGATGAACCACGGCCATCACGGCGCCAACCACCCGGTCAAGGATCTCGAAACCGACAAGGTCGAGGTCACATCGATGAATCACGGCTTCGCGGTCGACGGGCAAAGCCTGCCCGAGGGCGTGACAGAAACCCATGTCTCGCTGTTTGATGGCTCGAATTGCGGCATCCGCCTGCAGGACCGCCCGGTCTTTTCGGTGCAGCAGCACCCCGAGGCCAGCCCCGGCCCGCAAGACAGCTTCTACCTGTTCGAACGCTTCACGGCGTCGATGAAAGGGTAACGTTCAGCGCCACCGTGGCGCGGAATCAAGGCGCGAACGCGCCGCCGCGCATCGCCGGGCCGCCCCCCCCGGCACGGCGATTTGGTTGCCGGTGCACATCACTCTGGCCTCACGCGGCCTGTCTGAAATAAAGCGCTTCTGAACACCGGTCGGATCGCCGCACCGCGGCCCGTCGTCGCGCGGCTTGGCACCGACGGCAAAGGACAGGCGGGCCCGCATTGCGCACCAACACGACCTGCAAGACATCCCATTATTTTACCTAGCGTTAACCGGTCGTTAAAAGATCATTAACCAACCGCTCCCAAACTTTATCCACAGGGGCAGAACGCAAGGTGCGGTATGGGTATCTCGGAACTTCGTCAAAGCGGGCTGCGCGCCGGCAAGGGACACGCGCAAGCACTGCCCGTCGATCCCCTTGGACACGAACTGATCCGCGCGGGCAAGATCAGCCGATCCGACGCCGCGCTGGCAACCCTCGTGCAGCGCCAATGCGACAGCTCGTTCGACCGGATCCTGCGCGCCGAAGGCCTGGCCAGCGACGACGATCTGCTGACCGCCCACGCCCGCCGGCTGTCCGCGCGGCAGATCACACCCGTTGCGCTCGCCGCCGCCCCGTCCGTGGAGACCGGGCTCGACCCGCGCATCCTGCTGCGGCACGGCGCCGCGGCGATCCGCGACGAGACGGGTGCCGCGCGCCTCGTCGCCGATGGCGCCGACAGCCTGCTGACGCTGCGCCGCGCGCTGCCGGTGGACCTGTCGCTGGCGAAGCTTGCCGTGGCCCCGCGCGACGCGGTGCAGGCGCGCGTCGCCACGGAGCACCGCGACAGCTTGCGCGACATGGCCTCGGCCCGCGTCCCCGAGATCGAGAGCTGCCGCACCTGGTCGGCCTCGATACGCCGCCGGCTCGGACTCACCCTCATGGCGCTCAGCCTCGTCGCGATGCTCTGCGTGCTCTGGCCGGTGGCGGTCTTCGGGGTGCTGGCGGGCTGGGCGGTGCTCACGCTCGGCGTGGCCGCAGCGCTCAAGATCGTGGCGGCGGCGGCCCACGTGATCGCGCCTGATGACGCGCCGCGCGGGCACTCCCCGGCGCACCCCCTGCCGCGCGTCTCGATCCTCGTGCCGCTCTTTCGCGAGACGGAAATCGCGCACGCACTCATCGCCCGGCTGGCCCGGCTGACCTATCCCAAATGCCTGCTCGACGTGATCCTCGTGCTCGAAGAAGAGGATCATCTCACCCAAGGAACGCTGGCCGGCATCGACCTGCCGCCCTGGGTGCGCGCGGTGGTGGTGCCCGATGGCCAGCCCCGCACCAAGCCGCGGGCGATGAACTACGCGCTCGATTTCTGCCAGGGCGACATCATCGGCATTTTCGATGCCGAGGACGCGCCCGACCCCGACCAGATCACCAAGGTCGCCCGCCGCTTTCAGCAGGTGCCGCGCGACGTGGCCTGCCTGCAGGGCATCCTTGATTACTACAACCCGCGCTAGAACTGGCTGGCGCGCTGTTTCACCATCGAATACGCCACGTGGTTCCGCACCATGCTGCCGGGCATGGCGCGGCTGGGGCTTGCGATCCCACTTGGGGGCACGACGCTTTATTTTCGCCGCGACGTGCTGGAATCCTTGGGCGGCTGGGACGCGCATAACGTGACCGAGGACGCCGATCTGGGCTTTCGGCTGGCACGCCACGGCTATCGCACGGAAATGGTCGGCACCGTCACCGAGGAAGAGGCGAACTGCCGCGCGTGGCCCTGGATCAAGCAGCGGTCGCGCTGGCTGAAGGGCTACATGACCACCTACCTCGTGCACATGCGCCATCCGGGCCGGTTGTGGGCGCAACTCGGACCACGAAAATTCTGGGGCTTTCAGGCGCATTTCATCTCCGCGCTGTCGCAGGTTCTGCTGGCCCCGGTGCTATGGAGCTTCTGGCTGGTCCTGCTCGGCCTGCCGCACCCGCTCGACCCGGTCCTGCCACGGGGCGCACTCCTCGGCCTTGGCAGCCTCTTTCTGACCGTCGAGGTGATCACCCTCGCCATCTATTCCGCCTCGGTCGCGCGGCCCAAGCACCGACACCTTCTGCCCTGGGTGCCGACGATGCATTTCTACGCGCCCCTTGCGGCCATCGCCGCCTACAAGGCACTGTTCGAATTGCTCGTGAAACCGTTCTTCTGGGACAAGACGGCGCATGGCCTGTCGGTCGCGGCAGCCGGTCTGCACCGCTCAGAGGGCGGACCGGATCTCGCCGGAATCAAGCTTGAGCCGGGTCACGAAGGCCTTTGAGATATGCTCGCGCAGCGCTTTTGCGGCGGCCTCGCCATCGCGGGCCTCGATCGCGCTGACGATCGCGCCATGTTCGCGCAACGCATCGGTGTCGCGCCCCTCGGCGGCCAGCGACGTGGTCGCCAGCAGCGCCATCGACCGGTGCACCAGGTCAAGCTGCTGCACCAGGAACCGGTTATGCGACGCGAGATGGATCTGCTTGTGAAACCGCCGGTTGGCGCGCGCCAGCTCTGCCGGCTGGCCCAGCAGCGACCGATCCTCCTCGACCATGTCGCGCAGCACGCCAACCTCCTCGGGCGTGGCATGACGCGCGGCCAGTTGCGCGGCCAGCCCTTCCAGCTCGGCACGCACCACGTAGAGCTCGGCCAGCTGGTTGTAATCAAGCGAGGCGACGATCAGGCTGCGCCCGTCGCGGGTCAGCATCGATTGCGTCTCAAGCCGCTGCAGCGCCTCGCGGATTGGCGTGCGCGAGACCCCGAACCGCTCTGCCAGATCACTTTCCACAAGCCGGTCGCCGGGCTTGAACACGCCTATGTCGATCGCCTCTAGAAGCAGGGCATAGGCGTCGGTGGTCGGCGGTTTCATCTGGTGTCGATCCCTCTTTTTGCACCCGCGACATTACGCGCTTTGCGGTGCGGATCAAGCCTTGGCCGATTGCGGCCGCGGCCCCGCGCGCCTATGCTTGCCCCATGCCAAAGGATCATTTCTCGCATGTCGACACTTGGGTGTTCGACCTCGACAACACGCTCTACCCGCCCTCGGCGCGGCTCTTCGACCAGATCGACACGCGCATGACCGCCTATATCATGAAGGCGCTCGGCCTTGACCACGCGGCGGCGGACAAACTGCGCGGCGTCTACTGGCGCGATTACGGCACGACGCTGGCGGGGCTTATGCGGGTGCACGACCTCGATCCCGGCCCCTACCTGCACGACGTGCACGACATCTCGCTCGACCATCTCGACCCCGATCCCGCGCTCTGTGCGGCCATCTCCCGGCTGCCGGGCCGCCGCATCGTGCATACCAACGGCTCGGCCCCCTATGCCGAGCGTGTGCTCGACCGGCGCGGGCTGTCTGCGGTGTTCGACGCGGTCTACGGTGTCGAACATGCCGAGTACCGCCCCAAGCCCGAACGGCAGGCGTTCGAGACCGTACTTGCCCGCGACGGCAGCAGACCTGCACAGGCCGCGATGTTCGAGGACGTGGCGCGCAATCTCGAAGCCCCGCACGCCCTCGGTATGCGCACGGTACTGGTCGCCGACGCGCCCGATCCCGCGCCGCATATTCATCATCACACCGATGATCTGGGCAGTTTTCTTGCGCGGCTGGTGTGATAGGATGAAGATGAAACCGTTTTCAGGAATGGATCCGACATGACCGACGACAACCAGACCAAACACAGCCACGACGACAAAGCCGATCGCAAGGCGGAGATCATCCTGCTGCTCGGGGCGATCCTGTTGCTTGCGGCCTGGGCGGGCAGCGTCGCGATCTGGGGCATCCCGGGGCTCTACATCCCCGCGCTGATCCTCGTGCCGGTGGTTTATGTACTGATGGTCTGGGGCTCGTTCGGCTGATCCCGCGCATCACTCCTGCGTGCGCAGGATTCGCGCCGGCGCGGCCCGCAAGGGCCGCCAGGCAAAGGCAAGCCCGGCCAGCAGCGTGACCAGCACGCCGCCCGCGACAATCGCCAGCGCCGAGGGCCAAATCACCGCGTAAGACGTGTCCATGATGAAACGGCTCACGGCCCAGCCGCCGCCGATGCCCGCGGCCAGCGCCACGGCCCCGGCCACCACGCCGAGGATCAGCGCGCGCAACGCGATGCTCCACAGGATCTGGCCGCGCGTCGCCCCCAGCGTCTTGAGGATCGCGGCCTCGTAGGTGCGCGCCCGGCTGTCGGCCGCCGCGGCACCGATCAGCACGAGGAACCCGGTCAGCAGCGTCACCGCCGCCCCCCACGAGGTGGCCGACGCAAGGCTCGCCAGCAGATCGGTCACCCGGCTCAGGGCATCGCGCACGTTGATCGCCGTCACGTTGGGATAGCGGTCGGTGACATCGCGCAGGATCGCCTCCTCGGCCGCCTCGCTGTCGGCATAGACCGTGGCGATGAAGGTATGCGGCGCATCCTCGACCGCACCCGGGTTCATCAGCAGCACGAAGCCCATCCCGACGCTGGAGAAATCCACCTCGCGCAGCGACGTGACCATCGCGGTGATGTCGCGGCCAAGGATATTGACGGTGATCTGGTCGCCCAGCCCGATCCCCATCTCGCGGGCCTCCTCGGCGGCAAAGCTCAACTGCGGCGGGCCGGAATAGTCGTCATCCCACCAGTCGCCGGCGACCAGCGTGGTGCGTACGGGCACATCCTCGGCATAGCTCACGGCGCGGTCGCCCTCGATCACCCAATGCCCGCCGGCCACCTCGCGTGCGGGCCGGTCGTTGATCCGCGAGAGGATGCCGCGCAGCATCGGCGCGTTATCGACGCGGCTCACCTCCGGATCGTCCTCCAGCCGGTCAAGGAACCACGGCATTTGATCCTTCTGCAGATCGACAAAGAAGAATGACGGCGCGCGCTCGGGCAGGTCGCCGGCGATGGATTGGCGCAGGTTGCCGTCGATTTGGCCGACTGCCGCCAGCACCGAAAGCCCCAGCCCCAACGACAGCATCACCGGCGCGGCCGTCGTCCCCGGCCCGCCAATGGCCCCCAGCGCCCAGCCCAGCGGCGGCCGCCCTGCCGCGCGCGGGCGCAAGACCCGCGCGGCGTGCTGCACCGCGATCGCGGCCAGCGTCAGCAGCCCGAGCGCGCCAATGATACCGCCCGCCGTCCACAGCGTCAGGCGCAGATCTCCGGAAAACAGCACGGCGGCCAGCACCAGCAGACCCAGCAGCCCAAGCGTGGCTGCGACGTAGCGCCAGCCCGGCCATCCATGCCGCCCGCCCGCCGCCTCGCGGTAAAGCGCCGCCGCGCGCACCTCGCGCGCCCGCGCCAGCGGCCAGATGGTGAAGATCAGCACGCTCAGCAGGCTGTAAAGCGCGGCCTCGATCATCGGCATGGGATACGCGGCAAACACCGCCGGCACCGGCAGCTGCGCCGCGATCACCGGGCCCAGCGCGATGGGCAGACCCACGCCAAGGATCAGCCCGCCGATGATGCCCAGCACCGCCAGCACGCCAACCTGGAAAAAATAGGTCAGGAAGATCGTCCGCTGATCCGCGCCGATGCTGCGAAGCGTGGCGATGACCTGAACCTTGCCGGCGAGATAACTGCGCAGCGCCGCCGAGATGCCGACACCGCCCACGGCCAGCCCCGACAGGCCGACAAGCACCAAAAACGCCCCCAACCTTGTGACGAACTCCTCGACGCGCGGGCTCGCGTTGCGCGCATCGGTCCAGCGCGCGCCGCTGCCGTCAAGCGCCGCCATCGCGCGGGTCTCCGTCGCCGCCAGATCCGTGCCGTCGGGAAAATCCAGCCGGTATTTCGACGAAAAAAGCGAGCCTTCCGACAGCAGCCCCGACCCTTCGAGCGCGGGCAGACCCACGATGGTGCGCGGCCCCAGCCCGAACCCGGCGCGCGACGGGTCCGGCTCGCGCACCAGTTCGGCCATCACCCGGAACCGCTGCTCGCCCAGCCGCACCGTATCGCCCACCTCGATCCCGAGGCGCGACAGCAACAGCGGCTGCATCACCGCGCCGGGCAGGCCCTCGGCCCCGTCGAGCGCCGCGTCGAGTTCCATCTCGGGCGACAGCTCGACCTCGCCGACCAGCGGATAGGCCCCGTCCACCGCCTTGACCTGCGTCAGCTCGCGCTCGCCACCCGCCTGCGCCATGGATCTGAAATCGGCGATCTCCGACACCGCATCCGCCGCGCCGTCCATCCAGTTCCGCTCGGCCTCGTTGGCAAAGCGGTAGGTCAGCTCGATCTCGGCATCCCCGCCCAGCAGTGCCGCGCCCTGATCGGCCAGCCCCGCGCGCACGCTTTCGCGCAAGGTGCCCACGGCGGCGATGGCCGCCACGCCCAGGATCACGCAGGCCAGGAAGATGCGGAATCCACGCAGGCCACCGCGCAGCTCCCGGCGGGCGAATTTTGCCGCGACGGCAACGCTCATGCGGCGGTCTCCAGACGCCCGTCGCGCAGGCTGATGACGCGGTCGCAGCGCGCCGCGATCTCTGTGTCATGGGTGACCAGTACCAGCGTCGCGCCGTGCCGGTCGCGCAGCCCGAACAGCAGGTCGATGATCCCCGCACCCGTGGCACTGTCGAGATTGCCCGTGGGCTCGTCGGCCAGGATGATCGCCGGGCGCGGCGCGGCGGCGCGCGCCAGCGCCACGCGCTGCTGCTCGCCGCCCGACAGCTGCGACGGGTAATGCCCGGCGCGATCCGCAAGGCCCACGGCCTCCAGTTCGGCCTGCGCACGACCTTGCGCGTCGCGCGCGCCCGCCAGTTCCAGCGGCGTCGCCACATTCTCCAGCGCTGTCATCGTCGGGATCAGGTGAAAGGACTGAAACACGACCCCGAAATTGTCGCGCCGCATCCGCGCCAGCTGATCCTCGTCCAACGTCCCGAGGTCATGATCCAGCGCGCGCACAGTCCCACCCGTCGCGCGTTCCAGCCCGCCCATCAGCATCAAAAGCGAGGATTTGCCGGATCCCGATGGCCCCACAAGGCTGACCAGCGCGCCGCGGTGGACATCCAGCGTGATCCCGTGGAGTATCCGGACCAGACCGGCGTTGCCCTCCAGCGCAAGGCTTGCGTCATGCAGGGATAATATAGGAGATGTCATGCGTTTTTGTCCGATCCCGGGTTCCGTTGCGACATATGGCGCGCTCGGCAGGCTGGGCAAGCCCCTCGCGGCGCTCCTCTGCCTGTCCGGGCCCGGTCTTGCCGACGCGCCGATCACGGTGCTGGCCCTGGGCGACAGCCTGACCCAAGGCTACGGCCTGCCGCAGGACACGGGCTTCGTGCCGCAATTGCGCGACTGGCTGGCGGATTACGAGATCGAGGCAGAGATCGTCAATGCCGGCGTCTCGGGCGACACGACCGCCGGCGGCGCGGCCCGCGTCGACTGGAGCCTGACACCCGAGGTGGACGCGATGATCGTGGCCTTGGGCGGCAACGACCTGCTGCGCGGCATCGACCCCGAGACGGCCCGCTCCAATCTGGAAACGATCCTGCAGGCCGCCGAGGCCGAAGATGTCGAGGTGCTGCTGGTCGGCATGGACGCGCCGGGCAATTACGGGGCCGACTACAAAAAAGCATTCGACGCGATCTATCCCGAACTGGCAGAGAAATACGACGCGCTTTACGCGCCGGATTTCTTCGCCGGTCTCGGCGACGGCAGCCCGTCAGAGCTGCAGGCGTATTTCCAGGACGATGGCATTCACCCCAACGCCGAGGGCGTGTCAGGGATCGTCGAGGATCTGGGACCGCATGTGCACCGGCTGATCGAACGAGTGCGGTAAGACACCAATGAAAAAGGGCCCTGCCGGGCCCTCAATCGTGTCGCTTGGGGTCAAACGCGTCTCAGGCGAGGCTCAGATTGCCCGCCGATTCGCGGCCGTCACGACCCGCTTCGATATCGAAGTTCACTTTCTGGTTGTCGGCCAGACCGGTCAGACCGGCGCGCTCGACAGCGGAAATGTGGACGAACACGTCCTTGCCGCCGCCATCAGGCGCGATAAAGCCGTAGCCCTTGGTGGAATTGAACCATTTTACTGTGCCAGAAGCCATCGCTCTGATCTCCTTTGTTTGTTGCTGCCCGCGGACCTGCGGCAGCCCGGCTCTGTCATTCAGGATCGAGTGACTGAATCGTAAAAGATCAGCAGATGGTCGATAGCCTTAACGTCGCAAAAAAAATATGGCGCGATCGCCGCCGAAAATCAAGGGCAAAGACAGCGTCGGCATCCCACCGCCAGCCGCGTCACAGCACGGTGACGACCGTTCCGATCGGCACGCGCTCGTAAAGATCCTGCACATGCGCATTGACCATGCGGATGCAGCCGTTGGAGACCGAGCGCCCGATCGACGACGGCTCCGGCGTGCCGTGGATCCGGTAATAGGTGTCGCGCCCGTTCTGGAACAAATAAAGCGCGCGCGAGCCAAGCGGGTTGTCGGGCCCGCCGGGCTGCACGTAGTCATTGTCGATGAACCGCTGGTAACTCTGCGGCTCGCGCTCGATCATCTCGTTTGTGGGCCGCCAAGTGGGCCACTTCTTCTTGACGGCGATCGTCGCGGTGCCCGAGAATTCCAGCCCCGCGCGCCCGACGCCGACACCGTAGCGCCGCGCCCGGCCCGGCCCGGTCACGAAATAAAGGAAATGCGCCCGCGGCAGGACGATCAGCCGCCCTTCCTCGTAGCCCGGATCGAACGCCACCTCCTGCGGCATGAATTTCGGATCGAGGTCGATCGCACGCGCGATACGCGGCATAAACGCAGGTGCAATGGCGGCAAGCCCGCCCGCGATCACATGACGTCGATTGAACATCTTCATCCTCATCAAAATGGCCTTCACCGTGTAGGCGGATTTCGCACCACGTAAAAATCAAAATCGGGTGAGAACCGCACAGACATGCCAGGCTGTGACCAAAGCACCACGTCAGGCGTTCGGGCCCTCACCCCGGCGCATCCCGCAGCCATGCTGCGCGGCGCAAATTTCATCTCCAGGCACATGGCCGCCCCCGTCCCTGCCATCGTTTCGCAAACCTGTGGCGATGCCACCGGCAAGAAACATCCCCTCTGCAGCGACCTGTGATCCCCCGACAGCACCCCGCAGGCGGGCGGGACAGGTCACGGCGCGCGCAGATCGCGCATGACCCGTTCATGATGACATAAAAGCGTTTACAGGGTCTTGACGTTATCGTCCCCCCTTCACAAGGTCAGGTATCTGCAAAACGTCACCCGCCGAACCCCAAGGACCCGCATTTGAGCACCCAACTCGCCGACACCGTTGCCCTCCTGCACGATCTGATCGCCTTTCCGACGATCTCGCAGGTCAGCAATCTCGACATGATCGGCTTTCTCGCCCACCGGCTCGAATCGCATGGCGCGCGCGTGGACATCTTTCACGACGACATCGGACACAAAGCCAACCTCTTTGCCACCATCGGGCCCGAGGTCGATGGCGGCATCGTGCTGTCGGGACATTCCGACGTGGTCCCGGTCGCCGAACAGAACTGGTCGAGCGACCCGTTCGAACTGGTCGAACATGACGGGCATCTCTACGGGCGCGGTGCCTGCGACATGAAGGGCTTCATCGCCGCCGCCTGCGCGATGGCCCCGATCTTTGCCGAACGGGTGCGCGACCGCCCCGTGCATTTTGCCTTCACCTATGACGAGGAGGTGGGCTGTTTCGGCGGTCAGGCGCTGGTCGAAAGCCTGCGCAAGCGCGGCATCCGCCCCGGCGTGGCGATCATCGGCGAGCCGACCTCGATGCGAATCATCGAAGGCCACAAGGGCTGCTATGAATACACCACGCATTTCGGCGGGCTGGCCGGGCACGGCTCGGCCCCGTCGCGCGGGGTGAACGCGGTCGAATACGCGGTGCGCTACGTCAACCGCCTGCTGGAGCTGAAAGAGGCGCTGCGCGCCCGCGCGCCCGGCACCAGCCGATTCGATCCGCCCTGGACGACGATCAACACAGGCTCGATCAAGGGCGGCGTGGCGCATAACGTCATCGCCTCGAACGCCACCATCGAATGGGAAATGCGCCCCGTGCAGGCCACCGACGCGGAATTCGTCAAGGAGGATCTGCGCCGCTACTGCGAGGAGATGCTCTTGCCGCGCATGCGCAAGATCCACCCCGAGGCCAGCATCACCACAGAGATGATCGGCGAGGTCGACGGGCTGGAACCAACAGAGGTCAACGAGGCCCGCGACATCATGATGGAGCTGACCGGGCGCAACGACGCCGAGCTGGTACCCTTCGGCACCGAGGCGGGGCTGTTCCAGAATTACGGCATGTCGGCGGTGGTCTGCGGCCCCGGCTCGATCGAGCAGGCGCACAAGCCCGACGAATACGTCTCGCTCGACCAGCTTCAGCAATGCCTCGACATGCTGGGCCGCCTCGGCGACAAGCTCGCGGCCTGAACGCGCCCGCATGATCCGCGTACACAACGCGCGTACGCAAGGTACGACATGTACGCCTCAGGTCTTGCGGAATGTCAGGTAATGCGGCACGCGCCCTTCGCGCAGGGCCTTCTGCTCGTACCGCGTCGACATCCAGTCAGCCCAGGGGGTGTGCCAGTCGTCGTTCCGCTCGGCCAGACGCTCGAACCCATGTTGCGGCACCTCTTCGAGCGTCTGGCGCACGTAATCGGGAATATCCGTCGCCACGCGAAACATAGCGCCTTCTTTCAGACACTTGGCTAGGGGCACAAGATGCTCTTCGGTGACGAAACGGCGCTTGTGATGGCGCGTCTTGGGCCACGGATCAGGGTAGAGCAGGAAGGCGCGAGAGATCGAGTTTTCCGGCAAGACATCGAACATGTTGCGGATATCGCCGGGATAGACCGCAACATTCTGTGTCCCGGCCTCGCGGATCTTGCCCAGAAGCATCGCCACACCGTTGATATAGGGCTCGCAGCCGATGATGCCGATCTCGGGGTTGGTCACGGCCTGATGCACCATATGCTCGCCCCCGCCAAAGCCGATTTCCAGCCAGACGTCCCGGTCCCCGAAAACCGCCTTCAGATCAATGGGTTGCCGTTCCGGATTGACGTCCCAATCGACCAGACCGGGGGATAGTTTGCCCAGATCCTCGGCGATGTAGACCTCTTGGCTGGGGCGCAGCGCCTTGCCCTTCAAGCGTCCATGGAAATTACGCCAGGGCGCCTCCTTGGTATACGGGTTACCGCTCATCGCGTATCGCTTTCACGTAGCTAACGGGTTTCAACACTCTGATACTAATAACCTTTTGTTGCTGTCATACGTCGCCGCGCCGATCCCGTGCCATGCCATGCCGCACAAGCGCAAGCCCCATGAGCCCCAGAAAGACAACGATCATCGGCGCATCCCCGATACGGGCATATGGCGTCGGCGGCAAGGCCGGGGGCAGCGGCGCATCCCGCCAGCCCGCCTGCCCCATCGGGATGGATTCTGTCACGCGCCCGGTCGCGTCGATCATCGCCGAAATACCGGTATTGGCCACCCGGATCATCGGCAAGCCCATCTCGGCACTGCGCAGGCGTGCCTGTGCAAGATGTTGATATGGACCGGAAATCTTTCCGAACCACGCATCGTTGGTGATCAGAAGCAGGAAATCCGCACGTTCAGGCGCCGCGCGCAGATCGCGTGCGAAAACCCCCTCGTAGCAGATCAGCGGCAGGGCCTTGCCCAGATCGCCCATATCGATCACCCGCGCGCCCGGCCCCGCCGAATAGCCCTGCCCTGCGTTCGAGGCGAGGCCGTGAATACCCCACTCGGCCAGCAGGTTGCCGAACGGCATGAACTCGCCAAAGGGCACCAGGTGATGCTTGTCGTAGACTGCCGCGACATCGCCGTCGTCCTCGACATGCACGAGCGAATTAAAAAACCTAGATCCGTCAATGCGTTGAAGGCCGAGAACCACCGGCGCACCCGCCGCATCAGATATCTCCTCAAGCGCAGGCCCCGCATTGTCGAGCCAGACCTGCACCGCTGTCTCGGGCCAGACAACCAGATCAGGCGCCACGCCATTGTCGGCAGCCGTGAAGGCCAGTTGCCGTTCGTAGAATATCTGGACTTTTTCAGGGTCCCATTTCTCGTGCTGCGGCGCATTGGGTTGCACCAGACGCACGATCGGGGCGTCGGGACCGACGCCTGCATCCGGCGTCAACCATACGCCCAACGGCCAGAGAAAGGATGCAAAAACAAGGACTAATGCCGATGGGACGTGCCGCACAGCCGTCGCATGCAAGAGTGCCGCCGCCGTGACCAGCACGAGCGCCGTCAGTCCCGGCGCCCCGAGCCACGCGGCCCAATGCAGGATCGGCGTGTCGATCAGCACATGCCCCGGCTGCGCCCACGGAAAGCCGGTAAACAGATACCCGCGCGCCAGCTCGGCAAGACCCAAGCCGCCGACGAACCCCGCCAGGCCACCGCCCATGGCCCTGCCAGCCGCGAAACCGGCGGACCAGAATAACGCCATGCCCGCCGACAATCCCAAAAGCGCGAATGGCGCCATCCAGCCATGGCGCGCGACATCAACGAGGAACGGCTCCACGATCCAGTTGAGCGCCACCAGGAAATAGCCGGTGCCAACGGCCAAGCCCAACCACGCGGCCGCACGCCACCCCTCAACCCTTTGAAAAAGAGCAAAAATCAAAGAAAACGCGACCAGCGTGACGGGCCAGAGCCCGACGGGTGCCTGCCCCAGGGCAGCGAGCGCGCCGGCCGCGATCAAGATCGCGAAGCGCCGCCAGCGTGACAGGGCAAAGACGTGATGGATCGCGCGTCCGACGCGGTCGTCACCCGCCACTCGCAGCCTCGACCAGACGCACACGTACCCGCTTGATGCGGCGCGGATCGGCCTCGATCACCTCGATCACCGGGCCGGCCGGATGCTCGATCACCTCGCCCCGCACCGGCACCCGGCCCAACAGCATGAAGACCAATCCGCCGATCGTGTCGATCTCTTCCTCGTCCACCTCGTCCACGTCGGTAAGCGATTGGCCGATTTCGGTCTCGAACTCTTCCAGCGGGGTTTTGGCAAGGGCCAAGTAACAGCCGGGCTTTTCCTCGGTCCAGTACGTGCCTTCGTCAATATCGTGCTCGTCCTCGATCTCGCCCACGACCTGCTCGATCAGGTCCTCGATGGTCACCAGGCCGTCCACCCCGCCATATTCGTCGATCACGAGGGCCATGTGACGCCTCTCTGCCTGCATCTTCTGCAGAAGCACGCCGATGGGCATTGATGGCGGCACGAACAGCAGCGGGCGCAACATCTCCCACAGAGAGAACTCCGTGCCGTTGCCGTTGAATCCGTGCTTTAGGGCGAAATCCTTGAGGTGGATCATGCCGATCGGCGTATCCAGCGTGCCCTCGTAGACGGGCAGGCGCGTCATGCCGCTGTCCCGGAAGACATGCACAAGGTCATCGATGCTGATATCTACCGCCACCGAAACGATCTCGGCCTTGGGGATGGCGACATCCTCGACCGCCATGTGCCGCAGGTTGCCGATCCCGGGCATGCCATCCGCCTTGCCTGCCGCGTCGCTCTCCTGCGCGTCGTGATCGTCGGGGGTGAAGATATCAATGACCCGACGAAAAAAACCGTTCGGTTCGTCCGTTTCCGTTTCGGTTTGACCTTCCGCTTGCGCGCCATGCGCTGCGCTAGAAGATCCTTCGATGTTGTCGCCCATTCCACACTTTCCAGATGACGGGAGCGTTCACTCCGCTGCCGCACAATATGGGTCAGAAATACCCAGTTTGCCAAGTATCGCGATTTCGGTCGCCTCCATCACAGTGGCATCCGGGTCACGGATATGGTCGTAGCCCAAAAGATGCAGCACGGCATGCACCACGAGGTGGCTGACGTGATCGTCCATCGATTTGCCTGCGGCCTCGGCTTCTTGCCTGCAGGTCTCATAGGCGATCGCGACATCCCCAAGCTCCGGATCGAAGCCGCGCCCCGGCATGTCCGGGTGCGTGCCGGGAATGCCCGCGCCGCGTGCCTCGCTTGGCCAGCTCAGCACGTTGGTGGGTTCGGGCTTATCCCGAAAGTCTTCGTTCAACAGGGCGATACGCGCGTCATCGCAGGCCAGTATGCCGATGGTCCAGTCCGCTGGATCCATACCGAGATGGCCGAGGGCCGCCATCGCCGCGGTTTCAGCCAGCACCAAAAGGCGCGCATCGGTCCAGCGCTCATCCTCTATCACGACCTCGGTCAGCATGAGTGTTCAGCCATCGGCCTCGTAGGCTTTGATGATCGCGGCGACGAGCGGGTGACGCACCACATCGGCGGCGGTGAAATAGTTGAAGCTGATCTGCGGAATGGTCTTCAGCAGCCGCTCGCCATCCGACAACCCCGAAGGCACGCCGCGCGGCAGGTCGACCTGGGTGCGGTCGCCGGTGATAACCATGCGGGACCCTTCGCCGAGACGGGTCAGGAACATCTTCATCTGTATAGAGGTGGCGTTCTGCGCCTCGTCGAGCACGACATAGGCATTAGACAGCGTGCGGCCGCGCATGAAGGCCAGTGGTGCGATCTCGATCTGCTTTTCCTCGATCAGCCGCGCCAGTTGCTTGGCCGGGAGAAAATCGTTCAGCGCATCGTAGAGCGGCTGCATGTAAGGATCGACCTTGTCCTTCATGTCACCCGGCAGATAACCCAGCTTTTCGCCTGCCTCGACCGCGGGGCGTGCGAGGATGATCCGATCGACATGACCCTCGATGAACATGTTCACGCCGACCGCGACAGCGAGGTAGGTCTTGCCGGTGCCCGCCGGGCCGATGCCAAAGGCCAATTCATGCGCGTAAAGCGACCTGACGTAGGATTTTTGCGCGTCGGTTCGGGGCTCGATCAGTTTCTTGCGGGTCTTGATCTCGATCGGACCGCCCTTGAACATTTCAAGCTGATCGCCGTCGCCACTGTCTTGGGCCGCGTCGGTTTGCCCCATGCGCAATTCGCGATCCACGTCCGCAGCCGCGACCGCCTTGCCGTTTTCCAGCCGTTCGTAAAGCGCCGAGAGTACCTCTGCAGTCTCGGCACGGGCGTCTGATTCACCGACCACGGCCAGTTGATTGCCGCGACGCAGGATCTGCACGCCGAGGGACTTTTCTATATCGACGAGATTACGGTCATATTCACCGCAAAGATCGATCAAAAGCCGATTATCCGGGAACTCCACCAGAGTTTGTTGCCCCGCAGCCGTGTCGGTATCGGGGGGCGATGTATTATGAACCAAGCATTTCTCCAACGGCATGACCCTTATCAAACCATGCCAAGTTGTACGGCAGGGCGCAAGGCACAAGGACGCGGCGCCCCTCGCCCAATACTTGCGTGATCCCACGCGATCATGAATGCCCATCCGACACGAGACGACCGGCGAGCGAATTCGTGGCGCTTTCGACGATCTCTACCTGTGCCAGATCACCCGGTTTGAGCCCCGGATCGGTCACGTGCACCGCGTGCAGGTGATCGGACTTGCCCACCATCTGCCCGTCCATGCGCCCGGGCTTCTCGAACAGGACCCCGACTGTCTGGCCGACCATCGCATCTTGTGCGGCGCGCTGCTGGCGGGTCAGAAGTGCCTGCAGGCGGTGCAGGCGATCGGTCTTGACGTCTTCGGCCACCTGCCCACGTTCCGCGGCCGGCGTCCCGGGGCGCGTGGAATACTTGAACGAGAAGGCGTAGCCGTAGCCCACCGCCTCGATCAGGTCCATTGTCGCCTGAAAATCCTCTTCGGTCTCTTCGGGAAACCCCACGATGAAATCGCCCGAGATCAGGATATCGGGACGCGCCGCGCGGATCCGCTCGATCAGGCGCAGGTAGCTTTCGGCGGTGTGGCTACGGTTCATCCGCTTGAGGATGCGGTCACTGCCCGATTGCACCGGCAGGTGCAGGTAGGGCATCAGCTTCTCGCACGTGCCGTGTGCCTCGATCAGATCCTCGGACATGTCATTGGGATGGCTCGTGGTAAAGCGGATGCGTTGCAACCCGTCAATCTCGTTGAGCGCCCAGATCAGCCGCGCGAGGCTCCAGTCGCCACCGGACCCGGGCCCATGGTAGGCGTTCACGTTCTGCCCCAGCAGGGTGATCTCGCGGACTCCGCGATCGACCAGATCGCGGGCCTCTTCCAGCACTCGGTCCACGGGACGGCTGACCTCGGCGCCGCGCGTATACGGCACAACGCAAAACGCGCAGAACTTGTCGCAGCCCTCCTGAACGGTCAGGAAAGCCGAGGGGGCACGGCGCGCCTTGGGCCGAGTGCGAAGGGTCTCGAACTTGTCGTCGAGCGGAAAATCCGTGTCGAGCGCCTTCTCGCCGTCACGTGCGCGCGCCTCCAAGGCGGGCAGCCGGTGATAGCTTTGCGGCCCGACCACCAGATCGACGAGGGGCTGACGGCGCATGATCTCCTCGCCCTCGGCCTGGGCCACACACCCCGCGACGCCGATCTTCAGGTCGGGATTGGCCTCTTTCAGGCCACGAAACCGCCCCAGCTCGGAATAGACCTTTTCCGCGGCTTTCTCGCGGATATGGCAGGTGTTGAGTAGGATCATGTCGGCGTCATCAGGGCTTTGCGTCTCGGTGTAGCCCACGGCCCCCAGGGCCTCGACCATGCGCTCGCTGTCGTAGACGTTCATCTGACAGCCATAGGTCTTGACGTAGAGTTTCTTGACATCCGCCATGCGCTTGGTCTCCGCCTGAATGTTCAAGTCTGCCGGGTACATCACCGGAGGGGGCACTTGCAATGGCCGCCGGTTTGTCAAACGCTCGCATACAATCGGAAGAGGAATGCGTGATGACCACGTCAAACCTGACGGCGTTTCCATCAACGCCCAGTCCCGCTCTGGCCGCCGGCTGTATCGCGCCTGATGCATGCGCATCTTGCAGAGGAGTGACAGCCTGAAAAGAAAACTAGAGCAGCTTCCGGACATGAGGGGAATGGAACCGCGGCAGTTGTCATGGGTTCGCCCAAGCGCGCCGCACCCAAAGCCCCCGATCCCCCACGATAGCAGGAGAAGGCAGCATGATCGGAGCAATCGCAGGCGACATCGTGGGTTCTCGTTTCGAAGGTGGCCCGGCTCCGGAGCCCGGTTTCACCCTGCTCGATGCCAGATGCCGGTTCACCGACGATACGGTCTGCAGCCTGGCCGTGGCCGAGGCTTTGCTGGACGAAGGTGATTTCGCGACGACGCTCAAGACGTTCGTCCGCCGCCATCCCGGGCGCGGCTATGGGAGCATGTTCAAGCAATGGGCGATGTCGGACCGCGGGACCGGTTATGGAAGCTGGGGCAACGGCGCCCCGATGCGGGTTGCCGCCGTGGGCTGGCTGGCCGTGGATCAGGCGGACGCCGACAGGCAGGCCGCGGCACAGTCCCGGGTCAGCCACGATCACCCCGACGCCGTGGCGGGCGCACAGGCCGTCGCCCCGGCCATCCTTGCCTTGCGAACGGGCGCCGATGTCACGCGCCTGCGCGCGGATCTGGAAGAGGCGTTCGGCTATGATCTCGACCCGAAGGCCGCGTTTTCACAAGGTGGCTTCGATATTCCGACCGCGGGCACCGTGCCGCCGGCCTTGGCCGCTGCGTTCGGGGCGGAAAGCTGGGAAAGCGCCGTGCCGACCGCGATCGGCCTCGGCGGCGACACGGACACGCTGGCCTGCATCGCGGGCAGCGTGGCTGAGGCGCGGCACGGCGTCCCCGCGGATCTGGCGGCACGGTCGCGGGCGTACCTGACAGACGACCTGCGGGCAACACTTGCCCGTTTCAACCATCACATCCGGGGGCGGTTGAATAGACACGCGAGACCCTACTCGCCGCTATCGCGTCCTTTGCCCCGCGCCTGTTCGCGCGCGCTTGGATGGACAGACGGCCGGAACGGCACCTCGACCACCTCGGCGCGCACCGGCTGGTCTGGATCCTCGCAATAGGCCGCCGGCAATTCGACACGCAGCTTCGTGCCGATATCCGACCTGTTCCACGGCACGTAGCCGAGCGCGATATTCGTTTCCAACTCGGGCGACCACCACGGTGAGGTGACATAGCCGCGGCGGATGCCGTCCTCTGTCTGGATCAACCAGAAATCGGGCGCATAATCTGTGATCGGCAGACCGCCCATCTTCATCCCGACAAGCTTCAGGCTGAAGGGGTAGCCGCCCGCATCGATCTGCGCGCGCTGTTTTTCCAGCGCGGACCTGCCGATATAATCGGCTTTCTTGCGGCGCGGCACCTGGTAGGCAAGGTTGACCTGAAATGGCGACGTCTCGGCATCCATGTCCTGCCCCCAGCTCAGGATCCCGGCCGCGATCCGGCGGTGATGGGCGGGGGCGATGACCCGCAACCCGTAGCGGGCGCCAATGCCGCGCAAGGCGTACCACACGGGCTCTGCCGTCTCCGAGGCGTGGCGCACGTAAACCTCGTATCCCTTCTCGCCGGTGAATCCGGTCTGGCTGATGACCACGGGACAGCCCGCGATCTCGGCCTCCATCAGCCCGTAATAGGGGATGCCGCGCAGATCCTCGCCAAGCAGATCCGCCATCATGTCTTCGGACAGCGGGCCTTGGATCTGAAGCGGGCACACGTCGATTTCCTCGATCTCGACATCCCAACGACGCGGCGTGTTGACCCCCTGCAGCCAAAGCATGAGATCGCTGTCTGATACCGAGAACCAGAATTCGTCACGCGCGAGACGCAGCAGCACCGGATCATTGAGGATGCCACCCTTGTCGTTGCACAGAATGCAGTACTTCCCGCGCATCGGCGCGATCCGCGTCGCGTCGCGGGTGATCACCGTATTGACGAAATCCTCGGCATCCGGGCCCTTTACGCGGATTTGCCGCTCGACCGCGACATTCCAGAGCGTGACACCGCCGACAAGCGCGCGGTATTCGGCCATCGCGCCGCCATCCTCGGGCTTCACGTATCCGCGTGGGTGATACATCCGGTTATAGACGGTCGCGCGCCATGCCCCGGCCTCGACAGACAAGTGCCAGAAGGGCGATTTGCGCACCCGGGTCGAGACCAGCATCTGCACCGGGGTCGGCCCCGATTGCCGCAGGTTGACCGGCACGGTGCGATCCGACTGATCGACCCCCGGCACGTTCGGATGAGAGCGGTTCTGAGAAGGTTCCTGCCACGTCATGAGACAGATGTGGGAAGCGACCGAAATATCATCAAGCCGCTTGCGGATCACATCGGATCAAATTTTTCAGCGCAACACGCGGGCAACGCGGCAAAGACCGGGTTTTACAGGTTCTCGGCCTGCGGCATGCCGAGGATGTGATAGCCGCCGTCCACGTGGATGATCTCGCCGCTGGTAAAACTTCCAGCATCCGAGGCGAGGTAGACGGCCGTGCCGCCGATCGCTTCTAGCGTGGCGTTGGCGCGTAGTGGCGCGTTCATCTCCGTGTGCTTGAAGGTCTTGCGCGCGCCCCCGATGGCCGCACCCGCGAGGGTGCGCATCGGTCCCGGCGAAATGGCATTCACCCGGATCCCGTCGGGGCCGAGATCATTGGCTAGATAGCGCGTCGTCGCCTCGAGCGCAGCCTTGGCCACGCCCATCACGTTATAATTCGGAACGACCTTGTTGGAGCCCTGATAGGTCAGCGTCAGCAGGCAGCCGCCGCTCTCGCGCATCAGCGGATGGGCCCGGCGCGCAACCTCGATGAAGGAATAGGCGGAAATGTCCAGCGAATGCTTGAAGTTGTGGCGACTTGTATTGATGAATCGCCCGGTAAGTTCCGACTTGTCGGAATAAGCGATGGCATGGACCACGAAATCGATCTTCGGCCACCGCGCGCCGAGTTTTTCGAACGCGGAATCAAGCGAGGCGTCGTCGCTCACATCCAGATCGAGGAGCAGGTCCGAGCCGACGCTCGCCGCGAGCGGTTCGACCCGCTTGGCGAAATTCTCGCCCTGGTAGGAAAACGCCAGTTCCGCACCGGCCGCGTGCATCGCCTGTGCCACGCCCCACGCGATGGAGCGGTCATTGGCCACCCCCATGATCAGGCCGCGCTTGCCCTGCATCGAGTTCATCATGTGCGTTTCATCCGTGATACTTGCTCAGCAGCATGCACCCGTTGGTGCCGCCGAAGCCGAAGGAATTGGTCATCACCGTGTCGAGCCCGGCGTCGTCCACCCGTTGCGTGGCGATCTCCCCGGGTGACAGCGCCGGGTCGAGGGTTTCCACGTTGATCGACGGGATGATGAAATCGTGTTCCAGCGCCAGCAGGCAATAGATCGCCTCTTGTGCGCCGGTGGCTCCCTGGCTGTGTCCGGTCATCGACTTGGTCGAACTGATCGGCGGTGTCGTTCCCTCGCCAAAGATGCGGCGCACGGCCTCGACCTCGCCGACATCGCCGACGGGCGTCGATGTGCCGTGGGCGTTGATATAGCTGACGCGACGATCCTCGGGCAGGGTCGAAAGTGCCACGCGCATCGCGCGCTCGCCTCCCTCGCCCGAGGGTGCGACCATGTCCGATCCGTCCGATGTCGCGCCGTATCCGGTGACCTCGGCATAAATCTTGGCGCCGCGTGCGCGGGCGCGCTCCAGCTCTTCCAGAACGAGGATACCGCCACCGCCGGAGATCACGAACCCGTCGCGCCCCTCGTCGAAGGCACGACTCGCGCGTTCGGGGGTGTCGTTGTAATGCGACGACATTGCGCCCATGGCGTCAAAGAGACACGACAGTGTCCAGTCCAATTCCTCGCCGCCGCCGGCGAACATAACGTCCTGCTTGCCCATCATGATCTGTTCGGCAGCGTTGCCGATGCAATGCAGGCTGGTCGAACAGGCCGAGGTGATGGAGTAGTTGATGCCCTTGATCTCGTAGGCGGTCGACAGGTTGGCCGAGATCGTGGACGACATGCACTTAGGCACGGCGAACGGTCCGATCCGCTTGGGGCTGCCCTTTTCCAGAACGGTCTGATGCGCGGCCAGCATGGCACTCGTCGATGGCCCGCCGGAGCCCGCGACAAGCCCGGTACGCGGGTTCACGACATCCGATTCCTCAAGCCCGCTATCGGCAATGGCCTGTGCCATGGCGATATACGCATAGGCCGCGCCCGGCCCCATGAAACGCAAGGTCCGCTTGTCGACATGATCGGCCGGGTCAAGCTTGACCGCCCCCGCGATCCGGCTGCGAAAGCCATGCTCGGCCATGTCCTCGTTGGCGGATATTCCTGACCGGCCCTCCCTGAGCGAGCTCAGAACCTCCTCGGCGGTGTTGCCGATGCTGGATACGATCCCCAAGCCGGTGACGACGACACGACGCATAGGCACTCTCCTTCATTGGCCTTCGGGCGTGTGTAGGACAGTGCGACAAATGGGGCAAGCGGTTACAATGCTTGTGATCAAGCGCGAGCCGCCCCGGCAGATCCGTGCACGCCGCCATGCGGGGCGACACGAACCGCCTCAGGTTTCCGACAGCGCCACTTTCAAGTCTTTTACCTGGTATATCACCTCGCCATCGGCCTCGACGGTGCCATCGGCGACTCCCATCGTCAGGCGGCGGCTCTGAACGGCCTTGGTGAAATCCACGTGATAGGTCAGCATCTTGCGGTCGGGCCGAACCATGCCCGACAGCTTCACCTCGCCCACGCCGAGCGCATATCCTCGCCCCTGCCAGCCGCGCCAGCCAAGGTTGAACCCGGTCAGTTGCCACAACGCGTCAAGACCGAGACAGCCGGGCATGATCGGATTTCCCGGAAAATGGCATTTGAAGAACCAAAGCTCGGGATCGATATCGAACTCTGCGGTGATGTGACCTTTTCCGTGCGTTCCACCATCGCCCGATACATCGGTGATCCGGTCCATCATCAGCATCGGCGGCTCGGGCAACTGGGCGTTGCCGGGGCCGAACAACTCTCCGCGCGCGCATTTCAGAAGGTCGTCACGATCAAAACTGCTCGGATAGTCGGCCATCCATGTGGCCCTTTCATTGCTGTTCCAAGGGATCGGGTGGGTCGATATCGTCTAACATCGCGAAAAAGGCGCTTGCAAGCCTCGGCTGTTGCTGCGGCCCGGTTTGGCGTCAGGTGAATTTTGTTTGAAATCCATGCACACAAGACATTATATACAGGGCAAACTCGGGAAGGTCGAACATGACGGAACAGGCAAAATCTCTGGCATCGAAGTGGCTTAACGGCGCAGGGCTGCGTCCGACCCGACAGCGCATGGTTCTGGCACAACTTCTCATCGGGGATGGTCAGCACCGGCACATTACGGCCGAAAGCTTGTTTTCGGACGTGCAAAGCCATGGTGAGAGCGTGTCACTGGCCACCGTCTACAATACGTTGCGCGCGTTCTGCGATGCGGGCCTGATACAGGAAGTGATGGTCGACGACGCAAAAAGCCATTTCGACACCAACACGCACGATCATCCGCATTTTTACTGGGAAGACGAGAACCGGTTGACCGATGCGCCAGCCGAAGATCTTGAGATCGCACGGCTCCCGCGCGCCCCGGACGGGGCGCGGATCAGCGCCGTCGATGTCGTTATACGCCTGAGGCGCAACGCCTGAGACGGTTCGCCTGTCAACGAAAATCCGCGCCGCCGCTTCGATTGAACGGTTCGACGGTTACTCTGCCGCGCGCAATGGATGAGGCGGATGACGGTCTCGCAGGATGCGTTTCAGATCTTCGACGCGCGGGTCCGTGGGCCCATCCTGCGGCCCCCTAAATTCGTTCCGCACAGCCTCATCGGGCCAGATGATATCGTGGTTGCGCAGCCGTTTCGCCGCATGTGCAAGCGCCCAGTCCTGCGCGGCGCGGCTTGACCGGCCCATCGATACCATCGCCAGCAGTCGCGCAGTCCAGATCAGGTAGGTTTCCGCCCAGATCCGCAGCGCCAACATCGCCGGCGTGAACACGAGGGTAAGGACCGTGGCGATGCCAAGCCCGAACACCACCGCAGTCGCCAGTTGTTTCCACCACAGCGCGGTCGGGCTGTCGAAGGAATAGCCGCCGTTGAAGAAGTCGAGGCTGAGGCCGAACATCATCGGCGCAAGGCCCGCCATGGTGGTGATCGTTGTGAGCAAAACGGGGCGGATTCGATCCTGCGCGGTGCGGGTGATCGCCGCGATGCGCGGCATGTAGCGGGCGTAATCCTGATACGTGTCGATCAGGACGATGTTGTTGTTCACCACGATGCCCGCAAGCGCCACGATGCCAGTACCGGTCATGATGATCGAGAAGGGCTGGTTCATCACCAGCATCCCGATCTGCACGCCAGTGGTCGACAGAACCACGGCCAAGAGGACCAGCACCGCGTTGTAGACGCTGTTGAACTGCGCCAGCAGGATGATGAACATAAGCCCGAGCGCGCCGGCGAACGCCTTTTGCAGGAACGCCCCGGATTCGGCCTGCTCTTCGGCGTCGCCGGTCCATTCAAAACTGATCCCCGCGGGCACGACACCCGACTCGAGCCACTCGGTCAGCCGCTCAATCCGTTCGTTGGCGTTGATCGGCACCGTCTGCTCGGTCCCGTCATCGGCGGTGATCGTGCGGGTCAGACCCTCGGCCACCGCCGCCTTGACGTCGAAGAATCGCGTCTGGTCGACACGGTCGATCTGCGATAGTTGCCGCACCGGCTGGCGGGTGATGAAATTCGACAGCGGAACGAGGCCGTTCTCGGTGCGCACCTTGAGACTGTCGAGTGTCGACAGCACCCGGTCAGGTTCCGGCAGGCGGACGCGTATATCGACTTCCTCGTCGCTGGTCTCCACCCGCATGGTATCGAGCAGGATGCCGCGCGTGACAAGCTGCACCATCGCTCCCACGGTGGCTACATCCGCGCCGAAACGCCCGGCCTTCTCAACGTCGACATCGATCTGCCAGTCAATGCCAGGCAGCGGCAGGGTGTCCTCTATCTGGCGCAGGCCCCGGGTGTACTCAAACCGCTCCCGCGCCTGTGCGGTGAAGTCCTGAAGCGTCTGCCAGTCATCACCCTTGATGCGCAGATGGACGGGCTTGGCCGATGACGGGCCGCGGGCCTGCGCGAGGATCTCGATCTTGATACCGGGGATCTCTTCGAGCTGCCGTGTCAGATCTGCGATCACCGCGTCGCCGTCATAGGCCGGGGTGACCACATCGCGCCGCACAGCCGCGTCAAGCCAGGGAATGGTGAACCATGTCTCCCTGCTGCGGGGGCGATCCTCCCACGGGATGGTCTCGAACTGCACCTGGCCGATCGTGTCGCGCGGCGGTTGCGCGCCGCCGGTGTTGTTGTCGAGCCCGCCCTCGCCGGCAAAGGCGAAGGCCGTCTCGATACCGGGATGCGCGCGCACGACATCCTCGACCTGCTGAACAAGCGCGTCCTTCTGATCGAGCGACAGGTTGCCCCGGCCGCGCACATAGACGATCGCCTGTTCCGGTTCGCTATCGACGAAGAACTCCGTGCCGTTGTTGTCGGAGATGTAGAGCATCATGACCGACCCCACGAACACGCAGACCGCGCCGCAGGCCACGAGCGGCATGACCGGATTGCCGACGACGAAATGGATGACGTGCCCGAACACGGACCGGCGATGGTGCGAGCGCACGCGTGCCTCGCGCTGCGGTCGAACCCGCGCCATGACGGCCCGCACTCCGTCGCCTGCGCGTCGCGGGATCGCCATAAGCCCAAGTAGGCACAGCACGACGCTGCCCACCCCGATGGCAGTGAGAAGGACCACCCCAAGGGCAAGAACGAACACCGTGGCCAGAACCGGCACGACCGAGCCAAGGATGTTGTCCCCGTCCATCCCGGCAAATTGCGCGGCCGCCGCATCGAAAAGGACGGGCGCCAGCTGCGCCGCCAGGATGATCATGCCCACGGCCAGCGGGAAGATCAGGACGTGCCACAACCAGAAGCCCTGCGCGATACGCGCGATGCGGTCGGTGCACCAACGCTCTAGCCGGCCGGTGACGCCGCCCAGAACCGGCAGGTAGACCAGCGCGACCAGAAGCGAGGCCGACAGCACAAAGATCAACGTGACCGGCAGCATGCCCATGAACTCGCCCGGGATGCCGGGCCAGAACAGCATCGGCAGGAACGCGCAAAGCGTGGTCGCGGTCGAGCTGACGACCGGCCAGAACATCCGCTTGGCCGCGCCGGTATAGGCGTGCATCGGGCCTTCGCCCTCGGCCATCCGCTTGTCGGCGTATTCAACCACGACGATCGCCCCGTCGACCAGCATCCCGACCGCGAGGATCAGGCCAAACATCACGATATTCGACACCGCCACTCCCATCACGGCAAGCAATGCGAAACACAGCAGAAACGAGGTCGGGATCGCGAACCCCACCAGCAGCGCCGGCCTGATGCCAAGCGTGGCCAGCACGACGATCATCACCAGCGCGATGGCGGTCAGGACCGACCCTTCAAGCTGGGTGACCATTGACTCGACCGTGCGCGACTGGTCGTTGGAGGCCCCGACGCTCACCGCCGCCTGCAATTCCTCGGGCCAGTCACGTTCAGCCTCGGCCACCGTCTCGCGCACCAGATCAGCGGTATCGATGATGTTGAAGCCCTTTCGCTTGACCACCTGCAGCGCGACCGAAGTTTCGCCGTTGAACCGCGCGGTGCCCGTCCGATCCTCGAAGGTCAAGTTGATGGTCGCGAGATCACCAAGGCGCACGACACGGTCGCCATTGGTCTTGATCGGCAGAGCATAGATGTCACGCGTTTCCTCGAAGGACGACGCGATCTTCACCGCGAAGGTGCCTTGCGCGTTGTCGACCTCGCCCGCCGCAATCAGCTGGTTGTTGTTCTGCACCACGCTGACCAGTTCGGCGGCCGTGACGTTATAGGCCTCCAGCCGCAGCGGATCGATCACCACCTCGACCATCTCCTCGCGGTTGCCCGCGATCCCGGCCTCGAGCACCGCGTCCAGCCCCTCCAGCCTGTCCTGAAGATCCTTTGCCAGGCGCGACATCGTACGCTCGGGCACAGGGCCCGATAGATTGACGATGATGATCGGGAACTCGCTGAAATTCACCTCGTTGAGGGAATATTTCTCGTAGCCCTCGGGAAACTCGGCCTCGGCGGTGTCCATCGCATCGCGCACATCGGCGAGGATCTTGGTCTTGTCCCAGCCGAACTCGAATTCAAGCGCGACACCGCCGTAATTCTCGGCCGCGGTGCCTGTCATCTTGTCGAGCCCGTCGAGATCGCCCAGTTCGGCCTCCATCGGCCTAACGAGCAGTTTTTCACTGTCTTCGGCGGAGATCCCGGGAAACGGCACCGATATGAAAAGCGCGGGCACCTCGATATCGGGCTCGCCCTCCTTGGGTAGCCCCATGTAGGCCAGCGTGCCGGCAAGGATCGACAGCGCGATGAAGGCCAGCACCATACGCGCCCGGGCCGCGGCCCAGTCGACGATCCCGGTCATTGTCCCAGCTCCTGGTAGACAGGCCGGACGCGCACGCCCTCGGTGACGTATTCCTGCCCGATGACGATCACCTCGGCCTCGTCGGGCAGGCCGGTCACCCAGACCCCGTTGGGCGCATCGCGCAACAGCGTCACCGGAACGAATGTCACCTGCTGCTCGTCATCCACAAGGCGCAGCCCAAGTGTGCCCTTGTCATCGAGGGTCAGGGCCGATTGCGGCAGAAGATGCGCCGTCTTGCCCGCGGCATCCACCATGATCTCGACGGTTTCGCCGTCACGCAGGGTCAGATCGGAATTGGGCACGCGGATTTCCACCCGGAAGGTGCGGGTCGTCTCATCGGCCGCGCGCGACACGAAAGTCACCTCGCCCGAGACCTCCTGGCCCGACGCGGTGCGGGCCGTCGCCGAAGCGCCTTGCCGGACCCGGGCGACCTGCAGTTCCGAAACGAACCCGACAAGCATCACCGGATCAAGCTGGAGCACCGTGGCGCAAAGCGCGCCGGGCTGCAGGAAGCTGCCGATTTCCGCGGTATCGGTTTCCAGAACCCCAACGAACGGGGCCGTGATGCTCAGCCGCTCGATTTCCTTTTCGGCATTGGCGACCGCGGCACGGGCGCCTTCGATCCCGGCGCGCGCGGTCTCCAGGCCGGATCTGGCCGATTGCACGGCGGCTTCGGCCGACCGCAGCGCGGCCCGCGTGGCAGCAACGCGGGATTGCGAGGAGAACCCTTCGCCGGCAAGGTTTTCGGCCGCGTTGAAGTTGATCTCGGCCTCCTCGCGTTGCGCGCGGGCCTCTTCGAGCCGCGCCTCGGCCTCGGGCACGCGGGCCTTGGCCTCGACGAGACGGGCGCGCGCCTCCTGCAGCGCGGCCTCGCGCGCCGCCGGATCGAGACGGCAGAGCACGTCACCGCGATCCACCAGAGCCCCATTGCGCACGGGCTCGGAGATCACGAGACCGGAGGTCTCGGCACGCAGCTCGACAAAACGGTTGGCCTCGGTCTGGCCCCGCAGCGTGACGGCACTGTCCACCTCGCGCGCGGACGAGCGCTGGACGATCACGCGCATCGGCCCCCTGGCCCGAGACCCCGTGTCCGGATCCTCGGTGTCGTCGCTTGTGCCGGCCTCGGCCTGGTCCTGCGGCGTGTCGGGAAACACCGCCGCGATCCGGTCCCGCTCGAACACGAACGCGTAGATCAGAACGGAGACCAGCACGGCCGCAAGGATAGGAACGATGCGCATGGACGCACTTTCATCCGGAGAATGTCAAAAGACGTAATTAATTACGTTGAGCATGAGGCTGTAGATTATTCCTTTCCACAGGTCGCGGCAAGCATTGCACACCGCAGGACGCACCCCGGCCCTTGGCAGGCGACAGCCTTCAGGTTAAGAGGGCGAAAATGTCGACGAAAGGCCGGATGCGTGAGTGACAACGACAGTTTCATCCAAGAAGTCACCGAAGAGGTACGGCGCGACCGGCTTTTCAGACTGATGCGACGCTACGGATGGATCGCCATCCTCGCGATCCTGCTTCTGGTGGGGGGGGCCGCGTGGAACGAGTGGCGCAAATCCCAGGCCCGGGAGACCGCACAGGCGTTCGGTGATTCCATGCTCGCGGCAATGTCACAGCCTGACCGGGAAGCGCGTGCGTCAGCGTTGGCCGAGATCGACGCCCCGAACCCAGAGGCGGCGGCGATCCTGGGTCTTCTGACGGCCGCCGAGACAGCCGGGCGCAACACAGAGGCCGCCGCGACACGGCTGCTCGAGATTGCGGACCGCCCGGAAACCGGCCCCGTCTATCGACAGATCGCTATCCTGAAGGCGGTCACACTGCCGGGCTCGGGCCTCGACGCCGACACGCGGCGGCAGCGCCTCGAAGGTCTGGTCACGGAGGGTGGCATCGTTCGCCTTCTTGCAGAAGAACAACTTGCCCTGATCGCACTGGGGACGGGCGATCGCAGCGCGGCGATCGAGCGCCTGACGGCGATAGCGGAAGACGCCGAGGTGACGGCGGGCTTGCGTCGCCGCGCGACACAAGTGATTGTGGCCCTCGGAGAGGATCCGCCGAACACTCAGAGACGCGATCCCGGCGCGGCGGGCGTATTACAATAAGAACGGCCGAGGGTCAGACGACAAGCGGCGACAAGCGAGGGTGAAGCGGTGAGGGCACAAAAGATCATTGGCGGGCTGGCGACAGTCCTTGCTCTCTCGGGTTGTTCCCAGAACGAGCCGATCCTGAGTGGCGAGCGCGAAGGCATCCGCGAGGTTCTGCAAAGCGAGGTACGTCGCGCGCAAATCGAAGAGACGCCGGAGAACCGTGTCTTGCCTGTCGCGCTTCCTGCGGCGACCGTCAATGCAGACTGGACACAACGCATCGGCACGCCTGCGACCCGCACGGCGCATCCCGCCCTTTCGCAGGCGCCGGACCTGGCCTGGTCGGTGAATATCGGCGCGGGCGACAGCAAGCGGTCGCGCATCACCGCGGATCCGGTCGTGGCTGATGATCGCGTGTTCACGCTGGACGCGCAGGCGACCGTCGCGGCCGTTTCGACATCCGGGTCGCTCCTGTGGACGGCCGACCTCACCCCGCCACGAGACCGCTCGCGCGAAGGCAGCGGTGGCGGCTTGGCCTACGGCGACGGCAGGGTCTTCGTTTCCTCCGGTTTCGGCCTGCTGACCGCGCTCGACGCCGAGACGGGCGCGCAGCTATGGCAGCAGGACCTCGGCGCCCCCGGCACAGCGGCGCCGGCCGTCTATGACGGGCGGGTCTACGTCATCGCGGGCGATGATGTCGCATGGGTTCTGGATACGGACACAGGTCGCGTCGAGTGGCAACTGAGCGCCACGCCGGACATTCACAACGTGCTTGGAGGCCCGGCCCCGGCGATCACCGACACTTATGCGGTCTTCGCGTTCGGAGCGGGCGAATTGCAGGGCGCGTTGCGCAAGGGTGGCTTGCGCCTTTGGGATGCACAGGTCGCGGGTCAGCGTGAAGGTGTGGCAAGCGCGCGCGTTCTGGACATTACCGGCGATCCGGTGGTGGTCGGCGACCGCGTCTATACCGGCAGCCACGCGGGGCGCATCGTGGCGTTGCGCCTTGGCAGCGGTGAACGGATCTGGACCGCGAACGAGGGCCCGCTCAACCCGGTCTGGCCCACGGGCGGATCGCTGTTCATGGTGACCGACCGCAACGAGCTGGTGCGGCTCTCGGACGAGGATGGCAGCCGCATCTGGGGCCACTCCCTGCCGCTCTTCACCGCGAGCAAGCCAAAACGGCAAGCTGAAATCGTCGGCCATTTCGGCCCGATCATCGCCGGCGGTCAGCTGGTACTGGCCTCGGGCGACGGGCATTTGCGGCTTTTCGACCCGGCCTCGGGGCAGATGATCCGCGCCGTGGATCTGCCGGGCGGGGCAACGACCAACCCTGTGGTCGCGGGACGCACGCTTTATGTCGTGTCGAAAAACGGGCAATTGCTGGCTTTCCGTTGACCGTGTCATCCTGTACCAGAGCGGACTGACGCCGGAGCGGAGCCTGAACCATGTCCTTTACCCTCGCTATCGTGGGGCGACCCAACGTGGGCAAATCCACGCTGTTCAACCGACTTGTCGGCAAGCGTCTAGCATTGGTCGACGATCAACCTGGCGTGACCCGTGACCTGCGCGAAGGCGAGGCGCGATTAGGCGACCTACGCTTTACGGTGGTCGACACCGCCGGGCTGGAAGATGCGCGCGACGAGAGCCTGCAGGGCCGGATGCGCCGGCTGACCGAACACGCGGTCGACATGGCCGATGTCTGCCTTTTCCTGATCGATGCGCGCACCGGGATCACACCCACCGACGAGATCTTCGCCGAGATCCTGCGCAAGCGGTCTGACCACGTCATTCTCGGCGCCAACAAGTCGGAAGGGTCCGCCGCCGATGCCGGCGTGATCGAGGCCTGGGGGCTTGGCCTGGGCGAGCCGATCCGGCTGTCGGCGGAACATGGCGAGGGGCTCAATGACCTCTACGCACAACTTATGCCGCTCGCCGACGCGTTCGAGAGCCGCGCCGAGGCCGAGGCCCCGGAAACCGATATCGAGGTTACCGAGGAAGGCGAGACCGTCGATGCCCGCGATCACGCCCCGACCGAGGAACGCCCGCTGCAGATCGCGGTTGTCGGGCGGCCCAATGCCGGCAAGTCCACGCTGATCAACAAGATCCTCGGCGAGGACCGCCTGCTGACCGGGCCAGAGCCCGGGATCACCCGCGACGCGATTTCGCTGCAGATCGACTGGGACGGCCTGCCCGTGCGGATTTTCGACACCGCCGGCATGCGAAAGAAGGCGCGGGTGCAGGACAAGCTCGAAAAGCTTTCCGTGTCGGACGGGCTGCGCGCGGTGAAATTCGCCGAGGTGGTCGTGGTGCTTCTGGACGCGGCCATTCCCTTCGAGCAGCAGGACCTGCGCATCGCCGATCTGGCCGAGCGCGAGGGCCGCGCCGTGGTGCTTGCAGTCAACAAGTGGGATGTGGAAACCGACAAGACCCGGAAACTGCGTGACCTGCGCGAGGCCTTCGAGCGTCTGCTGCCGCAACTGCGCGGCGCGCCCCTCGTCACCGTGTCGGCCAAGACCGGGCGCGGTCTCGACCGGCTCCACGCGGCCGTCGAGAAGGCGCATGATGTCTGGAACCGCCGCATCACGACCGCGCAGCTCAACCGCTGGCTGGTGGGCATGATCGAACAGCACCCGCCCCCGGCCCCCGGCGGCCGGCGGATCAAGCTGCGCTACATGACGCAGGCCAAGACGCGCCCCCCCGGGTTCGTCGTGATGTGCAGCCATCCCGACAAGCTGCCGGAAAGCTATACGCGCTACCTGATCAACGGGTTGCGCGAGGATTTCGACATGCCTGGAACCCCGATCCGACTGCACATGCGCAGCCAGTCGGCGAAAAACCCTTACAAGGGCAAGAAAAAGCCGGGGCCGTCGAGCCTGCGCAAGCATATCTCGGGACGCCAGCCGAAATAGGGTTCGGGGACGGCCGACGCGTCAGACCTCCGGCCAGGCCTCGATCAGCGCCATCGCCTCGTCCGCGGTCTCGACGAATCGGAACAGATCCAGATCTTCGGCGCTGATCGTGCCCGACTCGGCCAGGGCCTCCCAGTTGATGATCGAGCGCCAGAACTCTTCGCCGAACAGCAGGAACGGCATTCTCTTCATCCGGTCGGTCTGGATGAGGGTCAGCGCCTCGAAGGTCTCGTCCAGCGTGCCGAAGCCCCCCGGGAAGACGCAGACGGCCTTTGCGCGCATCAGGAAATGCATCTTGCGGATCGCGAAATAGTGAAAGTTGAAGCACAGCCCCGGCGTCACGTATTCATTCGGGGCCTGCTCGTGCGGCAACACGATGTTGAGCCCGATCGACGCACCGCCCGCATCGGCTGCGCCACGATTGCCGGCCTCCATCACGCCGGGCCCGCCACCCGTCGCGATCACGTTCTCGCGCCCGTAGCTGGCCATGGATTTCTCGGTCATCAGGCGCGCGAACTTGCGCGCCTCGTCGTAGTACTGTGACAGGTTGGCCAGCGTCTCGGTCCGGGCCGTGGCCTTATACGCTGGCTCGGGGATACGCGAGCCGCCGAACAGCACCACGGTGCTCTGGATGCCGCGCTCGTTCAGGATCATTTCCGGTTTCAGCAGTTCGAGCTGCAGGCGCACGGGCCGCAACTCGTCGCGGCAAAGAAAATCGTCATCGGCAAAGGCAAGGCGGTAAGCCGGCGCACGGGTCTGGGCCGTGTCGGGCACCTGTTCGGCAGTGGACCGGTCTGCTTGGGCATCGCGGAACTGGCTAAGGCGGTCATCATCCATCGCGGGCGATCCTTGCTTGGGTCTGGACATACAGGCGTATAGTCTTTGGCATGACAAGAAAAGGCCAACACGCGTGCGCGACCGCGCCGCAGGCGGTTGAACCAACACCGCCAGGCGCGACTTGAACCGTCGGAATAAGGCCGCATGCCCGGACCGCGGGCCGTGCCTATCTGGACAGGGCCGGCGCACGGCGATAGAGGGGCGGGATGGCCAAGGACAAGGACAATCCGAACTACAAGGTCGTCGCCGAGAACCGGCGCGCGCGGCACGACTATGCCATCGAGGAGGACCTCGAATGCGGCATCATCCTGGAAGGCTCCGAAGTCAAATCCCTGCGCGGTGGCGGCGCCAATATCGCCGAAAGCTACGCCTCGGTCGAGCATGGCGAGCTTTGGCTGGTGAACTCCTATTTCGCGCCCTACGAGCAGGCCAAGACGTTCGGTCACGACGTCCGGCGGCGGCGCAAGCTGCTTGCCTCGCGGCGCGAACTGGCGCGGCTCTGGAATGCGACGCAGCGCAAGGGCATGACGCTTGTGCCGCTGGTTCTGTATTTCAATCATCGCGGCATCGCCAAGATCAAGATCGGTATCGCCAAGGGCAAAAAGAAGCACGACAAGCGCCACGCCGAGGCAGAGCGCGACTGGAACCGTCAAAAGCAGAGACTGCTGAAACAGCGCGAGTGACCGGGCGCTGCGCTAGCTCCTGTGAGCGAACCTTGGCCCAGGACCGCAGCGCATTACCATGCCGCCAAACGACGGGCACATCCGGAGGACGTCATGGAATTGATCATCAGCCTGATCGCGGGGAGCATCGGGGGAAATGTCGCCGGCGGCCTCATGACGCGTCGCAGCCTCGGCGCGATCGGTAACTCCATCGCCGGCATCATTGGCGGCGCGATCGGAGCATACATGCTGTCCATGATCGGGGCCAAGACGCTTGCACGGATCGCCGCTAGCGGCGAGATCGGCGAGGTCGGCGCCCTCTTGGGGCCGTTTCTGATGGGCGGGATCGGCGGCGCCGTGATCCTCATGATCTTCGGTGCGCTTCGCGGCCTGCTGTTCAAATAGGCACTGCCGATCTGTGGTGGGCAGGCTGCGGTCTTGCCCTCCGTGCGCCCAGACTGTAGCACTTGTCTGGTAATATCCGGGGGATGCCGATGGCAACTGATGATCCGAAAACGATGGTTTCCACTGACTGGCTGGCAGCCCACCTGAAGGATCCGGATCTGCGGATCCTCGACGGCACGCTATTCATGGCCGACGAAGGCCGCGATGCGCGCGCCGAATACGAGGCCGCGCATATTCCCGGCGCACGGTTTTTCGATATCGACGATATCAGCGACGCGCGATCCGAATTGCCGCACATGGTCCCGCCGGTCGAGAAGTTCATGTCGCGCCTGCGGGCCATGGGCGTCGGCGACGGGCATCAGGTGGTGGTCTACGACGCCAAGGGTCTGTTTTCGGCGGCACGGGTCTGGTGGCTGTTCCGCCTGATGGGTCAGGACAACATCGCCGTGCTGGATGGCGGTCTGCCGAAATGGCAGGCCGAGGGACGCCCCATCGAGGATCTGCCGCCCCTTGTGCGCGACCGCCACATGACGGTGCGCCGGCAGAACCACATGGTGAAAGACGTCACGCAGATCTCGGCGGCCGCCAAGCTTGGCGATCACGAGATCCTCGATGCGCGGTCCGCCGCGCGGTTTCGCGGCGACGCGCCCGAACCCCGCGAGGGGCTGCGTGCCGGCCACATCCCCGGCTCGCGGAACGTGCCTTACACCGAATTGCTCAACGACGACAGGACGATGAAGGACCCTGAACGCTTGCGTGAAATCCTTGCCGCGGCAGGGGTCGATCTGGCCAAACCGGTGATCACCTCGTGCGGATCCGGTGTGACCGCCGCGGTGATTAACCTCGCGCTGGAGCGCATCGGCAAGACCGACCACGCACTCTATGACGGGTCATGGACCGAATGGGGCGCGTTCCCGACGCTGCCCGTCGCCACAGGAGAGGCATGATGTTCGAACATCTCAAGGAAAAACCCGCCGACAAGATCATCGCATTGGGTCAGGCCTACCGCGACGATCCGCGCGACACGAAGATCGATCTCGGCGTCGGTGTCTACAAGACCCCCGAAGGCGTGACGCCGATCATGCGTGCCGTCAAGCAGGCCGAAAAGCAGCTATGGGAGGCCGAGACTACCAAGGCCTACACGGCGCTTGCAGGCGATCCGCTGTTCACCGACGCGATGGTCGGGCTGGTGCTGGGTGACGCGGTCACGCCCGATCAGGTCTCGACGATCGCCACGCCGGGCGGCACCGGGGCGGTGCGACAGGCCTTCGAACTGGTCAAGATGGTCAATCCGGGCGCGCGCGTTTTCGTGTCCGATCCGACATGGCCCAACCATCTGAGCATTCTGGCGCATATGGGGATGGAGATGGTTCCCTATCGCTACTTCGACAGCACAACCTGCGCCGTGGATTTTAACGCCATGCTGTCGGATCTGGATCAGGTGCGCGCGGGCGACGTGGTGCTTTTGCATGGCTGCTGCCACAATCCGACCGGGGCCAACCTGAACATGACAGAATGGCAGGCGGTGGTCGAGTTGCTGAATGCCAAGGGCGCCCTGCCGATGATCGACATCGCCTACCAGGGCTTTGGCGACGGGCTGGAGGATGACGCGGCGGCGGTGCGATACGTCGCGGCGAACTGCCCCGAGACGCTTATTGCGGCGAGTTGTTCCAAGAATTTCGGCATCTACCGCGAACGCACCGGCATCCTGATGGCGGTGGCACAGGACAACGCCATGAAAAAGGTGACGCAAGGCAACCTCGCCTATCTCAACCGGCAGAACTATTCCTTTCCGCCCGATCACGGCGCGCGGCTGGTGGGCATGGTGCTGACAGACGACGCACTGCGGGTCGATTGGCAGGCTGAGCTGGAGGATGTGCGGCTGAACATGCTGAGGCTGCGCGAGCAACTGGCCGGCGAGCTGCAAAAGCTCTCCGAGTCGGACCGCTTCGGCTTCATCGCGCAGCATCGCGGCATGTTCTCGCGGCTCGGCGCCACAGCAGAGCAGGTCGAGCGGATGCGCGAAGAGCACGGCATCTACATGGTCGGCGACAGCCGGATCAACATCGCCGGTCTGAATGACCGCACGGTGCCGATCCTTGCGCGCGCAATGGTCGACGTGGGTGTGTGATCCCGTTGAAATGACGATAACGCAATCGGAAAGGGGCGGCCCGCAACGGCCGCCCCTTTCTACGTTGTCAGCTCGTTCCGATCACTCGGCGGGCATGACCACTGCGTCGATCACGTGAATGACACCGTTGCTGGCCTCGATATCGGCGTCGACCACGTTCGCGCCATCCACGGTCACGCCGCCTTCGGTGCCGATAGTCACGTCACCGCCCTGTACGGTCGTCGCCATCATGCCGTCCGACAGGTCGCCCGACATGACCTTGCCCGGCACCACGTGATAGGTGAGGATCGCCGTCAGTTGATCCTTGTTTTCCGGCTCGAGCAGCATCTCGACTGTGCCTTCCGGCAGGGCCGCAAAAGCGTCGTTGGTTGGTGCAAAGACCGTGAACGGGCCCTCGCCTTTCAAGGTCTCCACGAGGTCGGCCGCCTCGACCGCCGCGACGAGGGTCGAGAACGCCTCGTTGCCGGCGGCGATGTCGACGATATCTTGCGCCTCGCCGTTGTCTTGGGCGAAGACGGGCGCCGCCATCACGGTTGCCGTTGCGAGTGCGAGACAGGTTCTGCGAAACATCATTTTTGAACTCCCTGGGTATCATTTTCCATTGATGCCGCATTTGGCATCAAAGGTGATTTAGGGTTTTCATGCGCGCAATGCATAGCAATGTCGCGCCAAGCCTGACTTGAACAATCGGGTACACGCACTAAGCCGCCAAGTCGGAAAAAATCAAGTCACGGCATTGTGACCTCCTGATGCACTCCACGGCGCTGCAGGCGTGGAACCTCATGCCCTTCCGCGGGCCGAAACCTCCGGGATTGACACCCAGGACAACTTGTACACACTAAACCCGGTGGAATGCTGGAAACATCAAGGCGTCTATCCGTCGGCAGGCGCAAGATTACAAGGCAGGGGCGCCAAGCCAGGCTTGGCGGCTAGGTCTCTGCATGAACGATGCCATGCAAGATTTGCTCGGGGCACAATCGGTTGAGCATGGCGCAACGAACGCCAGGCCGCAGGGCCAGACGAGCCGCTCGTCCTGTGGGCGGGCACAATGTCGGGGCGGATAATGCTGCCCGTGCCCCCCTCGCACCCTGCCGCACTGCGGGAAAACAATGCCAGCCAGGAGGACAAGGATGAATATCGCCCAAACGAATTACGGCAGCGCCGAAAATCCGCTTCGTGCCAGCATCCGGGATCACTACTGGAAGGACGAGGCCGAGGTGATCCGCATCCTGTCCGAAAGGATCGGCCTGTCCGAGCCCGACCGCAAGAAGGTCGCCGACATGGGAGCGCAATACGTCGAACGTGTCCGTCGGGAAACCTCGCCGTCGATGATGGAGGCGTTCCTTGCGGAATACGGCCTCTCGACCGAAGAGGGTGTGGGCCTGATGTGCCTGGCCGAGGCGCTTCTGCGGGTGCCCGATGCCGAAACCATCGACGATCTGATCGAGGACAAGATCGCGCCGTCGAACTGGGGCGCGCATCTGGGGCATTCCTCGTCGTCACTGGTCAATGCCTCGACTTGGGCCTTGATGCTGACCGGGCGGGTGCTCGACGATGACCCAAAAGGTCCGGCGCGCGCTTTGCGCGGTCTGGTCAAACGCCTGGGCGAACCCGTGGTGCGCACCGCCGTCGGGCAGTCGATGAAAATTCTCGGGCGGCAGTTCGTGCTGGGCCAGACCATCGACGAGGGGATGAAGAACGCCCGTGAGCTCGAAAAGAAGGGCTACACCTATTCCTACGACATGCTGGGCGAGGCCGCGCGTACCGACGAGGACGCGCAACGCTATCACGCCGCCTATGCCAAGGCGATTGCGTCGATTGCCAAGCAGGCCAAGGGCGACGTGCGCTCCAGCCCCGGAATCTCGGTGAAACTGTCGGCGCTGCACCCGCGTTACGAATACACGCATCGCGAAACGGTGATGGAGGAGTTGCTTCCGCGCGCGATGGATCTGGTCAAGCAGGCAGCAAAGGCTAATATCGGCTTCAACATCGATGCCGAGGAACAGGACCGGCTCGACCTGTCGCTCGACGTGATCGAGGCGATGCTGTCGGACCCCGCGCTCGAAGGCTGGGACGGGTTCGGCGTCGTCGTGCAAGCCTACGGGCGCCGCGCAGCCCCTGTGATCGAGGCGCTTTACGACATGGCCGAACGGCTGGACCGCAAGATCATGGTACGGCTGGTCAAGGGCGCCTACTGGGACACCGAGATCAAGCTTGCCCAGGAACTGGGCGTCAAGCGCTTTCCCGTGTTCACCCGCAAGGTCAACACCGACCTGAGCTATATGGCCTGCGCCAAGATGCTGATGGATCGGCGCGACCGGATCTATCCGCAATTCGCCACGCATAACGCCCATACTTGCGCCGCCGTCATCGCCATGGCCGGCAATGACAAGGACAGTTTCGAGTTCCAGCGCCTGCACGGCATGGGCGAATCACTGCACGGCATCATCAAGAGTTCGGAAGGCACGCGCTGCCGCATTTACGCGCCGGTGGGCGCGCATCGCGATCTGCTGGCCTACCTCGTGCGGCGCCTGCTGGAGAACGGCGCGAATTCGTCCTTCGTCAACCAGATCGTCGACGAATCAATCCCGCCCTCCGACATCTCGCGCGACCCGGTGAAAGAGGTGGAGGCGCTTGGCGACGAGATTGCCAACCCCACGATCGCCCGCCCCGAAGAGCTGTTCGCGCCCGAGCGCAAGAACTCCAAGGGCTACCGCGTGAACGAGCCGGCATCGATCCTGCCGCTCCTCGCGGCGCGCGAGGATTTCGCCAACACAACCTGGGCTGCCGGGCCGATGATCGCCGGGGGCCCTGCGCCCAAGGGACAGGGACGCGAGGTGCATTCGCCCGCCGACACGACCCGGGTGATCGGTACCGTGCACGAGGCCACGAAAGACGAGGTCTCGACCGCGCTCGACGCCGCCGAGGGCGGGTTCAAGGACTGGTCGGCGCGCCCGGTGGCTGAGCGGGCAGACGTGCTGCGGAAGGTCGCCGACCTTTATGAGGACAACATCGCCGAACTGACCGCGGTCGCGTCGCGCGAGGCCGGCAAGACCCTGCTCGACGGGATCGCCGAGGTGCGCGAGGCGGTCGATTTCCTGCGCTTCTACGCGGTCGAGGCCGAGCGCCTGGATGCAGAGGAGCCGGGCACCCCGCGCGGCGTCTTCGTCTGTATCAGCCCGTGGAATTTCCCGCTGGCGATCTTCACCGGACAGATCGCGGCGGCGCTTGCAACCGGCAATGCGGTGCTGGCCAAGCCGGCCGAGCAGACGCCGCTGATCGCCGCGCGCGCAGTCGCGCTGATGCGTGAGGCCGGGCTGCCAGAGGCGGCGCTGCAACTGCTGCCCGGCGACGGTCCCAACGTGGGCGGGCCGCTGACCAGCGATCCGCGCATTGCCGGGGTGTGCTTCACCGGCTCCACCCAGGTCGCACAGATCATCAACAAGGCGCTGTCGAAGAATGCAGGCCCGGACGCGGTACTGATCGCCGAGACCGGCGGGCTGAACGCGATGATCGTGGACTCGACCGCGCTCACCGAACAGGCCGTGCGCGACATTCTGATCGCGTCGTTCCAGTCGGCGGGCCAGCGCTGTTCGGCGCTGCGCATGCTCTACGTTCAGGAAGAGGCCCGCGACCGGCTGCTGCACATGCTTTACGGCGCGATGGATGCGCTGGTCGTGGGCGATCCGTGGCGCACCGATGTCGACGTCTCGCCGGTGATCGACGGCGACGCGCAGAAGGAGATTTCTGACTACGTCGCGGCGCACGAGAAAAAGAAGAAGGTGCCCAAGAAACTGGCAGTGCCAGACGATGGTACCTTCACGTCGCCGGCGGTGGTTGAGGTCAAGGGCATCGCTGATCTTGAGCGCGAGATCTTCGGGCCGGTCTTGCATGTCGCCACCTTCAAGGCGCGCGATATCGACAAGGTGGTCGACCAGATCAACGCCCGCGAATACGGGCTGACCTTCGGGCTGCACACGCGGATCGACGACCGGGTGCAGCAAATCGTCGAGCGCATCAAGGTCGGCAACACCTATGTGAACCGCAACCAGATCGGCGCCATCGTGGGCAGCCAGCCCTTCGGCGGCGAGGGGCTGTCGGGCACCGGACCCAAGGCCGGCGGGCCACTGTACCTCACCCGGTTCCGGCGCACTGCCAAACCCGAACAGCATGCCGCGCCGAAGGCCGGCGCGGTCAAGCCCGATGCGCTGAAGAAGGCGATCGGAAAGATCGATTCGCGCAACTGGGCGGCGCGGCCGGATCGAGTCTCTGCCCTGCGGGGCGCCTTGAGTGGGTCCAGGGGCGTGATCCGCAAGGCACTTTCGGAAACCGCCGCGTTCGACATGTCGCCCCAGACGCTTCCGGGCCCGACGGGCGAAAGCAACCGGCTGCGGATGTATCCGCGGGGTACGGTGCTGTGCCTCGGCCCGACGGCCGAGATTGCCACGGCACAGGCCGTGCAAGCGCTCGCCGCCGGGTGCGGGGTGGTAATGGTCGTGCCGGGGGCCGAAGCGGCAGCGCAGAAGCTTCATACAGCCGGTGCTCCGGTGATCGCGCTCGACGGTACGGTCGAGGCCAAGACACTCGAGACCATGCAAGGAATCGCAGTGATCTGCGCCGCCGGTGCGTCTGACTGGACGCAAGAGTTGCGCATCGCACTTGCGCAGCGCGAGGGCGCGATCCTACCCTTGGTGACAGACACCGTGGCGCCCGAACGTTTCGTGCTCGAACGGCACCTCTGCATCGACACCACCGCGGCGGGCGGCAACGCGAGCCTGCTGGCCACCGCATCATGACCGGGGTCCTGGCCGGCATGAACCGGCCGGGACCCAACCCGCGCGCTGTCTCCGGCACGGGGCGCATATAAGGCGAAAAACCACCAACAGAGGAGACGACAATGGCAAAAGACGACATCGTCCCGCCAAGGGCGCCATCGCTCGGGATCGCGCTCACCCCGGTGATCCTGACGCTGCTGCTTCTGGGTCTGCAACTTTTCTATTTCGAGGATTTCACCCCGCACATTCCGCTCGCCATCGGTCTCGCGATCACCGGCGTGGTTGGGCTTTATCTTGGGCATAGCTGGCCGAGCATGGAGAACGGCGTGTTTCGCGTGATCAACGTGTCGCTGCCATCGGTCTCGGTGTTGATCGTCGTGGGCATGATCATCGGGGTCTGGATCGCCAGCGGCACGGTGCCGACATTGATCTATTACGGGCTGATTATCCTGTCGCCCCAGATCTTCCTGGCGGCCGCGATGATCATGTGCGCCGTGGTGTCGCTATCGCTCGGGACATCCTGGGGCACGATCGGCACGATTGGCCTTGCGCTGATGGGGATCGGCGCAGGTTTCGAAGTGCCCATGTACTGGACCGCTGGTGCAGTCGTGTCGGGTGCGTTTTTCGGCGACAAGATCTCGCCGCTGTCGGACACTACCAATCTGGCCCCGGCGGTCACTGCGACCAACCTTTTCGATCACATCCGCAACATGATGCCCACGACGGTGCCGGCGATGCTGATCGCTTTGGGGATCTATGTGTGGGCGGGCTATAACATGGTCGATGGCGGTGGTGCCTCGTTCGAGCGGATCGACGCGATCACGACCACGCTGAACGACAACTTCATGATCTCGCCCTGGTTGCTTGTACCCGCGCTGCTCGTGATCGCGCTCGCCATCGCGAAAAAGCCGCCGATCCCGTCGCTTTTCGCCGGTGTGCTCGTCGGCGGGCTGATGGCGATCTTTGCGCAGGGTGCGACGCTGCATGACGTGTTCGGGTTTGCCAATAGCGGCTATTCCATAGAAACCGGCGTCAGCGAAATCGACAGCCTGCTCAATCGCGGCGGCGTGCAATCGATGATGTGGACGATCTCGCTCATCCTGATCGCGCTCGGCTTCGGCGGCGCGCTGGAACGCACGGGATGCCTTCAGACCATCATCGAGGCGATCCTGTCGAAAGTGCATTCCTTCCCCGGGGTACAGACCTCGGCGATCGGCACCTCGATCGCCACGAACCTCGTCGCGGGTGATCCTTACCTGTCGATCGCGCTTCCCGGTCGGATGTACTCGCCGGTCTATCGCGGCATGGGCTACTCGACGCTCAATCTCAGCCGGGCCGTCGAGGAAGGCGGGACGCTGATGTCGCCATTGATCCCGTGGAACGCGGGTGGCGCCTTCGTGATCAGCGCGCTTGGTCTGGGCATCGCAAGCGGAAGCCTTGAGAACCTGCTTTACATCCCGCTGGCCTTTGCCTGCTGGCTGGCACCGGTGATCGGGATCTTGTACGCGTGGACGGGCCTCTTCTCGCCGCGTGCGTCGGAGGCCGAGCTTCAGGACTGGCGCGACAACGAACGCGCTGTCACGGATCTCAGCCATTACGGCTATGACTATCCGCTCGAAGGTGTCGAAGGCAGGGCTGTGCCGGCGCAATAAAGCCGTGGCCCGCAGGAATTCCCGCGTCCCCGAACGGGGACGCATTCCGGGATCTGGGACATAGAGAGAAGACGTGGGTCGTTAACCTGAACAGGTTCCGGACGTTTTCTAGCGTCTTGTCAAAGGAACCCAGCTTGAGGATCGCATGTAAACCCCCTGCCCTGTTGGCATTGAAAAACGCGACCCTTTCATGGTCTTCCCAACGAGCCGTGAGATCATCCGAGTGGCGGTCATGTTTTAGGTAAGTTTTTCCTGTGTCGCAGCGCAACGTCGAGGATCTGTTCCACGAGCGGGGTATCGACGTCAGCCATGAGGCGGTGCGGTACTAGTGGTAACGGTTCGGGCCGCTCTTCGCTGCCGAGATCAAAAAGCGCCGTATCGCTGCAATGAAATCCAGACGCTGGCATCTGGACGAGGTGTTCGTGAAAATCAATGAAGAACAGCATTGCCCTCGGCGGGCCGTGGATCACGGTCGCCGAGCGGGATTTCGCGGTCGACCGGGGCGTGGCAGCAGGCCTATGACTGCTGGCAGCGCCGCGATCTCTCGGCCAAGCGGCATGTCTGGATCCGGGTCGACGGCGTTTACCTTCAGGCCCGGATGGAGCCGCAAGCCGCGTGTATGCCGGTCATTCCCGGGGCCACGCCCGAGGGCAGCGAGGCAGGAAAGCGCCGTGGGGCGGCGCTTTCCTGCCGAACGAGCGCGTCGGCTTCCAGGCGGGCGTTCGCGAGAGCGCGCGAGACGCTGGCGCGAACTGCGCCTCAACATCAAGGCCCGCGGCCTCGCGGGGCCGCCCGGGTTCGCCGCCGGTGACGGGTCCATGGGGAGAGGGCATGACGGCCACCGGTCCGAAGGAATGCCCGAACGGAGGGCGCTCGACGAGGTCTGTCCGGGCCCGCGGCATCAGCGCTGCCGGGGTGAGAGGCGTCCCGAAATTGGTCCGGGGGACGAGTTCAGCCTCGAACGGGCGGAGCCCCGGACCACGAGATCGCCGATGTCCTGAACAGGTTCCCGAAATCCATGCCGCCCACGGTGAAGATCGACCTGCGCGAGATCCGGGCCGGGCCGAGACCCGCGCCGCTTGATCAGGCCCCGTCACCCAAAATCCCGCATAGCTCAGTAGCTTTTACTGCAGGACGCTACTAGACTCGTCAGCATGCGCGATATCAACATGAAAGCAACCGAGTATTTCGAGGCCGCGGCCCGGCTGGGCACGGTGACGAAGGCCTCGAAGGAACTGGGTGTTTCGCCCTCGGCCGTCAGCCAGCAGATCGGCGCGCTCGAAGCACAGTTGGGTGTCAAGCTGTTTCGCCGCGAGAAGCGCAGGCTGATCCTCACGCTGGACGGTGACCGGCTGTTCCAGACCACGGCGCAGGCCTTTGGTGCGTTGCGCAATGCCTGCGGCGCGATCGGCCGGCAACGCGACATGCGCAGCCTGACGATCCGCGTCAGCCCGAGTTTCGGCGTCCGCTGGCTGGGTCCGCGGATCGCGGCGTTTGCCAATCGCCACACCGACTGGAACATCAGGATCGACGCCACGCCCGACTTCACCTCGTTTCAGACCGAGGCGGTCGACCTTGACCTGCGCTACGGCATCGGAAGCTGGGCAGGGCTGACAGTGGAGCCGATCCTGAACGATCTTGCCCTTCCGATGTGCAGCCCCAAATATCTGGAATGGCTGCGCGCGCAGACCAATGATCCGCTCCGGCAACTGGCAACGGCCCGGCTGATCGACAGCGTCAAGACGCTTTATCGGTGGGATTTCTGGCTGGCGTCGAACCGGCTGGAGATTCCGGATGTCTCGTATCCATTCCGCTTCGACCGCTCGTCGATGTCGATCGAGATGGCCAAGCAGGGCGGTGGCGTGGCGCTGGACAGCGCCGTGCTATGCACGCCGGAGCTTGAGCGCGGCGAACTGGTCCCCTTCACACCGGCGTGGCCAGTTATCGACTTTCCCGCCTACTGGATCGTCTGCCCGACCCGGCATCTCAACCGTCGGATCGTCAACCGGTTCGCGCGGTGGCTGACCGATGAGACGCGCGCCCATGAAGAGCGCACCCGCGCGGTCCTCGAACAGCTTGGCTGCAGCTTCCGCGCCGGCGAAACGCTGGAGATGAAAGATGCCGACCCGATGGCGCTCTAACCCGGGGCCGACATATCTTATCAGTATATCGTCAGCGCCGGGATAAAGGATATCGCCATCAGCACGCACAGCGCCACGATGTAGAAGGGAAGCAGCGCCTTGACCGTCTCGCCGATCCCGACCCGCGCAATGGCTGAGGATATGAACAGCGTCGTGCCCACCGGTGGCGTGTAAAGCCCGATCGACAGGTTCACGACCATCATCAGGCCCAACTGAACCGGATCGAGCCCGATCGCCTGCCCGATGGTCACGAAAAGCGGACCCAGCAACAGCACCGCAGCCGGAAGATCCAGAAACGCACCCACCACCAGCATCACCAGATTGAGCGCAAGGATGACCATCCATGGCTCGCTGATCGTCTGTGCCACCCACATGGCCAGTTCCTGCGGCACGCGTTCGGCGGTCAGCACCCACTGGATCGTGGACGAGGCCATGATGATCAGCATCACCGCGCCGGTCATCATCGCGGTGTTGACCAGCGCCTCCCACGTGTTTTTCAATCCCATGTCGCGATAGATCAGCCCGCTGACAAGGATGGCATATCCGACCGCCATGACGCTGACCTCGGTTGGCGTGGCCACGCCGAAGCGCAGCGTGCCGATGACGAAGACCGGCATCAGTAGCGCCGGGATCGCGGCGAAGATCTGGCTTTTGAATTTGGCAAAGCCGCCCTCCATCGGCGCGCGTGGCAGGTCGCGGCGACGCGCCACAAGCCAGACGGCGGTGAACATGCCTACACCCAGCAAAACCCCCGGCAGGATGCCGGCCACAAAGAGATCCACGATCGAGGTGTTCGAGACCAGCCCGTAGAGAATCAGCGGGATCGAGGGCGGGATCAGCACCGAAACGGTGGACGAGGCCGAATTGATCGCGGCGGCAAATCCGCCCGGATAGCCGGCTTGCTTCTGCACCGGGATCAGCGCGTTGCCGAGCGCCGAGGCATCCGCCACCGCAGATCCCGAAACCCCGCCGAACATCACCGAGCCGATGATCGAGACATGCCCCAGCCCGCCGCGGAACCGTCCGACCAGAAGCCGGGCGATATTCACGAGATACACCCCGAACCGCCCCGACATCATCAGGTTGCCGGCGAGGATGAAGAACGGGATGGCCAGCATCGGAAAGCTTTGTGTCGGCGTATAGAGCCGCTGCGCCATCACCGCCAGCGGCTTGCCGTCAAGCCACAGGGCAGCCGCCACGCCTCCCAGCATCGCATAGGCCACCGGCACCGAAAGTGCGAGGCAGGCCATGAAGATCCAGATCATTGTCGCCGACATGGGAAACCTCCTCAGCTCAGGCTGGAATTGGTTGGATCATCGATGCGTGATGCGCCGGTCGCCAGCACATGCACCATGTCCAGGGCGGCGATGATCGCCATTGCGCCGAACGCGTAGACGAGACTGGAATAGCCCCAAATCTGTTTGATCCCGAGGGTGGATAGCGTCTGGAACTGCGAGGCCCTCAGGATTGGCTGGCTGGACCACAACACGCTGACCGCGATGATCACGATCAGAAGATTGACCGACAGCAGAATGAAAAGGCGGACGCGCGGAGGCATCATGTCGGGCAAAAGCCCGATAGCGATGTTACGCCCGCGTGCCGCCGCGATGACGATCCCGCCAGCCACCAGCCACGGCAACAGCACATTGTGGATCTCGCTGGCCCAAGGAATGCCGGCACCTAGAACGTAGCGCAGCACCACATTCGTTAGCAGCGCGAGGAACATCACGACCAGCGTCGCCACCGCGATGATCTTGCCGCTCCATTCCAGCGCCGCGACCGCGCCCCGCACCGCGCGCAGAAGAGGGCGCGCGCGCCCTCTTCCAGCGTCTTGCGGGGGTCCGTTGCCCCCGGTGGCCATTACTGCTCCGCAGCCTCGCGCAGGGCGGAGACCAGTTCGGGGTAGTCAGCGGCGTATTTGTCGTAGACCGACGAGGTCGCCTCTATATACGCTTCGTGGTCGGCCTCGGCCAACTCGGCGCCTTCGTCTTCAAGCTTGGGCTTGAGCGTTTCGTCGGCATCCTGCGACATGTTGCGCTGCATTTCGCCCGCCTCGGCGGTCGCTTTGATGGCGCAATCCTGCGTTGCTTCGTCCAGCCCGGACCACCAGACCATCCCGGCCACGACCGGAGTGGATTCGTACTTGTGACCGGTCAGCGTGATATAGGGCGTGATCTCGTGCAGGTTCGCCGAATAGATGTTGGTTAGGGGGTTTTCTTGGCCGTCGAAGACGCCCGATTGCAAGGCCGTCGGCAGTTCCGACCACGCCAGCGGCGCGGGCGACGCGCCAAGCGCCTCGAAAATGTCCACGGTCATCTGGTCCGGCGGCGTGCGGATCTTCATGCCTTCGAGATCGGCGGGCTTGGTCACGTGTTTCGAGGTGTGGGTGACGTGGCGGATGCCGTTATCCCAGAAGCCCAGAACCTTCAGGCCGGCACCCTGTGCGCGCGCGTCCAGAAGATCACCGACCTCGCCGTCCAGCACCTGCCACGCGGCCGGCAGATCCTCGAACAGGAAAGGCAGGCCGATCAGGCCGATCTCCGGCACGATCTGGCTCATGGCGCCCTGGCTGTTGGCGGTGACCTGGATCACGCCGGCACTGGCCGAGGTCAGCATCTCGACGTCATCGCCCATCGTGGCCGAGCCCGCGACGTTGACGGAATGATCGCCCCGGGTGCATTCAGCGAACAACTCGGCCCATTTCTCGGCAGCTTCATAACGCGGATTCCCCGGATTCGATCCGTGCGCAAATATCACTTCGCTGGCCTGCGCGGTGCCTGCCAGCATGGTGGTCGTGGCCAGAATGGCCATAAGATTGGTCTTCATGGTGATTCCTCCCTTTTTGAAGACTGAAAGACAGCCCCCTGCTCCTCAACAGGGGTCTCGGCGTCAGTGAATAAGCGATCCCCCATTCACGTCGACTTCGGTGCCGGTGCAATAGCCCGACAGACCGGATGCGAGAAAGAGCGCGCAGCCCGCCACGTCATCCGCCGTGCCAGCGCGTCCCATCGGGATACCGGCGAGAACCTGTGCGTGCATCTCGTCGGTCAGTTTGCCGGCGGTGATGTCGGTCGCGATGAAGCCGGGGCAGACGGCATTCGAACGCACGTTGTCGGGCGCAAGCTCGCGCGCCATGGCCTTGGTCAGGCCCAGAACACCGGCTTTGGCCGCAGAGTAATGCGGCCCGCCGAAAATTCCGCCGCCGCGTTGCGCGGAGACCGAGGACATGTTGACGATCGACCCGGTCTTCTGATCCCGCATCGTCGGAATGACAGCCTGGCTCATGTAAAGCGTGCCGCGCAGGTTCACATCGGTCACGGCGTCGTAATTCTCGGGTTCGATCTCCATCAGCTTGAGCGGCTGGGTGATCCCGGCATTGTTGACCAGAATGTCGATCCGGCCGAAGGCATCCAGCGAGGCGCGGGCGACTGCGTCGCAGGCCGCCCGATCGGTCACGTTCCCGGCAAGGCCGATATGGCCCTCGCCCGGCAGATCTGCAGCGGCGGCCGCCGCCTGATCGCCGTCAAGATCCATCACCACGACCTTTGCGCCATGCTCGGCGAAAAGCCGCGCCGTGGCCTTTCCAAGGCCGCGCGGGCTTGCGGCGCCCGTGATGATTGCGATTTTTCCGTCCAGAAGGCTCATTGCCCTGTCTCCTCCAAAAGTCCCTGAAACCCCGAAACCCGGGGCGGCGCCGGCTACAGCCAGCCCTTGATCTGCGCGGCCACCGCATCGACGGAAAGGCCGTACATGTCGTGAAGCGTCGGCAGCGCGCCGGCCTCCAGAAATTCATCCGGCAGTCCGATCATCCGGAACTTCGGCGCGACGCCAGCGGTCAGCAATTGACGGGCCACGGCCTCGCCCAGACCGCCATTCACGCTGTGGTTTTCCGCGGTCACCACCAGCCGACCGCCCTTGCCTGCTTCGGTGACGATGGTGTCGACATCCAGCGGCTTGATCGTAGGCACGTGCAACACGCCCACATCGACGTTGTCGGCGGCCAGTTTCTCGGCTGCATCCAGCGCCCGCATGGTCATGATCCCCGACGAGACGACCAGAACGTCCCGCCCCTCGCGGATCATCTGGGCGCGGCCCAGCTGGAACTTGTAGTCCGGCTTGTGGCGGGTCAGAACCGAGGGCACCTTGCCGCGCAAAAGCCGGGCATAGACTGGACCGTCATGCTTCATCATTGCCGGCACCATGCCCGCCACATCATCGGCGTCGCAGGGGTCGATCAGCACCATGTTGGGCAGGCCGCGGAAGATCGCGAGATCCTCGAACGCCTGATGGCTGGGCCCGTAGCCCGTGGTCAGCCCAGGCAGGCCGCAGATGATCTTGACCGGCAGGTTTTCCTCGGCGATCGCCATCGCGATAAAATCATAAGCCCGGCGCGAGGCAAAGACCGCGTATGTCGTGGCGAAGGGAATAAAGCCTTCGCGCGCCATGCCGGACGCCGCCGAGAACAGAAGCTGCTCGGCCATGCCCATCTGGTAAAACCGGTCGGGCATCTCGTTCGCGAAGACGTGCAGATCGGTGTATTTCGACAGATCCGCCGACATGCCGACGATGCGCGCGTCCTTCTTCGCTTGATCCACCAGCGCATGACCGAACGGGGCCGAGCGCGTCTCGTATCCTTCAGCGGACAGCGAGGCGATCATTGCCGAGGTCGCCACCTTCTTCTCGGGCACCTTGCGCGGCTCGTATTTGCGGGCCATTGAGTCGCGTGTCATTGCGGTTTTCCTTCTTCCAGCTTGTCCAGCGCCTTGGTCCACTCGTCGGAATCCACGCGCACGAAATGACTGCTTTCGCGGGCCTCCAGGAAATCCACGCCCTTGCACATCTTCGTGTTGCAGATGATCACGCGGGGCTTGGGGTCCTTCAGATCGCGGGCTGAATCAAAGGCCGCGACCAGCGCATCAAGATCGTTTCCGTCAACCTCCTGCGCGTGCCAGCCAAAGGCCTCCCACTTGGGCACCTCGCCGCCCTTGGCCAACATCTCGCGGCTTGGGCCGTCGGCCTGCTGGTTGTTGAAATCGACGATGCAGATGAGGTTGTCGAGCTGCCACTGCGTGGCCGACATCACGGCCTCCCAGGTGGAGCCTTCGCCAAGCTCGCCGTCGGACATCAGATTGTAGACGAAGGCTGGGTTCTTCTTGCGCTTCAGCCCCATAGCCATGCCCACGGCGATGCCCAGCCCGTGCCCCAGCGAGCCGCCGGTGATTTCCATCCCCGGAGTGTAAGAGGCCATGGCCGACATCGGCATGCGGCTGTCGTCGCCCCCGTAGGTCTCAAGCTCGTCTTCGGGCAGGATACCCGCCTCCATCAGCACCGCGTAGAGCGCGATGGCATAATGGCCGATCGACAGAAGGTAACGGTCGCGCCCTTCCCATTCAGGATCCTCGGGGCGGTAATCCATCGCGTGGAAATAAGACGTTGCCAGAACATCGGCGACGCCGAGCGCCTGCCCGATATAGCCCTGCCCCTGAACCTCGCCCATCAGAAGCGCCTTGCGGCGGATATTCCAAGCTCGCAATTCCAACGACATGTTGGAGAGCGCGCCGGGGCGGCTTTCATCGGTCATGGTCTCCTCCCGAAGTCTCCTCCCGAATTGATGACTTGCAGGGATCATATCAGGCGCGACCGGACTTGGATTTGTCGAAAAATGCAAAACCTTGTTAGGAAAACTTAATAACCAGTGACGCTGATATCCGTTAGGCAGGGGGCGTTTACGCGCGGGTTCCGGGAGGCTTGCGCGACGCTCGAAACCGGGAGGGTTCACGTGTCACGGATGATTTTCGCCGACAGCCTGTCGCGCTTGGGCACCGAATCGGCCTTCACAGTTCTGGCCCGCGCCGGGGCGCTTGCGGCCCGTGGGCGCGATATCATCAATCTCGGGATCGGGCAGCCCGATTTCAAAACGCCCGAGCATGTGGTCGAGGCCGGGGTGAAGGCCTTGCGCGACGGCCATCACGGCTACACGCCCGCGAACGGCATCCCCGCCCTGCGCGAGGCTGTGGCCGCCGATCTGAAACGCCGCCACGGCGTCGAGGTGAACCCCGACAACGTGGTCGTGGTCCCCGGCGGCAAGCCGACGATGTTCTTCGCGGTGCTGATGTTCGGCCAGCCGAGTGTCGAGATCATGTATCCCGATCCGGGCTTTCCAATCTATGAAAGCGTGATCCGCTATTCCGGCGCCACACCCGTGCCGATCCCGCTGAGCGAGGCCGAGGGTTTTGCCTTTTCCGCTGACGTGGTGCTGGGCCGGATCACGCCGCAAACCCGGCTGATCATCATCAACAGCCCGGCCAATCCCACCGGCGGCGTCACTCCGCGCGCAGAGATCGACAGGCTGGTCGCGGGCCTTGCCGATCACCCGCATGTCGCGGTTCTGTCGGACGAAATCTATAGCCAGATGCTTTACGGCGGGCGCGATCATGTCTCGCTCCTGCAATACCCGGAGATCCGCGACCGGCTGATCATGCTCGATGGCTGGTCCAAGACCTATGCCATGACCGGGTGGCGGCTTGGCTATGCAGTCTGGCCCGACGATGCCGTCGATGCTGTGACGCGGCTGGCGATCAACGACCATTCCTGCGTGAATGCGGCGGCGCAACATGCCGGGCTTGCCGCGCTGACCGGGCCACAGGATGCGGTGCAAGACATGATGGCCGCGTTCGACGAGCGCCGCGCGCTAATCGTGGATGAGCTGAACGCGCTGCCGGGCGTGCGCTGTACCGATCCCGCCGGGGCCTTCTACGCCTTTGCCAACATTCAAGCGACCGGCATGACCGCGCGCGAGGCACAGGACCTTTTCCTCGAAGAGGCGGGGGTGGCCACGGTCGCGGGCACCGCCTTCGGCAGCCACGGCGAGGGTTACCTGCGGCTGTCCTATGCCAGTTCCACCGACAACATCCGCGAGGCGATCGGCCGCATGCGCGCGATTCTCTGACCCGAAAGGCGACCGATGACCGATATCCAGACCCAGATTCAGCCCATGGCGCATGCCATCCGCTTCCTCACCCTCGATTCCATCCTGAACGCGGGCGAAGGCCATCAGGGCGTGCCGCTCGGGATGGCCGAAATCGCGGCGACGCTTTATGCGCGCCATCTCAAAGTCGATCCCAACAACCCGCTCTGGCCGGATCGCGACAGGGTGGTGCTGTCCAACGGGCATGGCTCGATGCTGCTATACGCGCTGCTGCACCTGTCGGGCTACGACCACGTCACGACCGACGCTCTGAAAACCTTCCGGCGGCTCGGATCCGTCTGCGCCGGTCATCCCGAGATCGAGCAGGAGGCCGGCATCGAGATGACCACCGGGCTTCTGGGACAGGGCATCGCCGGTGCCGTGGGCATGGCGGTGGCCGAGGCACGGCTTGCCGCGCGGTTCGGTCCGGATCTGGTGGATCACCGCACTTGGGCGTTTGTCGGCGACGGCTGCCTTCAGGAAGGTGTCGGACAAGAGGCCATCTCGCTGGCCGGGCATTTGCAACTGGGCAAGCTGAGTTTCCTTTGGGACGACAATCACATCACCGATGATGGTGACACAAACCTGTCGATCAGCGAGGATGTGCCCGCCCGCTTTCGCGCCGCGAACTGGCATGTTGAAGAGGTGAATGGTCACGATATCGAGGCCGTCTCGGCGGCCATGGACGCCGCGCGCGCTGATCCGCGCCCGTCGCTCATCGCCTGCAGCACGGTGATCGCAAAGGGCATCCCCCGGCTGGAAGGCCGGCGCGGCGGCCACAGCGCCCCGCTCACCCCCGACGATGCGGCCGAGACGCGCGCTGCACTTGGCTGGGATCATCCGCCGTTCGAGATCCCCAAGCACGTGCGTGACGACTGGGCCGCGGCGATGACACGCGGCGCGCAGGCCCATGCGGACTGGCGCGCGCGGCATGACACGCATCCCGAGGGTGGGGCCTTCGATCGCTGGAGGTCGGGCGCGCTGCCCGAGGACTGGCCAGAGACCATGCGCGCCCTCACTGCGGCGCAAGCCGCCGACACCGCGCCGCGCCCAACGATTGCCTCATCCGGGGATATCTGCGACGGGCTGGCCGAACCGCTTCCCGACAGCCTCGTGCTTTGTGCCGATCTGGAAGCGCCGACCAATCACAAGCGCAACCGCGCGGCCTTCACCGGGCAAGACCGGTCCGGCAATTACGTGCATTGCGGCGTGCGCGAGCACCTGATGGGCGCGATGTGCAACGGCATCGCCGCCCATGGCGGGCTGCGACCGGTCAACGTCACCTACTTCGCCTTCGCCGATTACGAACGCCCGGCGATGCGCATGGCGGCACTGATGGCGCTGCCCGTGCTTTTCGTGTTCGGCCATGACAGCATCGGCATAGGCAGCAATGGCCCCACCCACCAACCGGTCGAAATCCTCGCCAGCTTCCGCGCCATGCCCAACTTTCGTGTCTTCCGCCCGGCTGACGCCGTGGAAACCGCCGAGGCCTGGGACATCGCCATGCGGACCGACACCGGCCCAAGCCTGCTGGCCCTGTCCAAGCAGCCAGCGGATCAGCTGCGCCGCACCGGCGAAGACAACGGGAACCTCAGCGCGCGCGGGGCATATATCCTGCACGAGACGAAGGGACCGCGCGACGTTACTCTTCTGGCCACCGGCACCGAGGTCGGGCTCGCGGCACGGGCACGCGCGGCGCTCGCAGAACGAGGTGTCCGCGCGGCGGTCGTCTCGATGCCCTGCTGGGAGCTCTTCGAGGCGCAGGATCTGTCCTACCGCGAGGCTGTGCTGGGCGACGCGCCCCGCATCGGGATCGAGGCCGCGATGGCGTTCGGCTGGGAAAGATGGCTGCGGCCATCCGACCGGTTCGTCGGCATGACCGGCTTCGGCGCGTCAGATCACGCGAACAGGCTCTACGCCCATTTTGATATCACGGTGGAGCGCATCGTATCCGAGGTTGCGCAAATCACGCCTTGAAACGAGTTCCGCATTGGGATGCTTCGCATAACCATCGCACGTGCGATACTTGGATAATGGGCCCCTCGATCCAGCAGGTCAGTGTCTCGGTCGTGGTGCTTGACGCGGGATGCACAAGGCCGGACATCCACCCGGATCGGATCCGCAGCGCCCGTCGGGCCCACGTCGCTGCGGCAGGATTGGATGAAAGGGTTTCCGTGCGCCTGACGGTTACAAATACGTTGCCGCTAAGGGCTCCGGTGGCAAAACACTTGTGCCGGATGAGCCCGTGGCGACCCCTGTGCGCGAAGCGCGACAAGGCTATGCGATTGGCCGTTTTGCCTCGCAAGCCGAAGTGCAGCGCTTCATGGAACGCTGCCCTCATTTCCCGAAAGACCTTCCCTGTGGGGGCTTGAGGCCGATGACGGTCTCGGCTCTGGACCCATTGATTTCAGATGGGCTGGGTGGTTCACGGCACCGAAAACGGAGCGGTGACATGTCTGATCTCTTCTGGCTGAGCGACGCGCAGATGGCGCGTTTGGAGCCCTATTTTCCGAAGTCCCACGGCAAGCCAAGGGTCGATGACCGCAGGGTGCTGAGCGGGATTATCTTTATCAACCGCAATGGTTTACGCTGGCGCGATGCGCCTGCGGAATACGGTCCGCACAAGACACTCTACAATCGATGGAAGCGATGGAGTGACAAGGGCGTCTTCGCCCGGATCATGGCCGGCCTGGCCGCAGAGCACCGTGAAAAGAAGACCGTCATGATCGACGCGACCTATCTCAAGGCACACCGCACCGCGACCAGCATGGGCGTGAAAAAGGGGGGCGCGGCCGCCTGATCGGTCGCACCAAGGGTGGCATGAACACCAAGCTGCATGCCATTTGCGACAGCCAGGGCCGTCCGTTGAACCTTTTCGTTACCGCCGGGCAGGTCAGCGATTACATCGGCGCGCGGGCGTTGCTGAGCAGCCTGCCGGATGTCGATTGGCTGCTCGGGGACCGCGGCTATGACGCCGACTGGTTTAGAGAATCGTTGTAAGACAAAGGGATACGCGCCTGCATCCCGGGTCGCAACCAGCGCAAGACAACCGTGAAATACGACAAGCGTCGCTACAAACGCCGCAACCGTATCGAGATCATGTTCGGCAGGCTCAAGGACTGGCGACGTGTCGCAACTCGGTATGACAGGTGTCCCAAGGTCTTCCTCTCGGCGATCGCGCTCGCCGCAACTGTTATCTATTGGTTATGAGTCCAAACCCTAAGGCTTGTTAAAAGCTGGAGCAAAACCAATGGTTTACTGATGATGATGGTGCGCCTAGAGGGAGAAAGTTTGAACTCTCTCTTCGACACCCTTCAAGAGTGGGAAGCCCATCTCGCACACTTTGATCTGAGCGATCTGAGGTGCGATGATGACCAATTCGCGCCATAATTTCAATCAGATAGCCAAAGGGCAGCCAAGAAAGCGCGAAGCGCCGTTTTCGCTGCGCTTGACGTTCGAGGAACGCGCGAGGCTGGAAGCGGCAGCGGGCGGCGAGCCCTTGGGCGCGTATATCAAGGCGGTGCTGTTCGCGGGAGAACCGCCCAGGCTCCGCCGTCGCGGCGGTGCGCCGGTACACGATCAGAAGGCTCTGGCACGTGTATTGGCCGCGCTTGGGCAATCGCGCCTGTCATCCAACCTGAACCAGCTTGCGCGGGCTGTGAACACCGGCACGCTGCCGGTCCATCCCGAGATCGAAGACGAACTGCGCGGGGCCTGCGCCGATATTGCAAAGATGCGCGCTGAACTCATCACGGCGCTCGGCCTGAAAGGAGGATCGCAATGATCCTCAAAGGTAATGAACGCGGACACGGCAAGGAACTGGCGCAGCACCTGCTGAACGCCCGCGACAACGAGCATGTCGAGATTCACGATCTTCGCGGCTTTGCCGCCGATGATCTGGCGGGCGCGATGCAGGAGAGCGAAGCTATAGCGCGCGGCACACGCTGCAAGAAACATCTCTTCTCGCTAAGCCTTAATCCGCCGGAACATGAAGATGTACCGGTCGAGGCCTTCGAGTCTGCGATTGAGCGGATTGGGGGCAGGCTCGGCCTGGAAGGCCAGCCGCGCGCGATTGTCTTCCATGAGAAGGAAGGCAGGCGTCATGCCCATGCCGTCTGGAGCCGGATCGACGGCGAAGAGATGAAGGCGATCAACCTGCCCTGGTACAAGATGCGCCTCAACGAAGTTGCGCGCGAGCTTTACCTTGAGCATGGCTGGCAAATGCCTGAGGGCTTCAGGAATCGCGCTTCGCGCGATCCGCTCGCTTTCACACTGGAAGAATGGCAGCAAGCCAAGCGCACAAGACAAGACCCAAAACTCACCAAATCCATGATCCGCGAATGCTGGGCGGGCTCTGACAATCGCGAAGCCTTTGAGGCGGCGCTGCGGGATAAAGGGCTCTGGCTCGCACGCGGCGACAAGCGCGGTTTTGTCGCCGTGGACTGGCGCGGCGAGACCTATTCGCTGAGCCGCATGAGCGGCGCAAAGATAAAAGAGCTCAAAGCCCGCCTCGGTGATCCGAAGGATTTACTGTCGGTGGATGAGGCCAAGGCGCAAATCGGCGAGCGCCTCACGCCCAAGCTGAAGGCCTGGGCGAAGGAAGAGCAGGCCAAGGCCGAGAAAGCCAACCTCGCGGCGCAGTTCCAGCGTGAACAGATGGTGCAGCGCCAACGCCGCGCCCGCGAGCAACTCAAAAGCCAGCAAGAACAGCGCTGGCTGGCCGAAGAAACGAAGCGTGCTGCCCGAACGCCAAAAGGTATTCGCGGCCTCTGGGGCTGGGTCACCGGCAAGAACAGGAAAATCAGGCAAGAAAACGAAGCCGACATGGCGCGTGCGCAGCAGCGCGACCGCAACGAAAAGCACGAAATCATCCAGCGCCAGCTTTCCGAGCGCCGGACACTGCAAAGGCAGATCACAGCCGCGAAGGAAAAGCAGCAGCGTTCCATCGAGGCGCTGAACCGTGGTGTAGCGCGGGCCATGGAACTTCGCCGCGTGCCGGACAGGAATCCGCAGCCGCAGCCCGAACGCCGTGCGGAGCGGGAGCGCCCGCGTGAGCGTGGGATTGAGCCAAATTAACGAAAGGAGACCGCCATGAGATATACACTCATGTTAAATCTTGATGAAAACCATGCTCGCCTTTTGGACGAGCTCCGGGAGCATTTCCGGCTATCGGCAGAGGATACGGCACGATTTGCCATCCGCCTGACGCATGCCCGCTTCAGGCAGAAGCCCGATGTGCTGGTGCCGGAGTTCAGGCCGAAAGCGAAGAAGCCGGATGCTGACCTGCCGAACGATCCCTCGCCAATGTGAGGACGCAAAAAATGGAACAGAAGAAATGAACGACTTTGAGGACGAATGGGTCGTCCGGATGTCTGTCCGTGCGTGGCGCATGGCCACGGAACTGGAAGCCAACTGCGACCGCTGCGGGCTAGATTTTCATATGCAGGCCGGAGTCCTGTTTCTGGCGGCCAAAGTATGCTCAGAGAAGTCTTGGGGAGAGGTGTGGTGTATGAGGGGGAGAGGACACAGAGTATAAGAGGTGAACCCAGTTATTAGGGATCCACACACATCGCCACCGCCGAAAACTAGGCGAAAATCGTATAAGTAAGCATTTACTGGGGTCCGCAGCATTCGCCATAACGCAGATCCCCGCGACGGCTGCCCGGAAATCCGATAAATCGGCGTCAATAATCCCAGTTAGGAGCTAATTACCGCCGTCGGCGGTGCTCAAGTCGCCAGATGCAGTTTGACGCGCTAGGCCGGAGCCGGAGCACATCGCCAAGCAGCCTTGGGCAAGTCGAAGGGCGTGTGGCGTCACGCTTGATCCGTAGAGCGCCTAGAACGGCCCCTGGAGTCGCACTACGGGATTTCCGGCGTGTCGCCGGTGCCGGAGGGCAGATCGCTCTCCACGAGGCTCCTTGCGGCTCTCACGGGGATGCTAAGCTGGGTCGGCGATCTGCGTGATGCCTGAGATGCCTGAGATGCCAACAGATAGGCGATTACGGAATTCAGGGAGATGATCAAAGCCACCTCGACGTAGATCAAGGCAAGATACTCTAGCAGGGCGTTGAAGCATTCGACAGGAAGTTCCGAGTGCCACACTGATCAAGGTGCTTTCATTTTGATCACCCAGGTTTCCAGATCTGCGATCATGTCATCCTTGATGCACGTCGAGACCTCGCTCACAACGATCAAGGAAACGACGCTGGTTCCGACCGCAGCATAAATCTCAAATTTGTTGGGTTGTTGCTTGGACCGGCCGAACCACTTGGACCGCATTGAATTTGCGGCATTTTTCCGGTCCATCCGGTTCGACTGGTCCAAGTGAACCGATGGGCGAGAAAGAAAATTGCCTCCATAATACTGTTCAGCATGAGCCGGATCTGGCAACACAGACTTACGCGCGACCGCGCGGTATGAACACGGATGTTGACCGACCGAGAAACCAGAGAAGCAGCGCCGCGATCAGAACCCAGCCTTGCGGCTCGCCCAGTGTCAGCAGTGTCGCCGCGCTGAAAGCGCACCACAGAACCGGTAGGGTCGCACAAGCGATGCCCCAAAGGCCCGGCCACACCAGGCTAAGAAGGCCAAGACAGGCCAGCGCGGTCGGGTCGGGCCCAATCCCGACAATCTCGGCCTGCGCCAGTGGACGCCCGAACGCGAGTCCGACAAACGGATGCAGGATCGTCGCATACCCGAGGAGAGCCCAGCCTGTGGCGGTTGCGGCAGAACCATTTTTGTCAAACCATTTCCGCGATCCGATCACGGCCACAAGCGTCAGCACCAGTACCTGCATACCGAAGCCCCAAGCGGCATAGACCATCGGCCAGTTGATCGGCGCATAGCGCGTGGCAAGGAAATGCGCAGCCCCCAGACAGGCCAGCGCGGCCAGTATCAGGACGGCCCGGATCGCCACCGGTCGCCGGGTCGCCACCAACACCAGGCAGGCAACCCCGGCCAGCCCCGCGATGACCGGCAGCGGCCAGAGCGCGCGGTTCTGAAGCTCGAACAGCCGCCAGTAGACCTCCGGTCCGAACATGAGGAAATCGCCCGGCGCGTAACTCAGCCACGTCTCCATCAGAGCCGCGCGAGGTCATCCGCCATGCGCCGACGCAGCGCCGCATCCGGCAGCGCTCCACGCGCCGCCGCCTTGTTTTCGCGCAGATGCGCGACCTGCCGCGTTGCGGGAATGGCTGCGGTGACCGCCGGATGCGAGATGGCGAATTTCAGGAGCACCTGCGCCCAGCTTCGTGCGCCGATCTCGGACGCCCAGCCGGGCAGTGGTTCGCCCTGAAACCTGTCGATAAGCGCCCCGCGCCGGTAGGGCCGGTTCACGATCACCGCAATCCCGCGCTCCTGCGCCAGCGGCAACAGCCGCGCCTCGGCCTCGCGGTCGAGCGCATTATAGGTCAGTTGCACGACATCGATCGGGTGATCGCGCATGATCCGCTCCAGCTCGTCATGGCGGCGCCCGTGCGAGGTGGTGACGCCGACATGGCCAAGCTGCCCCGCGTCCTTCATCGCGAAGAGATGGTCGAGATGCGCCTCCCATGCGCGCAGGTTGTGCACCTGCAAAAGGTCGAACTCCGACACGCCCCATTTCGCGGCACTCCGGTCGATCTGCTGAGGGCCTTCTTCGGGCGCGGATGTCCAGACCTTCTCGGCGGAGAATATGGCGGAGGGATCACTCATCCGTTCGAGCCCGTAGCCGATCGTGTCCGCCGACGAGCCATACATCGGCGAGCAGTCGATAATGCCGCCGCCCTCGTCGGCAAAGGCCGCGATCACATCGGCACATTGCGCCAGAAGGGCCGGATCATCGCCGACATTGAAGGTGATCCAGCTGCCCAGGCCGACGACCGGCACGGGTGTCTGCGTCGAGGGGATCGGTCTGACCTCGTCACGCGATGCCGTTTCGGCCCAAGCGGGGCGGCCGAGACCGAGTCCTGCCGTGGCCGCGGATACTCCCCACATCATATCACGTCTGGAGAGAGGCATCTGAAGTCTCCCTTGTCGTTTCCATGTCTCGGCGAGAGGCTAAACCATACAGGCAGGATACCTGATGCCGCGCAAGAGCAACAGAACGGCCTTCATGTATACCCTGATCGTAAGCTGCAAGATGAACGAGACCGATCCTCAGGCACGTATGGCAGATGTCCTGACGCGCCTGCTCGACATCACCCTGTTGCGCTTGCCTGACCTGCTCCCATGCCCATGGTCGTCTTTAACAGGTTCGTCTCGAACAGGCTGTAACGGCCTCGTCCTTCGGACTTGGACTTGTAAAGGGCGAGGTCCGCTTGGCGCATCAGGTCGTCCCCATCCATGTCGGCCGAACTGGCCCGCACCGCGCCGACGCTGGCCCCGATGCAGGCGGTATGTCCCAGGAGTTCGTAAGGGCGCGACAGGTTCTTGACGATTCTCGAGCAAAAGCGCCTCAGGTCATCGTCATCGGCCACATCGCGCATGAGGATCATGAATTCGTCGCCACCGAACCGCGCGACTGTATCGCTCGCCCGGACCAGTTCGACCAGTCGGCTGCCGACCTGACGTATCAACTCGTCCCCTGCCGGGTGACCGAGCGAGTCGTTGATCAGCTTGAACCTGTCGAGATCGACAGCGACCAGAGCCACCGGCTCGCCGTTGCGCGCCGTCGCATTTATGGCCTGCCTCAGCCGATCCTGAAACAACATGCGGTTTGGAAGATCGGTCAGCGGGTCATGATTCGCGAGAAACCGGGCCTGTGCCTCGCTGACATGCAGCAGCCTAGAAAGGTGCAACAGACGATGCAAGACCCACCAGAGCAGGCATGCGCCGGCCAGCACCGAGCCCAGAAGCACTGGCAGCATTTGCATGAAAATCGTCATGCCCGGTTGCTCGGGTTGCCAGCTTAGCCAAGCGATCTCTTTGCCGGCGGCATCTGTCACGGGAACGCCGGTGAGCCCGTCCTCGGGCGGCTCAGAGTCGAAAGTCGCATTCCGAAGTTCGTTGCGCGCGCCAATCTGCTGCGCGAGATCGGCATCGAGATACTTCACCGCGACATGCAGCGACTCCGTGCCTGGTGCCTGCATGATGTTCCCGGTGTCGGAGACGATGGGAACCACGCTGGCAATGGCCGCCACACCTTCGAGTTGCATTGCGTCCGTGACCGACACCTCGGCAAGCTCTTCATGCGGATTGTCGAGGCCTTGGCTTGCGGCAGCCATTGCCGCGCGAAGCTGCGCCACAAGCGGGTCGATGACGTCGGCCCGGTCGGTGTAAAGATCCGGCGAGACGCGTTCGGACTGGACCGCTGCAAAGAAGGGCGAACCCTCCGAATTCAGGATATAGGTCTCATCGTGCCCGAAATACTCGTGCATCCATACGCCGAGATTTCCGTCGATCCAGTCGGCATCGCCGGCGCGGGTGTTGAGGATGGCATCGTCCCAGATCGTCACGCTGAACTGTTCGTTTGGCAAACCATCGATTTCCTGAGCCAGACTGCGTCCGGCGAAACGCTCCTGCCTGGCAGAAGAGACGCCATCGGCCTTCTTGATCGCATCATGACCGACAAAAATCAGGGTCAGCAGCCCGACGCCCAGCAGAAAGACAATGGAAGCGACAATCTGTATCGACAGCGTTGTTGATCTGTCCGAATACACAGGACGCCCCTCCAGTCAAACTGCCGCCGATTTTTCCTGGCCGGACTCTGTGCATCGGGATACGAAAACAACCCCGCATTTTATAGCAACTTTTTTTAATATCAGGCCTTGCCGCCATACTGCAACTATCCAAAGGGCTTGGTCATATGGTTAGGTGTTCCATCCCGGATAATCACATCCCCCCTCGGCGCTCTTCATGGCAAGATCGGTGTTGAGGGATATTCGGGTTGGGAGGTGACCATGACGGAATTCGACTGGCACGCGGATCGCGGCGACCTGGTCGGGCTGGCTTTGCTCGACCGCGCACCCGATGACGCGGAGATAGACCTGACGGCCGTGCGCGCCTGGCGACAGGGCCGTGTGCGCCGGGAAATGGCCGCGCGCGGGATCGACGCGGTGATCCTGATGGACCCAATCAACATCCGCTACGCCACCGGCGCGCGCAACATGCAGGTGTTTTCCATGCGCAACGGGCCGTCACGCTACCTGCTGATGACCGCTGATCGCAGCTTACTCTACGAGTTCACCGGCGCCCTGCATCTGGCCGACGGGCTGGGGACCATCGACGAGGTGCGCCCCGCCGTCACTGCGAGCTTCGTCGCCGCTGGCCCCCGTATCGCGGAGCGCGAGCAACTCTGGGCGCGGGAAATGGCCGCGACCCTGCGCGAGCTCATGGGTGACCGGCCCAAGGTCGGGATCGAGCGAATGAACGGCGGCACCGCCCTCGCACTGGCCGAGGCTGGCATGGATCTCGTGGATGCGCAGGAGCCCGTGGAAATGGCGCGCGCCATCAAGTCCGCCGAGGAGATGAAATGCGTAAACGCCTCGCTGCGCGCAACCGAACGGGGCGTGGCCGAGCTGCGCGCCGCCATCCGCCCGGGTCTGACCGAGGCCGAGCTCTGGTCGGTGCTGCATCGCTCGATCATCGCGCAGAACGGCGATTACGTCGAAACCCGGCTGCTCAATTCCGGTGCGCGCACCAACCCCTGGTTCCAGGAGACCGGCGACAAGGTCATCGGCGCGAACGAGCTGATCGCGCTCGACACCGATGTGGTGGGCTGCCACGGCTATTACTCGGATTTCTCGCGCACCTTCCATGCCGGCCCCGAGAGGCCCACGGCGCAGCAGCGCGATCTCTACAAGGTGGCGCATGAGCAGGTGCATCACAACATGGATATCCTGCAACCCGGCCTGTCGTTTCGCGACTACGCCGACGCGGCCTGGGACATCCCCGAGAAATACCATGCCAACCGCTATTACCTCTCGGCGCATGGCTGCGGCATGACCGGGGAATACCCCTATCTCTATCATCGCGGGGATTTTTCCGATGCAGGCTATGACGGCGAGATCAAGCCGGGGATGACGCTCTGTGTCGAAAGCTTCATCGGCGAGGAACATCAGGGCGAAGGCGTCAAGCTCGAACAGCAGGTATTGATCACCGAGACCGGCGTCGAACTGCTCTCGCGGTTTCCCTTCGAGGAGGCGTTGCTGGCACAGGACTGGCAATCTCGCTGGAGCATGAAAGGTCGCTACAGCAATGGGAGCTTTCGCCACGGGACAGTGCCGGCGCCAGAACCCATCCCCTCCACGATCGAGGAGAAAACCTAGGACTTCGCGATCGGTCCCATGCATTTCAGCTGGTGTCTATAAAGGGACGTCGAGCCATTCCTCGGCAGGGAACCGACGAGAACGGTCCTTGGATTATATTGGCGACATGATTGGGGTTTTTCACATGCCGCTCTCTGACTATCCGCGTGGACAGGGCTGACCGGATGTGTGAACGTTCTCGAAGCAGCCTTTTTGCGGCCGGTCGTGTGGGGTGCTCCATGCGAAGGCCTTTCGACACGAAGGGCGGGATTCGGACTTTCGCTGCAGTCGCCAGCCAGCAATGGTTCGGAGGGCGAAGCCGACATCCAATTCGCCTCGAAGGCTCGCCGGTTTCTGCACTGCCTCCATATTACAATGACGCGACCGCTCGACTTTAAGTAGGGTGATTAATAAGCTTGATGGGTCATGACAGTGCAAACTTTCGACCTTGATCAGTTACGCGCCCTTATCGATGTCATCGACGCGGGCGGCTTCACCGCCGCCGCACGCCGGTCTGGCGGTCTGCAATCCACGATCAGCATGAAGATCCGGCGTCTTGAGGCCGAGGTCGGACAGCCGCTTCTGGTGCGTCTGGGACGGGGGGTGATGCCGACGGCAGCGGGACAGGACCTTGCTGATCATGCGCGCGACATGCTGCGGCTCAACGATCAGGCATGGGGGAGCCTGTCGAGCAACCGGCTGAGCGGTAAGGTGCGTCTCGGCGTGCCCGACGATTACGCGGCGCAGCTCTCGGACACGATCCGCGCCTTCCGTCTTCAGCATCCGAAGGTCACGCTGGACCTCTCCTGCGACTTCTCTGTCAATCTGCTGCAACAGCTCCAGGACGGCCGCATCGACTTGGCGGTGGTCACGCGAATGCCAGATGTCCCGGGCGGGGAGCTGCTTCGGCGGGAGCCGATGACCTGGGTTTCGGCCCCCGATTTCCGGCCGGACGATGGCGCGCCGCTGCCGCTGTCGGTCTATCCGGCGGAGGTCTGCGTGCTGAGAACCTCGATGACCCAGGCGCTGACTTCGGCCGGGATCGGCTGGCGCATCGCCTATACCAGCATGAGCATGACCGGCCAGACCGCCATGGTGGGGGCGGGCCTTGCCATGACGGCCCTCACCCCGAGCATCCTGCAGCAGACGATCGGCGCGATCGGCCCTGCCGCGCTGTCCATGCTGCCCCCTTTGCCGGAGATCGAGATCGCCCTTCATCGCCGGTCCGGTCGTCCCACCGACGCGGCGCGCATCCTCGGGGATATGCTCAGCGAGCGGTTTCGTGCGGGTGACGGCGTGTAGCAGGACGGCCGTGCGGGCTGCCACCTCCACCTTCCCGGCCGGCGATGACGATCCCCGTCAGGACCAGGGCCGCTCCGAGGAGCAACGTCCAGGTCAGGACCGTCTCGCCCAGCGAGACCAGGAGGCCCACGGAGACCACGGGCACGCCGTAGGCCAGCGTTCCCACCAACCTCGACGGCCCGTTCGCCACGCCGTAGGCCCACGCGACGAAGGCAATGCCGTAGGGCCCGAGCCCGATCACGGCGGCCACGCCGAAGGACAGCGGGTCGATCGTCAAGGCCGCCTGTTCGAACGTCACGTGGCATGTGCCGGAGACCACCGCGGCCAGGGCGAAGATCCGCGGCCAGGCTTCGGGAGCAAGCCGCTTCCCGCGCTTGAGCATCAGCGAATAGACGACCCATGAGATCCCGGCGAACACGCCCGATGCATAACCCAGGAGCCGGTCCATCGTGATCTCACCGGTCTCGGTGCCCAGGATCAGCATCGCTGAGCCCGCGAAGGCGATCGCTCCGCCTCCGATCACCATTGCCCGAAGACGCCCGGTCTCGAGGAATTCACTCACGACGATGAACAGGAGCGGCCAGACATAGGTGATCAACGTCACTTGCGCGCCCGGCGCCTGATCGAGACCGATGAAGTAGAAGCCGATCGCCCCGACAAGACCGAGGGCCAGCCCGACGCCCATGCCTAACGAGAGGGGACGGCTCCCCTTGTCGTATTCGGGATGTCGCAGCAGGACGCCCCAACTTCTGAGCGTCTCCATCAATGCCGCGAATACGAACGCGATCGTTGCCGTCAGAAAGGGGGGCTGGTCCTCGATCAGCAATCTCAGCGCGGGAAGACACCCCCAGAGCACGACCGCCACCGCTGCCGCGGCAAGCGCGACCCAACCAGTCGAAAGTCGATCTGTCACAGGATGCATCTGCATGGCCGTTGCCCTCGAGTCGTCGTGATTACGACAGCCATTTAGGCCGCACGGCGACGAGAAGGTAGAGATGGCCAATGATTGCTGCGATCAAAGGTCGTGATGGGGGCCGGAACGACGATGACAGGATGTTCGCCGATGTCCGATGGGGTTTCGCGGAGTTCGACGCCGGGATGACTTAACGACCGGAAAGTCCGCAGTGCTGCCGGTCGTGCGTCAATCAGCATTCTGCACTGCCGTATGGCAGCAAGGAGCCCAGAGCCGACCACAGGCCCGCTTCAAATGCTGCGGGTGCAGTAGACCGGTCCCAGCCGTTTGCGGACCCACCTCTCGTGCGCAGTAATTCAACTTTGATGCAACGCGAAGGGGTAGCACTCAGACAGCTTCAGGTGCAGCGGTCTGCTTTGGAGTGGGTGAGCAATTTGGCTAAAGCGGCCTCTCGACCATCGAAGTTTTTTGCCCTGCGGAAGTGCTTTAGAGCTTATGTTGATCGAGCCCCGTTCAGTGCCTGTCCCTCGTCGAACGGGATGGGGGCAGCGAAATCCTCGGGTGAAATCAGGATGCTTTGGCACTCGCGCTCGAAAACGTGCAGTACTGCACCACGCTGGCCCGTTATGAAACCAAGCCCGGCCTGCCCCCGCAGATCAAGGCCTACAGCGTGCGATGTGCCTGGAACGATCATCACCTGCCGACCGGCAAAGCGACCAATCATCATCCGGTGGATATGACCGCTGGCGATCTGCAGAGGACCATCATGGGCCGCGATCACCTCGGCCACCTGTGCGCCGCCGGCAAGGCCGATATCATCCATGCCCGTAATCCCGGTCAGGCACGGCGGATGATGCATGAACAAGAGCACCTGCCGGTCTTGCAGGTCCGTCAGCGTGCCGGAGAGCCAGTCGAGAGTGTCTGCGCTGAGCGCACCGTGTGCGGCCCCGTCGACCAGCGTGTCGATCCCGAGCAGCGTGAGGTCTGCGAGGTCCTCACGCCAGTTGATCGGGCCCCGCTTTGGCATCCAGGGCGCGTCTGGTGCCAGCGCGCGCACGCCGTCCCGGCTGTCGTGATTGCCGGGGATGGCGCGCCACGGCAACGGGCACTCCTCCATGACCGCGCGAAACCGGGCATAGGCCCCGTCGCATCCGGTCTCGGTCAGATCACCAGAGATCACGAGCCGGTCCACCGGCCCGATGGCGGGCAGCAGCCCGGCGAGCCCCGACAGCATCTCGCGCAAGGCCTGGGCGGTATCCACCCTTCCCTGAAAGAGCGCACCCTCGGGCATGAGATGCAAGTCGGAAATCTGCAGGATTCGGGTCATGGCTGCCTCATTTTACGCCGGCGGTCAGGAAGGCCTGCACGAACTGGCGCTGGAAAATCAGGAACCCGATCAGCAGGGGGGCGATCACCATGACGGTCGCCGCCGAGATGACCGAGATATCGACACCGCTTTCCGGCGCTGCAAAAAGCGACAGGCCGACGGTCAGCGGCCGCGTCGAGGGGGAATTGGTCACGATCAGCGGCCACAGGAAATTGTTCCAATGCCCCGAGACAGAGACCAGCGCGTAGGCCAGATAGGTGGGGCGCGCCGCTGGCACATAGACCCGCAACAGCACGCCGAGGGTGGAACACCCCTCAACCCGCGCGGCCTCGTCCAGCTCTTTCGGGACGGATTTGAACGCCTGCCGCATCAGGAAGATGCCGAAGGCCGAGGCCATGTACGGCGCGCCGATGCCCAGCAGGCTGTCGAGCAGGCCCAGCGAGGCCGCGACGCGGTAATTCTCCACGATCAGCACCTCGGGCAGGATGAAAAGTTGCAATAGAACGAGGATAAACAGCGCGTCGCGCCCCCGAAATTCGGTCTGGGCAAAGGCAAACCCCGCCAGCGTACACAGGATGAACTGTCCCACAAGGATCAGCGTGACCAGCAGGAAGGTGTTTAGGAAATAAGTCAGCCACGGTGCGCCGTCCCAGGCGGTGCGAAAATTGTCCAGCGTGAGCGGCGCGCTAAGGCGAAAGTTCACCGCATCGCCGACATGGTGGAAGGCGGCCCAGAAGGCAAAGAACAGCGGCGAAATCCAGATCACGGCCAGTAGGATCGCGAGCGTGGGTTCGACATAGCGGATCATCTGTAATGCGTCCTTCTGTCCAGCACCAGAAACTGCAAGCCCGCCACGATACCCAGAACGGCGAGGATCATCGCGGTCATCGCCGCCGCCGACGGCCGGTCGAAATAGGCAAATGCGGTTTCCCAGATGTAATAGAGCAGAAGTTTCGAGCTGTCGGATGGCCCGCCCTTGGTCAGGATGAAGAGATGATCGATCAGCTTGACCGAGTTGATCATCGCGTTGACCAGGATGAACAGGGTCGTCGGCATCAGCAGCGGCAGCACGATCCGGCGGGTATAGGTCCAGCGGCTCGCCCCCTCGATATCCGCGGCCTCTTTCAGATCGGGCGGAATGGTCTGCAAGGCGGCGAGGTAGAAGATCATGAAGAATCCGGATTCCTTCCAGATCGTCACCACGCAGATTGCCCAGAGGGCGGTTTCGGGCTGTCCCAGCCAGTTGACCGGGGCCGCGCCGAACAGGGCGCCGATCTGGTTGAGGATGCCGAAACTGGGCGTGTAGAAGAACAGCCAGAGATTGGCCGCCGCGATCATCGGCAGCACCGTGGGCGTGAAATACGCGATGCGCACAAAGCTGCGCGCGGGGATTTTCGAGTTGGCCAAAAGCGCCATCGACAGGGCCAGTGCCATCGATATCGGAATCGTCACGGCGGCATAAAACAGGTTGTTGCCCGCGACCTGCCAGAATGTCGGGTCGTCCAGCAGATAGCGGTAGTTCTCCAGCCCGACGAATTCGGCCGGGTTGCGCCGCGTGCCGCGCGACCACAGCGATGTCACCACAGTCGCCACCGAAGGGTAGAAGGCGAACACGGACAGCATGATCAGGGCCGGCGACAACAGCAGCCAACCGTGAATGGCGCGGCGGCGACGCTCTGTGGTGAAGCTGTCAGGCATGCCGGGACTTTCCTTGTCGCATGCGGGGCCGGTTGGTTGAGCCGGCCCCGCCAGTGATCTTTCGCGGGCTTACTTGTAGGCGCGCAGCAGACGCTCGGCGCTTGCTTGTGCCTCAGCCAAAGCATCCTCGGGGGTCTTGTCGCCGGTAAGGGCCGACTGGATCGCGGTGTTGAGGCCATCGCGCACCCGCGCCGTCTCGAAGGTCGAGAACTCGGCGACCGCGTGCTCGAGCTGATCGCGCGCCACAAGGGCGGGCGGGAAGTTTTCGGTGTAATCCTGCAGCGCCTCGGTTTCATAGGCGGCCGGCGACACGCCCATGTAACCTGTCTCGATCGACCATTCGGCGGCCTGCTCGGGCGCGGTCATGAACTTGATGAGTTCGAGCGCGGCTTGTTTTTCCGCGTCGGTCGCGTCCTTGAAGAGGTAGAAATTACCGCCGCCGGTGGGCGAGCCGGGCCGTTCATTCGCGGGCAGCATCGCGACGCCAAAATCGAAGCTCGCATCGTTCTTCACCGCCGTCAGGTTGCCGGTCGAGTGCCACATCATCGCGGTTTCACCTTCGAGGAAGGCTTGGCGCAGCGTGCCCCATTCGACGGTGCCCTCGGGCATGATGCCATGCTCGACCGACAGCGATTTCCAAAATTCCAGCGTGTCCACCACCGCCGGATCGTCGAAATAGGTGGTCAGCCCGTCTTCCGACATCAGCTCCGTGCCGTTCTGGATCGCCAGCGCCTGGAACATCCAGTAAGGATACCCCGTCGAGGGGATCATCAGCCCGTGACGATCCTCGGTGCTCAGCGTCTTGCCCATCTCGACCAGCTCGTCCCAGGTTTCCGGCGCTTTGTCGGGGTCGAGACCGGCGTCGCGGAACATGTCCTTGTTGTAATAGGCCACGACCGTCGAACGCTGGAACGGTACTCCCCAGGTCTGGCCCTCGATCTTGCTGTTGGCCATCAGCGCCGGGTAGAAGCTGTCGAGCCAGGCTTGCTCTTCCTCAGTCTCGATGGTGTCTTCGAAGGGCACGATCAGGTCCTGCTCGATCAGGTCGTAGGCATCAATCGCCGCGATCACGGCAAGCTGTGCGGGCTCGCCCGAATCGAGCGCGGCGAGGGCCTTGATCCGGGTGTCGTCATAGTTGCCAGCATAGATCGCGTTGACGGTGATGTCGGGGTTCTGCTCCTCGAACCGGGCGACGAGGCCATCGACCACCTCGGTCAGCGCGCCGCCAACGGCAATCGGGTAATACATCGTCAGCTCGGTTTCGGCAGCCGCCGGAGTGACGAGCGCCGTGGAGGCCGCCAGAGCGGCGGAAAGGGCGGTGATGCGGGTCATTTCAGTAAGTCCTCTTTGATGGATCTGGGTGACATGATGGCCTTGTGGCCGTCCTCGGGCGCGGGATCTGTCCGACCTTGCGCCACGGGATCCTGATGCGGCGCCTTTTCCAAGACGCCGGTGGCGGCGTTGAAAAGGCGCCGGTTTTCCTGCGGGATGACAACGCCGACGCTTTGGCCGGGGGCGTACTGCGCCGGGCCGGGCAGGATTACCGCCAGCCCGCTTGCCGCCGGATGGTCGAGCGCCAGCCGGGTTTCCCCGCCGAGAAACTCGACATCGGCGATCACCGCATCGAGATCGCAGCGCCCGGTCGGGCCGAGCGACATGTCCTCGGGACGCAGCCCGACCGTGACCGGCGCCTCATGGCCGAGCGCGGACCCGTCGATCAGCGCCATCGGCGGCTCGCCGATGAACTGCGCGGCACAGGTCGTGGCCGGGTGCTTATACAACGCCGCCGGGGTGCCGATCTGTTCGATATGGCCTTCGCGCATCAGCACGACCGTGTCCGACAGGCTCATCGCCTCACCCTGATCGTGGGTGACATAGACCACCGTCAGCGCCAGCTTTCGGGCCAGCGTGCGGATGTCGCGGCGCACCGAATGGCGCAGCTTGGCATCGAGGTTCGACAGCGGCTCGTCCATCAGGCAGAGCGGCTTTTCCGCCACCGCCGCGCGGGCCAGTGCCACGCGCTGGCGCTGGCCGCCCGACAATTCCGAGGGTTTGCGCCGCTCCAACCCTTCAAGGCCGGTCATGGCAAGCACCTCGGCCAGACGGCGCGCTCGTTCAGCGCGCGCGATCCGCCGCACCTTGAGACCGAAGAGCACGTTTTCCGCCACGCTGAGATGCGGAAAGAGCGCATAGGATTGAAACACCATCGACAGGTTGCGCTTGGCGGGGGGCAGCGCGGTAACGTCACAGCCGTCGATCCGGATCTGTCCCGCCTGCGGCTGTTCCAGCCCGGCGATCAGCCGCAACAGCGTGGACTTGCCACAGCCCGACGGCCCGAGGATTGACAGGAAATCGCCTTGCGGCAAAGACAGGCTGATATCGCGGACACCGCCTTGTCCATCCCATTGCCGGGTGAGACCTTCCAGCGTGAGAAAGCTCATCCTGGCTCTCCCGCGATGATCAACCGCTCGTCGAGCGCGTCGAGAAGGTCTGTAAACGGTGCCCCGGGCCGGGCCTCGGTCACCACATGATCGGCCTCGCGCAGATGCCCGCCGACCGCGGGGGCGTGACGCCCGAATTTGGAACTGTCGGCAACGAAGATCGAGCAGCGTGCATTGTCGCGCGCGGCTTGGCGAATCCGCACCTCGGGCGCGTGAAAATCCAGCAGCATGCCATCCATGTCGATTCCGGCGGCGCCGAATATCGCGAAATCGGCCCGATAGGCGGTGAACAGATCCAGCGCCTGTGCCCCTAAAATATCGCGATCCGGCAGGCGTATCTCGCCACCGGGCAGGATGATCCGCGCGCCGGGGGCCTCCGACAGCGCCAATGCGGCGTTCAGGTTGTTGGTAATCACCGTCAGACCGTCGCGGTCGACAAGCGCGGCGGCGACCAGGGCCGGGGTCGTGCCGATCGAGAAGAAGAGCGTCGCCCCGTCGGGTATCAACCGCGCAACCTCTGCCGCGATCCGGTGCTTTGCCCCGACATTGAGCGCGCTGCGCGCGGCATAGGGAAGGTTCGAGCGGCCCTCGATGAACGCGGCCCCTCCGTGAAGCCGCCGCAGCTTGCCCTGTTCGCAAAGCGCGTTGAGGTCACGGCGCACGGTATGGGCCGAGACGTGCAGTGTCTGCGACAACTCGTCCACCATGACCCATCCGCGGGCCTGCGCCGTTTCCAGAATTGTCGATTGCCTGTTCATCTTGCATCCCCTCGATGCCCTTATGAGCACGATATGTGACAGGCGGATGAAATTGCCGCTCAAAGGAGCCGTTTGGGGGTTTGTCATGGAAGCGACGCATTAGTCATTGCGAGGCATTCCAATCGATTATCCTGTCAACAAGCGGAACGACCATATCTCGTGTGGGCTACTGCTCCAGAAAGCGTGAACGACCGCTTTCGAGGCTCAACCCTGCGGCATAAATCTGAGCGGTTCGGTAGATCTGGTTTGAGCATGTCGGAACGCTTGCTTTGGTCGCGCCGGCTCTGCAAACACCGCTTCCTGCGCACTGCCGCCGCTCAGGTCAGCCTATGCTGCAACCGCAGCGAACGACTGCAAGGTCCGCATAGCTGCCAGTCGGGCGGAAATCAGCCTGCTGCACCGCCGCACGACGGCTTGAAGCCCATACTGACCGAACTGATGAGGAACGGCAGCGCGGTTGCAGCATTGTAGTTGCAGCATGATGGGAGCGACATGGTACGTCCCACACTTGCTGTCCAAGCGCCGCAAGACGCCGCGGTGCAGTTGCCTCTGACAAGCTGTTCATGCGGTGCATAGCGTGTCGAAATTCGCCAATAAGTTCCGCCGGAAATTCCGAAGCACCCGCGGCTATTCGGCCAGAACGCCCCTGATTTTCGTC
>Ga0307955_1000049_pt1 | contig 70304 bp, 62 predicted proteins | sample OrgLakmetagen439_FD_201819 | JGI IMG/M metagenome (GOLD analysis project Ga0307955, IMG submission 201819) | Saline water microbial communities from Organic Lake, Antarctica - #439 | ecosystem: Environmental > Aquatic > Non-marine Saline and Alkaline > Saline | place: Antarctica: Organic Lake...
CTAAGGGTTAGGCACTGGCCGGTACCGGGTTTCGCAGCAGGCAGGGATGCCTGCGGTAGGGCTTGGGGGCAGGAGGCCCCTGCAAGACCGGGCGAAAGTCGGTGGCGGCTGGGGCCGGGTTTTGGCTGGGGGTTGGGTTATGCGGTTGGTTATGATTCCCAAGACCCTTCGACAGGCTCAGGGCGAACGGGGGTGGGGTGCGGTGTTCTTTTTTGTTCCCTGTCGCGGCTTCCGCTTTCTCCCAAAGGCTTTTCCAGGCTTTGAACCCAGCCCGGCCAAACCCGAAGGCACGACGGTTCTGAGCTGACCGCATAGTTCGGTCAGGCCCTGTTCAAGCGGCACCATCAAATCCTCATAACGCGCTTTCTTACTGGCAATGTCACCCAGCACAGATTCCCACCGTGCCGTTAAATCTGGCTGAGTTATCCGATCGGGCAGGGCATGTATAAGCGTCTTACCCGCCTGGGTCGCATGAATGTTCTTCCCCTGGCGCTGCAGAAAGCCACGCTTGAACAACAGCTCAATAATACCGGCCCGGGTTGCTTCTGTGCCCAGGCCGTCGGTTTCTTTCAGAATGCTTTTCAACGAGGCATCGCTGACGAACCGGCTGATGCCGGTCATGGCGGCGAGCAGTGTGGCTTCGGTAAATGGCTTGGGTGGTGTGGTGTGTTTTTCCAGGCATTCGGCCTGTAAGGACTGCAGCGCCTGGCCTTCTTTTAACGCCGGTAAGGGCGGCGTAGCCGGTTCATCTTCTTTGTTGCGGGCGCTCGGGAACAGGGCCTTCCAGCCAAGGTCGTGAGTGTCGGTCTGGCTGGCCCGGAACAGGCCGTTTTCTATGGTCACATCTACCTTGGTATCGAGCTTTTTCCAGACGGGCATGAACTGCGCCAGATAGTTCCGGCAGACCAGGCTGTAGACTTTGAGTTCATCGGCATTCAGGCGCGACAGGCTACGCTGTGTCGGGATAATCGCGTGGTGAGCGCTCACTTTGGCATCGTTCCAGGCCTTGCTTTTCTGCTTCAGGTTCAGGCGACCGCCGGTGTCGCTGAAGCCGGAATGATTCAGATTGCTCAGGCTGGTTTCAATCGCTTTGGTTACTGCGGCTGCTTCGGCAAAATGCTCTGCAGGCAGGTGGCGGCTGTCGGAGCGCGGGTAGGTGATGGCTTTGTGCGTTTCATAGAGCGACTGGGCGGTATCGAGTACCTGTTGGGCGCTCATGCCGAAGGCGCGGTTGGCGTCCATCTGCAAGCTCGACAGACTGTTTGGCAAGGGCGCGGGCTGGTTGATGGTTTTCTGTTCCAGCCGGGTGACGCTCGCCGGTTTGAAACTGACTCGTTGTACCACATTCTGCGCCAGCGGCTGCGACAGGTTCCGCCCCTGATCATCCTGCCAGGGTTCGCAGGCTTCGCTGGGGACCCATTTGGCGTTAAAGCGTTTGCCCTGGTCGGTTTCCAGTAACGCTACTACTTCATAGTAGGGTTTACTGACAAAGGCTTCGATGCTGTCGTCCCGCCCTACCACCAGCCCCAGCACAGGTGTCTGTACCCGCCCGATCGACAATACGCCCTGGTACCCGACAACCTTGCCCTGCAGCGTCATTGCTCGGGTGAGGTTAATGCCGTACAGCCAGTCGGCCCGGGAGCGGGCTAAGGCCGAGGTCGACAGGGGCTGAAAATCGGCATTGGGTTTTAACTGGCGCAGCGATCGTTGTACCGCGGCCTGGTTTAAATCGGCGATCAGCAGTCGCTGGGTGGCGGCTTTTTTGGCGGTGGGCACTTTTAAGTAAGCTATTACTTCATCGACCAGTAACTGGCCTTCGCGGTCCGGGTCGCCAGCGTGTACGAGTTGGTCGGCTTCTTTTACCAGTTTGCGCAGGGCGCTTAATTGAGCGCCTACCTGTTTTCTCGGTACCCACTGCCATTGCTTGGGAATGATGGGCAGGTGATCGTGACTCCACTTCTTAAACGCCGGGTCATAGGCGTCGGGGTCGGCCTGCTCCAGCAGGTGGCCGATGCACCAGCTCACCACATCGCCACTGGCAAAGCGGATGCAGCCAGCTTCTTTCTTGCCAGTGCCGGGCAAGGCGTCGGCAATGGCGCGGGCCAGGCTGGGTTTTTCGGCGATAAAAAGGCGCATGGTGTCGAGTCGGCAAGTATGTATGGATATACAGTAATCTGCTCAGCGCTGCGGATCAAGGTCTTGTGCACCTAGTCTGTTTTCAGTTTTCAGAATTAGCCGCGAGCTAAGTGGTGGCTGCCGGGTGAGCCTATCCGGGGAAGTCCGCAACATGGATGTTGCGGCCTAGGCCCCATGGACGGGTTGAGTGGGCGGCATCCCGCCCGACCCTGGATAGGCTCACCCGGTGGCCGGCACGGATTCCTGGCAACAGGGCATACCCAGTGGCCGTCATAGATTTCTGGCAATGCATCACAGTCTGTTCTCTCCAGACGCCTTACCCGCCAGCAATGAACCCGCTATAATGCCCGCCTTTGGGTTGCTGCGTGCAACCCGGCCTGAATTTACTCGACCGACCCGGGAGTGTTCGTTTACATGAGTGACAAGCCGTCCAATTTTCTCGCCACCATCATTGAGGATGATCTGGCAAAGGGTAAGCACGATAAAATCGTGACTCGCTTTCCGCCAGAACCCAATGGCTATCTGCACATTGGCCATGCGAAATCCATCTGCGTGAACTTTGGTCTGGCTGAACAATTTGGTGGTGTCTGCAACCTGCGGTTTGACGACACCAACCCGGAGAAAGAAGAACAGGAATACATCGACTCGATCAAGGCCGACATCAACTGGCTGGGATTTGAGTGGAACGAGTCGGAAAAGTACACCTCGAATTACTTCGATACGCTTCACGAATACGCCGTGCATTTGATCAAAAATGGCGATGCCTATGTGTGTGATCTGTCTGGCGATCAGGCGCGGGAATACCGGGGCACACTGACCGAACCCGGCAAGAATAGCCCGTTCCGTGACCGGACGGTCGAGGAAAACCTGGCGCTGTTCGAGCAAATGCGCAACGGTGATTTTGACGAAGGCGCCTGTGCCCTGCGCGCCAAAATCGACATGGCCGCACCGAACATGAACCTGCGCGATCCGATTCTGTATCGCATCCGCAAGAAAGCGCATCACCAGACCGGTAATACCTGGTGCATCTACCCGAGCTACGACTTTGCCCATGGCCAGTCCGATGCGATCGAGGGTGTTACCCATTCGATCTGTACGCTGGAATTTGAAGACCATCGGCCCCTGTACGACTGGTTTATCAGCAAGTTGCCGGTGCCTGCCGTGCCGCGCCAGTATGAATTTGCCCGGCTGAACGTGAACTACACCATTACCTCCAAGCGCAAACTCAAGCGCCTTGTCGATGACGGCGTGGTCGATGGGTGGGACGACCCGCGCATGCCGACCATCAGCGGCATGCGTCGTCGAGGTGTCACACCGGCCTCGTTGCGCCACTTCTCCGACATGGTCGGTACCAGTCGTGCCGGTGGTGTGGTCGATCTGGGCATGCTCGACTTCGCCATCCGTGAAGACCTGAACGACAACGCCCCCCGTGCCATGGCCGTGCTCGACCCGCTGAAAGTGGTGTTTACCAACCTGCCGGAAGGGTACCGTGAAGTTTTCACTGCACCGGGCCACCCGAACCGGGAAGATATGGGCGAACGCGAGTTGCCTTTTACCCGCGAAATCTATATCGACCGGTCTGATTTCAACGAAGACAGCAGCCTGTCGCGCAAGAAGTTCAAACGACTGGTCACCGGTGAATGGGTTCGGTTGCGTAATGCTTATATCATCCAGGCGGACGAGGCGATCAAGAACGACGCCGGTGAGATTACCGAGATTCGCGCCAGGGTTGTCGAAGGTACTGTGGGTGCTGATTCACCCGAAGGCGTTCGTCCGCGCGGTGTGATTCACTGGGTATCAGCCAGCGAAGGGGTGCCGGCAACAGTGCGTCTTTATGATCGGCTGTTTGATACCGAAACCCCGGATCGCGGCGGCGACGATTTCATGCAGTATCTGAACCCCGGGTCGCTGACTACACTGACCGGATGTGTGGTTGAGCCAAGCCTGGTCATGGCATCAGCTGAGCAGTCATTCCAGTTCGAACGGGAAGGCTATTTTGTGATTGACCGTTACGACTCCCGGCCCGATGCTCTGGTGTTGAACAGAACCATTGGTTTGAAAGACATCTGGGAACGTAAAGTATAAACCGAGCCTTGATGTTCTCCGTACCATGGGGGTGTCTTTAAGGAGCACCACCATGGTGAATACTCACGTTTCAAGTTCCACGCTCAGTCGCGCCTGCATCGCTCCGGTGTTGCTCGCATTGAGTGTACAGGCCCAGGCAATCGACTTGACGATTGAAACCGGTCCGCTCGGTTTCTCCTACAACGATGCCCAGATCCCCAATTCATCAGCCGGTGACCGATTCGATTTGCTCGAATTAACCGGAGCCGGGCCAGTGCCCTATGTTCGGCTGAGTGTTGAAGAAACCTTTGCGCAGCGTCATACGGTTCGGGTGCTTTATGCGCCGGTCAGCATTGAAGGCACCGGCACGCTGAGTGAGCCAACGCGTTTCAACGGCGAAACCTTTGCCGCCGACACCCCCATCGAAGGTCTCTACAAATTCAATACCTATCGGCTCACCTACCGCTATACCTTCCTGGATGATCATCGCTGGACACTGGGCGCGGGTATAACAGCACTGGTGCGAGATGCCAACATCCGGCTGACGCAAGGCAGCACCAAAGCCGACGACCCCAACCTCGGTGTGGTGCCCCTGTTGCACTTTAATGCAAAGCGATATCTGAATGAACAGGTCACGCTGGAGTTTGATATCGATGCACTGGGTAGCCCCCAGGGCAGGGCCATTGATGCGGCCTTTATTGCAAACTACCAGTGGAACGATGTTGTCACCGTACGGGCAGGTTACCGGACCCTTGAGGGCGGTGGTGGTGGCGGCGTTTATACCTTCGCCTGGCTGCACTACGGCGTCGTCGGAGCAACTCTGCACTGGTAAGTCATTGCCTATGTATTGATATTGAGCAAGTCATGGCTCGATCAGTGGTCTAGACTGCGGGGTTGATAAAACTCTTGCCTGGAGCTTTAGATGCTGTCTGTTGTTTATTCTCTGGCCTTTTTACCCATTGTACTGGCGGGTATTCTGCTGGTTGGCTTTCACTGGCCAGCCAAAAAAGCCATGCCCGTGGTTTTACTGGTAACTCTGGTGCTGGGTGGCTGGGTCTGGCAGATGAGTCTGGTGCGAATAACAGCCTCGGTTCTGCAGGGGCTTATACTCACCGCAGGTATTTTGTGGATTATATTCGGTGCCTTGTTGCTGCTGAACACGCTGCGAGCCAGCGGTGCCTTGTCAGCCATTCGCGCCGGGTTTTCCGACATCAGCCCTGATCGTCGGGTTCAGGTTATTCTGGTTGGCTGGCTGTTCGGATGTTTTCTGGAAGGTGCATCGGGCTTCGGCACGACAGCGGCTATTGCTGCGCCGTTGATGGTAGCGCTCGGGTTTCCGGCAATGGCCGCAGTGGTCATGGGCATGATGGTGCAGTCGACTCCGGTCTCATTCGGTGCGGTAGGAACACCTATTGTTGTGGGTGTATCAGGCGGGCTGGATCGTATTGGCATCACTGAATTGCTGGTGAACAATGGCAGCAGCTGGAGCGAATTCTATCGGCTGATGACCTCCGAGATTGCAATCACGCACGGCATTATTGGTACCCTGATGCCGTTTTTAATGTGCCTGATGCTGACCCGGTTTTTTGGTGACAAAAAACAGTGGCGCGAAGGCTTTGCCATGTTCCCGTTTGCGCTGTTTGCCGGACTGGCATTTACGCTGCCCTATGTAGCGGCCGGTATTCTGCTGGGCCCTGAGTTCCCGTCGATGCTGGGTGCTCTGATCGGTCTGATGATCGTCGTGCCGGTTGCCAAACGGGGTTGGTTGTTGCCTGCGCAGCACTGGGATTTTTCGGCCCGCTCGCAATGGCCCGAAAGCTGGAACGGCAGCATCAATATTCCACTGGATGACACACCGCCGTCAGAGCGTATGCCTCTGCTGCGGGCCTGGGCACCCTATGCCTTGCTGGCCGTCCTGTTGGTGCTAACTCGCGCGATTCCTGTTTTAAAGCAATTCGTTGAAACCTTCCTGGCCTTTGGCTGGAGCGATATTCTGGGTGAATCGGGTATCGGCGGCAGTCTGCAGCCGTTGTATTTGCCGGGCGGTATCATGGTGATTGTTGTGGCCCTGACGATGCTGTTGCAGCGCGTCAACCTAGCCCAGCTTGGACAGGCCATTGGTGACAGCACAAAGACACTGGTCAGTGCGGGTTTTGTACTGGTGTTTACCATTCCAATGGTGCGCATTCTGATTAACTCCGGCGTTAATGCCGCCGACTTGCCGTCCATGCCGCGCGCCATGGCGCAACTGGTCGCGGACAGCGTGGGTGTGGTCTATCCGATGTTTGCGGCAACCATAGGTGGCCTGGGCGCTTTTATTGCTGGCTCCAATACATTGTCTAATCTGATGTTGTCCGATTTTCAATTCAATACGGCGCAACTGCTGGGCGTTTCAACTGCCATGCTGGTCTCGGCTCAAGCCGTCGGTGCGGCAGCTGGCAACATGATCGCCATCCACAACATTGTGGCGGCGTCGGCAACGGTCGGGTTGATGGGACGTGAGGGCGCCATACTGCGAATGACCATTATTCCAACGTTTTATTATTTGACTATGGCTGGGGTCATTACCGTTATTGCGGTGTATATAATCGGTGTCAGTGACCCGGTGATGGCGGCGATGCAGTGAGGTATCGCAGGATGCTGTTCTGGGAGTTGTGGACAGTAATTGAACCTGATCCTGGCTGGAGGATCAGGCAGCGTAGGCGCTTACATCTGTGACTGAAGGTAGTTCGGTAGGCCGATCAGTTTGATCAGGCGCAGTTGTTGTTCCAGATAATAAGCGTGGTCCATTTCGGTATCGTCTAATAGCGGCTCGAGCATATCGCGGGTGCCGAAATCCTGTTCTTTTTCACACAGGGCGATGGTGTCGGTGAGCATTTTTTGCACCGCGTATTCGATGTCGAGGTCGCTTTGCAGCATGGAGGGAACGTCGGAACCAATGTTCAGCGGTTCGCGATCTTTCATGTTGGGCGCGCCTTCCAGAAACAGGATGCGTTCGATCAGCTTGGTGGCGTGGCCTTTCTCGTCATCGAACTCGTGACTGATTCGTTCGTAGAGTTTGCTTAAACCCCAGTCGCGGTACATTTCAGAATGCAGAAAATACTGATCCATTGCTGTCAGTTCATTGGCGAGCAGAGCATTCAGGGCGTTGATGATGGTTGGATTGCCTTTCATGATCAGTCCTCATCCGACAGGTTGGCTTGAAGGTAATTCGGCAGTGTCACGTTGGCGATCTGGTAGTGCTGGGTTTCCAGCCAGTCGAGGTAGTCTTCCTCGTATTCCAGCAGGTCGACCAGCATGTCGCGGCTGACGTAATCTTGCTGTGTTTCGCACAGGGCAATGGTGTCTTTAAGCTGGCTTATTTGTTCCAGTTGGAAGTCAGCATCGAGCTTCAGCATCTCTTCGGTATGCTCGCCGACCATCAGACGGTTCAGCTTTTGCAGATTGGGTAAGCCCTCCAGAAACAGAATACGCTCGATCAGCTGATCGGCCTGTTTCATGTCCTTGATGGATTTTTTATAGCTGTGCTCATTCAACCTTTCCAGCCCCCAGTTGCGGTACATCCGCGCGTGAAGAAAGTAGCGGTTAATGGAGGTCAGCTCGGTGGTGAGCACTTTGTTCAGTGCCTCGATTACCTGACGATCACCCTGCATTGCCTGGCTCCTGAAATGCTGTGTTAACTTATGATCGCACGATTATAACTAACTGACAGCGCTTTTGGAAAAAATGGGTCGATCGTTACTGGTTCGGGTCAATCCGGTTTTGAATGGAGTTGTTGTTTCGATACCAGCCGGCAATACTGAATCGGGTCCGTTTGGCGGCCAGTACTTCGTGTGGAAATTCCTCGCTCAGAAAAATCACCATGCTGCCCAGAGTCGGCAGCAGACGGCTGATCAGTTGGTTTTGCTCATCATAGAGCATCAGTTCGCCACCCTGGTGATTTTGCCAGTCGGGGTTCAGGTAGGTAACAGTGCTCAGTACCCGGTTTGTGCGCCCGTGAAAGGCGTCGTTGTGTCGGCGGTAGAAGGCACCCGAATCATAGCGGGCATAATGGCACTCATAGTCCCACAGACCGAGCATCAAACGTTTGTTCAGTTCCAGGCGCAAGTCGTCAGCCGCATCCAGGTACTGGCGCTGGGCAGCTGTGTCGCCGGTTAGCCAGCGCGTGCTGTCGCGACGAATCAGATCATTGGTGTGACGATCACGGCGGCGCCCAATACTGGCCTGATCCCACTGATCGGACTGGTGCCGGTGAATGTCCTGCAGCAGATCCAGCGCCAGACCAGCACTGAGGCCATCTGGCAAGTGCACCCAGCCATGCTGGAGCAGGCCGCCGGCGATGGCGTCGTAATCCCACAGAAGGGGGAGCAGGGCGGTTGTAGTCAAGGCCGGGCATCCAGAGAGGGTTTTTCATAGTACGAATAATCATCAGTGGGTAAAGCGAATCTTCAGTTTGCGAACATAAACCCCAGGATGGAGCATCCGGGTTCTGATGTAGAGATTTTCCTAGGAACTACCAGTAAGGTAACCCTGCCAGTGCGGTAACCCTGAATGTGTGCCCAGCGGACTTGCCGGGTACGCTCACTGGTGGCACGCCGTGAACCCGTCTATGGGGGCTCGAAGACCGCATCTATGCGGTCTCACGGCCACCAGTGAGCGCACCCGGCATTCCTTCGATTTTACAGTGGCTGGGTTTCCACGAATTTCTAAATCAATAAACTGCCCTAAAGGCAGCTTTCCTGCAGGTTCTTCATGTTTTAAGCCGCAGTACCCTCCACAAAAAGCGCCTCAATCTGCTGTTCATACTGCTTTTCGATGGCACTGCATCTGACCTTCATGGTGGCGATAACCTCGCCATCGTCGTGGTTCAGTTCCCTTGGATAAGTGGCTCGCCTTGAGTATAACCATGCCGCGCGCAGGAGTTCGCGAACATCCATTGTGGACTGGCAAGGTCAATGGCCAGCTTGGACACAGATTAAAAGCCAGTAATAGTTGACTGTTTTACTCGGGTATTTATACTTCGCCGTCTTGGAGTACTTATTGGTTACCTGTAGGCACTCAACCCATAGCCATCAGACCCGACCATTCGGGGGGGGGGGTTACAGCATGAGACTGACCACCAAAGGCCGCTATGCGGTAACGGCGATGATGGACCTGGCGCTAAACCAGGAATCCGGCCCCATCAGTCTGTCGGACATCTCCGACCGCCAAGGCATCTCTTTGTCTTATCTGGAGCAATTGTTTGCCAAGTTACGCCGCCACACCCTGGTAAATTCGGTGCGCGGCCCCGGTGGTGGCTATCAGCTGGGGCGGGGCTGTGATTCGATCAGCGTAGCGGATGTAGTAGACGCCGTCAGCGAGTCACTGGACGCGACCAAATGCCAGGGCAAGGCCGGTTGCCAGCAAGGCGAAGTCTGTCTGACGCATCATTTGTGGCAGGACCTCAGCCAACAGATTCATGATTTCCTCAATGGGATAACACTTGCTGATCTGGTAGGTCGCAGCGATATCCAGGTCGTCAACCAGCGTCAGCAGCAATTTTTGACCAGTGAGTGCACTGATATGTCCGACACTGCAACCATAGTGGCCAGTCAGTTATGAGTATGAATCCACTGTATTTTGATTACGCTGCCACAACGCCGGTCGATGAGCGTGTCGCCGAAAAAATGATGGCGCATCTGACCCGCGACGGAGTATTTGGCAATCCGGCATCGCGCTCGCATTTGCTGGGCTGGCAAGCCGAAGAGGCGGTTGAAGAAGCGCGCAATGATGTGGCCGACCTGTTGGGTGCCGATAGTCGGGAAGTGGTCTGGACCAGTGGTGCCACTGAGAGCAATAACCTAGCTATCAAGGGGGTTGCCGAGCAGTTTTCTCCCGAAGACTGCCACTTTATAGTGGCCGCCACCGAGCACAAAGCGGTACTCGATCCGGCGCGCCACCTGGCGCAGAAAGGCTATGGTCTGACGGTGATCAGCCCTGAAACCGACGGCTCTGTATCGGTAGAGTCAGTTGCCAGAGCGCTGCAGCCCAATACTCGCCTGGTCAGCATCATGGCTGCCAACAATGAAACCGGGGTATTGAATCCGGTGGCAGGCATTGGTCAGCTGTGCGCTGACAACGGCATCTGGTTTCATGTCGATGCCGCCCAGGCGGTGGGTAAGATGCTGGTAAATGTCGATGTCTGGCAAGCTACTATGGTGTCGTTATCGGCTCATAAATTCTACGGCCCCAAAGGCGTGGGCGCGCTTTACGTGCGCCGTCGTTCCACGCTGTCCCTGCGCGCCCAGATTCATGGTGGCGGGCACGAACGTGGTATGCGATCAGGTACCCTGCCTACCCATCAGTTGGTGGGTATGGGGGTTGCTGCGAGCCTCGTGACTGAACTGCTGGAGCAGGAAAGTGAGCGTATTGCCCAGCTGCGTGATCGCCTTTGGCAGGGCATTACTGATCTTGGCAACATCTGCATCAATGGTGGTCAGGCGCCGCGCACGCCAGGCCATTTGAACGTTTGTTTTGGTGGGGTCGATGGCGAGTCGCTGATGATGGCGCTGCGCGACCTGGCACTATCAACTGGCTCGGCTTGCACGTCTGCCAGCGTTGAACCTTCGTACGTATTAAAAGCAATGGGTCTGAGTGATCAGGCCGCACACGGTTCATTGCGAATCAGCCTGGGCCGTTTCACCACCGGTGAAGAGGTAGATCAAGCCATACACAGTATACGAACCGCCGTGACGGCCTTGCGCAAGCAAGCCAGCATGGCGGTCACCTGAATGTCGCAGGGGGAATGATATGAGTGAGAACATTGAACAGTATCTGAAATCGGAATACTCGGCTGGCTGGGTCACGGATATTGAATCCATGACCATACCAGCGGGGTTGAATGAAGACGTAATTCGCCTGATTTCGGCCAAGAAGTTTGAGCCTGAATGGATGCTTGAATGGCGCCTCAAGGCCTATCGGCACTGGCTGGAAATGAAGGAGCCGGATTGGGCCCATGTTGTCTATCCGAAACCGGATTTTCAGGCGTTGTCCTATTATTCAACACCCAAAAGTATGGAAGATGGCCCCAAGTCGCTGGATGAAGTTGACCCGGAACTGCTGCGTACTTATGAAAAGCTGGGCATACCGGTGTACGAGCAGGAAGTTCTGGCTGGCGTAGCGGTCGATATGGTGTTCGACAGCGTCTCGGTCGGTACGACCTTTCGCCAGAAGCTGAAGGATGCCGGGGTTATATTCTGTCCGATCTCCGAAGCCGTTCACGAGTACCCGGAACTGGTTAAAAAATACCTGGGGTCGGTGGTGCCACAGCGTGATAATTTTTACGCTGCTCTGAATTCGGCGGTCTTTTCTGACGGCTCGTTCGTTTATATTCCCAAAGGCGTGCGTTGCCCGATGGAATTGTCGACCTACTTCCGCATCAACGAAGCGAAGACCGGGCAGTTTGAGCGCACACTCATTATTGCCGATGAAGGCAGCCAGGTCAGCTACCTGGAAGGCTGTACTGCGCCGATGCGCGATGAAAATCAGTTGCATGCTGCTGTGGTCGAACTGATTGCGCTGGATGATGCCGACATCAAATATTCGACCGTGCAAAACTGGTACCCGGGTGATGAAAACGGCAAAGGTGGTATCTATAATTTTGTCACCAAACGAGGCATTGCTCATACCCGTTCGAAAATCTCCTGGACTCAGGTAGAAACAGGCTCAGCGGTAACCTGGAAATACCCATCCTGCATTCTGAAAGGGGATGACAGCATCGGTGAATTTTACTCGGTAGCTCTGACCAGCAATTACCAGCAGGCTGATACGGGTACCAAGATGATTCACCTCGGTAAAAATACGCGCTCGACCATTATTGCCAAGGGCATCAGTGCGAAATACAGCTCAAACAGCTATCGCGGTCTGGTTAAAATGAACCCTGGCGCGGAAGGTGCGCGCAACTATACCCAGTGTGATTCGCTGCTGATCGGTGATCAGTGTGGTGCTCACACTTTTCCTTACATTGAATCAAAAAACCCGACAGCGGTGATCGAGCACGAAGCGACGACGTCCAAAGTCAGTGACGACCAACTGTTCCTGTGCCAGCAACGGGGCATAGACGCCGAAAAAGCGGTATCGATGATTGTCAACGGCTTCTGCAAGGATGTGTTCCGGGAATTGCCGATGGAGTTTGCCGTTGAGGCAGGCAAGTTACTCGAAGTAAGTCTGGAAGGCGCAGTAGGCTGATTTGACAGTGCAGGCGACGGTGCTTGCGCTACGTTTCAGCCAACCGAATATCAGTCAACGATGAACCAAATTTGAATGAAAGAGATTTAGCGATGTTGAAAGTTAACGATTTGCACGCCCGGGTAGAGAATACGGCCATATTGCACGGTTTGAATCTTGAGATTAAGCCGGGAGAAGTGCACGCCATCATGGGCCCTAATGGCTCGGGCAAAAGCACCCTGGGTAACGTGCTGGCCGGTCGGCCGGGTTATGAAGTCACTGGCGGTACGGTGACCTACAACGGTCAGAACCTGCTGGAAATTGAAGCGGAAGATCGTGCCAGGGCGGGTGTTTTTCTTGCGTTTCAGTATCCGGTTGAAATACCCGGCGTCTCCAATATGGAGTTTTTAAAGGCCAGCGTCGATTCGATTCGCAGCGCACGCGGCGAAGAAACCATGAGTTCGATGGACTTTATTAAATTGGCCCGTGAAAAGTGCAAAGCGGTTGATTTACCTCAGGATTTCCTTAAACGCGGTGTCAATGAAGGCTTCTCGGGTGGTGAGAAAAAACGCAACGAATTGCTGCAGATGATGCTGCTTGAACCACGGCTGTGCATTCTTGATGAAACCGATTCCGGTCTCGATATCGACGCGCTTCAGGTGGTTGCCAATGGCGTAAATGCACTGCGCAGTCCCGAGCGCACCATCATCGTCGTTACGCATTATCAGCGCTTGCTCGATTACATTGTCCCGGACTATGTGCACGTTCTGGCCAAGGGTCGCATTGTAAAATCCGGTGGTCGTGAACTGGCGTTGGAGCTGGAAAAACACGGTTATAGCTGGATCGACGAGGAGGTGGCCTAAGTGTCCGTTCCGATGCAGGCGCAACAAGCACATCAAGGTTTGCAGTCAAGTACCGACTGGAGCTGGTTGAATGATTGGCGTAGACGCGCCTGGGTGCAGTTTGCCGAAACGCCCTGGCCGACGCGCAAGACGGAAGCCTGGAAATATACGCCGTTGAAATCCATGCTAGACACCGAATGGGCACTGGCCAGTGACACGAGCAATGCCACTGGTATCCGCTTTGATGGCTGGGATCGTACTGTTATTACCCTGGTCGATGGCAAGTTAACGGATCACGATGCCCTGCCAGATGGTGTGACAGTGCGGTTAATGTCGCAAGCTACGCCAGAACAGCGTGCCAGCTTTGAACAACGGCTTGCCAATACGCTGGCCGGCGATCAGTTGTTCACGACCTTTAACCAGGCCATGCTGGCTGAAGCGGTATGGATCGACGTAGCACCTGAGACGGTGCTGGAAAAACCACTGCATATTAATCAGGTGCTTTCCGCCGATGCCCGCGACCGCGTGGTCCCGGTGCGGCTAATGCTGGATCTGGGTGCACGTAGCCAGATGACTCTGGTAGAGACCTTTGCCAGTGAAGCCGACGGTCCGGTGTTTATTAATCCGGTGACTGAAATTGAAGTGGGCGACAGTGCAAAACTGACGCATTACCATTTGTTGCTGGAAACCGGTGACGTCCGCCATCTGGGCGCTGTTCAGGCGGTTATGCAGGCACACAGTCAGTTGAACAGTTTCCACATGGCGCTGGGCGGTGTGCTCAAGCGCAAAGATATTGTGGTGCGCCACTGTGGTTCCGGTGCGGACGTTCAATTAAACGGTGTCTACCTGCCGACTGGCAAAGAGCACATCGATTATCATACGACGCTGGAACATGAAGTTCCGCACGGTACCTCGCACGAAGTGTTTCGCGGTATTATTGGTGACGATGCCAAGGCTGTTTTTAATGGTCGTATTCACATCCACAAAGATGCGCAAAAAACCCTGGCCGAGTTGAGCAATAAAAATTTGCTGACCAGCTCTCGGGCCGAGATCAACACCAAACCAGAACTGGAAATCTACGCGGACGATGTGAAGTGCGCGCACGGTGCGACCATTGCTCAGCTTGATAAATCGTCACTGTTTTATTTCCAGTCGCGTGGTATCAACCGCAAGGAAGCGGAAGCCATGTTGAGTTTTGGGTTCATCAATGAGTTGCTGGAAGCACTGCAGGATGAACCGGTCAAACAGCTGCTACGCCCCCTGTTGGCTGCCTTGTTTGCCAAAGACGATTCGCTGGCGAGGCACTCGAAATGAGCTTTGACGTTGAAGCGATGAAAGCGCGTTTTCCAATATTGGATCAGCAGGTGAACGGCAAGCCCCTAGTGTATCTCGATAACGGAGCAACGACGCACAAGCCGACAGACGTGATTGAAACAATCGCAGACTACTACCGGCACGACAACAGCAATGTTCACCGGGGAGCTCACACACTCAGTGACCGGGCTACGGTCCGTTTTGAACAGGCGCGGGAATCGATGCGGGGCTTCATTAATGCCGCGAGCATCGAGGAAGTGATCTGGACGAAAGGCACCACCGAGTCGATCAATCTGGTGGCGTTCAGCTGGGGACGTGACAACCTGAGAAAGGGTGACCGTGTGTTGGTGTCCGCTATGGAACACCACGCCAATATTGTGCCCTGGCAAATACTGGCTGCTCAGACGGGTGCGGAGCTGGTGCCCATTCCGGTCGATGATCGGGGTCAGCTCGATATAGCGGCGTTTACCGACTTGCTGGATGAGCGGGTCAAGCTGGTGTCGATCGTCCATGTCTCCAATGCTCTGGGTACCGTAAACCCGATCAGGGAGATTATCGACCAGGCACATGCCATCGGAGCCAAAGTACTGATCGATGGCGCTCAGGCTGTTGCCCACTGGCCGCTTGACATGCAGGCACTCGATTGCGATTTCTACGTTTTCTCGGCCCATAAAATGTTCGGCCCAATGGGCGTCGGCGTACTTTATGGCAAGCGCGAACTACTGGAAGCCATGCCACCCTTCATGGGCGGCGGCGAGATGATCGAGACAGTCTCTTTTGAAGGCACAACCTTCAATACACTGCCGTTCAAGTTTGAGCCGGGTACGCCCAATGTGGCCGGTGCTATCGGCACCGGCGCGGCGATTGATTTTATCAACCGTCTGGATCGTGAGGCTGTGGCCGTTCATGAACAGGATGTGCTCGACTATGCCGTTAGCCGCGCCAGAGATTATTCGGGCCTGACGCTTGTCGGTGATGCGGAGCATCGCGCTGGTATTATGGGTTTTGTGCTCGAAGGGGCACACCCGGCCGATCTTGGTATGTTGCTCGATCAGCAAGGAATTGCCGTTCGCACCGGTAATCACTGTGCGATGCCGATCATGTCCCGCTTTGGTCTGACCGGGTCGGTTCGTGCCAGTTTCGCGTTGTATAACACCCGGTCGGATGTTGATGCCTTGTTTGCCGGGCTCGACAAAGCAAAAACCTTTTTAGTGTAAGTACCCTCTGTAACGGGCGCCAATCGCCCAGAGGAAACGCTTAGCCCGAAAGGAATAGTATCCTGAAGTGGGCAATGAACACATTTGTGAACAGGAGTACGACCATGAGTGTTGAATCCTTTGACCCGCGCGAGTCAGCCTCGCTGACCATGACAGATGCCGCCATCGAACACAGTCGCAGACAGATTCGTGAGGCTGGTGCTCAGGGCATCCGCCTGTCGATCAAGGAGAGCGGTTGTTCCGGCTTTATGTACATTGTCGACTTGGTCACCGAAGCCGATGACAGCGATGTGCGCCTGAATATGGCCGACGACGTCACGCTCTTTGTGCAGAAAGACGCCCTGCCTATCGTTCAGGGAACCGAGATCGACTATGCCAAGGACGGTGTCAATCAGGTGATCAAGTTTCGTAACCCGAACGTGACCGCCGAATGCGGCTGCGGTGAGAGCTTCGTGGTCGACAAAGATGATGCCGACAATAACCTGGCGGAGACCGCGCACTGATGGAAAAACGCATGGTAGTCACCCAGCGTGATGTCGAAGCCCGGCTGGTACCGGTGGGTACGCCCATCACCATCCCGCAGGACAGCTTTGTCACTCTGACCCAATCGCTTGGTGGCAATTATACGGTGGTGCACAACGGTAATATGGCCCGGATCGACGGCACTGATGCTGATGCTCTCGGGTTTGAACCGCAAAAGCTGGCGTTCGAGCCCCGGGCCGATGGTGAAATCGACGAAGTCCAGGTATGGGCTGCCATGGAAACTATTTTTGATCCTGAAATTCCGGTTAACGTTGTCGCCCTGGGTCTGATCTACACAGTGATTATCGACGGCCACCGGGTGCTGATTGATATGACGTTGACTGCACCCGGTTGCGGTATGGGTCCTGTCCTGGTCGATGACGTCAAGTACCGCGTTGCCAAGGTACCGGGCGTCGAGTCGGTGTCGGTGGAGCTGGTGTTTGATCCGCCCTGGACCCGGGATAAAATGTCAGAAGAAGCTCAGCTGGAAACAGGCATGTTCTTTTAGCCGCTGAGTGGTTAGCACAGTACAGTTCCCAATCACCAACTTACAGGTCAAGCATGAGCACTGAATTCGGAACCGATATCACCAGCGATGACATAGTCGAAACCCTGTCATTTTTCGACTCCTGGGAAGACCGCTACCGCTATATCATTGATCTTGGCAAAGATTTGCCCGAAATGGACGATTCACTGAAAACCGAAGAACGCATTGTTCGAGGTTGTCAGAGCCAGGTTTGGCTTGAGGAAAGCATTGACGGTGACGTGATCCGCTTTCAGGCCGATTCCGATGCCCATATTGTACGCGGCTTGCTCGCCATCGTTTTAGCTGCTTACAATGGCAAAACACCCCAACAGATTCTAGACTTCGATACGGAAGCTTATTTTTCACAGCTTGATCTGGTTAAGCATTTGAGTCCGACACGTGGAAACGGTCTGAGGGCAATGGTTGGTCGGATCAAGAACAGTGCTACTCATTGATATCAGGGTAGTAAAGAGGATTGACTGTGCTGCATAAACCATGGATTACACTGGGTTTATTTTTGTTATGGCAGGGCGGAGCTTGGTGGGCTTTTCAGTCATTGCCGACACCCTTGTCACTGTGGGTTGCCTCCGGCGCTGGCATTGTATCCGGTGGTGCGATTCTTGTTGTCTGGTCTCTCCATTACCGGCGGTTAAAAAGGTCGGCTGATTATCGGGTGCTGGAGGTTCACCAGCAGCTTGAGGCGGTGAGACTCGAAGCAAATAAAGACCTTCTTACCGGTCTATACAGCCGGCAATATATGCTAGAGCGGCTTGATGAGGCCCTGAATGTAGCCATCGGACGTAATCACCTATGTGCCGTGCTGATGATGGATCTCGATTTTTTCAAGGACATTAATGAAGCGCTTGGCCACCAGATGGCCAATCACTTGCTTGAGCGTGTGGCGGACCGTTTGCGCACCGTTGTTAAAAAGAGCGATCTACTGGGCTATTCAGGTACCGACGAATTCATCATTCTGTTACCCCATATTAAAGACTCTATGGCGGCTGAGTTGGTCGCCCGGCGCATATTGGCCAGTATGGCCGAGTCGTTTGTTGTTGACGACCAGTCGCTGGCGGTATCAGCGACCATCGGCATCAGTATGGGTCCGACAGACGGCAGTGATGGGGAGAGGCTGATTCGGCAAGCTGTCAGTGCCCTGTCGCAGAGTAAGTCCAGTGGACTCCTTGGTTATCATTTCTTCACCCAATCGATGAACCTACAGGCCGCCGAGCGACTGAGCATTGATCAACAATTGCGGGGCGCCCTTGGTCGCGGTGAGTTGTCTCTGGTCTATCAGCCTATTATGGAGACGTCGTCGCGCAGTCTGAAAGGTATGGAAGCGTTGATCCGGTGGAATAATCCTGAACTTGGCCGAGTGTCTCCCGAGCAATTCATACCCATAGCCGAACAAATTGGTTTAATCGGTGAGATTGGCCAGTGGGTGCTAACAGAAGCTTGCGCCCAATTGCGTCACTGGCAGAGTCAGTATGAAATCCCGGTGGTTATGTCAGTTAACCTGTCGCCACGCCAGTTCCAGGATGGCAGCATTCTGGCAGCGGTAAAAGCCGTACTGGGTCAGGTTTTGTTGTCACCTGACTCACTGCAGTTGGAGGTGACCGAAGGGCTGCTGGTTAATGCATCCGACAGGGTGATTCAAGAGTTGAAGGTACTCAATGAAGCTGGATGTCATCTCGCGTTGGATGATTTCGGCACCGGCTACTCGTCGCTGTCTTATCTGCGATATCTCCCATTTACGGTGCTCAAAATTGACAAAACGTTTATAAACGACGTGGCCATGCGGCATCAGGATAAAGCAATGGTGGGAGCAATGGTCTCGATGGGTCACAGTCTCGGTATGTCAGTGGTCGCTGAGGGAGTTGAAACGGCCGAGCAGGTGCATTGCCTGGAGACGCTTGGGGTCGATCAGCTGCAGGGTTACTATTTTAGCCAGCCACTATCGCCACGAGAATTTGAAAACCGTTTTCTGTCTAGGGAGTTTGCCACCGGATCGTCTCTCGACGCGTCTGTTTGGGATCGACTCTGACCGCTGGCCTTCCTTTTGTCGGTTTCTTTAGCAGCCTGTCGTCGAAACCAGTGGGTCGGAAATTCGGACTTTACTGAACTGTCAGTAGCGCTTAAATAATTGATTTTCAAAGGAAATAAATGATCACATTGCTGTTTTCTATGTATTGAAAAAGCCTTTCCGCCTTTTTCAATAACCGGTCAAGTTCCGGCATCTGTCCCGAGCGTGCCGTAATGACCACTCAGGTTGACGCCGACCGGGTGTCAAGGCACGTAAAAGCCGCCTTCATGCCATGGTAACAGCGGCCCCAGCCACGTATAATCCGCGCCCGACCCTATTCGTACACAGTGGAGCTTTACTGAACATGGCTATTGAACGCACTTTTTCCATCGTCAAGCCTGACGCCGTCGCCAACAACCTGATTGGCGCCATATACACCCGATTTGAATCTGCGGGCCTGACCATTGTCGCCTCAAAAATGTTGCACCTGAGTCAGCAGCAGGCGGAAGGGTTCTATGCTGAACATAAAGAACGCCCGTTCTTTGGTGCCCTGGTTGAGTTCATGACTTCTGGCCCGGTGATGGTGCAGGTTCTGGAGGGTGAAAACGCCATTGCCAAGAACCGTGAAATCATGGGGGCAACCAACCCGTCTGAAGCAGCTGCCGGGACTTTGCGCCACGACTATGCCAACAGCATTGATGCCAATGCCGTTCACGGTTCTGATGCTCTGGCTTCAGCCGAGCGTGAAATTGCCTATTTCTTTTCGAACGAAGACATCTGCCCGCGCGGCTGATTGATTGAAGGCAGGGTAAAGGTCAAAACGGCCTGCCTGATCCCTGGCTGTCGAATCCCTCTCGGGATCGCAGCCGGGGTTTTCTGACTGGATCGACCAACTGAATGCATGGGTGAATTCATGACTGAACAAACCGTACAAAAAGTGAACCTGCTGGGGATGGGAATGCCCGCTCTGGAGGCGTTTTTTGTCGACCGGCTGGGCGAAAAGAAGTTTCGTGCTGTTCAGGTTATGAAGTGGATTCACCAACATGGCGTCGACAATTTCGACGACATGACTGACATCAGCAAGGTGACCCGTGCCAAGCTCAAGGAATATGCCGAGATTGTAGCGCCTGAGGTCATTTCTATGAAAGACTCGAAAGACGGTACTCGCAAGTGGGTCATGAAAATGCCCGGCGGCAGTGCTATTGAAACAGTTCTCATACCCGAAGATGACCGTGGAACGCTCTGTGTTTCCTCTCAGATTGGCTGCGCACTGGATTGCTCTTTCTGTTCGACCGGCAAACAGGGTTTTAATCGCGACTTGAGTGCAGCAGAAATAATCGGTCAGGTCTGGATCGCGGTGCGCTCTTTTGACAAGCCTGGCGAGAAGCGTCAGCGTCGGGTGACCAATGTCGTGATGATGGGCATGGGCGAACCGTTGTTGAATTTCGACAACGTGGTTGAAGCCATGGGGCTGATGATGGATGACAACTCCTATGGCCTGTCAAAGCGCCGAGTAACCCTGAGTACGTCGGGCGTTGTTCCAGCCATCTATGAGCTGGCCAAGGTGACCGATGTGGCGCTGGCTTTGTCCCTGCATGCGCCCAATGATGCACTGCGTAATACGCTGGTGCCGGTCAATCGCAAGTACAACATTCAATCGGCACTCGACGCCTGTAATCATTATATGAGTCGGTTTTCGGAAAAGCGTGTTACGACCATTGAATACACGCTGATGAACGAGATTAACGACAAGCCGGAGCACGCCCATGAACTGGTTGAGGTGTTGCGCAACACGCCGTGCAAGATAAACCTGATTCCGTTTAATCCCTTTCCGAATTCGGGTTACGAGCGGCCCAGTAATAATCGCATGCATCGCTTTCGCGATATTCTGTTGGCAGGCGGCTATAACGTGACCATTCGCAAAACCCGGGGTGATGATATTGACGCTGCCTGTGGGCAGCTGGTTGGCGAGGTGACTGATAAAACCCGTCGTTCAGACCGTTTTATTGAGGCTGTTGAACTCGGCAGAACAGCAGCCGAAATAGCCTCAACGCGTCGCCAGAGGACTGTCGTATGAATCGGCTTCGCGGTATCTCGCTGGTGTTGCTCTCCGTGCTGCTAACCGCCTGCATCACAACAACTGAGAGTCCTTTTTCCGGCAAGCAGGATCTGGACAAGGCTGTAGAGACCTATATCCAGATTGGCTACGCCCACATCGAGAACAATAATCTGTTTGAGGCCAAACGGGCACTGGATCAGGCCCTGGACATCGACAGCCGGGCACCCGGCGCGCATATGGGTCTGGCCAGGGTTTATGAAGTGGAACGCGAAGTGGAACTGGCTGACCACCATTTTCGCCGTGCCATTCGCTACGACGGTGGTACTGAGGCGAAATATCAATACGCCGCGTTTTTATATAATGAAGGCCGTTTTGAAAACGCACGCGTTGAATTTGACGATGTCACCAAGGATACGTTTTATCGGAATCGCGCGAAGAGCTTCGAGTACCTGGCACTCAGTTCTCGTCGTACCGACCGGATCGAAGAGGCGATCACCGCCTATAGCCGGGCCGTTGTTCTGGACCGGTTGCTGGTCAACAGTTACGTTGGTCTGGCTGACTTGCAGTTCCAGCAGAAGCGTTTGCCTGAGGCAATGAGCGCTTATAAGGGATATATCTCCCTGGTTCGTGCAGAACGCGCAAACCAGAGCCCGTTTACACTCTGGCTCGGTATACAGATTGCTGATGCCATGAACGATGAAGACCTGTACTCATCGCTTGAACTGCAATTACGCAATCGTTTCGGCAATAGCCCTGAATATCGAGAGTTTCAACGCTGGAAACAGGAGCAGCAATCGTCATGAACAAGCAGCATATCAGCCCGATTAAACGTCGGGTGTCCCGCAAAATATGGGTGGGTGATGTACCGGTGGGAGGGGATGCTCCCATTGCCGTGCAGAGCATGACCAATACCGAGACCCGCGATGTCGATGCCACCGTCGATCAGATCGAGCGCCTGCAACAGGCGGGTGCTGATCTGGTACGGGTATCTGTACCCAGCATGGATGCCGCAGAGGCCTTTGGCGCCATTCGCAAACGGGTCACTGTGCCACTGATCGCAGACATTCACTTTGACTACAAGATCGCTCTGCGTGTTGCCGAACTGGGTGTAGATTGTTTGCGCATCAATCCCGGTAACATAGGCCGCGAAGACCGGGTGCGGGCGGTAGTACAAGCAGCGAAGGATTATAATATTCCGATCCGCATTGGCGTCAACGCCGGTTCTCTGGAAAAGAGTTTGCAGAGAAAGTATGGGGAGCCGACGCCTGAGGCGCTGGTAGAGTCGGCCATGCGTCACATCGATATTCTGGACCGCCTGGATTTTCAGAATTTCAAACTCAGTCTCAAGGCATCGGATGTGTTCATGACCGTGGCCGCTTATCGGCTGATTGCCAGTCAGATCGAGCAGCCTTTGCACCTGGGCATTACTGAGGCCGGTGGCCTGCGTGCGGGTACGGTCAAGTCCTCGGTAGGTTTGGGCATGCTGTTGATGGACGGCATTGGCGATACCTTGCGGGTCTCGCTGGCGGCCGACCCGGTCGAGGAAATTAAAGTTGGCTTTGATATTCTTAAAAGCCTGCGCCTGCGCAGCAAGGGCATTAACTTCATTGCTTGCCCAAGCTGCTCACGGCAGAATTTTGATGTTATCGGAACCATGAATGCGCTCGAGTCCAGGCTCGAAGATGTGATGACACCACTCGATGTCGCTGTTATTGGCTGCATCGTTAATGGTCCTGGAGAAGCCAAGGAAGCTGACCTTGGGCTGACCGGTGGTAGCCCGTCCAATCTGATTTACGTTGATGGCAAGCCTGATCACAAAGTGAAGAATGACACTCTGGTCGATCATTACGAGCAATTGATTCGACGTAAAATCGCCGAAAAAGAAGCTGCGGAGGCGTTGGTCATCGCCAGAAGCCAGTAGTATCGAAATCAGCAGTTGCGAAATCAGGCTTGTTACCGGGTGGCAACGCCGGGCTATTGCCAGAATTGAATGAGGGAGACTCAGGTTGTCCACTTTACAAGCCATACGTGGCATGAACGATATCCTGCCGGATGCCAGTCCGGTCTGGCAGTACCTGGAAGGTCAGATAAAAGCCGTTCTGGACCAGTATGGGTATCGGGAAATTCGCATGCCGGTGGTCGAGTCAACCTCCCTGTTTAAACGGGGCGTGGGCGAGCATACGGATATTGTTGAAAAAGAAATGTACACCTTTGAGGATCGTGGCGGCGATAGCCTGACCCTGCGACCGGAAGGCACAGCCGGTTGCGTGCGTGCAGCCTTGCAACATGGGCTGCTGCATAATCAGATTCAACGCTTGTGGTACAGCGGTGCTATGTTTCGCTATGAGCGACCGCAAAAAGGACGATACCGGCAGTTTCATCAGATTGGTGCGGAAGTGTTCGGCATTGCATCACCTGATATTGATGCCGAACTGATCCTGGTAACCGCGCGCTTGTTTAAAAACCTCGGCCTTAGCGAGCATGTCACTCTTAATCTGAATACCCTGGGCAGTGCTGAGGCGCGTAGCCGCTTTCGCAAAGGCCTGGTTGACTATCTGGAAACAGTCAAAGACCGGCTCGATGATGACAGCCAGAATCGGCTGTACAGTAACCCGTTGCGCATATTGGACAGCAAGTCTGAAAGTACCCAGAAACTGTTGGACGATGCACCCCGGTTCGACGATTATCTTGATGAAGACTCGCGTTTGCACTTTCAGCGTTTGTGTACTCGCCTGGATAATGCGGGCGTCGGCTATGTGGTCAACCCGCGACTGGTCAGAGGGCTCGACTACTATTCCCAGACGGTGTTTGAATGGATTACAGACAGCTTGGGAGCCCAGGGTACAGTGTGCGGTGGTGGGCGATACGACGGTCTGGTGCCGATGCTGGGTGGTAAGCCAACCCCGGCAGCCGGCTTCGCGCTGGGTATCGAGCGATTGGTGCTGATGCTGGAAACACTTGAGAAAGTCCCGGCCGAGGTGTTCGATACCGTCGATGCCTACCTGATCATGGCCGGAGAGCTCGCTGAAACTCAGGGTCTTGTTCTGGCTGAGACACTGCGCACTGAGGTTCACGGGTTCCGCCTGGTGTCGCATTGCGGCGGTGGCAGTTTTAAAAGCCAGATGAAAAAAGCCGATAAATCCGGTGCGCGCTGGGCGTTGATCCTCGCAGAGGATGAAGCGGCCAGCAAACAAGTACTGATCAAGAACTTGCGTGACGATGCAGCGCAGCAATCGATCGACCAGTCAGCACTGGCAGACTGGCTGGCTAACCAGTAAGGTAGCCAGTCGCAATAAGCAGCAGTGTCCAGCCGGGACTGTGAGAAGACATAAAACAGACTCTCCGGTTAAATCGGAGAACCGGATGCCAGTCATCCGTTAGAGGAGAAACACAGGGTGTACGATACTGAACAAGAACAGATTGAAGCGATAAAAGGCTGGTGGGCAATCTACGGCAATGGCGTTATAGGTGGCATTCTGGCTGTGCTGATCGCATATTTTGGCTGGATGTACTACACCAACTCGATAGAGTCCAAACAACAGGAAGCCTCAGGTCTGTACAGTACTCTGATGGATCTGGCGGACGATCCGAACAGCAGTGTGAATGAGCGTCTGGCTCTGGTCTCTACACTGAAATCAGACTATCAGGATACTGCTTATGCCGTATACGCGGCCTTGCAAGCAGCCAAAGATCAGGTGGAGCAAAACGATCTTGACGCAGCTGAAACAGAGCTGAGCTGGGCAGCTGGGCAGGCAGATTCCGTTTTACGGCCGTTGGTACTGGTTCGCCTGGCACGCGTTCAATTTGCGCGTTCCGACGGTTCAGCGGCACTGGTAACACTCGACCGTATCGAGGCTGAAGGCTATGATCTTGTGGTTAATGAGCTGCGTGGTGATATTCACAGTGTCGATGGCAATGTGCAGGCCGCCAGTGAAGCCTACCGACTGGCTTATGAAGAGGCCCAGCAGCAGGGTGTTGAAAGCCCTTATCTGAAAATGAAACTGGATGATCTTGTGGCATCCACGGACGACGCTTAATGCGATTGCGTGCTGTACTGACATTGCTAACCGGTCTGCTAATGGTGGCCTGTTCATCAGGTCCGTTGCGTGAAGCACCGGTTCCGCTTCCCGAAGAGCGCCCTGAAAAAGCACGGCTCACGGTCGACTGGTGGCATATTCTGGTGGAAATGTACACCGAAGTGCCATTCAACCGCATTGCACCTACGGTGACTGAACAGGGTATTGTGACGGCCTCACCACTGGGTGAACTGGTATTGCTGACCGGGCAGGGGCGCTTTGTATGGCGTCGTCAGGTAGCGGATCAGATCGTGGCACCGATTGCAGCAGACGACCGCAATATGGTCGTGGTTACCGGTAATGGTGATCTTGTGATGATGGACTGGGAAGGCAACACCCGGTGGCGCAGTGCGATTAGCGCGCTGGCGACCCAGGCGCCGGTGTTGCTTGATGACCGCCTTATTGTGCAAACAACGGATGGCCGTGTCAGCGCACTGGAACGCAATACCGGCCGGGCGCTCTGGGAATATCAGGACGTAGAGCCAAATTTGACCATCACCGGCACGGCGGCGCCGATTGTGGTTAATAACTGGGTCGTGACCGGGCTTGCCAATGGCAAGCTGGTGGCATTGAACCTGAACGACGGTTCCCCAGAATGGGAGTACCGGTTGGCACGCGCCTCCGGAAAAACCGATGTCAGCCGTCTGGTCGACGTGGATGGCTCGGTGACCCTGGTTGATGGCTATATTCTTGCGGCGGGTTACCAGGGTGACATGCTGGTAATCGAAGCGGACTCAGGCCGTGTTGTCGCCTCTCAGCCGTTTTCGACCTATCGTTCCATTGTTGCCGGTGAAAACTACTGGTATGGGGTCGATGCCCAGAGCCATATCGTAGCGCTCGATCCGCAAACACTGGAGCCGGTCTGGACCCAGGAACAGTTCACATACCGGCGCCTGACCAAGGTGGTTGAATGGCCCGGTAAAAACGCGCTTGCGGTCGCGGATCATGCTGGTTTTGTGCATGTTCTCGATGCTGATAGTGGCGAGTGGCTGGTCTCTCATCAGATCGACTGGACCGGGATTTACACCGCGCCTGTGCCCTACGGAGACCGAATGTTGCAACAAGGCGACAGCTCACGCATCAAGATGCTCAGTTTGCGCCGGAACGATCAATAACCGCTCGTAGCGGAGGCCGACGGGCCAAGTGGTCCATGCACACAATGAACAGGTACAGCCGTGTTCGCATGGTCCACAAACACGATACAAACCGCGAGCCCGTAATCAGGGCGTCGCGGTTTCTTGCATTAACGGCCTGCATAGGCACTGGAACACGACATGATCCCTGTAATAGCCCTCGTCGGGCGACCCAATGTGGGTAAATCGACCCTGTTTAACCGCTTTACCCGTACCCGGGACGCCCTGGTGGCTGACTGGGCTGGCCTGACCCGCGACCGCAAGTACGGTGACGGAAAATTGGGTGAACAGCCTTTTATTGTTATCGATACCGGTGGCATCAGCGGGTTTGAGCAGGGACTGGATGCCAAAATGGCGGAACAGAGTCTTGCCGCCATCGACGAAGCGGATGTCGTTCTGTTTATTACCGATGCTCAGGACGGCGTGACCGCCGCCGATAACCATATTGCCAACCATTTGCGCAAAACCGGTAAGAAAATCGTGTTGGTGGTCAACAAGACGGACGGCTTTGATACCGATGTCGTGTTGGGGGATTTCCATGAGTTGGGACTGTCGAGCGACCCTTTCCCGATTGCCGCCGCTCACAACCGCGGGGTGCGTTCCTTGCTGGAACTGGCGCTGGCTGATTTCCCGGAACCGCAACCGATTGAAGGCGCGGATGACGCCGAACACGATAATATTCGGCTGGCCATTGTCGGCCGTCCAAATGTGGGCAAATCGACCCTGATCAACCGGATAATGGGCGAAGACCGGGTTGTGGTGTTTGACCACCCCGGCACGACCATGGACAGCATTTACATTCCTTACGAGCGCGACGGTCAGGCCTATACCCTGATCGATACGGCAGGCATACGCCGCCGCCGCAGTGTATCCGAGGCCGTTGAAAAGTTTTCCATCGTCAAAACCCTGCAAGCCATTCAGGACGCCAACGTGGTTGTGCTGGTGTTGGATGCCCGCGATGGCCTGGTTGAGCAGGACATGCACATGCTTGGCTTTGTGCTGGAGTCGGGTCGGGGCTTAGTGGTCGCCATCAATAAATGGGATGGTATGACTGATGACGAGAAGAAGAAGATCAAGGAAACCATCGATCGGCGCATGCCGTTCCTGGACTGGGCTGATATGCATTTTATTTCGGCGCTGCACGGGACCAATGTGGGACACCTGTACCGGTCGGTTGATCTGGCCTATCACTCGGCCCGTCGTAAGTGGAGCACCAATCAGCTCACTACCATCATGCAGGGGGTGATCGAACTGCATCAGCCACCGATGGTGCGTGGCCGTCGGATCAAGCCACGTTATGCGCATCAGGGTGGCTCAAATCCTCCGATCATTGTGATTCACGGTAACCAGCTGAGGGACTTGCCGGGTAGCTATAAACGGTATCTGGAAAATGCCTTTCGCAAAGCCTTGAAGGTGCGTGGTACGCCGATCCGGTTTGAATTCAAAGTGGGCGAGAATCCCTACGCGAACAAGCCTTCGGGCTTTGGTCCCAAGGGTGGGCGCGGTGCTAAACAAACGACTAAAAAGACACAACGCGCTCGGCGCTAGCGCGCTGATCCTGCTGCTGTGGAGTCTGGCGCCAGTCACCCTGGCAGCCGGACTGTCTCAGCTTGAGCGCTGTTATGACGAACTGGCTATACTGAGCGATGCGCCACTGCGTACGCTGGATCGTTATCCTGCCTATTTGCTGCAGCGCCACCAGGGGCAAGATGGCGCTGACATGACTGCAGAACTGATCCGTTGCGAGTCACAGCTGTCAGCACTGGTTGCCAGCAACCGGCAGCTGAACCCGGGACTGCTGAATCGTTTATGCAGCGAGAATGAGCGGATTCCACGCGATTATGCCGGCTTGCAAACTTACCTGATCGGCATTCCCTCCATGCAATGTGAAAACCAGTGGTTCGATGCGCTGACGCCCGCTCAATGGGAGTCGGTACAGCCGCAACTGGCTCGCATCAACAGTCTCGAATTTGACTGTACACAGGCGCTTGAATCTCTGGCCCGGGGAGGGCGATTGCGGGAAAGCTCGGCTCAGACTACCGGGCGACTTATCAGGTTGTCGCGGCTTGTTTTTACCGCGCAATGGCAAGCAACCCTGTCTACCCTGCCAGATGAAGTGGCTTTCGCGCTTGTTGAGCGGGAGCGTCAACTGGACCAGTGTGAACGTTTGCTAACCCAGCAGCTGGGAGCGGTCGATGTCAAATAGTACCGTTACCCTGAACCAGCAAAACATCCCTCTGGATCACCTCGCCGATGTCTGGCTGTTTGGCTATGGGTCGCTGCTATACAAGGTCGACTTTCCGTACTTGGAGCGCCAGTCAGCGAGCATTGCAGGCTGGGAGCGCCGTTTCTGGCAGGGGTCGCACGATCATCGCGGTACGCCGCAAGCGCCCGGTCGGGTGGTGACGCTGATCAAGGCAACCAATGCGGTCTGTTATGGATTGGCGTATCGGGTTAACCCGGACACTTTTGCTCATCTGGACGTGCGCGAGAAAAACGGTTATCTGCGGTTCTTCACGCCAATGACGTTTAACGATGGCCAGCAGACTGAGGGGTTGGTGTATGTTGCCAGTGAAACCAATCAGGCGTTTCTCGGCCCGGCGAGTTTGACCGAGATGGCGCGACATATTGCGCACAGTCATGGTCCCTCCGGTTCCAATGCCGACTATCTGTTGCGGCTTGATGACGCACTGTCTGAGTTGGGCGCTGATGATGAGCATGTGGCCGGGCTTGCCATCCGGGTGCGGCAATTGCTCGAATAACTCTGTTTATCCAAACCCAGTGAGGCGCCATGCTCAGGCTTAATAACGTCGTCAAACAATTTGCCCAGCCGGATGGTGATGTCACCGTTCTGAACGGTGCCAGCTTTCATTTACCAGCCGGTCGGTCAGTAGCGCTGCTGGGTGAAAGTGGCAGCGGCAAAAGTACCTTGTTGCACCTGGTGGCAGGGCTCGATACTCCTGACAGTGGAGAGCTGGTCATTGACGGGCGCAGCAGCCTTGCGATGAATGCCAGTGACTGGAATGGACTGCGCCGCAACCGGTTGAGCCTGATTTTCCAGCAATATCATCTGGTGCCCACGCTGACCGTCATGGATAACCTGCAATTGCAGGCGCGGCTGAGCCAGCGGCTGGACCCCTTGTTCAGGGATCACCTTATTGACCGGCTGGGGTTGAGTGGGCTGACCAAACGTCTGCCGCATCAGCTTTCCGGAGGTCAGCAACAACGCGTCGCCATCGCCCGCGCCCTGTTGCACCGACCGGCACTGGTGCTGGCGGATGAGCCAACCGGAAATCTGGATGAAGACACCAGCGAGCGGGTCATTGGTGTGCTGGTTGATCTGGTGCGCGAAACCGGCAGCAGCCTGCTGATGGTGACTCACAGTGCCCACATGGCCAGCTTTCTGGATGAACAATGGCGCTTGCAGCACGGCCAGTTGCAATGTCTGACTGGTGCGTACGAGACGGAGCCTGTGGCGTGAAGACTGCGTTTAACCGGTTGCTGCGGGTAGTGATTACTTTGTTGAGCCACTATCGACGCCACCCGCTGCAAACGGCCTTTTTGCTGACAGGCCTGGTGACCGGAGTTGCACTCTGGTCGGCCGTGCAGGTGATCAATGCACATGCACGCGCCAGCTATGCCGAAGCCGACCAGGTACTTGGAGCCCAGGCCAGCCATTGGGTCAGGTCGCGCAGTGGCGAGGGCGTATCGGTTGACGACTACGTTCAATTGCGTCGCCTGGGCTGGCGCTCGGTTTATCCGATCCTTGAGCAACGTTTGACCACAATTGATCAGGGCGTGGTGAATCTGATTGCTACCGACCTGATAGTATTGCCAGCTGGCGAGGCGTCGAATTCAACCGGTTTGCCCGAAGGCGGCTGGATGCGGTTGGTAACGCCGCCGTTTGAAGCCTGGTTTCCCAATTCTCTGGCGCAACAATTCGGCCTGGAAGAGGGTGATAGACTGACATTGAATAGTGGACGTCAGTTACCGCCAGCCAGGATTTTCAGCCGTGAACAGCAGGGCTTGCGCGTTTTTATGGACATTGGCGCGGCACTGACCGTGCTGGACCAGTCCCGACTGAGTTATCTGGTCGTATCCGATCTGTCTGGCAATGCCGTCGCTGACCTTCGCGCCGACCTGTCTTTGCTGAATCCGCAGCTGACTCTGGTCGCCAACCAGCAACGACTGGATCTGACCGAATTGACCCAGAGCCTGCACACCCAACTGGCTGCCATGAGTTTGCTGTCGTTCGCCGTTGGTCTGTTCATTGTCTTTAACGCCGTACGCTTCTCGCTCGCCTCCCGTCGCCATACCCTGACCACCTTGCGTGAACTGGGCGTAAGCCATCGCCTGTTGTTGGCGGCCATTGCGCTTGAGACGCTGGTCATGAGCCTTGTTGGCACCGCCGGAGGTTTGGGCCTGGGGTATCTGCTCAGTCAATTACTGCTGCCCTCGGTTGCTGCGACGCTGCAGAATCTCTATGGTGCAGTCCTTGACTATAACCTGCTGTTGCAACCGGTCACCCTGGTTCAGGCCTGGCTACTGACCTCGGCAGGTTTGATTCTGGCCCTGGCCTGGCCACTGTGGCGTCAGGCGCGCCAGTCAATACAGGCGCAGCGCGACGAGCCCGCCCAATGGCAGCAGGACGCAAAGGCCCGAACCCGGATGCTGTGGGGCAGTCTGTTGCTGGCACTGCTGGCGTTCGGGTTGTACTTTCAACTGAACTCCATCGCCATGGGCTTTGTCGTACTGGCCCTGATCCTGTTTGCAGGCGCCGGGCTGCTGCCCTGGACCGTCGCACTGGTATTGCGCGCTATTCAACGAGTGCTGCCCGCGTCGGCCTGGCGTCTTAACTGGGCCTGTGGTGACGGTCTGGCGCAACTGGGTACCCTGCGTACCGCATTAATGGCCCTGTTGTTGGCGTTGACGGCTAATTTTGGTGTCGATTCGCTGGTCGATTCGTTTCGAACCTCACTCAGTGACTGGTTGCAGCAACGTCTGGCGGCAGATCTGTTTGTGCAAAGCGATACGCTTGATATTGACGCCTTGCTGGCAGAGCCGGGTGACTGGCTGATCGAATCACACCGGCGCAACGGCCTTACGGTGCGTTGGCAAAACCGGCCTACCCAGATTCGGGGTCTGAATACCGAGACCTCCGACACTCTGGCTCTGCCGCTTGCCGCCGCGACGGATCGGGTATCTGACTGGTTCTCAGGCAACCCTGATGTCATTTTCGCTAATGAGCAGGTACGGTACCTTGCCGGGATTGAACTGGGCGATACGGTGCAGCTGCCGGTACAGGGACAGAGTGTTGCGTTCAAGATAGTCGGTTTCTACCATGACTATGGTAATCCAACCTATCAGTTTTATTTGCCCTATGAACGAGTGGCCAATCTCTGGCCACAAGCTGGTGAGCAGGGCCTCGGGCTCTGGCTAAGTGATGACGGCGACGCCCTGGCCCGGGCAGAAACCGCTCTGGTGGGGGCGGGTGCCCGCCCCGGCGACTGGACCCGGCGAGAAGACATTCTGGCCATTTCGTTGCGCGTCTTTGACCGTACCTTCGCTTTGACTGCTGCGATCAATGCCCTTACGTTTACCGTCGCCGGCATTGCTTTGCTGGCTTCGCTGCTGGCGATTCACCAGCAGCGTCTGCCAAGTTATGCCCATTGGCGTAGCCTGGGGGTGAGTGGCCGGGAATGGCTGTTGATCGTCGGCTTGCCGCTGGGTATCGGTTTGCTGGTGACCTGGCTGCTGTCGATTCCACTGGGCACACTACTGGCCGGGCTGCTGATCTATGATCTGAACGTGCTGAGTTTTGGCTGGACCATGCCGCTGATCTGGCGGTTTGAACCGGCACTGACACTGTTCTGGCTCACCCTGGGGGTGGCGGGGTTTACCTTCACCGTCAGCGCCATACAGGTCCGCTTGCGGTTGCCGCAGGCGCTCAAACACCTTGGGGAGGACACAGCATGAGGTATCAGGCGCTGATCACAGCGGTACTGGCTATGTTGAGCCTGGCGGGGCTGACGCAGGCAGAGAACGACAATACAGACTCCGGCAACGCACTCGACGTTATGCGAGCCAGTGGGGAAGGCTACCGTACCGCGCAACCCGGCCAGCCGATCCGTTTTCCGCAAGACCACCTGGCACATCCGGATTACCGAATAGAATGGTGGTATCTGACTGCCAATCTGACCGATGCCGAAGGCCAGTCCTATGGCGTGCACTGGACACTGTTTCGCACCGCGCTGCGTCCCGGCGCTGACCCTGAAGGCTGGACCAGCAACCAGATGTGGATGGCACACTCGGCCATTCACACCTCTACAGGGCACCATTACGAAGAACGGTTTGCCCGGGGTGGCATTGGCCAGGCCGGCGTCGGCTTGACGGACGCAGGCCAATTTGATGCCTGGCTGGATGACTGGCAACTGTTGGGCACTGCGGATGCACCGGTTCCGGGGCGCCTGGTTACCACGGTCGGAGATATCACCATCCAACTGGACTGGCAGGCCGACTTGCCCTGGGTGCTGCATGGAGACAATGGTTTTAGCCAGAAATCGGGTCAGGGACAGGGTAGTTATTATTACAGTCAGCCGCGCTTGCAGATTACTGGCGAAGTCGTCATTGACGGAACGCCGGTAGCGGTTTCCGGGGACGGCTGGCTTGATCGCGAGTGGAGCTCACAGCCGCTGGCTGCGGATCAGCAAGGCTGGGACTGGTTTTCATTGCAATTTAACGATGGCACTTCGTTGATGGCCTTTCATTTGCGTCAGGACAACGCCGCACCCTACGTCCGTGGCACCTGGATTGACGCCCGGGGCCAGGCCCGGGCTTTGGATGAAGGTGATCTGGTCATTGAACCCGTTGAATGGGGTGATGTGGATGTCGGCGCAGACGATGGCAGTCGCAAATCGTTGCCATTGCAATGGAGCATCGAGCTACCCGGGCAAAATGCCCGGTGGTCAATCCGTGCGCAAACGGCAGACAGCTGGCTTGCGACACTGGTGCCTTACTGGGAAGGGCCGGTCACGGCTGAAGGCCATTCTACCGGAGTTGGCTATCTGGAAATGACCGGTTACTGAGCCTCGTCAGGATAACGGTTGTTTGTCCAAGCCTACTCAACTCGGCTGGTCAGGCTGCCATCTCGCAGCAGAGTGGTAATTCGGTCGCCGGATTGTGTCTGGCTGGCTTGTTGAATGACGCTGCCACCTTCTGCCCGGGTAATGCTATAACCGCGTTCCAGGGTATTCAGAGGCGACAGTGTATTCAGTTGCCCGGCGAGCGATGCCAACTGCTGACGGCGCGGCTTTATCTGTTCAGAACCGAGTCGCTGCAGTCGCTGTCGCCACTGGCCCAGACGCTGCTGATCGGTTTTGAGCTGAGCCAGTGGGCTGGCCCGATGCAGACGTTGTTCCAGCGCGTCGAAACGTTGCAGTCGCAATCGTTGCTGACTGTGAATGGCGCTGACCAGCCGCCGCTCCCGATCATCCAGCCGCTGCTGCCATTCGCGCAACAATGCCCCCGGATCTCGAAGGCGCTGGCGCAAATGCGACAGTTGTTGTTGGGCGCTCTGGCTGATCGTCTGCCAGCGTCGTACCAGTTGATCGCGTCGATGGTTCAGTAACTGATACAGGTCTGCCTGATCGGGACTGACCAGTTCGGCCGCCTGAGATGGTGTCGCCGCGCGTATATCGGCCACGAAATCACTGATCGAGACGTCCACTTCATGGCCGACAGCTGAGACAATCGGCAAGAGAGATGCGAAAACAGCGCGGGCAACGCGCTCATCGTTAAAACTCCACAGGTCTTCCAGCGAACCGCCGCCCCGTCCGACAATCAATACATCGACCTGATCTAACCGGTTGGCGGTCTCAATCGCGGTGACAATCTGCCCCGGCGCATCGGCGCCCTGGACCTGAACCGGGTAAAGGATCACGCTGATGGCCGGAAAACGCCGGTTCAGTACCGTGAGAATATCGTGCAGCGCGGCACCGGTGCGAGACGTGACAATGCCAACACGCCGAATGACTGCCGGCAGGGGTTTTTTGTGCTCGGTTGCAAACAGGCCCTCACGCTCCAGTTTTTCCTTCAACTTGAAAAACGCAGCCTGCAAGGCGCCTTCACCCTCGGGTTGGATGCTGGAGACAATAATCTGATAGTCGCCACGGCCTTCGTAGAGACTCAGTTTGCCGCGCAGCAACACCTGGTCGCCTTCTTTGGGTTTGTAGGCCGACCGCGCCAGCGCCGATTTGAACAGGGCGCAACGAATCTGCGCGCCCTGATCTTTCAGGGTGAAATAGACATGTCCCGAGGCGGGCCGGGATACATTTGAAAGCTCGCCGGTAACCGGTATAGCCGGGTATTGGGATTCCAGTAAAAATTTGACCTGTCGGTTAAGCTGGCTGACAGAGAGTGGGGCGTTTGGATCGGCAAGGCTCATGAACAGTCGAATCCGAAAGCGGGTCTGACCGGGCGTGAGTAATCAGGGCAGGCCGGAAAGATCCCGGTGCATTTACCGCGACCGCATTAGGGCACGGTATATAAGCGGTGTATTTAAACACAAAACTTTGTTTGCAGGCAAAAATGGTTATAATGCCGCCGCAACTCGGACCCGACTCTCAATCGGGTCGTTTCCCACACACCCTGGAGGGAAGTCCACATGTTGCGTATTGCCGAAACCGCCTTAACCTTTGATGATGTCTTGCTTTTACCCGGTTATTCCGAGGTGCTGCCCAAGGACGTTAATCTCAAAACCCAGTTCACTCGCAACGTCACTCTGAATATTCCCCTGGTGTCCTCCGCTATGGATACCGTTACCGAAGCTCGCCTGGCTATTGCCATGGCTCAGGAAGGTGGCATCGGCATCATTCACAAGGCAATGTCGATTGAAAAACAGGCGCAGCAGGTGCGGCTGACCAAGAAATACGAGGCCGGCGTCGTACGCGACCCAATCACCATTGATAAATCTGCCAGTGTGCGCGAATTGTTGGCGCTGACGCGGGAGAATCATATATCCGGTGTTCCGGTCATGGAAGGTGACGACCTGGTTGGCATCGTGACCAGTCGTGATGTCCGGTTTGAAAAGAATCTGGATGCCCGTATCGAAACTGTGATGACCGGCCGTGATCACCTGGTGACGGTAAAGGAAGGCGTTGGCCCCCAGGAAGTGCGCGATCTGTTGCACGAATACCGCATTGAGAAAGTCCTGGTCGTCGATGATGACTTCCGCCTGCGTGGCCTGATGACCGTAAAAGACATCAACAAGGCCGAAGCCTACCCCAATGCCTGTAAAGACACCGATGGCCGTCTGCGTGTGGGAGCCGCTGTAGGTACTGGCCCGGAAACTCCAGAACGTGTCGATGCTCTGGTTCGGGCTGGCGTGGATGTGATTGTTGTTGATACCGCTCATGGCCATTCCAAGGGTGTGATTGACCGGGTGCGCTGGATTAAAGAAAACTACCCTCAGGTCGATGTGGTTGGTGGCAATATTGCCACCGTCGAAGCCGCGCTGGCGCTGGCTGAAGCCGGTGCCGATGGTGTTAAAGTAGGTATCGGCCCGGGCTCTATCTGCACCACCCGTATTGTCGCCGGTGTCGGTGTACCGCAAATTTCTGCTGTTGCCAATGTAGCCTCGGTGATGAGTGATATGGGTATTCCGGTTATCGCCGATGGCGGCATTCGTTTTTCCGGTGACCTGGCCAAGGCTATCGTTGCCGGTGCTTCAGTGATTATGGCCGGTAGCATGTTTGCCGGTACCGATGAATCCCCGGGCGACGTCGAACTGTTTCAGGGCCGTGCTTATAAAAGCTATCGTGGTATGGGGTCCATCGGCGCCATGGGCCACAGCCAGGGTTCCAGTGATCGCTATTTTCAAACGGTTGAAAGTGGCGTAGAGAAACTGGTACCGGAAGGCATTGAAGGGCGCATCGCTGTCAAAGGACCACTGCATGCCGTGATACATCAGCTGATGGGCGGCCTCCGAGCCGCTATGGGCTACACTGGCTGCCGCACCATGGAAGAGATGCGCATCAAGCCGGTATTCGTGCAAATTACCGGGGCGGGCATCAAGGAATCTCATGTTCATGACGTGCAGATCACTAAGGAAGCGCCGAACTACCGGGTCGGCTAAAGTCCGACCCATGAGCGGCCGAAGGGCCGCTCCACCTGTTTTCTAACTGACCAGACCCAACTCAAGACAATCAGCTGGAACCTGCCATGAGCCATCTCAATATCCATGCCCAGAACATCCTCATCCTCGATTTCGGATCCCAGTACACCCAGTTGATCGGTCGGCGCGTGCGTGAGATCGGAGTGTTCTGCGAAATACGTCCCTACGACATGAGCGCCGATGATATCCGGGCTTTTAATCCTGATGGTGTCATTCTCTCCGGTGGTCCGGAATCAGTTCATGCGGAGGATTCCCCCCGAGCCCCTCAAATCGTATTTGAGCTGGGTGTCCCGGTTCTGGGTATTTGCTACGGCATGCAAACCATGGCCGAGCAACTGGGTGGCTCCGTCATCGGATCCAGGGAGCAGGAGTTTGGCTATGCCGAGGTGCAGATAGATACTGCCTCACGCCTGCTTGATGGCCTGAATGACCGGGAAACAAGAGGGTCGAACTTTCTGGATGTCTGGATGAGCCATGGCGATAAAGTCAGCGCCATGCCAGAAGGCTTTCAATTGATGGCTTCGACCCCGAGCTGCCCAATTGCCGGCATGGCTGACGATGAACGCCGCTTCTATGGGCTCCAGTTCCATCCGGAAGTAACCCATACCCTCAAAGGCCTGGAAATACTGGAGCGTTTTGTCCGGACGTTGTGCGGTCTGGATACGCTCTGGACAGCGGCTAATATCATCGACGATCTGGTTGACAGGGTGCGCGAACAGGTGGGTAGCCAGCATGTCTTGCTGGGGCTGTCTGGTGGTGTCGACTCCTCGGTCGTAGCGGCCTTGTTACACAAGGCCATTGGCGACCAACTGACCTGTGTGTTTGTCGACAACGGTTTGCTTCGAAAAAACGAAGGCGACCAGGTGATGGCAACCTTTGCTCGTGAAATGGGTGTAAAAGTCATTCGGGTAAATGCGGAAGATCGTTTCCTGAATGCACTGGCAGGGGAGTCGGACCCGGAGAAGAAGCGCAAGCTTATCGGCCACCAGTTTATTGAAGTATTTGATGAACAAGCGTCCAAAATACACGACGTAGCCTTTCTGGCTCAGGGTACTATTTATCCGGACGTGATCGAATCGGCGGCATCCAAAACAGGCAAAGCCCACATGATCAAATCTCACCACAATGTGGGTGGTCTGCCGGAAGACATGGCTCTGAAACTGGTCGAACCATTGCGCGAACTGTTCAAAGACGAAGTGCGTAAAATCGGCCTGGAACTCGGGTTGCCTTATGACATGGTCTATCGTCATCCGTTCCCGGGTCCTGGTTTGGGTGTGCGGATCCTGGGTGAAGTCAAAAAGGAATACGCTGATCTGTTGCGTGAAGCCGACGCCATCTTTATTGAAGAGCTGCACCGCGCTGACTGGTATCACAAAACGTCCCAGGCCTTTGCTGTCTTCCTGCCGGTTAAATCGGTTGGCGTAGTCGGCGACGGCCGTCGCTATGAATGGGTCATCGCTGTACGCGCCGTTGAGACCATCGACTTTATGACGGCCCGCTGGGCACACCTGCCGTATGAAATGATGGAGCGGGTGAGTAACCGGATTATCAATGAGATATCCGGGGTGTCCCGGGTGGTTTATGACATATCCGGTAAGCCGCCGGCGACGATTGAGTGGGAGTAGGTGTAATTCGTAAAGCATTTAAATATAATAATAAAAAACTCCAATCTATAATGTAATCTAGATCATCAATGGAATTTTCATGATGTTGCCTGCGTGTTGCAAGGCAAAAACCAGCGATGCCATGAGTGGCAGATTGGCGTTGTCATGGTATTGAGGGTGCCCAACTGAGCTAATAGTCCGATAACCGACTTACGGGCTACATTGTGCGGACGGGGAGCTGCTCATAGGGTGCTAGGCAGAGTCAGGGTATCCTGGGTTTTTGAAAGCTCCTCGACAGGAAAGGGAGTTGAATCTGATTGCACAACGTAGTGGGCGAGGGCATGACGAAATCCACGAAACACAAATGGATCTTCCCCGCACGATTCCGTGCAGGAGTCTACAGCTGGAAGTCCTCCAGATTGGCTTGCCAAAGACTTCGCGAAGCTGTTTCCGAAATCAAAAAGGTTGCGAAGAAGGAGCCTGTTCTCGCCGCTGACAGCGCAGTTCGCCTGGTCGAAAAGCTCTGGCCTGCGCTGGAGCACGTGGACAGTTCCAGCGGTGCACTGGGTTCCGCAGTGAACAACGCGCTCGATGATCTGATTCCATTAATCATCAATGCGTCGAAGGACGCCAAAACTCGCCAAAAATGGCTCGAACGCCTATGGCAGGCCATGGAAGATGATGGCGTCGACTACCTTGGCCCGGTGGGCGACCGCTGGGGAGAACTGTGTGGATCGGTCGAAACAGCCAATCAGTGGGCAGATGAATTGATACCAACGCTGAAGTCGTGCTGGACCGACCCGAATCCCGGTAACTATTTTCATGGCACAACGGCCTGCCTGTCCTGTCTGTTGGTGGCCGGACGCCACCATGATTTGCTCGACTTGCTGGCGCTCGACCGTAAACCGTTCTGGCATTATCGCCGCTACGGCGTTGCAGCATTGCTGGCGATGGGCAAGAAGTCGGAAGCCCTGAAATACGCCGAGACATCCAGAGGGCTCAACCAACCTGATTCGGCGATTGACCAAGTCTGCGAAGAGATCCTGATTTCCTCCGGCCTGCATGACGAGTCCTATCGGCGCTATGGGTTGAGGGCGGCCCAGGGCAATTCGTATCTCGCGCGGTATCGTGCCGTGGCGAAGCGCTATCCCACGATGGCACCGGCAGAAATTCTTGCTGATCTGATCAAAACCACGCAGGGAGAAGAGGGCAAGTGGTTTGCGACCGCAAAGAAACTCGAGCTATATGTTCTGGCATTGGAACTAGCCAACCAGAGTCCTTGTGATCCGAAAACGCTGACCAGGGCGGCCAGGGATTATCTCGATTCGGAACCAGTGTTTGCCCTCGGCTCAGCCATGGCTGCGCTGCGTTGGTTGAGTGAGGGTTGGGGTTACGAGGTGACCAACGTCGATGTGACGGATGCTCATGACCGGGCGATGGACGCTGCCACCAGGTTGAACAACGCTGACCGCGTCACCGAGCAGATCCGGCTACTCGTCGAGGCAAACGGCAATACGGCGAGACAGTTTGTTCGACAGGCCTTGCAGGGGCGAATGCGCGACGACGGGAACGACAGTTCCACCGAGGTATAAAATGGATCTTTGCTCGGGCATTGATAAAGGTAACATATAAGATACCATGTGAATCACATGATAGAGGTTAGAGAGTACCTTGATGCCGAGGGAATCAGTCCTTAAGCCAAATGGTTCGATCGTCTGAACGTAGCCGCGGCGGTCAAGGTGGCGACAGCGATCCATCGGATGGTGCAGGGTAACCTTTCTAATGTTAAAGGTGTCGGTGCCGGCGTCTATGAGTACCGGATTGATTTTGGTTCGGGGTACCGGATTTACTTCGGCAAGGACGGCGACCGGTTGGTGATATTGCTCGCGGGCGGCAGCAAGAAGCGCCAGGATGCGGATATTTCGGCTGCAAAAGGGCATTGGCGTGACTACAAACGCCGGAAACGGCAGGAGGTGTAACGATGGCTCTGACAAAAGATTTTAAGGACACCATTCAGGCACGCGCCCAGCGTGATCCTGCGTTTCGTAAGGCCCTGCTGAAGGAAGGCGTCGAATGCCTGCTAGCCGGTGATGTCGATACTGGCAGGGCAGTGCTGCGTGATTATATCAACGCAACGATTGGGTTTGAGGAACTCTCTCAAGTCTTCGACAAATCGAGCAAGAGTCTCATGCGCATGTTCGGGCCGAAAGGTAATCCCCAGGCGAGTAACCTGTTTGCGGTGATCCATTACCTGCAGGCGCAGGAGGGTATACTCCTGGAAGTCAAAGCCCGGAAAGTGGCCTAGGGAGCTGTGAGGCAGCTGCCAATGTGCGAATTTTTCAAAGTATTTTTAAGCATTTTCTGAGCATGGTATTTTCATGGTATTATCGATTTACAGAAAAATAAGCTATTGAAAATAAAGGATAAAAAATTCCTATTTACAATCGAGTGGGGTAACTTGAAGGAATTGGCTGAAAGGGACGAAAAACAGGTAGGCAGGTAGGCAGGTATGTTAGTGAGTGCGGGCAATATTTTGCAGCGATCAGTGCGAAACGCGACCTGATCGACTGTTCAATAGCTATGGACCTTAGGGAAAAAGGCTTCTCCTCTTGCTATACCTTGCTTTGCAACGCCGTAAAGCTGCCCAATAACAACCTGAATAGACAACTGAAGAATAGTCACCTACGTTGCTTACTGATTAGTTCTTAAAAATTTTTGAATACCTGCCAATACTGGCAAAGTAAAGGCTGATAATAGCTTCACGACTAACTTTTGCAGGAATGTCTATTACGTGAAGAAAAGAATTTTCGGTTTATATTAGTTATTCCTAATGTATAGTGTATATTATATTCCTTTCATTATTTCCCTAGGGCTTTTGTGATAAACATACTTTCTCGTTTGCCAGCCGCCGCGTGGCTAAAACAATACAATGTGCAATTATTCGGCAAAGATCTGACAGCCGCTATTATCGTCACCGTGTTGCTGATTCCACAGTCCCTGGCTTATGCCATGTTAGCGGGCGTACCGCCTGAAGTCGGTCTCTATTCCAGCATCATGCCATTGGTTTTATATGCCTTAATTGGCAGCAGCACAACGCTGTCTGTTGGCCCGGTAGCCGTTGCCTCGTTAATGACTGCAACGGCTTTAGGTTCTGTTGCTGCTCAAGGTACAGCCGACTATGTAACCGCCGCGGTTTTGCTTGCACTATTGTCCGGTCTATTTTTAGTGGTGATGGGCTTTTTGAAACTCGGCTTTGTAACTAATTTTTTATCCCATTCGGTCATATCAGGATTTATATCGGCCTCTGGTATCCTTATTGGCGTTAGTCAGCTTAAACACATATTTGGGACAACAGCACATGGCGATACGCTGGTTGAAATAGTGCCCTCGTTGCTCAGCAACTTGAGTGATTTGCACATCTTAACCTTGATTATTGGTGTTGCTGTTATTGCTTTTCTATGGGCATCGAGACGCTTTGGTAAATCGCTACTGGCGAGTTTGTCCGTGCCTGAGTCGACGGCGGGTATATTGACCAAGACGGCGCCAATAGTTGGCGTTCTATTAAGCCTTGCTGCGGTTTACTTTTTTAATTTGGATGACCTGAACGTGAATGTTGTTGGTGACATTCCATCGGGCCTACCTGTTTTTACCTTTGCTATCCCATCGATGGAATTGATTCAGACGCTTGCGTTACCCGCTTTTATGATTTCAATTATTGGTTATGTGGAATCTATTTCAGTCGGTAAGACATTGGCTAGTAAGCGACGCGAAAAGGTCAGTCCGAACCAGGAATTAGTCGCGCTTGGCTCAGCTAACCTGGCTTCAGGTTTTTCCGGTGGCTTCCCGGTAACTGGTGGTTTTTCGCGTTCAGTTGTTAACTTTGATGCCGGTGCAGCAACGCAAATGGCGGGCATTCTTGCTGCGGTTGGTATCGCACTAGCCTCTATATTTTTAACGCCGATTCTATATTACCTGCCAAAAGCGACATTGGCTGCAACCATCATTATTGCGGTGACGTCGTTGATCGACTTTAGCATCCTGAAAAAGACATGGACCTTTGCCAAAAGTGATTTCTACGCGGTGATGATGACCATTGTGTCGACTCTACTTTGGGGTGTGGAAGTAGGGGTCACCAGTGGTGTTGGCATTTCGGTCGCCTTGCATATTTATCGAACTTCCAAGCCACATATTGCTGAAGTTGGCTTGATCAAAGGCTCTAAACATTTTCGTAATGTTCTACGCCATGACGTTACAACTTTGCCGAATGCACTCATGTTTCGGCCAGACGAGAGTCTGATGTTTTCTAACGCGACCTATTTGGAAGAGTTGGTGACCAACACAATACTTGAGCGAGCTGGTATCCAGCATGTTGTATTGCAATGCAGCGCCATTAACCAAATTGATTTTAGCGCTCTAGAAATGCTCGAACATCTAAATGAAGCACTTGAGCATCAGCACATAAAACTTCATTTATCAGAAGTGAAAGGTCCAGTGATGGATAATTTGAGCAAGACCGGTTTATTAGATGAGTTAAGTGGGAAAGTATTTACTTCCCAGTTTGATGCTTTCCTGGCTCTAAGCTCAACTCCAGAGCGGTAGTGATGATGGATCCTCTGCTAGCACCTGGTCGTGTTCTGCTTTAAACAGCGTGGCTTTTGCCGCAGTTTCGGGGTGCGGCGCATTGCGGAGAGCGCCGCCGGCCACGATTGAGTGGGAGTGACTTGTCGCTATCCAGCACAGACGGCCGCTGATCATAGGTAAATCTTATCAAACCCAGCCATGTGCTGGTTTTTTGCTATTTATGACACAGGTAAGAAAATTCTAGAAAATGATGTGGATTTGCCTGCGCCAACCAGATTCTTAAAAGATTCCAGTGTTTAACTGATGCAAGTCAGCTTTTAAAGGCATCGATGTGAGAAGATCATGGCGATAATTCAATGCATACTAACTCTGCGGTGATCTGTAGTCATACAAAGTCTATGACCAGTCTGAATTCGGGGTGAGCGACTGCTCGATAGCTGAGGTGAGGTAATGTCAGAACCTATAATCGCCCTTGTATTGGCTTTTTGGACTATTGATATGATGTCTACTAGTATCATCCGGGCGGGCCTTTAAATTCACCCGTTCGCTGCAGCGGCTGTTCTGATTCCAGGGGCTATCCGCATTACTGGAGTTTGAAGCAGAAAGAAAATCCGGGATCTTCAATATTTCTGATAAGAGTCATGTTAGGCGTGTTTCAGGCAGGTACAGTGCGCAAAAAGCGATTCAGTGCTGATAGCTTTGGCTTATGTGCTGGTGAATTTTCCTGTCTCAAAGTATAGGGCAACGATACGTCAGAAACGTTCAATTGGAATTGGTAAGACGATGCAACCAACGGAAACAAACCATTGCAGCCCCGGCACTGTTATATCGATACGTGGCAGTGTTGTTGACGTCCTGTTCGAGAACGGGATCCCTCCTATTCGATCGCTCTTACACACCGGGCCTGACAATCAGATCTCAATTGAGGTGTACTCTCAGCTGGACGAGCATCGCGTTCGGGGTATTGCACTAACGCCGACACAGGGTCTGGCGCGTGGCATGCCAGTGCATGATACCGGAGGGCCGCTACTGACACCGGTTGGTAAAGGCATTCTGTCCCGCATGTTTGACGTGTTTGGTAATGCGATTGATCGCGAGCCGACGCCGGTAGAGTTCCAGTGGCGGTCAGTTCATAACGTACCGCCAGCCCTGGCACAGCGTGCTACAAAAGCAGAAGTATTTGAGACTGGCATAAAAGTAATAGATGTATTGATGCCGCTTGAACGTGGTGGCAAAGCAGGCCTGTTTGGTGGTGCAGGTGTGGGTAAGACAGTATTACTGACTGAAATGATTCACAACATGGTTGGGCAACACTCCGGGGTAAGTATCTTTTGTGGCATTGGTGAGCGTTGCCGTGAAGGTGAAGAGCTCTACCGCGAGATGAAAGCGGCGGGCGTTTTAGATAATATGGTGATGGTATTCGGACAGATGAACGAACCACCCGGTGCCCGCTTTCGCGTTGGACATGCCGCATTGACCATGGCTGAATACTTTCGTGACGATGAACATCGTGATGTGTTGTTGCTCATTGATAATATTTTTCGTTTCATTCAGGCAGGTATGGAAGTGTCCGGGTTAGTGGGGCAAATGCCCGCCCGCCTGGGGTATCAGCCGACCATGGGTACTGAGTTGTCGCAACTGGAAGAGAGAATTGCCAATACCGGTAGCGGCGCTATTACCTCAATCCAGGCCGTGTATGTGCCGGCAGATGACTTTACTGATCCGGCAGCGGTACATACCTTTTCACATCTGTCAGCGTCCATTGTGTTGTCGCGCAAGCGGGCCAGTGAGGGACTTTATCCGGCGATAGATCCTCTGCAATCCAACTCGAAAATGAATACACCGGGTATTGTGGGGCTGCGGCACTATGAACTGGCGCAAAAAATACGAAGCACACTGGCCCAATATACTGAACTCAAAGATATAATAGCGATGTTGGGTATGGAACAATTATCGCCGGAAGATCATAAGGTAGTTGGTAGAGCCCGTCGACTGGAACGTTTTCTGACGCAGCCCTTTTTCACCACCGAGCAGTTTACCAGCATGCCAGGAAAGCTGGTTAAACTGGATGATGCTCTGGATGGTTGTGAAAGGATTCTGAATGATGAGTTTGAAGACTATCCGGAAAGCGCTCTCTATATGATCGGTTCGATTGACGAGGCGAGCAAAGTGTCCGCCAAGTCTCCATCCTCAGATGTTCAATCATCCGTAGCAGGGGGTCAGGATGCCGCAAGCATACATGAATCTTAAGATACTTCTCCCCTACAAAGTTTTTGCTGAGGAGCACCGGGTTCTTCGTATTATAGCGGTAACTCATGAAGGTTCTTTTGGCATTCTACCTCACCGGTTAGACTGCGCTGCATCCTTAACCGCGGGTATATTGGTATTCGAAACCAAAGGTAAGGACGAAACTTACGTAGCCGTTGATGAAGGCGTGCTGGTTAAAACCGGATTTGATGTATTGGTCTCGGTGCGCAATGCCGTGCGTGGTATGGCTTTAAGCCAATTGCGAGAAGCAGTAGAGACAGAATTCAAGGATCTGGATGAGCAGGAACAAAAACTGCGCTCAGTGCTGGCAAAAGTAGAAAGTGGTTTTATCAGACGCATGGTTGCGTTCAAGCAGGATACGGCATCGTTATGAATGATGGGCCAGACACCGAATCTGAAAAAGAAAAAGTTAGACAAGGTGAATCCGGAGCGCAAAAGTACGGACCAGGCGATCCTTCATTTAGCCAGCAGGTCGGGGATATGGCAGCCCGCAAGCTCAAGGCACAGCGGTATGTCAATAAAACTGTCTGGTCCGGGTTGGGTATGATGGGGCTGATTGGCTGGTCTGTAGTAATCCCGACTTTGCTCGGGGCTGTGTCCGGTAACTGGCTGGATAAGCATTATCCGGATGACCATTCATGGACGCTAATTCTGTTGGTCGCCGGTTTGTGTCTTGGTTGCTTTAATGCCTGGCGCTGGGTAGATAAAGAGGATAAGGAAATTCATCGAAGCGAAAAGGGAGATGACCGTGATTGATATTGCTAATAACGCTTTGATGGAAGGTTTTCTATCATTCCTGGCCGGTGGGTCACTGGGTGCTCTTTTCTTTATCGGACTCTGGTGGACTGTTCGAAATATAGGGTCCAGCCAATATGTTGCTCTGCTATTTCTTGGCAGTATGTTATTGAGAACCGGAATGGTTATCGTTGGGTTCTACTATGTCCTGGGTGACAGCTGGCAGCAATTGTTGTTGGGACTGCTCGGGTTCGTTGTTGTGCGTACAGTCGCTTCGAGGTTTATGCGATTAGCGGAGCAATCCGGGTCAATACAGAAGAAGTCAGATTATGCACCTTAGCCCCGATCAAATAATTTTCTGGCAGATGGGATTTGTAACGCTAAATGCCACTATTTTCTTTACCTGGCTGGTAATGGGAGTGCTGGTAATTGGTTCAATTTTAATTACACGAAACCTGTCTTTCCAATTAAAGCGTTCACGCTGGCAGAATCTGTTGGAAATGGTCGTTATAACCATCAGTAAACAGATTGAAGATGTTGGCCTCAAGGATTCCAATAAGTATCTGGGCTTTTTGGGCTCGTTGTTTCTGTTTATCGCCATCTCGGCTATCGGCACGATCGTTCCCGGTTTCGAACCGCCGACCGGGTCGTTATCCAGTACTGTTGCACTGGCTCTGCTGGTGTTTGTGGCAGTACCGGTTTTTGGTATTCAAAAACAGGGCTGGGGTGCTTATCTAAATTCCTACACCAAACCTACTATTATCATGTTGCCATTTAATATAATCAGTGAGATTTCCCGAACCTTGGCCCTGGCTGTACGTCTGTTTGGTAATATGATGAGTGGTGCCATGATTATCGGCATACTACTGAGTATTACACCTTTCGTTTTTCCAATCGTGATGACATTACTCGGCTTGCTTACTGGAATCGTGCAAGCCTATATCTTCTTTATTCTTGCGACAGTGTATATCGCCGCAGCTACGCGTATACAGGAACCTGAGCAAGACAACTCCAAGCCTGGCTCTGAAGTAGATCTGGAGTCAACCAAGTGAAGCAACGACTATTATGATTTATGGAGAAATTATGGACAGCACAACGATGATTGCGATGGTATCCATTGTCATGGCCGGGCTTACTATAGCGATCGGTGTCATTGGACCTTCATTGGGAGAAGGCAAGGCAGTGGCTGTTGCGCTATCGGCATTGGCACAGCAGCCAGATGCGTCAGCCACCATTACCCGCTCCCTCTTTGTTGGTCTGGCAATGATTGAATCAACAGCCATTTATTGTTTTGTGGTATCGATGATTCTTTTGTTTGCCAATCCATTCTGGAATTACGCTCTCGCTCAGGCTGCAGGTCAATAGACTATGCTGATTGACTGGTTCACAGTGACTGCGCAAGCTATCAACTTTGTTATTTTAGTATGGTTGTTAAAGCGCTTTCTATATCAGCCTATACTCAAAGCTCTGGATGCGCGAGAGAAGCGTATTGCTGATGAACTCACTGATGCTGATAAAAAGAGCGCTGAAGCAGAGCGACAGCGAAATGAATTTGAAGCAAAGAACCTTGAGTTTGATAGGCAGAGGTCAGTTCGTATGGATCAGGTGGGTGAGGAGGCTAAAACAGAGCGAACTCGTTTGCTTGAAACAGCGAGACTGGAATCTGAAGAGCTTCGGGATAAATTGCGGTCATCCATTCAAAACGAACAGCTCACCCTGGAGTTGGCCCTGAGCAGTCTTGTACGTAATGAAGTATTTGAAATTGCTCGAAAGTCACTTAAAGATCTTGCCGATGTATCTTTAGAGGAACGTATCGCAGCGGTTTTTGTCATGCGATTGCATCAATTGAACGATGAGGAAGCCGCTGGCTTAAAATCAGCATTTCATTCATCTTCTAAGCCTCTTACCGTTCGCTCAGCCTTTGAATTGCCAGAGACATCGCGCGTTTTTATAGAGGCGGCTATTAGGGATGTACTGGATCAACCAATAGACATCATGTTTTCTACTGAACCTGATATTGTAAGTGGTATCGAGATTAAAGCGGACGGTCAGATAGTAGCCTGGACTATCGCCGATTACTTGTCCGCGCTTGCCGGTAAAGTTGAAAATCTACTGAAAAATCCAGACAACCCCGGAGTTGATGCTGGTGTTGTTAAAATGGCAACAGCTGGGAAGAGCAGTCATGAAACCAGCGAATAAAGTGTTGCAACGAACCTTTGACGAAATATTTTACGGTATTCAGCAGGCCCGGGATTCCTTTTCGCCCCAGCTGACGTCGCGGGAAACGGGAACGATTACCAGTATCGCCACTGGCGTCGCTAAAGTTTCCGGTTTGCCGGGTGTCGGTTTTGAAGAGGTCCTGAAGTTTCCCGGCAACATCTATGGTATCGCGTTCAATGTCGACGAAGATGAAATTGGGGTCGTACTCCTTGGTGATTACTGGCACCTGCAAGCAGGTGATAAAGTTGAACGCCGCGGCCATGTGGTTGATGTACCTGTAGGAGAGGGCCTAATCGGTCGTATTATCAATCCTATGGGCCAACCCCTGGATGGCAAAGGCAGGCTGGTTAGCAGTAAACGCCTGCCGGTTGAGCGACCATCGCCTGCTATTATGGATCGCGCACCTGTTACCGAGCCACTGCAAACCGGTATTAAAGTTATTGATGCACTCATTCCTGTCGGGCGTGGGCAGCGAGAGCTGATACTGGGAGATCGTCAGACCGGTAAAACCGCTATTGCTCTCGATACAATACTTAATCAGCGAGGGCAAAATGTACTTTGTGTGTATTGTGCCATTGGCCAACGTGCCTCGGGAGTTGCGAAGGTAATCGCCAGCCTGCGAGAGCAGGGAGCCCTGGAATACACCATTGTGGTGGTTACAGAAGGCAACGATCCACCGGGTCTGGCCTATATAGCACCTTACGCTGCGACCAGTATTGCCGAGTTTTTCATGGAGCAGGGTAGGGACGTGCTGATCGTTTATGACGATCTTACGCATCACGCAAGAGCCTATCGAGAGCTATCACTTTTGTTGCGTCGACCACCTGGTCGTGAGGCGTTTCCTGGCGATATCTTCTATATTCATTCGAGGCTCCTTGAGCGAGCAACTCATCTTAGTGCTGAGTTGGGGGGCGGGTCACTGACTGCTCTGCCAATAATTGAAACAGAGGCACAGGACATTTCCGCCTACATTCCCACTAACCTGATTTCTATCACTGATGGACAAATCTATCTTTCGCCATCGTTGTTTGAGTTGGGTGTATTGCCCGCGGTTGATGTTGGCAAATCTGTTTCGCGTGTGGGAGGCAAGGCACAACGAGCTGTATATCGGGCTGTCGCTTCGGACCTTAAGCTGGCCTTTGCGCAGTTCGAAGAACTGGAGTCCTTTGCTCGCTTTGGTGCCAGGCTTGATGACAGTACGCTAAAAACGATCGAGCATGGCAGGCGAATCCGTGCCTGTCTCAAACAGCCCGAGTTCTCACCCGTGTCTATGGCAGAGCAAATAGCCGTATTACTGGCACTGACTCATAATCATTTTGATGAGTTGCCACTGAACAAGATGCTGGCTGCAGAAGTCGCCGTACGTTCTGCAGCCAGAGATATTTCACCTGAGATATTAGCACGACTGGAGGGCGCCAAGAAATTGAGTGAAGAAGATCAGGCTACCATAGTCCAGTTGGCACACCAGGCTCTTGAGCAGTTTACAACGAGTCTTGAGCCAGAAGATCAACCGTGATCCCCCGTCATAGAGTCTGTTTCAGAGTAAAGTTGAATGAGTGAAAGCATAGCAAGCCTTCGTCATCAGATTGATAGCGCAGAAGAGCTTAAGTCTGTGGTGCGCAGTATGAAGGCTATGGCATCGTCAAGTATTGGTCAGTACGAGAATGCAGTGCGTTCCCTGGACGACTATTATCGTACTGTTCAGCTTGGGTTAGCAGCTTGTTTTAGACAGGGCAGTCCAGTCGTTTCAGGACCGAAACGGCAGCCGAAAGATAAAGCTAGTATCGGGGTTGTCGTATTTGGCTCGGATCAGGGGCTGGTTGGCCAATTCAATGATGTGATGGTAGATTTTGTTGTCGATGCACTGAAACAATTACCATGTGAGAAAAGAGTCTGGGCTGTAGGCGAACGACTTCAATCACGGTTGAAAGAGGCAAATCTTGTACTTCAGGACGACTTCCTGCTTCCCAAGTCAATAAATGCGATTACTTCACTGGTAGGACAGATCTTGACTGAAATTGAAGCGCAAAGAGAGCAGGGAATTATAGGGCAGGTTTATCTGTTTCATCATCGACCTAAATCGGGCGCTATATCTACTCCTGTTAGTCAGGTGCTGCTACCGCTGGACGAATTATGGCAAGAAAATATGCTCAGTATTAAGTGGCCGACTAACAATGTACCGGAAGTAATGCCCAAGCCGGATCAAACTCTGCGTGCACTGATACGTGAGTATCTTTTTGCAAGTATTTTCAGAGCATGCGCTGAATCGCTTGCCAGTGAAAATGCCAGTCGCCTGGCGGCAATGCAGCGTGCTGAAAAGAATATTGAAGATCTTCAGAAAGACCTGAATCTTACTTTCCAGCGTCTCCGTCAAAGCAGCATTGATGAGGAGCTGTTCGATGTGATTTCTGGTTTTGAAGCATTGATCGAATAAGTAGTAGGTTAAGGGTCATTGGCTCTGTAAAGTATATTTAAGTCAGATAACATTTTGCGTGCATTATTTTTTTAAGATTTTTCTATAAAAAGCACTTGAGAATAATTCCTGTTCTATTCGAAGCATTTTTCGTAAAATAGGGTGTTACTGGATTACGGCAGGGAAATTTAATATGCAGCATCAGGAACATCATCTTCAACATCGTGTCGGTTGGTTAAGAGCCTCGGTTTTGGGCGCCAACGACGGCATAGTGTCTACCGCAAGTCTGATAATTGGTGTTGCAGCTGCCAATTCCGGATACACCGCCATCGTTGTTGCCGGTACTGCGGGGCTGGTAGCCGGGGCTATATCCATGGCTGCAGGTGAGTACGTTTCGGTTAGCTCTCAGGCTGACATGGAATCGTCTGACTTGCGGCTGGAAAAGAAGGCAATTGAAAGTGATTTTGCGGCAGAAGCCAGCGAGCTTGCGGAAATATATCAGCAGCGAGGCGTAGCGCCGGAATTGTCAATGGAGGTTGCTCGCCAATTGATGGCCTATGATGCACTTGGTGCTCATGCTCGCGATGAGATAGGGATTTCCGAGCAGTCACAGGCACAACCATTGACGGCGGCGCTTTCATCCGCGCTTAGCTTTACTGTCGGCGCTTTGTTACCCTTGTGTACCGCCTATTTCTATCGAGCAGAAAGCCTGCCTTATGTCGTTGCCCTTTTCTCATTGATTTTTCTGGCGATTTTGGGTGCTATCTCGTCGTATCTGGGTGGTACCCGAATCCATATTGGCATAACCAGGGTGACGTTCTGGGGGGCATTGGCCATGATAGCGACCGCGTTCATTGGCATAGCATTGGACGTAGCGGCCTGATGCCAATGATGTTAACCCCGATTAATCGGTGTCTGATTCAGCCCGTGTAAGTGGTGATATAGAGGATAACCATTCTCTATATCACTCTGGTTTTGAAAAGGTGTTCAGCGGAAGCATCTGACGGCTCCCCGTCAGGTGTGGTCGCGTTGTATTAGTCCGGCTGTGATTGGGTTTCATCCGATGCATCTGTGACCAGTGTGAATACCACCTGATGAATTTTCTTGTCATCTACCAGAGGGATACAAGGTGGTTGCAGGCTTACCCCGTCGAGTGTCAGTAATGTGCTGTTCAGGTCAGCATTTGCATCAACCCGGTTGACCACGATGTGGTACTCAGTCGTGCGGAAACGATAGACGACTGAGTAGGTATTCCAGCTTTGCGGCATACAAGGCGCGATTCGTAGCTGATCGGGTTCTCGTGTAATTCCCAGTAGCGATTCCAGGATCAGGCGATAGAACCAGCCAGCTGAGCCGGTGTACCAGGTCCAGCCGCCGCGACCCGTGTGCGGGGCGATAGCATAGACATCGGCTGCGACCACATAGGGTTCAGTCTTGTAAGTGTCTACCTGTTCAGCCGTTCGGCCGTGGTTGAGTGGATTGATCATGTCCATCATCTCCCAGGCACGGTGACTATCGCCGAGCTCGGCGAAGGCCATAGCAGCCCAGACAGCAGCGTGAGTGTATTGGCCGCCGTTTTCACGTACTCCCGGGACGTAGCCTTTGATGTAGCCAGGATTCATCTCAGAAGTGTCAAATGGCGGGTCAAGCAGCTGTATCAAGCTGTCTTTGCGGCGTACCAGACGCTGATCCAATGCATCCATTGCAAGTTGAGTGCGCTCTGAATCACCCGCACCTGAAAGAACCGACCAGCTTTGGGAAATCGAGTCGATAGCGCATTCGGAGTTTACTGCAGAGCCCAGTGGCGTGCCATCATCAAACCAGGCCCGTCGGTACCATGCCCCGTCCCAGACATGCAGCGCAAGATTGACACGCAGTTTCTCGGCCTCGGTTATACAGCTATCAGCAAATTCCTGATCGTAATGCAGGCGGGCTACTTTGCTGAATTCGTTCAATATCCTGTATAGGAAGAATCCCAGCCACACGCTTTCGCCTTTGCCCTCAATGCCCACCATATTCATGCCGTCGTTCCAGTCGCCAGAGCCCATTAGCGGCAGTCCTTTTTCACCGAAACGCAGGCCATGTTGAATTGAGAGCACACAATGCTGATAGAGACTCGCACTTGTATCGCTTGGTATAGGCAAGTCGTAGTAGGACTCTTCATTGTCATATAGGGCACGGCCCTCAATAAACGGAATGATCTCGTCGAGTACGCCAGTGTCGCCAGTACTCAGTACATAGCGGCTGGTGCCCAATGCAAGCCATAGGAAATCGTCAGAACAACGAGTACGCACGCCCCGACCCGCAGGTGGATGCCACCAGTGCTGAACATCGCCCTAAGGATATTGGCGGGCGGCACACAGCAGCAAATGTTGGCGCAGCAGTTCCGGCTGTGCATGTAACAGCGCCATCGCGTCCTGCAATTGGTCACGGAAACCGAACGCCCCGCCGGATTGATAGAACCCACTGCGGGCCCAAAAGCGACAGGCCAAAGTCTGATACACAAGCCAGCCATTGGTCAGCAGGTTCAAGGCCTTATCAGGTGTGTTCACCTGCACAGCGCCTGTTGTGTGGTGCCAGAACTGATGGATCTTTTCGAGCGTAGTGCGGGCCGAAACGGGTTGCCTGAGCCTTTGTGCGAGCCTGTATCAGATTTTGCCCGGCACCCAGCCGGAAGATAATAGTCCGCTCTTCACCTTCGGCCAGTTCGAAGGGCACCTGAATCGCGCCGCATGGGCCCAGTGCCGCGCCCAGGCGGCCGGACAGTCGTACCCGAGTCATGGCATCAGGACGCCGCAGTGTTCCATTGCGACCCAGAAATTCTGTACGGTCCCCAGTGAGGGTACGGGCATTGTCATCGACATCGAAGAAGGCCACCCGATGACCGAATTCGGAGTTGGAGGGGTTGCGGGCAAACAGCGCACCGCTATTGGCATCGATCTCTGTGACCATATGAAGTGCAGATTTTGGTCGCAGGTCGCCTAGGATCCATTCAACATAGCCAGTGGCCGTCAGACTTCGAACGGCAGTGGCGGCAGGCGCATCTTCAATATCGAGAGTCTTGCCAGTCAGGATTTCATAGAAGAACCAAATACGGCGCGTCACTGCGCCTTTGGGAGTGCTTTGGATGAACGCGACCAGATCATCGACGGGCGCAGCTTCGAGAACACGTTTCAAGACGAGCAAGTCTATCGGTTCATGTCGCATTGCAAAGGTTAGATGACCTTCCAACGTCGGTTCTGGGCCATAGCGTTTGTCGTAGAGTTCCTAATGTCCTTCTTGGCGCTTGTTGCCGCGAACATGCTTCTCGGAGATACACGATAGGCCACGGACAGGTGCAGGAACGTCCAGAGCATGAACAAGTGCAGCCCAACCCGCCAGTTCCGTTCCTTCGGGCAACGGTTCGTCTTGAAAAAATGCTGGTGCTAGGTCATCTAAGTTCATAGGTCGAATTCTTTTCACTTAAGTTGAAAATCACATCATAAGTCGGGATGATGTCGAAAATAACAATACTGCATTCTTTGGTCGAAAAACGATTACTTTGGCCGAAAAATAACCAAAAAATGATGGTGAAGTCGAAAAACGCCCCACAGTGACGCCTGTCAGCTCTTTAGTTCAGCCGCGCCGGTGCACCGAAAAGTCAGAGAAATGATGATGGCAATTTACAACGGATATGGAGAGCTGGGTTTTCTTGATGAAGCCGTCGCCCGGTCTATCGAGAGCGCAGCGGAGGTCTGATCAACTGCCCGAACAGAGACTGAAACCACAGGTTAGCCAGATGCCCCGAAAACGGGGCATCTGGCAGCGGCCTTACTCGGACGCCGCGATCAGGCTGGCGTTACCGCCAGCGGCCGTGGTGTCCACACACCGATGACGCTCAATCACGTACCGCTGATCAAGCTTATGCTCGGTGATCAGCGGCAACAGCGCGCCATCACGTTTCATCAGTGCCTGCCGGTAGGGTTTCAGCAGTGTCGGTTTGGCACAGCTGACGATAGCCTCGAAGCCCCTGACCGTTGCAATGGCATCCGGCTCCAGGCGACCTTCCATGCCAACGACCGGCAGGCCGCCCTTGGCGGCGCGATCCAGGGTGTCACTGACACCCAGCGCAATCACGACTGCCTTGTTGCCCTGAGCAAGCGCCATGATCATCTGCTCGATCGCGGTTTCCTTGTCCGGACCAAGACACAGCACTGTGCCACGGGCGTGGTTGGTCAGAATGTTGCTCTCACCGGTTGGCCCCGGCATTTCCTCGGCGTTGGCGTCCATTGGCTCCGGAACCGAGTCAAAGAGCGGCTTCATGGCCTCGATCCGCGCTTTCGGCTCCAGGGTGTTCATCTTCTCAAGCGTGTCGATCAGGCTTTTCAGCTGTTTGGCATCGACTTTCTCGCCACCGGACTCGGTCGAACGCTGAACAATTTCGCCTTTCATAAACCGGCGCACATACTGCGGGCCACCCGCTTTCGGGCCGGTACCTGACAGGCCTTCGCCACCAAACGGCTGGGAACCCACGATCGCACCGATCTGGTTCCGGTTGACGTAGGTATTACCCACCTTGATGCGGCGGGCGATACGCTCAACCCGCTTGTCGACCCGGCTGTGAACGCCGAAGGTCAGGCCGTAGCCCTTCGCATTGATATCATCCACGACCTTATCGATGTCTTTCGCATCGAAGGTGGCCACATGCAGCACCGGGCCGAAGATTTCTTCTTCCATATCCTCAATGCCATTGACCTTGATCACCGCTGGAGACACAAAGTTGCCCTTGTGTGGCACTGACAGCTTCTTCAGCAGTTGATCCTTGTTCTCGAATTTCTTGCAGTGATCGATAATTTTCTTTGCAGAGGCGTCATCAATGACCGGACCGACGTCTGTCGACAACAGCCAGGGATCACCAATGCCAAGCTCTTCCATGGCGCCATAAAGCATTGCCAGCAGACCGTCGGCGATGTCCTGCTGGACATACAACATCCGCAGTGCCGAACAACGCTGTCCCGCGCTCTGGAAGGAAGATGCCAGCACATCCCGAACTACCTGCTCCGGCAGCGCAGTGGAATCCACGATCATAGCGTTCAGGCCACCGGTCTCTGCCACCATGACTGCATTCGGTTGCATGTTTTCGGTCATGGCCTTGTCGATGACCTTGGCGGTATTGGTAGAACCGGTAAAGCAGACGCCTGCTATACGGGAATCTGAGGTGAGACCGGTACCTACGGTAGCACCGGTGCCCGGCAACAGCTGGATAGCGTCTTTGGGAATGCCCGCCTCATACATCAACTCTACTGCCCGGACGGCCAGCAACGACGTCTGCTCTGCTGGCTTAGCCAGCACTGTGTTACCCGCCACCAGATTAGCCAGAATCTGACCGGTGAAAATGGCCAGCGGGAAGTTCCAGGGTGAGATACACACCACCGGCCCCAGGGCTTCACCGCTGTCTTTGTAGCGGACCCCTTCGTTGGCATAAAAATGAGCAAAGTCGACTGCCTCACGAATTTCAGCCACAGCGTCCGACAACGACTTACCGGCCTCCCGGCAGGCCAGTGCAAACAGCTCGTAGGTGTTCTGCTCGTAGAGATCCGCCACTTTTCGCAGCATGGCGGCACGATCTTCGGCAGATGTCGCCGACCAGGTCTTAAAGCCTTTCTGGGCGGCGGAAATTGCCGTCTCGATATCTGCCTCGTTGGCCTGGGTCACATGGCCCACCAGATCGTCCGGGTTCGCGGGGTTGCGCACCACCTGAACGTCGGCACCAGATACCTTACCTTTAATCAAGGGCCCGCCTTTCCATTGGTGTTCTTTGTAGGCATTACGACCTTTTTCGATCGCCTCGATCGTCACCGGATCGGTAAGATCCCAGCCCTTGGAGTTACGACGGTTCTCACCAAAGATTTTGGACGGATGCACAATCGACTTGCTGGAAATGTTTTTCCCCATTTCCTCAACTGTATCGATCGGATCTTTCGAGATCATTTCGGGTGTAATGTCTTCGTCCACAAGCTGGTTAACAAATGAACTGTTGGCACCGTTCTCCAGCAGACGACGCACCAGGTACGCTAGCAGTTCGCGATGGGGGCCTACCGGCGCGTAGATCCGGCAGGGTACGCCGCTCTGTTCCATTACTTTGTTGTGCAGCGATTCACCCATACCGTGCAGGCGCTGAAACTCATAGTTGGCTTCACCTCGAACCCTGGCCAGCTCGAGAATGGCCGCCACCGAATGCGCGTTGTGAGTCGCAAACTGCGGATAAATGCGGTCCGTCATGTTCAGCAGTTTGGTGGAGCAGGACACAAAGGACACATCACTGCATGACTTGCGGGTGAACACCGGGAATCCCTCGAGGCCCATCACCTGGGCACGCTTGACTTCAGCATCCCAGTAGGCACCTTTAACTAACCGCACCATGATGCGGCGATCGTATTTTTCAGCCGTCCCGTACAGCCAGTCCAGCATGTACGATGCCCGCTTGCCGTAAGCCTGCACGACCACGCCAAAGCCATTCCAGCCTGCCAGCTCAGGGTCACTCAATAGAGCCTCAATGACGTCCAGTGAGAGATCCAGCCGATCCTGCTCTTCCGCGTCAATATTGAAGCCCATATTAGCGGCGGCCGCTTTTTTGACCAGCCGTCTGGCCCTGGGCACAAGCTCCTTCATAACCCGCTCTTTGCTGCCATACTCATACCGTGCAAGCAGCGCAGAGAGCTTGACCGAAATCCCCGGATTCTTGCGAACATCACCACTGCAATGTCTGGCAATACTGTCGATAGCATCCGAGTAGGCATTGTAGTAACGCTGGGCATCGTGATCCGTGCGGGCAGCTTCCCCCAGCATGTCATAGGAGTAGGTGTAGCCCTTTTTCATGTAGCCTTCACCGGCTTTCTGAGCTTCTTTGATGTCGCGCCCAAGGACAAACTGCCGCCCCATTTCTTTCATGGCCAGGGAAGCCACCGTGCGAATCACCGGCTCACCCAGACGTTTCAGAAGCTTACGGAGGGTTTCGACGACGCTTTTGCGCTCGGAGTCCGTGAGCAGGGTGCTGGTCATCAGCAGGGCAATAGTCGCCGTGTTTATTAAGGAGGAATCGGCCTTGCCGACGTGGCCACTCCAGCTCCCGGACGTGATCTTGTCTCCAATAAGGTCATCAATGGTCGTGCTGTCCGGCACCCGCAACATGGCCTCGGCCAGACACATAAGCGCCACGCCCTCTTTGGTACTCAGTCCGTACTCCGCAAGAAACTTCTCCATGATGGAAGACTTGGCGTTTTTACGGACGTCACGAACCAGCTCTGCTGCCCGAGTGGAAATAGCCTTGCTCTCTGCCTGGGACAACTGAGCACCCGCAATCAATTCGCTGACGACAGTATGTTCATCGGCGAGAATGTAATCACGAATAGCCTGTCTGCTATCAATAAGTGGCGGGGTTTCTGACTGCAGCGGTCTCATGGTTGTACCCTCATTGTTGTATATCTGGTTAGCCTGCTGAGCATTCTACCGAGAACGGCAAAGCCTATTTCACTGTAAACATGAAAGTTGCCGTTCAATAATGCTGTTTTGGCGATCAAAGACTGGCGGTTGTTCTTCAGTAGATTTACGCGGCGGGCAAAAGCCTTACTCTTTCGAGCAGTATCCACTGCAAATCCATTAACTCAGCGAGAATTTCATGTCAGGTTAGCTTATTTTAATAGCTTACGCAGGGGGGGTTAAGAAAGATCAGGAGACTCCCATGGTCAAACTGAACCGCATTGACCGGTCAATCATCCGGGAACGTCAGAACCATGCCAGCCCTGGCCAGGCTATGGACTCGATGTTCTGGTAGGCACCGACTCACCAAGCTCCCTGTGATACTACAAGTACGAGTCGACAAGTGCCCCTTTCTCTCTTCTACAGTTACCGTCTGATGTTACCGCCTGACACGCCTGGAACCGTTACATTGAACAGAAAAAGATAATCCATGCAGCTAGCCCGGATGTCCCGGGCGCTTCCGCCCTCGGGTTAGTAACCTCGCAGGTTAAAAGTTTGGTATTCTTGCGCCTGGCTGAGCCCAAAAGCGGCGTGGATTTTCACTGTGGATTAACGGAGACGATGCTTTGGACATGGCAGGCAAGGGCAAGATGGAAGACGCGGCCGCCATGCGTCTGGCACTGGTTCAGGCGCGGCTGGCGGCGGACGAAGGCGAAGTGCCGGTGGGAGCCGTTGTGGTGCTGGACGGTGACGTCATCGGCGCCAGTTATAACGCGCCCATCGGTGGCCTGGACCCGAGTGCCCATGCAGAAACACGCGCTATCCGGCAGGCCTGTTTGGCGGTTGGGAACTATCGTTTGTCGGGAGCAACGCTGTATGTCACCGTTGAACCCTGTACTATGTGCGCCGGATTGCTGGTTCACAGCCGCATTGCGCGTCTGGTTTTTGGGGCGACGGAGCCCAAGAGTGGTGCCGTTGTTTCCAATCTGAATTTACTGACTAACGGTCCGTACAATCACCGTATTGAAGTGACCGGTGGTGTTCTTGCCAGTGACTGTGCCGCACTGATGTCCGATTTTTTTGCCCAGCGTCGTGCCCGGCAAAAAGCCTTGAAACAGACGAGCCGTCCGAATCCTGAAAAGCCCGCGACCTGAACTATTCTGTACCTGTTTTATGCTGTATTAGCTGACCCGACTGACCCCCGATAAACCGGTTTTGTTCTCCGACAAGGATCTTATGACCGACACCATCACACTGAGTTTTTTTCAGAAGTCACGACGATTGTCGCCGATGTATGCTGCCTATTTCATGTTGTTCGGCGTTTTTACGCCTTACCTGGCGCGTTATCTGACGGCGCAGGGGCTTACGCCGCAGCAAATCGGTGTCATTGTCGCGACCGTATTCGGTGTGAACGTATTTGCGCCGTTTCTGTTTACTCTGATCAGTGACCGCACTGGCCAGCGCTTACCGCTTATCCGAATCGGTTATGTGTTGATGGCGATCTTCTACCTGCTGGCCCTTAAAAGCGGTGACTTCTTCTGGTACTTGACCGTGTTTGGGTTGTTCGGCGTTTTTATGTCGGCTGTTTTGCCGCAGATGGAAGGCGTAGCAATGAATGTGCTGGGTGCCGATAAGTCCCGATACGGCCAGATCCGGCTCTGGGGGTCTGCCGGGTATGTGGTTATTGTCTGGACACTGGGTGCCGCTCTGGACCGGTATCCAGTGACTATTTTGCCAGTAATCGGGGCGGCTCTATGTGCTCTGATGTGGGCATCGACCTGGCTGATTCCCAAAGAGACCCGGCTCAAGCCTGGAGATCGCAGGGCGTCTAAAGGATTGGAAAATGCCTTTATTGACTGGCCGCAGGTCTTGGTGTTGATGGCTGTGGTGTTTCTATGGCAGTTGGGAATGGCACCCTACAACACTTTTTTTGATCTGTTTCTGAAAGGACTGGGGTTTAGCGCAGCGACCATCGGCTTTCTAATCAGCTTCGGGTCTATCTGCGAAATTGTGGTATTTTTGCTGATCGCCAATTGGTTTCAGCGGTTCAGCGAGCGACTGCTCATCGTCGTTGCCCTCGCTGTTACTGTCATGCGCTGGGTCTTACTTGCCAATCTGGAACAGAGTTTTGCATTGGCGCTGCTGATTCAGTCGATGCATGCTCTAACCTTCGGCGTGGTGCATTCCGTAGCCATCCACCGGGTCGGACGTTTGTTCCCACCTAGCCGACAAGGGTTTGGTCAGGGGTTGTATGTATCTACCGGCATGGGCGTTGGCCTGATCTGTGGGAATCTGATTGCTGGCTGGCTATGGCAGGGAACAGGCGCTGTTTTCTGGTTCGCAGGCGCCATGGCACTGGTTGCAACCTTATTGGCTTATTTTGGATTTAAACCCATTCGCAGCCAGGGGTAGCGATCTTTGTTTGGATCCATACCCCCAGCTTGTTGCTTCAGTGCCTCGCTATCTTCAGTAGTTTACGATACATCACCACGTAGTCTTGGGCGGCCGTTTCCCATTCGAAACGCTGTTTTATCGCTGTTTTTTGCATCATCAGCCACACATCGGGCTGGTCATGGAAGACCCGAATCAGTCGTTTAAGTTCCGTGACCAGTGCATCGGGAGTGGGGTCAATAAACATGAATCCCGTGGCATCGCCGGCGTTGCTGATGTCATCATGTAGCGGGTTTACAGTATCTTTCAAACCCCCTACGGCACGCACTAGCGGCAGGGTTGCATAACGCAAACTGTAGATCTGATTGAGACCACAGGGCTCAAAGATTGACGGCATTAAGAAAGCATCACCGCCGGCTTCCAGCCGATGCGCCAGGGCATTGTCGTAGCCTTCAACAAAGGCTACCCGGCTCGGGTATTGACGCGCTATCTGGTGCAACTGAGCGGCCAGGTTTGCATCGCCGGAACCGAGCAAGGCTATTTGTGCATCAGTATCACGCAAGGTTTCCCATAGGGCCGGTATCAGCAGATTAAAGCCTTTCTGGTCAGCCAACCGGCTGATCGAAACCAATAAGGGTGCGCCGTTTACTGTCAGCCCCAGCTCTCGTTGCAGTGCAGCTTTGCACTCCGCTTTTCCGCCGTCGTCAGGTCGCTCGAAGTGAGCCGGGATATCCGGATCGGTTTCTGGCGACCACTGACCGTAGTCACAGCCGTTCAGTATGCCGCTCAGTGTATCGGCCCGTTCCCGGAATAGAGGCCCCAGACCGTGGCTGCCCAAATCACTCAGTAACTCACTGGCGTAACCAGGGCTGACGGCGTTTATTGCGTCGGCAAAGCGAATGCCACCCTTGAGCAGGTTGATCTGACCGTTGTCCTCAAAGGCACCCGGGTGGAAAAACTGTTCGTGAATGCCCAAAGCACGTAACCAGCCAGCACTGCACTGGCCTTGATAGGCCGCGTTGTGCAATGTCAGAACGCTGCGGCTGTGGGCAAAAAAGGGTTCATCACGAAAATGCTCGGCCAGATAGAAACAGGCGAGCGCCGATTGCCAGTCATTGGCGTGCACGATGTCGGGCTGCCAGTCTGTGTCCCGGCACCATTGCAAGGCGCCCATGCTAAGCAGGGCAAAGCGGCGTGCATTGTCCTCATAGGAGATGCTGCCGTTATCATAAATTCCGGGCCGGTCAAAACTCTCACTGTGCTCGATTTGAACGGTCGGAATGCCCTGGTGCTCTCCGGTGCGGGCGGCTATCCAGGTTTCCTCGAAGGCATTCAAATGGACACACATACTTTGATACTGCCAGGCTGACCAGACAGCCCGTGTTCTGGCATAGGCTGGAGTTACCAGTCGGACATCATGGCCAAGTCGGACCAGTTCCGCGGGTAAGGCGCGTGCGACGTCTGCCAGCCCGCCAGTTTTCACCAATCCCTCTACTTCAGAAGCAATGACCAGAACTTTCAGTGGTGATTTAGTCGAAGCCAATCTGGGCTCCTTTTGGCACGGTGATAATGCCATTAGGCGATATGTGAAAACGCTGGCGATCGTGTTCCGGGTCTTCCCCGATTACGGTACCTGGGGCAATGGTGACGTTCTTGTCGATAATCGCACGGCGAATACGGCTACCACGACCAATATCGTTATTGCCCATCATCACGCAGTTGTCGACATAGGCATGACTGTGCACATGGCAGTTGTAACCCAGAATGCTGCGATGCACGATGCTGCCAGAGATGATGCAACCGCCTGCGACAATGGAGCTGATGGCCTGACCGGTCCGATTGGCTTCGTCATGCACAAACTTGGCCGGTGGCACGGCTGGGTGGTAGCTGCGCAACGGCCAGTGTTTGTTGTACAGGTCAAACGGGGGCTCAACCGCCAGCAGGTCCATGTTGGCTTCATAGAGTGAGTCGAGTGTGCCCACATCGCGCCAGTAACCGCTGGTATGCTCCAGTTCCCCGCGAATAATATTGGTGGTAAAATCATAAATGTAAACGACGCCAGCTTTGTACAGATCCGGAATGATGTTGTGGCCGAAATCGTGCACTGAGTCACTGCTTTCGGCGTCTTCTTTCAGGCAATTGACCATTGTCTGGGCATCAAACACGTAGTTACCCATGCTTGCGAGCACATAGTCGGGACGCCCGGGGATGGTTTTCGCGTCTTTTTTTGGTTTCTCCTGAAAACCGATCATCTTGTGGTTTTCATCGATTTCGATAATCCCGAACTGATCCGCCTGGCTGACGTGCACTGGTATAGCGGCAACGGTCAGCTTCGCATCGTCGTGGCTGCGGTGAAATTCAACCATCTGACGAACATCCATTTTGTAGATGTGGTCACCACCAAACACGCACACGACTTCAGGTTCCATGCCTTCAATCAGTTCAATATTCTGGTAAATCGCATCGGCCGTGCCCTGATACCAGTGCTTTCCCATTTGCATCTGGGCCGGAATAGGATCGATAAAGCGGTTGGTCAGGCCAGTAACCCGCCAGCGCCGGCTCATATGCTTCATCAGTGAGTGGGATTTGAACTGGGTCAGTACGAAGATTTGCAGCAGGTCCGAATTGACAAAATTATTAAGCACAAAGTCTACGATGCGGTAATTGCCACCAAACGGAACCGCTGGTTTCGCCCGAACGGAGGTGAGTGGCGCTAGGCGAGTGCCCTCACCACCGGCGAGAATCATGGAAAGTATGCCGGCCATAATGTATCCCTTTTAATAGTTTGTTTTTGTTGTGGTTGTCGCGCACTTCATTGGTGCCAGCCATGCTGCCGCATGCAGGCCCGCTCAGAAAGCAGGCCGGACGAACCGATTAACCCCTGACGGCAGTGTAGCCACTGCTTGTTAACATTGCCGAAACTTTTTCCTTATAAGTGCTCCTATTAAGTGCCAGCTAGTTAGACGGCAAAAACGGCACCTAGAGCCCCAAAGAACACATCTGAGCTCCACGGGTTGCCGCGCGTTCGATCGAAATAAACGAGCCCGGCAACGAAAGCAGCAACAACGAACATGAAAATAAACAGTTTTTTATACATGGGCTACCGCTGATAGACAAATGTATGGCCATTGTGTACTGAATCTTTTCAAGATGGCAAGGCAGAAGTCCTGCCTGATTGGCATCTTTCTGTTAAACTTGCGCTATTATTTCGTTTTGAAGTCTTGAGGATGCAGATGAAAGCCACTCTGGCAAAATGGGTTATAAGGTCGTCAGGCTTGTTGGTTGCATGGCTGACCGGATTGTTACTACTACTGGTACCTGCTTCTCTATTGGCTGAAGATGCGGCCATTACAGTGACACCAGAAGCCCGAATCAGCTTGTTCCCCCTGACCGGTCAGACATTGACAGACAGCGCGACAGTCACCGTTCAGCCGCGGGATGCAGGCAGTCCTGGCGGTGCGTTTAGCGAGGCGTTGCCGAAGCACTGTCTGATGTCCGTCACGGTGACTCTGGGAGCTGATGAGGCTGATCTGCGGGCGGGGAAAATGATCTGTATCACCGAGGATCGTCGCGTATTTGAACTGACCCCTACCGCAACAATCAGCGACCTCGGGCTATGTCAGGCCGCAGGCGGAGCTGCGTGTGGCCGCTATGTTGTTGGCCCTGAACAGCCGGGTTTAATGGTGCTGACTGTTACCGAGAAGATGACGCTCCAGGCGAGAAGCGATCAAAACTGAAGCTAACCGACTCAGTTCCTTATTAATACCGCTGTACACGAATCTGGTCGGGATAGGGGAAAATGTCTGCGACCATGCCTGCATTGAGCTCCCGCTGTACCCTTTGCCAGTAGGCTGCTTCAAGCAGCTCGGCATGGTACTCGACAAAATAATCCTTCAGTCGGGGCTCGTTAAATAGAAAGGTGGCAAACTCCTCCGGGAAAATGTCATTCGCTGCGACGCTGTACCAGGGTTCGCTAGCCATTTCGTCCTCCGGGTAGTGAGGCTCGGGAATGTACCGGAAGTTGCAGTTGGTCACCCAGTCGATTTCATCGTAATCATAAAATATTACCCGGCCATGGCGGGTTACCCCGAAATTTTTTAACAGCATATCACCGGGGAAAATATTGGCGGCAGCCAAGTCGCGAATAGCCTGGCCGTATTCCCTTAACACCCCTTGCTGCTGATCCTTGCGCTCTGGATCCTCGAGGTAGAGGTTTAATGGGATCATGCGTCGTTCTATGTAGCAGTGACTGATCACCAAATGATCATCTACAATACGAATACTCGATTCGGCGACCTGCTCCAGTTCCTGAAGAAGTTTATCTGAAACCCTGCTCAGGGGTAGGGCGACTTTGGAGAACTCCCAGGTATCTGCCATCCTTCCGACCCGATCATGCTGCTTTACACGGTGATACTGGTTTTTGACATGCTGGCGCGTCATATCTTTCTGGGGCGCAAATCTATCTTTTATAATCTTAAAGACATAGGGGTAGGATGGCAGGGTAAACACCGTCATTACCATGCCTTTGGTGCCGGGCGCGATTTCAAACTGATCATCACAGATGGCCATGTGCTGTAAAAGCTCACGATAAAACTGGGTTTTTCCCTGTTTATGCAAGCCAATGGAAGAATACAGCTCAGCCCGTGTTTTGGTTGGCATGAGTCGGCGCAGGAAGTTCACTACGGCCATTGGACAACCGGTATCGACAAAGAAGTACGCGCGGGCAAAACCGAAAACAATGGCCATGGCATTGCTGTCAAGCAGCAGGGTGTCGGCGAAGAGGTAGCCAGCTTCATTGTTCAATACCGGCACAATGAATGGCAACGTCCGGTTGGCAAGATTCAGGCGGCCAATCAAGTAGCAGGCCTTATTTCGAAAAAAAGGTGCTGTAATCAGATCAATGCTGTAGGTCGTGGCAGTTCTGGCAAGCTCCGGTTCCTGGCCACGAAAACGCTGAATCAGGTGGCGAACGTCCCGAGTTGCATTTTCGAATGGTAACCCGATGTCCACATCATTGAGCAATTGCAATAGGGTCGTTTCCAGGTTGCCGTTAACGCTGTAGCGACGAACCAGTTTTTCATCGGTTTCATAGTGTCGCCAGAGTGCGTCGGACTCAACAAAGATGTACTCATTGTTGTAATAACGCCGGTCGAATAACCGGCAAAACACTGAATTAAAAAAGGTCTCGGCCAGGTCAGGTTGCGGATGGTTGCGTAGCTGCTCACTAAATAGGCTTTTAACTCCTTGCCAGTTTTGTGGGTCCAGGCCATCTTCCAGCTCACGTAATGAACTCACGCAGAGATCTACCTGGGCGTCGTACAAGTCGACCCGATCGTGATGGATGGCCTGCATTTCGAGCCACTGAGCGCTTAAAAAGCCCTGATGGGCTCGTGTGCAGTAGGACCTGAAAATTTGATAGTGCTGGTCAAATGCTGCAAGGATGTGTTCAACCAGCCGCGTCGGCTGGGTGTCAGTCGTAGACATTTTTCTTCTTCCAGCTCTCCTGATCATCGATCAGACCTTCTATTTCAGCAGCGAGCTTTTCCGTCTGTCCGCTGGATTGGTCTTTGCGATGATTACGCCAGGTATCAATGATTTGCTGCAAATGCGTGCGCAGGTCGATTTCTTCCTGCTTAAACAGGCTGGCCTGACGCGAGGTGGCGATAGTATCGATGGCCTTTTGATAGGCTACTCGCGCTTCCCGGTAGTGTTTTGCGACCATGGCCTGGTCGGCCCGGGTTTTAAAATAATCAAGGGCGGTCTCGACCAGCTTGTATTCCACTTCGTTTAGCAGCTTGTTGGCATTGTGTTTGTTCAGTCGACCGCTGTCGTAGTTGCGTTTGATAAACAGGAATAGCGATTTTAGCGTTTGTCGGTGAAGGTTGGTTTGTTCTGAATTCAACGGCGGCGCAACGGCGGTCGGCGGTTGTTTGCGCAGCCGGACCCGTTCTGAAGCCAGTTGCTGGAAGTCTTCGTTAAGCAGCTTGGCTTTATCGGGTGTCAGCAAAATTTGGGCTTTTATGTTTTGCAGAATTGCCTGGTAGATAAAGTCACGCAACTCGGATGACAGAAATGAGGTTGGCAGACTACGTAGCACATTAGTCAGTTTGCGCTGCTGTGTGAGTAGATTTTGCAGTTTCTCTCTGTTTGCAGCACGGGCTTTGTGTCGTCCCTGCGCTATAAGCATTGCGATTACCATCAAGCTGACAATGCTAACAGCTATGACCCCAAGCAATGTTGTACTGGATGCGCCCATGTAAACTCTCGTTGTCAGTCCGCGGTCGACCTGGTCCGGGTGGTTTTTGGCCGATCATGATCTGGGGTTATTAGTAAGCAGTGTAATCTAAAAAAACGTATAAAAACAAAGATTTGCTTGACAGTATTCAGCCTCAACCTTAGAGTTTTCACCGCTTTTGACGTGTCCCGTTCGTCTAGTGGCCTAGGACACCGCCCTTTCACGGCGGTAACAGGGGTTCAAGTCCCCTACGGGATACCACTCATCTTTCCAGACGCCTTGCATTGTAAGCCTTAATCCCTTCAGAACTTTAGCAGATTGTTGAAAAAGGCTCCCAGCCTTTTCCAAAACATGAAAAGCGAAAATGTAATTTTTACTTTTCCTACGAAATCAACGACTTACCAGTCGCCGATTTCGCCATAACATCCGAAATGTCGGACCACATGCTCTAGCGGCAGGCGGCTGAAATTCTACGAACCTCAACAGTCTGCTCGTCTGTATCGGCTTAAACTTCCTCTTGTTGAACCCTTTGATGGTCGGACGTTTTAACTATGGGCATTCCGTCTAGGTTTCGATCGTGACAGCCTTGGGTGGAAGTGACACACTTCGGTATCTGCAATCTAAATTTTATAACGTTGAGATTGACAACGTTGATATCTATAACAACATTATTTGCGTGAGTGAGAGAGTCATGAAGCCGGTCTATGCATTTGGTGAAGTGTTGGTTGATGCCCTGCAAAACGGTACGGTAACGGAGCAGGGGCTGACCATGCCCCAGGCCGTGTTCTATCCAGGTGGCGGGCCTGCCAATGCTGCAGTCGCCGCTGCTCGGCTGGGAGTCAGGGCTCTGTTTATAGGTCAGGTCGGACGAGACCGCTTTGGGCAGTATCTCAAGGCAGCCCTGAACCACTATGGTGTCGATACCCGTTACTTGCGTTCCACCAATGCGCCAACGCCTATGGCTGTGGTCTCTCTGGATCAGTCAGGTGAACGCAGTTTTCAGTTCTATCGTCAGGGAACTGCTGACGTGATGCTGGCTGCCCACAAGTTACCCAACCCAAATGACTTTGTTCCGGGGATTGTACATGTGTGTTCCAACACGCTGACGGAACCAGGCATCAGGCGGGTCCACATCGGGTTTATAGATCGGTGTCGAGCCGCAGGAAATCTGATCAGTTTTGATGTCAATCTACGCAAGATACTGTGGCCTGATCAGACCAATTTCCGAGAACCCATACACGCCATGTTAAAGCGCGCCGATGTGATCAAGGTCAGCCGTGAAGAGCTGGAAGAATTATGGGATGGTGATGCAGAAGCATCGCTGATTGAATGGGCTTTTGCGCACGAAGCAAAGGCGATATTCATCACCGATGGCGCCGGCCCGGTTACGCTGATTACACCAGAGTCGCGCCAACAGATGGCTGTGCCAGAGGTCTGTGTGGTTGATACCACCGGTGCCGGTGATGCTTTTTCCGGCTCTATTTTGGTCAGTCTGAGTCGCGATGAGATACCTGACTGGTCTGCCGCCCTGTCACAGGCAGTCAAGTGTGGAGCCTGGGCTGTGGGACGGCCAGGGGCGTTTGCGTCTTTGCCAACAGCCGAGGATATTCAGTGACCCTTATTCACAGATCTTTTTGTCATTAGCTGCTGAATAGACGGCGACTTTGCTTGACAATGAGTTGTCCGGTGGCAAGCCATGAGTTCAAAGAGCGACCGGTTTACGGCGAAAAGCCATCGGCCAAGCGCCGATTTTTGATTTTTATAGGGGAGCCCTGTGTTTCTAGACGCCTTTCATACTCAGCACAACGACAACACCATCAGCATCAGTGCTGAGCAAGGCAGTGCCTTCGCCAAAGAAATTGCCGGAGACTTTAACCCCATTCACAATATCGGTGCCAAGCGTTTTGTTGTGCCTGGCGACTTGCTTTTTGCGCTGGTTCTGAATCGTTACGGCCTGAGTGAATCCATGTCAGTGCGTTTTTCTGGCATGGTTGGCCCTGACCTGTCTTTGATTCTGCCCGCGGTGGATAAAGGCATAATCGACATTGTCGACGCACAAGGGAAGGCCTATCTGCATCTGGAACACAGCGGAGAAACGAGCCACGATGCTGCGCTCATCGAAGACCTGGCTCGCAGTTATGTTGCTTTTTCCGGCCAGAATTTCCCGTTTATAATGGTTCCTTTGCTGGAAAAGCATCAGGTGATGTTTAATCCGCGCCGGCCACTGGTGATCTATGAATGCATGGCGTTCGAGTTGTCCAGCCTGGATATCAGTTCGCCGTCGCTTGAATTGGCGAATACATCACTGAACGTCAATGGCAAGCGCGCCGATGCCCTGTTTGAGTTCAATATTATGGCGGGTGGCCAGCGTGTGGGCACCGGTATTAAGAAGCTTATCGTAAGCGGTCTGCAGCCATATGACGCGGAATTGATGGACGGTATGATTGCTGAATTTGATCGTTTAAGGGCCGAATACGGACATTGATTCCTGCCCCGAAAACCCTCTGGCACGCCTGTTTTCTGGCCTCTGGCCTCTCTTGTTTTGTTTCCACAGAGAAACAATGAGGTCGGCTACCTATGTCTGATATTGGCGTTTTTATCTGAGTTTCAGAGACTTTTTAGCAGGTTGTTGAAAAAGGCTTCCTGCCTTTTCCAAAACACGAAAAGCTAAAATTGCGATTTTTACTTTTCTCACAAAATCAATGACTTAGGCGTCACTGATTTTGCCGGTATATCCATATACCGGTAGCAGGCCGCCGAAATTCCGAGAATTTCAACAGCCTGTTAGTCTTTTGCCAGGTCAAATAGCGTCATCAGTCGACCTGCACTATAAAAGTGCGCCTCATTGGTAAAAAATAGGGCGACGCCCTCTCTCTGCTCAAATATGGTGCGCTGTAATCTGTTCTGCCACGGCGAGTCCTGGCCGGTATCTTGCTGTGTTGAACGATTAAGAGTACCGCATTCATTTTATTCTATGCTGTTGGGCATGGCATCATGACAGGACTGGAACCATGGACTCGACCTTCGCAGAATACATCCGTCAGGCTGGCCTGCCAGAGGCATTACTGTCGTATCATAGCCAGCTGTATCAGCCGCTAGCCGACTGGGTGGTTAAAAACCGGTTTAAGCTGGTGGGCATTCAGGGCACGCAAGGCTCCGGTAAATCGACTCTCGCCGAGGTCCTGAAATGGCACCTGGAAGGGCGGGGGTTGAGAGTAGAAGTGCTGTCCATTGATGATTTGTACCTTAGTCATGCAGATCGTCAGGCGTTGTCCCGTGGTATCCATCCTTTACTCGCAACGCGCGGTGTACCCGGTACTCATGATGTTGCGTTGGGCAGGCAGGTCATCTCATGGGTACAGTCAGGGTCGGGTGCCTTTGCGTTACCCCGCTTTGATAAAGCCCAGGACGACCGGGCCCCGCGTGCCAGCTGGCAGCACTGTGATGCACCGCCCGATGTGCTGCTTTTTGAAGGTTGGTGCGTTGGTATTCCTGCTCAGAGCGAGGCTGAATTGCGTCAGCCAGTGAATGAACTCGAAGCCAAAGAAGATGCCTCGGGTGAGTGGCGCCAATTCGTGAATGATCAGTTGCAGTATTTGTACGCACCCTGGTTTGCGCAATTGAATGCACTGGTCGTATTGCAGGCGCCGGGTTTCGAACAGGTTTTTGCATGGCGTAAAAAACAGGAAGATGCCTTACGCGCCTGCAAGCAAGGCCAGGGAGTCATGGATGAAACCGCTCTGCGACGGTTTATTTCCCATTATGAACGTTTGACGCGCCATGGCCTTGCAACTTTGCCGGGAAAAGCCGATGTGCTAATCCCGCTCGACAACAATCAGCATCCCGGTACAGCGCAGTGGTTAAAGCAAGGCGGCCATTGATGACCGGTTGGGTGGTGTTAACCGATCTGGACGGCACGCTGCTGGATCATGACAGTTATGACTGGCGACCCGCCGAACCAGCGTTGCAGGCATTACAGTTACTCCGTATTCCTATTATCGCTGTTACCAGCAAGACCGCTGCCGAGCTGGTTTCGCTGCGTACCGACATTCCCTATCTGGCGCCATTGATGGCCTGTGAAAACGGAGCGGTGGTGATTGATGATCGGCCG
>Ga0307955_1000053_pt1 | contig 68918 bp, 65 predicted proteins | sample OrgLakmetagen439_FD_201819 | JGI IMG/M metagenome (GOLD analysis project Ga0307955, IMG submission 201819) | Saline water microbial communities from Organic Lake, Antarctica - #439 | ecosystem: Environmental > Aquatic > Non-marine Saline and Alkaline > Saline | place: Antarctica: Organic Lake...
TGCGCGAGTTCGAGACGCTGCGCGAGTTCTTCACCTCGGCGACACTGGTGGCGGTGGTGGATCTGCCGTTCATCCTGCTGTTCATCGGGGTGATCTACCTGATCGGCGGGCCGCTTGCGCTGGTGCCGGCGATCGCCGTGCCGGTGGTGCTGATCGTCGGGATCGCGGTGCAGCCGGTCCTGTCGCGGCTGGCCGAGAAAAGCTTTGCCGACGGGCAATCGAAACAGGGTGTGCTGGTGGAAACCGTCGCCGGGCTGGAGACTATCAAGGCCGCGGGCGCACAGCGGCGCATGCGCGCCCGCTGGGAAGAGGCGATCGCGCGGCAATCCGATCACGGTCTGCAAAGCCGCGCGGTGACGCAGTTCGCGATCAACGCGACGGCCTTCACCCAGCAGGCCGCGCAGGTGATGATCGTCTTTTACGGCGTCTTCCTGATCACCGCGGGCGAGGTCAGCATGGGGGCGCTGATCGCCTGTGTCATCCTGACGGGCCGCACGCTCGCGCCGCTGGCGCAACTGGCGCAGACGCTGACCCGGTTCAACCAGGCGCGGACCTCGTATCGCAGCCTCGATGCGCTGATGCGCGCCGAAAGCGAGCGCCCCGAGGGCAAGGGCTGGATATCGCGGCCCCGGCTGGCCGGCGAGATCGCCTTCGACACCGTGTCCTTCGCCTATCCCGATCAGGGGATCGATGCGCTGTCGGATCTGTCGTTCACCATAAAGCCGGGCGAAAAAGTGGCGATCCTCGGCCGGATCGGATCGGGCAAAAGCACGGTCGCCCGCCTCATGCTCGGGCTTTATGAGCCGCGCGCGGGATCGGTGCGGATGGACGGGATCGACATCCGCCAGATCGACCCCGGCGATCTGCGCCGCAACGTGGGCTCGGTGTTGCAGGATGTCTGGCTGTTCACCGGCACCATCCGCGAGAATATCGCCATCGGGGCCGTGCGCCCGCGCGACGCCGAGATCCTCGAGGCCGCGCGCATCGCCGGGGTGGAGGCATTCGTGAAACGGCATCCGGCGGGCTATGACATGATGCTGGCCGAACGCGGCGAGGGCCTTTCGGGCGGACAGAAACAGGCGATCGCGCTGGCCCGCGCGCTGGTCGGGCGGCCGCCGATCCTGCTGATGGACGAGCCGACCAGTGCCATGGATGTGCAGAACGAGGCCGAGGTGATCGCGCGGCTGAAGACCGAACTGGCCGATCGCACGCTGGTGATCGTCACCCACCGGACCAGCCTGCTGGACCTCGTGGACCGGGTGATCGTGGTCGATCAGGGCCGGATCGTCGCGGATGGCCCGAAAAGCATCCTCGACCGGCGCGGTCAAGCGCGCGCGTCCGAGAGCGGAGGCAGAGATGGCGCGTGATCACGACCTCGACCGGCTTGCCCGCGAACTGCGCGGCAGCTCGCCCTTGCGCGGCTCGCTCCTGCTGGCGGTGATCATCCTGTTTCTCGCCGCGGCGGCGGTCTGGGCCGCGCGCACCGAGCTTGACGACGTCACCCGCGCCGAGGGGCGCATCGTGCCCTCGCGCGATGTCCAGGTCATCCAGGCGACAGAGCCGGGGATCCTGCAGGCGGTGCATGTCACTGAGGGCGAGATCGTGGATGCGGGCACCGTCCTGATGGAACTTGACGGCACCCAGATTTCCAGCGAGCTGGACCAGGAACAGCAGCGCGCCTACGGCCTCATGGCCCGGATCGAACGGCTTCAGGCCGAGATCGACGGCACCGGCCTGAGTTACTCCGACACGCTGATCGAACGCGCGCCGGACGTTGTTCGATCCGAGACCGCGCTGTTTCACGGACGACAGGCCGAACTGGCCGACGAGATCGACATACTCGAGCGGCAGCGCAGCCAGCGCCGGCAGGAATACGAGGAAGGCCGCGTCGATCTGCAGACCGCACGCGACACGCTGGATGTGCTGGCCGAGGAACGCGCGATCATGGCCCCGCTCGTGGCGCGCGGGGTCGAGCCCGAGACGACGCTTCTGTCGCTGCGCCGCACCGAGGCCGAGTGGCGCGGCCGCAAGACGCGCGCGAATGCGGCGCTGGTGCGATTGCGATCGGCGCTCGACGAGATCGACGACCAGATGCGCGCCCGGCGCTCGCGCCAGCGCGCGGCCGCGCTGTCGGATCTGGCGCTGGCCACGGCCGAGCTTGCGGCCTTGCGGCCGTCCCTGCCGGCGCTGCAGAGCCGGGCGGCCCGCGCGCGTCTGCGCGCCCCGGTGCGCGGCGTGGTCAACCGCATCCACCGCTCGACCCTGGGCGGGCTGGCCCGCGCGGGCGAGGATCTGATCGAGATCGTGCCGCTCGACGACACGCTTCTTGTCGAGGCCTTCGTGCGCCCCGCCGACATCGCCTTTCTCCATCCCGGCCAACCGGTGAAGGTGAAGGTGACGGCCTATGACTTTTCCCGTTATGGCAGTCTGGATGGCGAGATCGTGCGCATCGGCGCGGATGCCGTCACCCGGTCCGAGCGCGACGAGGAAGAATTCTTCGTCGTCCAGATCCGGACCGAGGACAATATCCTCGGCGCCGATGGCGTCGCCGTCGAGATCATGCCCGGCATGGTCACCCAGGTCGACATCCTCGCGGGCAAGAAGACCGTGCTGGAGTATCTCACCCGGCCCGTGGTGCGGGTGAAGGAAAACGCGCTGCGCGAATGAAGAGCGCGGCATAAGGCGGTCTCGAGCAGGGATGCGATGCGGCCCCACCCGCAGCTTCCTGGCCCGGGACGTGCCGGGCCGCGCACGCGGATCTTGAGATCCCGGCCCGGGTCGCACGGATGCGCCACCTACCCATCGCGTCGGCCTTGTCTTAACCTGACTGCGGTTCCTGCGTCATGATGGAGCCACTGCCCAACACACCGTTCATGGCGGCCATTGGCGGCGGTTGGATCGTACTGGGCCGGGTCGTGATGAACCGTTTGTGAGTTTGATCATCCGCCGTCTTCACGAAAGGGGCTGAACCGATATCGGCCCGTTTCAGCCCCGAACGGCCTGTCACGGTAAACGTCGCGTCGCGCGTCTCGGCAACCTTCCACATCAACCTAACCACCTGTTTTAAAAACACATCCGTCCAAATTCCCAATCCCCGGGGGTCGTCCGGCATCACTGTGATAAAGGGTGTCACCTGACACCCCCGATAGGCACGCATGAGGCATGACCGGGACGGGTGCGCCGGATGACAGCGGGAATGTCGGCAAGGCCGGCTGCTGCAGCGCAGGCACGGCGAGTCCCGGGCATCCCTGTAAACCCTGTCGAGGCCGGGCTGGTGACCTCATGCGACATACCGCCTCAGGGGGTTGTCCGACCCAGACGGCAAGGCTAACTCGCCTATCGCGTACACTGGAGTATGCAAAAGGAGCGAAGTCATGGAAAACATCTCGGTGGGGCAATACGAGCTCATCTACAATGCTTTCTCGTTTGCGTTCGCGACGCTTGCTGCGGCAACAATCTTCTTCTGGTTGGGACGCAGTCAGGTCGCTCCGCAATACAAGACGGCAATGACCATCACCGGTCTTGTCACGTTTATCGCCGCCTACCACTACTTTCGAATCTTCGAAAGCTGGGAGACCGCGTTTGACGTGACCGAAGGCACGGTCGCGACAACGGGGTACGCCTTCAATCAGGCGTATCGCTATGTCGACTGGCTGCTGACGGTGCCGCTGCTGCTGGTCGAGCTGATCCTCGTCATGGGGCTCAGCCGGTCGGAAACCGTGTCGCGGGCCACGCGCCTCGGTCTGCTGGCGGCGCTGATGATCGCGCTTGGCTATCCGGGCGAGATCGCCGAAACCGCAGGCGCACGCTGGTTCTGGGGCATCGCGTCGATGATCCCGTTCCTGTGGATCGTCTACGAACTGTTCGTCGGGCTGTCGAAATCGATCGAGGATCAGCCCGAGGATGCCCGTGGTCTCGTCAGTGCGGCGCGGTACCTCGTCGTTGGAAGCTGGGCGTTCTACCCGGTGGTTTATTTCGCCGGCGCGGTCGGCCTCGAAGGCGGTACGGCCACGACGATCATCGAGGTTGGCTACACCGTGGCCGACATCACGGCCAAGGCGGTGTTCGGCGTTCTGATCTTCATGATCGCACAGCGCAAGAGCGTGGCCTATTTCGAGGACCGCAAAGTCTCGGCACAACCGGCCGAGTGAAGCGACGGCTGCCCGCGATGTCGCGGGCAGTCTCCTTCTTGCATTTTCGAACTCACCCTCGCTGACCGTCTGGACAGCACCTTGACGGAGTTTTCCCATGCCGCGTGATACCTCGATCGATTGTCAGCCCCGCGCGATTGTCGCCGGGGCCGGATTTGGCGGCATCGCCGCCGCGCTGCGCCTGAGGGCGCGCGGCTATGACGTGCATCTCATCGACCGCTGCGCGCGGCTTGGCGGGCGCGGCCAAGTGTTCGAGCATGAGGGGTTTCGCCACGATGCCGGCCCCACCGTGCTGACCGCGCCGCATCTCTTCGAGGAGCTGTTCACACTCTTCGGCAAGCGCCTGCAGGATTACGTCGAACTGGTCGAGCCCGACCCGTGGTACCGGTTTCATTTCCACGATGGCGAGACGTTCGATTACGGCCCGACAGAGGCTGCGACAGAGGCCGAGATCGAACGCCTGTCGCCCCGGGATGTCGACGGCTACCGCCGCCTCGGGGCGTGGTCCAAGAAAATCTACGATATCGGGTTTCAGCGCCTCTCGACGACGCCGTTCCATTCGCTGGGGTTCATGCTGCGCCAGATCCCGCATCTTGTGCGCCTGCGCTCCTATGAAAGCGTCTGGTCGATGGTCAGCCGCTTTATCAGGGATGACCGGCTGCGCCGCGCCTTCTCGATCCAGCCGCTGCTGGTGGGCGGCAACCCCTTCGACACCACGGCGATCTACGGCATGATCAACCATCTGGAGCGCACGCATGGCATCTGGTTCTGCAAGGGCGGCACTGGCGCGCTGGTCGATGCGCTGGAGCGGTTGATGCAGGAAGAGGGGATCACGATCACCCTTGGCACGACCGTGGCGCGGATCAGGCTCGACCGCAGGCGCGCGACCGGCGTGGTCCTCGAAAGCGGATTGGAGATCGCGGCCGATGTCGTCGTGTCGAACATGGACCCGATGCATGTCTACCGCGAGATGCTGCCCGCCGAGGTGCAATCGCCCGTGGCAAAGGTACGCGCGAAGAGCGGGCGTTTGTCCATGGGTCTTTACGTGCTCTTTTTTGGGGCGCACCGGACATGGCCGGAGGTGGCGCATCACACCGTCTGGTTCGGGGAACGCTACAAGGAACTGCTGAGCGATATCTTCCACCGCAAGATCCTGGCGGATGATTTTTCGCTTTATGTCCACCGCCCCACGGCGACCGATCCAAGCTTTGCCCCCGAGGGCAAGGACAGCTTTTACGTGCTTTGCCCGGTGCCCAACCTCGCCGGCGGGCAGGACTGGGCGGTCGAGGGGCCGAAACTGCGCGACCGGATCGTCGCGGCGCTCGACTCGTCGATGCTGCCGGGCCTGTCGGAGGCCATCACGGCCGAGTTCGCGATGACCCCCGAGGATTTCAAATCCGATTACCTGTCGGTGGACGGGGCCGGGTTCTCGCTCTCGCCGTTCTTCTCGCAATCGGCGTGGTTCCGGTTTCACAACCGGGCCGAGGGCGTCGAGGGCCTGTATTTCGTGGGCGCGGGCACGCATCCCGGCGCGGGGCTGCCGGGCGTGGTCTCGTCGGCGAAGGTGCTGGATACGGTCGTGCCCGCCCCGGCGGTTGTGCCATGACCCCCGAAGCGATCCTTGCCCACCATGCCCGCAGTTTCGCGCCAGCCGCGCGGATGCTGCCGCAGGGCGATTACAGCCGCATCGCGCGACTTTACGCGCTGTGCCGCACGGTGGACGATCTGGCCGACACCGTGGGCGGTCCGCAGGTGCAGGCGCGGCTGGCGGCTCTGGCATCCGATCTGCGCGGCGGTGCCGGGGTCGATCCGCTGGCCATCGAGGCGCGTGCGTTGTTCGACGCGTGCCCCCACGGGCTGGCGGGCTTTGCCACGCTGGTCGAGACGGTCGCGGGCGATACCGGCACCACGCGCCTCGCAGACGAGGCCGCGCTCGACCGCTATTGCATGGGGGTCGCGGGCACGGTAGGCGTGATGGTCTGCGCGCTGTTCGACATACCCGCCCGCTGGCATGGGCACGCGGCCGATCTGGGCAAGGCGATGCAACTGACCAACATCTGCCGCGATGTGGTCGATGACGCGACGGTCGGACGGCGCTACCTGCCGCACACGCTTTGCCCGCATGACCCCGATGAGATTCTGTCGGCAGCCCCCGACACCCGCCGCGATGTCGCCCGGGCGGTGGCGACCCTGCTGGCAAGGGCCGACACGCTTTATGCCTCGGGGCGGATGGGTCTGCCGGCCTTGCCGTTGCGGCTGCGGCTTGCCGTGGCCGCCGCCGCGTCGATGTATGCCGGAATCGGGGCCGAGCTGCGCGCCCGGTCCTGCGATCCGCTGACGGGCCGGGTGTTCGTGCCGAAATGGCGCAAGCTGCTGCTGGCGGCACATGGCGTGACCGCGCATATCAGACCCGGGCGCGCAGCCAATACGGGGCCGCATCATGCCGCGTCCTGACGTCGATATCGCGATCCTCGGCGGCGGCTGCGCCGGGCTGAGCGTGGCTGTCCGGCTGGCCGCGGCCGGGCGCAGCCTGCAGGTGATCGAGCCGCGCGCGGAATACACCGATGACCGCGCCTGGAGCTTCTGGCGCACCGCCCCGGACCCGTTCGAGGACTGCGTGCGCGCCTCGTGGGCGCATTGGGATGTCGGGGGACCCGGTGACACGGTGGGGCGCACGTCACGGCATCTGCGCTATCAGACTGTAGCCGCCGGACCGTTCTATGACCGGGCGCAATCGGTGATCGATGACAGCCCGCTCGCATCGCTGTCGCTCGGGGTGTCCGCGTCGGACCCGCACCGCACCGAAGATGGCTGGCGGATCGAGACCGAGGCCGGCCTGTTGCGCGCAAACCACGTGATCGACACGCGCACCCCGCGCCGCATCCCGAGCTACGGTCAGTTCTTTCTGGGCCGGGAAATCCGCACCGAGCGGGCGGTCTTCGACCCGGACCGCGTGCAACTGATGCAGTTTCGCCCCGCGCGCAGTCGCGGTGTCGATTTCGTCTACATTCTGCCCTTCGCCCCGGATCGCGCACTGGTCGAGGTGACGTCCTTTGCCCCTGCCTCGCCCGGTCGGGCCGTATTCGAGAACTGGCTGGAGACAGAGATCGCCGCGCTCGATCCGGGCAAGACCGAAGTGCTGCGCGAGGAGACCGGTGCCCTGCCGATGGAGGTCGGCTACGGCGAGCCGCCCCGCGACGGCGTGATCCGCATGGGCCTTGGCGGCGGGGCCGCGCGGCCTTCGACGGGGTATGCCTTCACCCGCATTCAGGCGCAGGCCGATCACGTGGCACACGCGCTGCGGTCTGGCGTGACCCCGCAGATGCGCCTCGACGGTCCCGCCACGCGGTTCATGGACCGGGTCTTTCTGCAGGTCCTGCAAACCATGCCCGAGCGCGGGCCGGCCCTGTTCGAGGCGCTGTTTCGCAACGCCGCGCAGGACCGGCTGGAGAGGTTCCTGTCGGGATCCGTCCACCCGGTTGACCGGCTCTCGGTGATGACATCGCTGCCCACCCTGCCCTTCCTGCGCGCGGCTCTGGTGCCGGCATGACGGCGGCCCCTGTCTGGCAGACAGTGCTGTTCGGGCTTTGCGCAGGGGTCGCCGTGCTGTTTCAGTCGATCATGCAACCCGGGATCGGGGCGCAATTGCTGTTGCTGGCGCCGCTCGTCGCGATCCTCGGTCTGCCGCATGGCGCGCTCGATCTGCCGATGGCCGGGGTGCTCTGGCCGCTGGACGGGTGGCGGGGCAAGCTGCGCTTCGTGGTGATCTATATGGGCCTTGTGGCGGGCGTTGTGGGGCTGTGGATTCTTGCGCCAGGGGCAGCACTGATCGCGTTCCTCGCCTATTCGGCGCTGCATTTTTCCGATGACTGGTCGCGCGCGGCCCCGCCGCTGCGCTGGACCGGCGGGATCGCCACCATCGGCGCGCCGGCGCTGATGCATCACGCCGAGGTCACGACGCTGTTCGGGTATCTGGCCCCGGATCACGCCGCCGCGATTGCTGCGGATGCCACCGCCGTGGCCGGGTCTCTGGCGCTGCTGGTTTTCATCGCAACCGTGCTTTTCAGACCGGCGGCGCGCCACCGGGCGGCGCTGGAACAGGGGATCCTATGGGGGATCGCGGCCTTGCTGCCGCCGTTGGTCTATTTCGCCGTCTATTTCTGTGGTCTGCACTCGATCCGGCATTTCGACGCGACGCTCCGGTCGGTGCCGCATGCACGCCGTGCACTTATCACCGCCGCCATGCTGTCGGTTGCGACGATCCTGACTGCCGCCATGGTGTTTTCCGGCCGCAATGGGGCCGCTGTGACGCCCGAGGGCGGCGGCATGCAGGTGATCTTCATCGGCCTCGCGGCGCTCACCGTGCCGCATATGCTGCTGGTCGAGCGGTTCCACCGCCATCGCCCCGCCGACTGACGGGCGCGCAAGCACCCTGCCCCGTCACGTCTCGCGCGGGGGAACCACGCCCTGATCGGCCAGACGGCTGAAGAAGCCCAGCACCTCGTCCTCGGTCGTGCGTTCGATGGCACCGTCGCGCACCTCCTCGATGCTCCAGACCCAGCTGGCGGCGGGATCGTCGCGCATGGCCCAGCCCGGAAAGAAGCGTGTCTCGATCCGGCGGTCCACCAGTTTGGTGATCTCGACATGCCGGTCATCGTTCAGAATGCGGCTGTACACGGCCTCGACCTTGGATTGCGGTCCTTCGAGAAGTTGTAGGTAAAGATCGTGCCGCGCGATCAGCGCACCGGTGATGTCGTCGCGCTCGTTGGCACGGCGCGAATCCAGCAGAAGGTTCGACAACGTGGCCTGATCGAAACCGAAGGGGCGGGACGCGTAGACAAGCTGGACCAGCGGCATGAACGACTCCGTTTGTGTCGGCCCTCGCATTGGTTGGCCTCGGGTGCAGGGATATCGCGCGCGCAGGGCCGCGTCCAGCCTTCGTTGGCATCGGGCGCATCGAGGCGGGCGCGGGCACGTGCCCTACACCTGCCGGGAAAACTCGGCTATCAGACGGGCACCGATTCCGAGCCCCTTGAGGACCAGACCCATGCACGACATCCGCGCGATCCGCGACACTCCACAGGCATTCGACACGGCGATGGCACGACGGGGGCTGGAGGCGGCCTCGGAGCCGATTCTGGCGCTCGACGCGGCGCGGCGCGCGCGCATCAGCGCCGCCGAGACCGCGCAGGCCGAGCAGAACCGCGCCTCAAAGGAGGTCGGGGCCGCCAAGGCGCGCGGCGATGAAGGAGAGTTTGCCCGGCTGCGCGTTCTGGTCGGCGAGAAGAAGGCCGAGGTCGCCGCGATGCAGGCCGAGGCCAAGGATCTCGACGCGCAACTGACCGAGATGCTGATGGGCTTGCCCAACCTGCCGCATGACGACGTGCCCGACGGCGCGGACGAGGCCGACAACGTGGAACTGCGCCGCTGGGGCACGCCGGCGATTTTCGATTTCACCCCAAAGGAGCATTACGACATCGCGGGAGTCGCGGCAGGCATGGATTTCGAGACCGCCGCGACCCTGTCGGGCAGCCGCTTCGTGGTGCTGACCGGCGCCGTGGCGCGCGTGCACCGGGCGCTGGCGCAATTCATGCTGGACGTGCATGTCGAGGAAAACGAGCTGTCGGAGACATGGACGCCGGTGCTGGTGCGCGACGAGATGATGCATGGCACCGGGCAGTTGCCGAAATTCGGCGAGGACAGCTACCGGACGACCAATGGCTGGTGGCTGGTGCCGACGGCGGAGGTGACGCTGACCAACCTCGTGCACGGCCTGACCGTCGACGCGGCCAGCCTGCCGCGCCGGATGGTGGCGCATACGCAATGCTTTCGGTCCGAGGCCGGATCGGCGGGGCGCGATACCGCCGGCATGCTGCGCCAGCACCAGTTCGAGAAGGTCGAGATGGTCTCGATCACCCATCCCGAGACCAGCCGCGAGGAGCATGAACGCATGACCGGCTGTGCCGAGGGGATCCTCGAGCGGCTCGGCCTGCCCTACCGCACGGTGATGCTGTGCACCGGTGACATGGGATTCGGCGCGCGGCGCACGCATGACATCGAGGTCTGGCTGCCGGGGCAGGACAATTATCGCGAGATCTCCTCGGTCTCGGTCTGTGGCGATTTTCAGGCGCGGCGGATGAACGCGCGCTTCCGGCCCGAGGGCGGCGGCAAGCCCGACTTCGTGCATACGCTCAACGGGTCGGGCCTTGCCGTGGGGCGCGCGCTGATCGCGGTGCTGGAAAACGGCCAGCAGGCCGACGGATCGGTGCGCCTGCCCGAGGCGTTGCACCCCTATCTGCGGGGCCGGACGGTGCTGGGCGCGGACGGGGTGCTGCGCTGACCGGGTAGGGTGCTGTTCGGCCTGGAGCGGGCATCGAGGCTACAGCCCCGGCGCGGTACGCGGCGCGCCGCGCCGCGGCGCCATGGCATGTCCGCCCCACCCGGGACAGGCGATTTGTCGAAGTTGGCGCACCGATTTGGGCTTCTGCGGCGAGGCCAGATAAAGTGCTCTGAGAATACGTCGGGCCGCCTGCCCGCGGACATGTGCTGGCGCCGCTTCGTCGAACGTCCCTCCAGGCCAGTTGCACTCCGGATCAACGACGCATTAGACTGGGCACGGTTCCCATCTCGGGGTTTTTTCTCATGACAGACCCAATCCCCTTCCTGCGCGCACTTTTCGACCGGGCGGTGGCCGTCGCCGACCCGATGCAGAGCCTCGCCGCCCATCTGCCCGCGCGTCCCGAGGGGCGGCTGGTGGTCGTCGGGGCCGGCAAGGCGAGCGCCCGCATGGCCGAGGCGGTCGAGGCCGCCTACGGCCCCTGCGAGGGCCTCGTGATCACGCGTTACGGCCATGCCCGGCCCTGTCACGGCGTCGAGATCGTCGAGGCCGACCACCCGGTGCCCGATGAGGCGGGGATGCGCGCGACCGCGCGGATGCTCGACCTGCTGCACGGGCTTGGCGAGGACGATCAGGTGCTGGCGCTGATCTCGGGCGGGGCCTCGGCGCTTCTGGTGCAGCCGGCGGGCGACCTGACGCTGGCCGAGAAGCAGGCGGTCAACGCAAGGCTGCTGGCCTCGGGCGCGCCGATCGGCCGGATGAACGTGCTGCGCAAGCATCTCAGCCGTGTCAAGGGCGGGCAGCTCGCGGCCGCCGCCTATCCGGCGCGGATGCTGGCGCTGATGATCTCGGACGTGCCCGGCGACGACCCGGCAATGATCGGATCCGGCCCCACCGTGGGCGAGGCGAGCACGCCCGCCGAGGCCCGCGGCATCGCCGAGACATACGGTGTCGATCTGCCGGCCGCGGCGCTGGCCGTTCTGCAAGGGCCGACCGGTGTCGTGGCCCCGGGTGATCCGCGCCTTGGACGCACCGAGAATGTCATCTACGCCGCCCCCGGCCAGTCGCTTGCGGCCGCCGCCGAAATGGCCCGGGCCGACGGCGTCACGGTCGAGATCCTCGGCGATGCGATCGAGGGGGAGGCCCGCGACATCGCGCGACATCACGCGGACCTGGCGCGCGCGGCGCAGGCAAGGCTGGCACCCGACGACGCGCCGCTGCTGCTGCTGTCGGGCGGCGAACTGACCGTCACCCGGCGCGGCGACGGGGTGGGCGGACCGAATGCGGAATACGCGCTGGCGCTGGCGCTGGCGCTGGACGGCGCGCCGGGCATCCACGCCATCGCCTGCGACACGGACGGGGTGGACGGCGCCGCCGAAGTGGCCGGCGCCATGATCGGCCCCGACACGCTGGCACGCGCCGCGGCCCGCGGTGTCGATCCGGCGCGTGGCCTCGACCGGAACGACGCGCATGGCGTCTTCGACAGGCTGGGCGATCAGGTCGTCACCGGGCCAACCCTGACCAATGTCAACGACTTCCGCGCCATCCTTGTCACGCCCCACGAACACCCCCTTGCAACAGGCTGAATTTATTGGATTCGCTTTTTTGTTCATAATTTGTAATAATGACGACTCATCTGAAGGGGGATGACACATGAAACGTCGTATTCTTATGGCCACTGCCATGGCCATGATACTTATGCCGTTCGTCGCAGCGCAGGCCTCGGCCCAGAGACTGAGCGCGTCGGAAATCGAGCAATTGCTGGCCGGAAGTACCATCACGGGTTCGTGGGGCGGCGACAGGTACCAGCAATACTACGATCCGGACGGCACAACCATCTACCTCGCCAATGAGGGCCGGCGCGAACAAGGCCAATGGCAAGTCAACGCCGAACAGGGTGTCTATGAAAGCTGGTGGCGCAGCAGTGGCTGGGTTCAGTATACCATCCGACGCCTTGAAGACGGCGGCTATGCCTGGATCAACGGCGACCGGCTGGAGATGTTCACGGTCTCGGACGGACGACAGATCGAATGATACGGCCAGTCGAATGACGCGGCCGGTTGCCCGGCCTCAAGACGTCGCGCGGGACCCGTCACCGGCACCGCCCGGCGCGCCGAGCGACAGGGTATGCGCGCGCAGCCAGTCCATGAAGCCCCGCGGATCGCTGGTCAGCATCTCCATCTGCGCCACATCGACGGGTGCCCCCACGATGGGGTTTTGCGGATGGTTGCAGCTATGCACCACCTCGTGCAGCAGCAGCCCCTGCCGCAGTGTCGCCGAGATCCGGTTGGCGATCTGATACCAGCGCGAGTTTGCGCCGGGAAAGAACACCGGCACCACCGTGGCCCCGGACCGGCGGATCATCTGCGCGGTGAACACGTTCCAGTCCCGCTCTACCGCCGGGCCGAACATCGTGTCCGACGAGGCCACCACGCCCGAGGGAAAGACGGTGACCAGCCCGCCCTCCTTGAGATGCGCCATCGCCTTGGCGCGCATCTCCACGGATTTGCGCTGCGCGTCGGGCTCGTGCGGGAACGGTACCGAAATCATGTAGGACGCGGCCACCTCGTCGATGCCGATCAACAGCTCGCGCGACAGGATCTTGAAATCCGTGCGCCGGCGTCCGATCAGGTCGGCCAGCACCATGCCATCGACCAGACCGTGCGGGTGATTGGCCACCAGCACCACGGGACCCTCGGCAGGGATGTTCCGGATCTGATCCTCGGGTGTCAAAAGCGGGATGCCCATGATGTCGAGGGCGGCTCGCCAGAAGGCCTGCCCGCTCGGCGGGCCGGTTTTCTCGAACCGACGGATCATGCGGATGATCGTGACCTTGCCGGTCATCCATTCCAGAACGCGGATGAATGCAGAGGTCAGCGGGGCATCGAAACTGTTGGCATAGGTGATGCTCCGACGGTCATGGGTGCGCGGCACGCCACCATCACCGACCGCCTCGTCAGGCTCGTTCTGCGCGTTGGTGTTCACTGACCCGTTCCTGTTCCGCTCATGGTGCGACCCACGGATGTCCGGCGCGGTCACATGTCCTCGCCAAACCGCGCGGCGACGAGCGCCGCGATCGCATCGGCAAGCGGTTCGGCGTCGGAGCCCGCGATTTCGACGTCAATAATGCTTCCCTTGGCCGCTGCCAACATCAAAAGCCCCATGATGCTGTCACCAGAGGCACTTTGCCCCTGATGGGCGACCTCGACGCTGGCATCGAAGCCCTCGACCACCTCGACCAGTTTCGCGGCGGCACGCGCATGCAGCCCCTTCTCGTTCACGATCTTCACCTGCCGCAAGACCTTTTCGGCCATACCAGCGCCCCCCTTTTTTCGTCAGTCCGTCGTGACATTGTGGCTGTCGATGTATTTCCGTCCGGCCGCGAGTGCTGCGCGAACGGCATCGGGTACGCTGACATTGCGGCTCTTGGCCAGCTTGATCAGCAGCGGCAGGTTTGCCCCGTAGAGAATCCGCCGGTTCTCGGGACGCCCCGCACGCATCGCGAGGTTCGACGGCGAGCCGCCGAAGATGTCGGTCACCAGAATCACGCCGTCCCCGGTATCCACTTCATCCGCCGCGGCGCAGATCTCGTCCTGCTTGCGTGCCCGATCATGCCCGTCCTCTATGCTGATCGCGCGAATGCCCTGCTGCACGCCGACCACGTGTTCGACCGCGTTGAGGTATTCGCGGGCAAGCCCGCCATGCGCCACGATGACTATGCCGATCACGACCGGTTCACTCCTCTGGTCAGCGGATCCCGCCCTCGCCGCGCCGCTCCAGTTCGCGATGTCTTATAGACACCTGCCAGTCGCGCTGTGCAAGGCTTTCGGCGAGACTTTCCGTCATCACGACGCTTCGATGTTGCCCGCCGGTACAGCCGAAGCCGATGGCAAGGTAGGATTTTCCCTCGGCCTCGAAGGCGGGCAGCAATTCCGCCACCATGTCCGTGACACGGGTGTGAAAGCTGTCGAACCGCGGATCGGCCCGCACGAAGGCCGCAACCCCGGGCGCGCGCCCGTCGAGGCCGCGCAGGTCCGGCTGCCAGTGCGGGTTGTTCAGGAACCGGCAGTCGAGCACGATGTCGAGCCCGTGCGGCAATCCCCGCTTGTAGGAGAACGAATGCACCGACACCGCGAGCTTGCGCCCGTCAGGTGCCGTGAACCAGCGCTCCAGCTCGGCGCGCAGATCGTGCGGCGTCATGTCGGACGTATCGATGAGCAGATCGGCGCGGACCCGGACCGGCACCAGCAGGTCGAACTCGCGGGCGATCCCGGCCTCGACGCTTTCTTTCGGTGCGAGCGGATGGCGCCGGCGCGTTTCCGAGAATCGCTGCTGCAGGATCTCGGGGCGGCAATCGAGATAAAGCACGCCCAGCCGAAGCCCCGCCTGCCCGTCGAGACGCTCGATCAGTGCGATCAGCGCGTCGGTGGAAAAATCACGATTGCGCACGTCGAGGCCGAGCGCGAGAGGTTTATCCGGCGGCGCGCGACCATCGAGCAGACGGGGCAGCAGGCTGAACGGCATGTTGTCGATCGCCTCGAAGCCCATATCCTCAAGCGCCCGGATCGCTGTGCTACGCCCGGCCCCCGACGGGCCGGTGACAAGCACCAGTTGCGGCATCAGCCGGTCGGGTGCGGGGGGCGTCTCATCCGACATGGTCACGGCATCCTGAATTGATCCTGCATCCCATGTCTGAGATATAACAGAATCGTGGCTGGAAAATGCGCATAGTGTACATTTTCGATGCATGGCAGCGCCACGCCCATCACGGTTTCGTGCATCGGCGGCGGCAGGCGGTCGGTCGCGGTCAGGTCCAGATCCACCAGCAGGACGACCGGCACCGGCCCGGAGGGCGGCACCCGAAGAATGCCGACGCCGCGCGCCTCGATCCGACCCCGGATGGTGGCCGGCGCGTCGGCCATCAGCGCCTCGCCCGCCCGCCAGAGCCGCGTGCGGTCGTCCGAGACAAGGACGGCCCCCATCGCCATGAGCTGCAGCGCCAGCCCCGACTTGCCGCGCCCCGACGCGCCCCGGATCAGCACAGCGCGCGACCCGACCGTCACGCAGGTGGCGTGCATCACGTGCTCGCGGGGCGTATCACCGCTGGTCATCGTCTACACCGACAGGCCCACGACAAAGCGCACGCCAAGCGGGTCGGAGGTGGCGTCGGCCTCTGTCGGATGGATGTTCTCGGCCCAGATCACACCGTCATGCGCCTCGACGATCTGCTTGGAAATGGCCAGGCCAAGTCCCGAATGATTGCCGAACTCATCCTCCGGACGGTTCGAATGGAACCGCTCGAACACCTTTTCGAGACTGTCGGCGGGAATGCCCGGCCCGGTATCCTCGACCACCACCAGAACCCTTTCGCCCCGGCGGCGGGCCCAGAGCCGGATCGCGTCACCCGGACCACAAAAGCTGATCGCGTTGGCGATGAGATTGACGAAGACCTGCGCGAGGCGCGCCTCCAGCCCGGTGATGACGATCGGCTGATCGGGAAAGTCGGTGATGAACGCCACCTCTTTCCTGGCGGCCTGCGGTTCCAGATGCTGACCGAGATTGCGCAACATCTCCAGAAGATCGAAGCGGGCCTGTTCTTCCTTGACGAGGTCGCTGTCGAGCCGCGAGGCGCTGGAGATGTCGCTGACCAGCCGGTCGAGCCGGCGCACGTCATGCTCGATCACCTCGAGCAGGCGCGCGCGCTGATCGACGCGCGTGGTCACCCGCATCGTGTCCACGGCACAGCGCAGGCTGGTCAACGGGTTCTTGATCTCATGCGCCACGTCGGCGGCGAACTGTTCGTTGCTTTCGATCCGCTGATACAGCGCCGCGACCATGCCGCGCAACGAATCCGACAAGCGGCCGATCTCGTCGGGCCGCGCGGTCAGGTCCGGGATGCGGACGCGCCCGGCAGCCGCGCCGCGACGCTCGGGGGTGCTGTCACGCTCGGTCTCTGCGGCCAGCGCCAGATCGGCCAGCGGGGCCGAGATCGCCCGCGCCAGCGTCAGGCTGAGCCCCACCGAAATCAGCGCGGCGATCAGGAAGATCCGCAACACGCGCTCTTGCTCCACCCGGATGAGCCCGTCAAGCATGTCGGGGGCCTCGGATAGCACCAGAACCGCCAGCGGAGTCGCCCCCGGCCCCACCGGGGCCGCAGCCCGGACACCGCTGTCGGGCGGTTTGCTCAGCTGCGCCCCCTCCGCGACTGCGGGGGCGACCAGATCGCGCGCCAATTGCTCGGGGTCGCGGGGTGTCTCGGGTTCTGTCCGGGCCCGCACCGGGGCCGTCAACCACTCTCCGACACGGCTCAGACCGTTCATCATCGGCGTTTCCAACACCCCCGATCGAGGCCGCGCCGTGGCCGTGTCGCCCGTTCTGCGGGCCAGCAGGCGGCCGGTCGGGTCGAACAGCCAGAGCTCGGTGCCCGCGCGCGGATTCAGGTCGTGCAGGAGGCCGGCCGCGCGCACGGGTTGCGGCCCGGTGCCCGGCAAGTCGCCGGCAGAGACGTTATCGGGCAGCCGCGCCGCGACCACCTCCGACATCAGGGTAGCCGATTGCAGCAGTGTGTCGGCACGGTGGCGCACCAGCGCATCCTGCGAGCCGCCAAGATAGAGCACCCCCAGAACCAGACTGTTGAGCGCGACGAGGTTGAAGAGGATGATCCTGCGCCTGAGCGCGGATCCCCGCGTTCCGGCCCAGACCCGCGCCGCGCCGGCCGCACGGGTGAAACGACCGGTTGCGCCGGGGTCGGGGGCGCGATCCCCATTCAACTTTGGCAGCAAACCAAGCCCCCCGTTACGGCTACCACGACGTTATCCTTCGTTGTAGCGATATCCTATACCATACAAAGTCTCTATCGCCGCGAAATCCGGATCGACCATTCGCAGCTTCTTGCGCAGGCGCTTGACATGGCTGTCGATGGTGCGGTCATCGACGTATATCTGATCGTCATAAGCCACATCCATCAACTGATCACGGCTCTTGACGAAACCGGGCCGTTGCGCGAGCGCGTGCAGCAACAGGAATTCCGTCACGGTGAGCGCGACGTCACGGCCTTTCCATGTCACCGCGTGGCGCTGCGGATCCATGCGCAGCTCGCCCCGTTCGAGCACCGGATCCTCGTTTTCGTCGGTCGGCGTCTCGGCTGTCGCGCAGTGGTGCCGGCGCAGCAGGGCACGGATGCGTTCGACCAGAAGCCTTTGCGAGAACGGCTTCTTCACGTAATCGTCGGCCCCCAGACGCAGGCCCAGCACCTCGTCGACCTCGTCATCCTTGGAGGTCAGGAATATCACCGGTATCTGCCATTTCCCGCGCAGACGCTGCAGAAGGTCCATCCCGTCCATCCGCGGCATCTTGATGTCGAGCAACGCCAGGTCCGGCACCTTCCGGTTGAACGCATCAAGCGCCTGCTGCCCGTCGAAATAGGTCTCGACCTCGAAGCCTTCAGCCTCCAGCGTGATCCCGACGGTTGTGAGAATATTGCGATCGTCATCCACAAGCGCGATTCTCGGCCTGGACGTCCGGTCTGTTTTGCCCATGTATTCACCCATCACTCGCGGTCGAGAACGCAACCGCGCCAAAATCTACAAAAGCGAATTCGCCTTCGTCATTGTATCCAATATAGCAGGAATTCCTTACAAATCCCTGAATTCTTTCGAAATACCGCTTAGGTAAGGCTGCCCCTTTTCGACACACCTCATGGTTGCAATATGCCACGCGTGATTGCGCTAACTGCGAAAATCGACCTGTTATTTCGCAAGGCCGTCATGTTACGAGGTCCGCAGCCGGGCGGCATGCCCGCAGGCACAGCGTCATTGTGGGGCGCATTCCGAGGCCGCAGGCGCGGTTGTTACGCACAGGAGCAAGGCATCATGACATTCGGACGGGTCAACCCGCGGTTCCGGCTGGAGGATCAAGGCATCACCGGTCTGGGCGATGTCCATTACAACCTCATCGAGCCGGCGCTGATCGAGGCGGCGCTGAAGCGGGGCGAGGGCACGCTTGGACAGGGCGGGGCGTTTCTTGTCAGCACCGGCAATTTCACCGGTCGCTCTCCCGAGGACAAGCACGTGGTGAAATCCGACCTGACCCGCGACGTCGTCTGGTGGGACAACAACGCCGCGATGACCCCCGAGGCGTTCGACGCGCTTTATGACGACATGACGGACTACATGACATCGCGCGACATGTTCGTCGAGGATCTGGTCGGCGGGGCCGATCCCGCGCTGGCGATCAACGTGCGCATGATCACCGAACTTGCGTGGCACAGCCTCTTCAACCGCACGATGCTGCGCCGCCCCGACCGCCAAGCGCTGGACGCGTTTGTCGCCGATTACACGCTGATCAACTGCCCCGGCTTCAGCGCAGACCCCGAACGCCACGGCTGCCGCAGCGAGACCGTGATCGCGATGAATTTCGACCGCAAGATCATTCTTGTCGCGGGCACCGAATATGCCGGCGAGAACAAGAAATCGATCTTCACGCTGCTCAACTACCTGCTGCCCGATCACGGGGTTATGCCGATGCACTGCTCGGCGAATCATGCACAAGGAAACCCCGTGGATGCCGCCGTGTTCTTCGGCCTGTCGGGCACCGGCAAGACGACGCTGTCGGCGGATCCCGAACGCACCCTGATCGGCGATGACGAGCATGGCTGGTCAGAGCGCGGCACCTTCAATTTCGAGGGCGGCTGCTATGCCAAGACGATCAACCTCGATCCCGAGGCCGAGCCCGAGATCTACGCCACCACGGGCAAGTTCGGCACCGTGATCGAGAACATGGTGTTCGACCCCGACACGCTGGACCTGGATTTCGAGGATGACAGCCTCACCGCGAACATGCGCTGCGCCTATCCGCTGCACTATATCTCGAACGCCTCGGAGACGGCGCTCGGCGGGCACCCCAAGAACATCATCATGCTGACCTGCGACGCCTTCGGGGTGCTGCCCCCGATCGCGCGGCTGACGCCGGCGCAGGCGATGTATCACTTCCTGTCGGGCTTCACCGCAAAGGTGGCCGGCACCGAGCGCGGCGTGACCGAACCGCAGCCCACGTTTTCGACCTGTTTCGGCGCGCCCTTCATGCCGCGCCGGCCCGAGGTCTACGGCAATCTTCTGAAAACCAAGATCGCCACGCATGGTGCGACCTGCTGGCTGGTCAATACCGGCTGGACCGGCGGCGCCTATGGCACCGGCTCGCGGATGCCGATCCGGGCGACGCGGTCACTGCTGACGGCGGCGCTGGACGGATCGCTCGGCGATGCCGAGTTCCGCAAGGACGAGAATTTCGGCTTTGACGTGCCGGTCGCCGTACCGGGCGTGGCCGAAGTGCTGCTCGATCCGCGCCGCACCTGGGACGACGCCGAGGCCTATGACGCGCAGGCGGCCAAGCTGGTGCAGATGTTCGCCGACAATTTCGCGCAATACGTGCCCTTTATCGACGACGACGTGAAGGCCGCCGCGATCGGCTGAGGCGCCACTGCGGAACCCGATCAGCACGCCCCGGTCACATGGCCGGGGCGTTCTTCATTCTGCAACCGGCTTTCAGAAATGCGATTTCGGCTCGTCGGGTTTGCCGGCACCGACGGCAAGCAGCCCGGCAAGGCCGACCATGCCGATGGGAAACATCGTGAAGACGTTGAAGCCGAAGGCGTAATACATCATCGCGCCGGACAGGATCAGCAGCACCCCGCCGAGCAGCGCGCGGATCTTGGCCATCGCGCCCCCGGCAATGGCCAGCAGCGGCGCGACGAAGCTTGCCGTGCGGATCAGCGCCGGGTCAGCAACCTGCCCCAGCAGCCCCTCGACCTCGCCAAAGCGATCGACCGCCTCGGTATAGCCATAGCTGAAAAACCCCACGAGCACCGCAAGGCATCCGCCGATGATCCCCAGGACCATTGCAGCACTACGCATTGTTCAAATCCTTCTTGCCTGCCAATCCATCGACGCCCTGCATCATCCAAGCAACGCATCCTGGGTGTCCTTGCCCCAGCCAAGATGAAGCGTGCCGTCATCATCGATCAGCGGACGCTTCATCAGGGTCGGATGATCGGCCAGCAGCGCCAGCGGATCACGCGCCCGCTCGGCTTCGGACAACTGCCGCCATGTCGTCGATCTGCGATTCACCAGATCCGCGCCGAACCGGGCATGCGCCGCCTGTGCCACATCCTTGGGCAAGCCGTCCGCGCGCAGATCGTGAAACTCCACCGTTCCGAGGGATTTCAATGCCTTGCGGCAGGTATCACAGGTTTTCAGACCGTACAGTTTCACCGGCACCCCCTTTGAGTCGACGCCTCAATACCGGGCAAATGCGCCCGCGTCACTGAGTTTAGCTTGATTTTTACATTCCCGGTGCAATCATCGGTTCGCATCGGTTCGCATCGGGCCATCGGACCGCCGTGTTGCAGCACATCACCCGGTCCGGGCGCATCGGTGTCACAAGATGGCCCGGCATATTCCGGGGACGCGAAGACAAAGGAGAAGCGGCATGCCGACCGGCACCGTGAAATGGTTCAATACGACGAAGGGCTACGGCTTCATCGCGCCCGAAAGCGGCGGCAAGGACGTTTTCGTGCATATCTCTGCGGTTGAACGGTCGGGGCTGACCGGGCTCGCCGACGATCAGAAGGTCGCCTACGAGCTTATGGACGGTCGCGACGGCCGTCAGATGGCGAGCGATCTGAAACTGCTTTGACGGCGGGCGCACCGGCTGCGACGGTCCGCATGTCAGGGTGGGGGTCACTTGCGCGATGGAACGCGCGGTCGCGTTCCATCATCTTGCGGGTCCGTGCGCGACGGGCGTCAGGCCGTTTCGGCCAGCCGCGCCACATAACGGGCCAGCGTGTCGATCTCGAGATTTACCTGGTCGCCAAGGATGACCTCGCCCCAGGTGGTCACGTCCTTCGTGTGAGGAATGAAATTGATGCCGAACTCGTTCCCGTCGACATCGTTCACGGTCACTGAGGTTCCGTTCAGCGCGACGGAACCCTTGGGCGCGATGAACCGGGCCAGCCCGTCCGGTGCCCGCAGCGTGACCCGCGTGCTGTCGCCTTCGTCGCGCAGGTCCACGACCTCGGCCAGACCGTCCACATGACCGGCCACGATATGACCGCCCAGTTCGTCCCCGACCCTGAGCGCGCGTTCGAGATTGACGCGCTTGCCGGCCCGCCACCCCGACAGGTTGGTCTTCGAAAGGGTCTCCGCCGAGACATCCACCGCGAACCAGTCCGGCCCCAGATCGACCACCGTCAGACAGGCCCCGTCACAGGCGATCGAGGCCCCGATCGCGATCGTGCCGGTGTCGTACCCCGTGCCGATATGCGCCCGCATGTCGCCGCGCTGCTCGACGCTGCGGATATGCCCCATATCGGTGATGATGCCAGTGAACATCAGCGGCTCCTTATCCTGATACAATGCGGACCTAGCCCCGCCCGCAGCGCAAGACAAGCCGGCCCCCTCGCGCGGGGTTCAATTTCCCCATGCACACCGTCTATCCTGAAATCAAGACACTGCGAAAGGACGCGGGCGACATGACAGGGCGGACCGGAACGCGCCGTGCGTTCCTCTTTCTTCAGGGGCCGCACGGGCCGTTCTTTCACCAGCTGGCCACGATGCTGCGCCGGACGCGGGCGGATGTCTGGCGCGTCGGCTTCAACGCCGGCGATCGCGCCTTCTGGCCCGACGGCGCACGCTACATCGCCTTTCGCGGGCAGGCCGAGGACTGGCCCGACCACCTGCGCCACCTGATCGCCGAGAAGGCCATCACCGATCTCGTGCTTTACGGCGACACCCGCCCGATCCACGCAGAGGCGGTCGCGATCGCGCAGGCTGAGGGGCTGACGGTTCATGTCTTCGAGGAAGGCTACATGCGGCCCTACTGGGTGACCTACGAGCGCGGCGGCAGCAACGGCCATTCCCGTCTGATGGAGATCGACCTGCCCGGGATGCACGCCGCGCTGGAGCATCCCCACGCGGACACGGCCCCGCCCCCCGCAAGCTGGGGCGACATGCGCCAGCACATCTTCTACGGGGCACTCTATCACGGGGTCGTGCTGTGCCTGAACCACGGCTACCCGCGCTTTCGCCCGCATCGCGCGCTGAGCGTCGGACAGGAATTCTCGCTTTACCTCAAGCGGCTTCTGCTGATGCCGTTTCAGGCGGTCGACCGGCGCATCGCCACGCGGCGCATCCGGCGGGGCGGCTTTCCCTATCACGTGGCGCTCCTTCAACTGGAGCACGACGCCGCGATTCAGGCGCATTCGCCCTTCACCACGACTGCGGAATTCCTCGAAACCGTCATCGACGGCTTCGCGCGCGGCGCCCCGTCGCATCACCACCTCGTGGTCAAGGCGCACCCGCTGGAGGATGGCCGCGCGCCGATCCGCGCCACGCTGCACCGTCTGGTGCGCGCGCAGGGCCTTCACGGCCGGGTCCATTACCTGCGCGGCGGCAAGCTGGCACAGCTTCTGGACGAGGCGCGCAGCGCGGTCACGGTCAATTCGACGGCGGGGCAACAGGTGCTCTGGCGCGGAATCCCGCTGCGCGCCTTCGGACAGACGGTTTACGGCAAACCGCAGCTTGTCTCGACCGCGCCCCTGCCCGATTTCTTCGCCGCCGCCGACCGGCCCGACCGCCAGGCCTATGCCGATTACCGCCGCTTCCTTCTGGAAACCAGCCAGATCCCCGGCGGCTTCTACTCGGCGCGCGGACGCCGGCAGGTGCTGCGCCAGGTGGTGGACATGATGCTCGCGCCCGACGATCCCTATGACGCGCTGATCCGTGGCACCGCGGCACCGCGGCAACAGTTGCGGCTGGTCCCCTGACCGCTCGGCACGCGACGGTTGAATCTTCATTGGCAACGCCCTTAGCGTCCCGTAACGAAAAACAAGAACAACGGGTCGAGGAGACCGGGCAGTGATATCCCGAACGAGACACGCGGTGAGACCTCTGGCGCTTCTGGTCACCGTGCTGCTGCTGGCCGGGTGCTCCCTGCCGCGCAGCGGCCCCGACAAGACCGAGCTTTACCAAAGCTCGGTCGACCAGCAGGGCAGCGCCCATATCGTCGATGTCGACAACCGGGTCGCACGCGTGACCGACATGCCGCCCGGCCTCGGGTTCTCCGAGGCCTTCCGGACCGCCGGCGTCGTGGGGTCCGACACGATCAGCGCGGGCGATACGCTTGGCCTGACGATCTGGGAAAACGTCGATGACGGGCTTCTGTCGGATCAGCCCGGCAACCAGACCATTCTCGAAGAGGTGCAGGTCGACGGGTCGGGGTTCATCTTCGTGCCCTATGCCGGACGCATCAAGGCCGCCGGCAACACGCCCGAGGCCGTGCGCCGGGTGATCACCGAAAAGCTCGACCAGCAGACCCCCGATCCGCAGGTCGAGGTGCGCCGCGTCGCCGGCAACGGTGCCACCGTGTCGGTCAGCGGTGCGGTCACCGGTCAGGGCGTCTATCCGATCGAGGCGCCGACGCGCACGCTCTCGGCGATGCTGGCTGCGGCCGGTGGCATCGCGATCGAGCCCGAGGTGGCGCAGATCACGGTCATTCGCGGCAATCAAAGCTCGCGCGTCTGGTTTCTCGATCTGTTCAGGCAGCAGCAAAACGATATCGCCCTGCGCGGCGGCGACCGGATCCTCGTCGAGGCCGACACCCGCGCCTACACGGTCATGGGGTCCACCGGAAAACAGGCGCGCGTGACATTCGAGACCCAGACCCTCAGCGCGCTCGAAGGACTTGCACAGGCCGGCGGGCTGACCACCGTCGCCTCGGATCCGACCGGGATTTTCGTGTTGCGCAACGAGCCGGCGGATATCGCCAATCAGGTGCTCGGGCGCAGCGATCTGACGGGGGAGCAGCGGATGATCTACGTGCTCGACCTGACCGCGCCCTCTGGCATGTTCCATGCGCGCGAATTCGGGATCCGCGACGCCGACACGATCTATGTCACCGAAGCGCCGTTCGCCAAATGGTCCAAGAGCATCGCGGCGCTGACCGGAACGCTTGGCGCCGTGGGCTCGGTCTCGACCGCCGCCAACACGCTGGATGGCAATTTTTGAGGCCCGACCCCGGCGAAGGTGCCGCCGGGGTGGTGCCGCGCCGTCGGCTGTACCATTTCAACGCGGGGTTCCTGCGACAGGCACGGTTGCGCCGCATGCTGTCGCTCGCGGGGTATGATCTGCGGCTCGGCTGGCCGTCGCCGCAGGATCTGGTCGGCGTCTGGGGGTGCAGCCCCTATGCAAGGCGTGGCGAGGCGGTCGCGGCGCGCACCGGCGCGGGCCTTCTGCGAATCGAGGATGGCTTTCTGCGCTCGCTCTTTCCGGGACGGGAGGGGGCGCCGCCCCTTGGTCTGGTGCTCGACCGGCGCGGCGTGCATTTCGACGCAAGCCGGCCCTCGGATCTCGAACATCTGCTGGCCACGCATCCGCTCGACGATCCCGCGCTGATGACCCGCGCGCGCGGCTGCATCGCGCGGCTGCAGGAGGCGCATCTGACGAAATACAGCGCGGTCGACCCGACCCTGCCCTGTCCCGCTCCGGGTTATGTGCTGGTCATCGACCAGACGCGGGGCGATGCCTCGGTCACCCATGGCGGGGCCGATGCGGCGACCTTCCGCGACATGCTGGACCGGGCATGCCACGACCATCCGGACGCGCCTATCCTGATCAAGAGCCATCCCGAAACGGCACAGGGCCACCGTGCGGGGTACTTCTCGGCCTGCGATGAAAGCGACCGCATCCGCCTCGTCCGCGATCCGGTCAGCCCCTGGACACTTCTGGCGGGGGCGCGCGCGGTCTACACCGTCACCTCGCAGGTCGGGTTCGAGGCGATCTGCGCCGGGCACCGCCCCGAGGTCTTCGGTCAGCCGTTCTACGCCGGCTGGGGCCTGACCGCGGACCGCCACGCGCGGGCCTTGCCGCGACGCGGGCGCAGGCTGAGCGCGGTGCAGCTTTTTGCCGGGGCGATGCTGCTTTATCCGATCTGGTACGATCCGCATCGCGACCGGCTCTGCGCGGCGGAAACCGCGATCGAGGCGCTCGCGGCCGAGGCGCGGGCCTGGCGCGAGGACCGGCACGGCTGGACCGCCCATGGCATGCGCCTGTGGAAGCGTGCGCCGCTGCAACGCTTTTTCGGGCGCCATGCCCGGCTACGTTTCACCGGCGCGCCCCGGCCGGACCGGCCGGCGATGGTCTGGGCCAACCAGACCGCTGCGGCCCCCAAAACCGCCACACGGGTCGAGGACGGGTTACTGCGCTCGCGCGGACTCGGGGCCGACCTGATCGCGCCGCTGTCGCTGGTGCTCGACGATCTGGGCATCTACTACGATCCCGCCTCGGAAAGCCGGCTGGAACGCCTGATCGCGGCCCGCGCGACGCTGCGGCCCGATCAGGCGCGGCGCGCCGAGCGGCTGATCGCGACGCTCACGCGCCACGGCCTGAGCAAGTACAACCGTGGCACCGCCCCGCCCGCGCTGCCCGACGGGCCCCGCATCCTTGTCCCGGGTCAGGTCGAGGACGACGCGTCGATCAAGCTCGGCGCAGGGCCGATCGACACCAATATTGCGCTGCTGAAAACCGTGCGGGCCGAGAACCCCGACGCGGTGATCCTCTACAAGCCGCACCCTGATGTCGAGGCCGGGCTGCGCCCCGGCGCGGTGCCCGCACCGGCGCTGCGCGATCTCGCCGACATGACGCTCACAGGTACAGACCCCGCGCAGCTGCTGGCGCATGTCCACGGGGTCTGGACCATGACGTCGCTTCTGGGGTTCGAGGCGCTGCTGCGCGGTGTCCCCGTCACCACCACGGGCGCGCCCTTCTATGCCGGCTGGGGCCTGACCCGCGACCTCGGAGAAATCCCGACGCGGCGCACAGCAAGGCCCACGCTTGGCGGTCTCGTGCATGCGACGCTGATCGACTACCCGCGCTACCTCGATCCCGTCACCGGCACACCCTGCCCGGTCGAGGTGGTGGCCGACCGTCTCGCCCACGGCCCGCTTCCGGATCCGGGGCGGTCAAACCGCCTTCTGGCCAAGCTTCAGGGCGCATTGGCCACCCACGCCCATCTCTGGCGCTGATCCGGGCTTCATCTTGCCAGAAATACTCGGAAGCAACCGGTCAATTGCCAGCGCGCTCCGCCTCGATCTCGCGCCAACGGGCGACGTTGCGGTTATGCTCGGCCAGGGTCTCGGCAAAGGCATGCCCGCCCGTGCCATCGGCAACGAAGTACACGTAATCGGTATCGACCGGATCGACCGCGGCCTCGATGCTCGCACGGCCCGGATTGGCGATCGGCGTGGGCGGCAGACCGTCGATCGCGTAGGTGTTCCAAGGCGTCCGCCGGTCCAGCTCGCTCCGCCGCAACCCACGCCCCAGCACGCCGCGCCCCTCGGTGATCCCGTAGATCACCGTCGGATCGGTCTGCAGCCGCATGCCACGGTTCAACCGGTTGACGAACACGCTCGCCACCTGGCGCCGCTCACCGGAAATGCCGGTTTCCTTCTCGATGATCGAGGCGAGGATCAGCACCTCCTGCGGATCGTTGAGCGGCAAGCCTTCGGCGCGGCCTTCCCATGCGGCGGCGAGGATGACCTCCTGCGCTTCGGCCATGAGGGCCAGCACATCCGCGCGGCTGTCACCGACGCGCAGCTCGTAGCTTCGGGGCGCGAGCGTGCCCTCGTCGGGCACCTCCGCGATCTCGCCCTCCAGCACATCGACGGCGCGCAGCCCCTCGACGACCTGCCAGCTCGTGACACCCTCGGCAAAGGCGATCCGGAAGCGGGTATCGGGCCGGTCGCGCACCGTGTCGTAGATCTCGGGCGGGGCGGCGTCGGCGTCCATCGGGTCGAAGGACGCCCGCTCTTCATACTGCCCCGACCCGGTTTCAAGCTCTCGCACCACCACTTCGGCGGAATTGACACCGACACGCCAGATCACCTCGGTGCCACAGCTGCTGGCCCCGCCGCGCGTGATGATGTCGGTGATATCCTCCATGCTCGCGCCTTCGGGGATGAGCCAAGCCCCGGCCTTGAGCGCGTTTTCCTTGCCGGCGTAATTCACCCCGATGCGGAAGATCGCCGCGTTGGTCACGGCCCCCTCACGCTGCAGCCGCTCCGAGACGGGGCGCATCGTGCTGCCGGGCTCGACCCGCAGACAGAGCGCCTCGGCATGCGGGCCACGGGCGGTATATTGCGATTGTCCCCAGAGGATGACACTCCCCAGAAGAAACACGATGACCACCAGCAGCGTCAGGAAGTTCGACGCGATATGCCGCCACATCAGCGCGGTTTCCCGACCAGCAGTGCGGCATTGGTGCCGCCAAAGCCGAAGCTGTTCGACAGCGCCACGTCGATCCGGCGCTCACGGCTGGCATTCGGCGCGAGATCGAGCGCCGTCTCCACCGCGGGGTTGTCGAGGTTGATGGTCGGCGGGGCCACCTGATCGCGGATCGCGAGGATCGAGAATATCGCCTCGACGGCCCCCGCCGCCCCCAGCAGATGCCCGACCGAGGATTTCGTCGAGGTCAGCGTGGCCTTGGCCGCGGCATCTCCCAGAAGCGTCTCGACAGCCTTGAGCTCGATCGTGTCGGCCATTGTCGAGGTGCCATGCGCGTTGATGTAATCCACCTGATCGGGGCGCAGCCCGGCATTTTTCAGCGCCGCGCGCATGGCGCGCAGACCGCCATCGCCATCCTCGGCGGGAGCGGTGATGTGGAAGGCATCTCCCGACATCCCGTAACCCAGAATCTCGCCATATATCTTTGCGCCGCGCGCGCGGGCGTGCTCGTATTCTTCCAGCACGACGACACCCGCGCCCTCGCCCATCACGAACCCGTCGCGATCCCGGTCATAGGGGCGACTCGCGGTCGTCGGATCCTCCGCGCGCTTGGTCGAAAGCGCCTTGCAGGCGTTGAACCCGGCGATCCCGATCTCGCAGATCGACGCCTCGGCCCCGCCGGCGACCATCACGTCGGCATCGCCGAACATGATCAGCCGCGTGGCGTCGCCGATGGCATGGGCACCGGTGGCGCAGGCGGTGACCACCGAATGATTGGGGCCCCGGAACCCGTAACGGATGCTGACCTGCCCCGAAATCAGGTTGATAAGCGCGCCGGGGATGAAGAACGGCGAGACCCGCCGCACGCCCTTGTCGCGGATGATGTTGGTGGTCTCCTCGATCGAGCGCAGACCGCCGATCCCCGAGCCCATCATCACGCCGGTGCGTTCCAGATCCTCGGCGGCGTCGGGCGTCCAGCCGGCATCCTCGACCGCCTGCTGCGCGGCGGCCATGCCGAATAGAATAAAGTGATCGACCTTGCGGCGCTCCTTGGGCTCCATGTAGCGGTCGGGATCGAAGGTGCCGCCGCTGCCATCGCCGTAAGGGACCTCGCAGGCATATTTCGTCACCACATTGGACGGATCGAACCGGCTGATCGTGCCCGCCCCGGACTGGCCGGCCAGAAGGCGGCTCCAGCTTTCCTCGACCCCATCGGCCAATGGGGTCACGAGCCCCAGTCCCGTGACAACGACACGCCGCATGATCTTGGCCTTCCACTCCTGTTATTCGGCGCATGTTTAGCGCGGCTTTGCCCCGAGGAGCAAGGGCGTCACGGCCTGCATCTCAAAGGCGATGCCGTTGGAGAATCACCGGACTCGGGGCGCGCGCCCGGCACGCGGGCGGCGCTCACTGGAATTCGGCGGTCTTGCCGACGGGGGCGCGTGCGACCTGCAGCGCCTCTGCCAGATCCACATCCCGCGCCAGCAGCGCCCGCCCGATCAGCGTGCCCGCGATGTTGGGGATGAAGCGCAGCCGCGCCACGTCGTCGATGCCGCGCACCGTGCCGCGCGCGATGACCGGATGCCGGGTCTTGGCGGCAAGGCCCGAGATCACCCCGAGGCTGCCATCGCTTTCCTCGATATCGGCGTCGATATCGGTGACGATGAGCCCGGCCAGCGGCACCCCGTCGAAGGCGCGGATGAACTCATCGGCGCCGAACACGCTCGGCTCGCACCAGCCCGCGGTCATCAGCCGGCCCTGATAGACATCAACGGCCACGACGATCTGATCGGGATGGTACTTCGCCAGTTCCCTGACGGTGTCGGGGTCGTGAAGGGCCATGGTGCCCAGCACGATGCGACCGGCGCCATGATCGATCCAGCGGGTGACGGTATCGCGCGAGCGAAAGCCGCCGCCAAGCTGCGCGGGAATGCCCGCCGCGCGGATGATCTCCAGCACGAGGTCGTCATTGTCGCCTTCGCCGCGCAGCCGGTTCATGTCCGTCAGGTGCATCCATTCGGCCCCCGCCGACGCAAAGCCGCGTGCCGTCTTGACCGGATCCACGTGCCAGATCACCGGATCCTCGAGCCGCCCGCGCCGGAGGCTCACGCATTTGCCGTCGAGCAATTCCAGTGTCGGATAAACGATCATGTCCTGCATCCCCTCCCTGTCAGGCCTGTCGGCAGGCCCGTCCGTTGACCGGTCCGGCCCGTGATCGCCGAACCCCACGATCCTGCCCGCGCGCGCAATCGCGCGCCGCACCGAAGATCCTGCCCGCGCACGCAAGATCGCGCTGCGCCGATACCGGCATGATACCATGCATTCCCGCCGCGCGGAAACAATCGGCGGGCCTGGCACATCCCGCAGGCCGCAACGCGAAAGGCCCCGCCGAAACGGCAGGGCCTTCACGCGAAGCTATGGCGAAATCTCAGGAGGCTTCGGTGATGAATTTCACCGCGTCTCCGACGGTCTGGATGGTGTCCGCGGCATCGTCGGGAATCTCGATGCCGAATTCCTCTTCGAACGCCATCACAAGCTCGACCGTGTCAAGGCTGTCGGCGCCGAGATCGTCGATGAACGAGGCCTTGTCGACGACCTTGTCTTCTTCGACGCCGAGATGTTCCACAACGATCTTCTTCACGCGGTCTGCGATATCGCTCATGTCTTGTTCCTCATATTGTGTTGGGCCGCACCGGCCCGGTCTTTGCCCCCGCCCGGCGCGGGAAGCGGCGTTATCATGCCCGTTCGGGCGGCTTTCGACTGCCTGCCTGCACAGGACCTGGAGAAACCGCGTGTCCCTCCGGCAAATCTGCGTGGCCTATAGCACATGCTCTGGCGATGGCAAACGAATTCACCACCTTCGATCACACGCGCCAGCACCCCGCGTCAAGTCACGGCATCACCATGCCGCCATTGACATGCAGCGTGGCCCCGGTGACATAGCCGGCCTCGGGACTGGCGAGATAGAGCACCGCGGCAGCGATTTCCGCAGGCGTGCCCATGCGTGCCACCGGGATCCGCGCGGCGAGATCGGCTTTCTGATCTTCGGTCAGCTTGTCGGTCATCGGCGTGGCGATGAAACCGGGTGAGACCATGTTGACGGTGATGCCGCGCGTGGCGACCTCCTGTGCGATGGATTTGGTCATCCCCGAAAGGCCCGCCTTGGCGGCGGCATAGTTCACCTGACCGGGATTGCCCGTCGTGCCCACGATGGAGCCGATATTGACGATGCGCCCCCAACGGGCCTTCATCATCGGGCGCACCACGCCACGACACAGGCGCATGACCGAGGTCAGGTTCACATCCAGCACCTGCGACCAGTCGTCATCCGACATCCGCATGAACAGCTGATCGCGGGTGATCCCGGCATTGTTCACCAGGATGTCGAGACCGCCCATGGCCGCCTGCGCCGCCTTCGGCAGCGCCTCGACCGCGTCCTTGTCGCCCAGATCGCAGGGCAGCACATGGGCGCGCGCGCCCAGCTCTGCCGCCAGCGCCTCCAGTGGCTCCACCCGCGTGCCCGACAGGCCCACGACAGCGCCCGCATCGTGCAACGCATGTGCGATGGCGGCCCCGATCCCGCCCGACGCACCGGTGACCAGCGCGGATTTTCCTGTCAGATCGAACATTCCCTACTCCATTCTCGTTCCTGTGGCGTCGCGCCGTCAGCTTTCGGCAAGCGACGCCACGGCCGCCCTCACATCCTCGGGCGTGCCCACGGTGCGGCAGGTGAGGCTGCGATCAATCCGCCGGATCATCCCCGACAGCGCCTTGCCCGCGCCGATTTCCCAGATCTCGGTGACGCCGTCGCGGGCCATCGCCTGCACGCTCTCGCGCCAGCGTACGGGCGCGGTCACCTGCGCGATCAGCAATTGCCTGATTTCGCCCGGCTCGGTCACCGGCTCGGCGCGGACATTCGACACCAGCGGCACCAAGGGGGTGGCGATCGTGACCTCCTCCAGCGCCGAAGCCATCACCTCGGCCGCTGGGGCCATCAGGGCGCAATGAAACGGTGCGCTCACCGGCAACAGGACCGCGCGTTTGGCGCCCTTGGCCTTGGCAAGCTCCACCGCGCGCTCGACCGCCGCCTTGTGGCCCGAGACCACGATCTGACCGGGATCGTTGTCATTGGCGGCCTGACAGATCTCTCTCTGGGCGGCCTCTTCGGCGACGCCGCGCGCGGTCTCGAAATCGAGGCCGAGCAGCGCGGCCATGGCCCCGACGCCCACCGGCACCGCGTCCTGCATTGCCCGGCCACGAATACGCAGCAGCCGCGCGGTATCACCCACGCTGAGCGCCCCGGCGGCGGCAAGCGCGGAGTATTCCCCCAACGAATGCCCGGCCACGAACGCCGCGTGCCCGGCCTCCACGCCCTCGGCTGCAAGCGCGTGCATCGCCGCCAGCGAGGTGGCCATCAGCGCGGGCTGCGCATTGGCGGTCAGCGTCAGGTCGTCCTGCGCCCCCTCCCAGATCAGGCTCGACAGGCTTTCGCCAAGGGCCTCGTCCACCTCGTCGAAGACAGCCTTCGCCGCCGGATGGGCCCTTGCCAGATCGGCCCCCATGCCGATCACCTGCGCGCCCTGTCCGGGGAAAACGAATGCTCGGCTCATCTGCGCGATCCTCCCTTGCAAAAAAGTGCCCCCCGATACATCGGCACAGTATGCATGGCAACGCCAAAGCCCGATACGTGCCGCGATGCACGGCACCTGTGCGCGTGCAGCGATTGTCTGGCGCGCGGGATCGGCTAGATAACGTGTCGACCTAGACGAGGATCATCGCGATGCCGCTTACCAATTCCGCCACAACATATGGCAGCGTGACAAAAACGTTCCACTGGCTGATCGCATTGCTGATCCTGTCCAACATCGCGCTTGGCTGGATTGCCGCGAACGTCGCGCACGAGGTCGAAGGCGGCGCTGACGAGGCGCTGATCGCTCGCGCCAGCCTGTTGTTTTCCATACATAAAACCACTGGTATCGCGATCTTCTTCACGGCCCTCGCACGTATCCTCTGGGCCATCAGCCAGCCCAAGCCAGGGCTTCTGAACGGCGACCGGGGGCTGGAAGCCCGCGCCGCCCAGACAGCGCACTGGCTGCTTTACGGCTCGCTTCTGGCAGTGCCGTTATCGGGCTGGGTGCATCACGCAGCCACCAGCGGCTTTGCCCCGATCTGGTGGCCGTTGGGGCAAAACCTGCCTTTGGTGCCCAAATCCGAACCCCTGTCCGAGACTGCGGCAACGTTGCATTTTCTGCTACAATGGGTGATGACTGGGGCGATTGTTGCGCATATTGCGGGTGCGCTCAAACACCATGTGATCGACCGCGACGCCACATTGCGCCGGATGCTGCCGGGTCGGACCTCGGCGCAGCCCACGGCGCGCCAGCCGGGGCATGCCCTTCCGCTTGTCGCGGCGCTCGGCGTATGGGGCGCGACCATCGGCGGCGCCAGTGCCATCGGCATGTTCGAGGCCCCCGAACAAGCCGCGCCCAGCCTCGCGCAGGTCGAAAGCGACTGGCAGGTCGAGGATGGCAGCCTGCAGATCACCGTCGTGCAGATGGGATCCGAGGTCACGGGCAGCTTCAATGAGTGGACCGCCGACATCGCCTATTCCGAAACACCCGACACCGAGGGCCGGCACGGCACGGTCGAGGTGACTGTGGCGATCAACTCGCTGACGCTCGGCTCGGTCACGTCGCAGGCCATGGGCGCGGATTTCTTCAATGTCGAGGACCACCCGACAGCCCGCTTTGCCGCCGACCTGATGGCCGAAGGCGAGGGCAGGATCGCCCGCGGCAGCCTGACGATCCGCGACCAGTCCGTGCCGGTCGAGATGCCCTTCGAGCTGAGCATCGACGGCGACACGGCGACCGCCAGCGGCGAGCTGAGCGTGGATCGCCGCAACTTCAACATCGGACAGGGTGTGAACGACGAAGGCTCGCTTGCCCATTCGGTCGATATCGGGTTCGAGTTGACGGCGACACGCGACACCGCCCGGGACTAGCCGCGCTTACCGCGTCGAGGCGCGTTTGAGCAGCCCTGCGGCGTCGGGATGGGTCAGCAGCGCCTCGGAAATCTCGAATTGCAGATGCGGGCGCGCCGCGTGGTCGTCCCCGAAAACCGGCAGACCCGCCTCGATGTCGCGGGGCAGCGCGGCGCGCGTGCGCGGACCCACGAGCAGCGTTTCGGCGGCGATGCCTTCGGCATAGATGATCTGATGCGCGTCGAACAGGATCTGGAAGTAGTCGACGAATCCCCCCGTCTCGCGCCGCACCGAATCGCCGTTCACCAGATGGCAGGCGCGCACCAGAACCTCGTGCCGGCCGGCCCCCAGGGCATCGGAGCGCTGATAGATGAGCAGCCGGTGATCCGGGCTGACCAGCAGGTCATTCTCGTTGTGCAGCGTGCCGGCCGCGATGCGCACCGGCGCGAAGTCGCCCACGGCCCGAATGGTGCTGTGCCCGATCCAGCGCACCGGGCACGGGCCGTCATCGCGGGTCAGGACCATGTCGCCCGGCTGCAACGCCTCGACCGGGATCTGCGCGCCCGACGCCATGGTGACATGCGTGCCCGCGGTGAAGGCCACGCAGGCCGCCTGCGCGAATTTGTGCAGCGCCCCGTCGCGCGTGATCCCGACCAGCGCGTAGCCGGTGCGCGGCACGATCCGGGCCAGCGGCATGCCGTAGACCTGCGCCACGTGGCCGGCATCGTCGACCTCGACAAAGACCAGCATTTCGGTGATCCCGCCGGTCGCCGCCATCAGCGTGAGCGCACAGTCAAGATGGACCTGCGCGCCGGGACGGCCCAGTTCGGACGCCTCGCCGATGATGAACGGCCCTGCACCTTGCATGATCAGGTCCAGCCGCGCGGTTTGCGCCTGCGCGGCCATCTCGTAGACATCGTCGAGGTCAAGCTCGTCCGCGACCGACAGCGCATCGCCCAGATTGGCCCCGTTCACCACGCGGAAATCCGACGCCTCGAGAACCGGGATGGATTGGGCGGGGCGGGCGTTTGGCGCTGGCATCAAAAGGGGCCGATCTGGATGAAATACATGCTCTGCCTGTGCCAGTGGAAGGGTGAGCATAGCCTAGGGTTGTGTCACCCCCCGGTCAATCCGCAAGCATCTGGTTATTCTAACCCCGAAGGTGTTAAGGCCCGATGGAGATGAGGACAAAAGCAGGGGGTAGAGGATGGATCTCGGGATCAAGGGCAAGCGGGCGCTGGTCTGTGCCGCATCCAAGGGGCTGGGCTACGGCTGTGCGCGGGCCCTGGCCGAGGCCGGCGTCGATCTGGTGATGAACGCGCGCGGCGCCGAGGCGCTGGAGGCCGCCGCAGCGGAGGTCCGCACCGATTTCGGTGTCGAGGTGGTCACGGTCGCCGCCGACATCACCACCGAGGACGGGCGCGCCGCCGTGCTCGACGCCGCCGGGACCTTGGATATCCTCGTCACCAACGCGGGCGGCCCGCCGCCCGGCCTATGGACCGACTGGGGCCGCGCGGATTTCATCGCCGCGCTCGACGCCAACATGCTGGCCCCGATCGCCATGATGACGGCGCTGCTGCCCGGCATGATGGAGCGTGGCTGGGGCCGGGTGATAAACATCACCTCGCAATCGGTGAAGGCGCCGATCCCGGTGCTGGGTCTGTCGAACGCGGCGCGCGCTGGCCTGACGGGCTATGTCGCGGGCACGGCAAGACAGGTGGCCGGGCACGGCGTGACCATCAACAACCTGCTGCCCGGCATCCACGCGACCGACCGCGCCACGTCGCTCGATCAGGGCGTAAGCGAGGCGCAGGGGATCAGCATGGACGCGGCCCGCGCACAGCGCTGCGCCACCATTCCCGCGGGGCGCTACGGGACCAAGGAGGAATTCGGCGCGGCCTGTGCGTTCCTGTGCAGCCGGCATGCCGGGTTCATCGTCGGGCAGAATGTCCTCTTGGATGGCGGCGCGGTGAACGCGACGCTGTAAGGCGGTCTGCAGACCATCACGTTCGCGTCAGGTGACGCGCGAGGTGATGGCCCCAGACAGTGCGACTTGCTAGCGGGTTGGGAACACGCGCAGCAGGACCTCTCACGCATGCAGACAGTCGCGATCATCGGCCTGTTCGGACTGGTCATTCTGGCCAGCCTTCTGGTCGCCCCCCGCCGCGCCACGACGGGCGGGTTCTTCGGCGGTTTGGATGTCGCCGGGCGCGCGCCGGGCCTGTGGGTGCTGGTCCTAAGTCAGGTGACCACATGGATCTTCGCGCGATCGCTGATGAATTCGGCCATTCTGGGCTATTTCTACGGCATCTGGGGCACGCTGGCCTATGCCGCCTATTACGGGTCGTTCCTGAGCGGGGCGTTCATCGTCGGGCGCTTGCGCGAGGACGGCGCGCGGTCGGTGCAGGACTGGCTGGGCGCGCGGTTCGGGGGCACGGGCAAGGCCTGCTACAATACGGTGATCGGGCTGCGGCTCTTGTCCGAGGTGTTTGCCAACCTGCTGGTGGTGGGGCTGATCTTTGCCGCCGCCCTGCCCGAAATGGGCGTGGCGCGCGAGGCCTCGATCCTGATCGTCGCCGCACTTGCATTGGCCTATAGCGCGTGGGGCGGCCTGAGTGCGGCGCTGCGCACGGACGTGTTGCAGATGGTGGTGTTCCTGGGCGTCTTTACCGCCGCGTTCATCGCGCTGATCGTCAGCCCGGGATTCGAGATCGGCGCGGTGCTGACCGCCCCCGGCACGTCGGGGGCCTGGAACGGGCAGGTGCTGCTTCTGGTGGCGCTGTTGCAGGTATTCTCCTACCCGGCGCATGACCCGGTGATGATGGATCGCGGGTTTCTGGCCGATCCGGACACCACCCGCAAATCATTCCTGCATGCGTTCTGGATCTCGACGCTGTGCATCATCGGGTTCGGCTTCTTCGGGATACAGGCGGGGCTGGTCGGGGCCGACTACGAGGGCGAGCTGATCGGCACATGGGCGGGGATGTTCCCGGCATGGCTGTTCACCGCGCTGCTGGTGTCGTTGCTGATCTCGGCGCTCAGCACGCTCGATTCGGCGCTGTCGAGCGCCGCGCGGCTGGTGGTGGAGGAACTGCGCCTTGGGTCGCGCTCGCTGATCGCGGGCCGCGCGGCGATGGTCGGTTTCATGGCGGTCGGCACCGGGCTCACGCTTTGGGGCAACCAGACGCTGTTCGATGCCGTCGCGGTCAGCGGCACGGCGAGCATGTTCCTGACCCCTGTATTGGTGGTCGGGCTGGTGATGGGCCGGCCTGTCGCGCTCTGGTCCTATCTGTTGGCCTTCGGTGCCGCGATGGCGGGGGCCGCGACCTATTTTGCGCGCGAGGCGAACTGGGCGTCGGCGATCCTGCCCGACGGCCACAGCTACGAGCAGTTGCTGGCGATCTGTGTGGTTGTTCTGATCGTCGGTTTCGCTGCGGTGCTGGCCGGCGCGCGCCGCGCCTGAGCCTTGCCGCGGGGGGACGTCGGGATACCTTCCCGACATCACCCCGAGGAGGTTTCCATGCGCGCACTTTTCCTGATCCTGTCGCTGTCGGTCCTCGCGGCCTGCTCCGGTCGCCCCGATCTTGCCGACGACAAACTCAGCGCGCGGGACTTCAACCTCGAGGAGTTTTTCGACGGCCACGTGGTTGGCTACGGCCAGTTTCAGGACCGGTTCGGCACGGTGCGCCGCCGCTTCGAGGTGCAGGTGGCGGGCGAGTGGGACGGCCGGACCCTTACCTTGGACGAAGACTTCGCCTATGCCGACGGCAGCACCGAGACCCGCCTCTGGACACTGACCAAGACCGGCCCCGAAACCTGGTCAGGCAGCGCGCCGGGGGTGATCGGCACGGCGTCGGGCGAGGAGCGCGGCGATGCGTTCAACTGGCGCTACCAGATCGACCTTCCTGTGCCCGACGGCACGCTGCGCGTGCGCTTTGACGACTGGATGTGGCAGATCACCGAGACCCGCGTGTTGAACCGGGCCTATATGGACAAATACGGCGTCGAGATCGGCGAGGTGATCATCTGGTTCGAGAAGCAGGATTAGACGACAGGCATCGACACAGCTTGGTATGACGCAGGCCCTCTCGAGGTGATATTGCGCGGATTCAAGGCCGAAGGCCGCCGCGCACAGCCATGCTGGAAGCACGCCTCCGGCATGACGCCGCCCCCCGGCCCGCCGATGCGCGGCTCACAACATATGCCCGGATTTCGCCGCCTTCGTCGCCAGATAGGCGTGGTTATGCGTGTTCTTGCCCAGCTTCAAAGGCACGCGCTCGACCACGTGGATGCCGCTCTGCTCCATCATGGTGATCTTGGCGGGATTGTTGGTCAGCAGCCGCACCGTCGAAAAGCCCATCAGCGACAGGATACGCGCGCCGATGCGAAAATCGCGCTCGTCATCCTCGAAGCCCAGCCGGTGGTTGGCCTCGACCGTATCGAAGCCCTGATCCTGCAGTGAATAGGCGCGCATCTTGTTGGCAAGGCCGATGCCGCGCCCCTCCTGATTGAGGTAGAGCAGCACGCCCGTCCCCTCGGCCCCCATCTGCGCCAGCGCACCGCGCAGTTGCGGGCCACAATCGCATTTCAGGCTGCCCAACAGATCGCCGGTGAAACAGGCCGAATGCAGCCGCGCCAGCACCGGCGTGCTGCGGTTGGGCCGGCCGATCTCGACCGCGTAATGCTCTTCGCCGCCATCCTCGGGACGGAATATGTGCAGCCGTCCCGCCTCGGACACGTCCAGAGGCAGCCGGGCGCTGACGACCGGATGCAGCGGGCTGGTCTGCAAGAGCTGCGGCGCGGCGCTGTCGAGCGGCACACAAGTCAGCCCGTGACGCGCCGCGAACGCGGCCCCGTCGGGCACGGTCTGCACCACAGCGGCGGGCAGCAGGCGCGCCGATTTCACCAATGTCAGCGCCAGCCGGTGCAGCCCCGCATCGCCGCCACGCTGCGTGATCAGCGGGCCCTTCATCGGGGTCTTGAGATCGTCGGCGGGATCGGCCACGGCCAGCACCCAGGGCAGCCGCGCATCGGGGGGCAGCACGACCCGCGCCAGATCGTCGTCATAGGCGCGCGCTTTCAGCGTCGCGGCGCGGCGCGCGGTGATCGCCAGAACCGGCGTCCCGCCAAGCGCGCTGAGATCCGCGAGACGCTGCGCGTCCAGCGTCTCGGCGGCCATGACGAGCGCGGCACCCTCACCACCCGATAACACGACCGGCACCCCCATGCGCAGGTCTGCGCGGGCGCGGGCGATGGTTTCTGTCAGGTCTGGCGAAAGGCTCATGCGCCATGCTCCTCTTGTTATCTCGTAACGTCACATAGGGCGTTCCGCGCCAAATTGAAACAAAAGCACTTGTCGCAACACGTGGGCGTGAGCCATCCACCGCCGCCCTTGTCGCAGCCCCGCGCGAGGTGCACGATCATTCCAGAGAGAGAGGGGATTTCGCAATGGCCCAAGTCAAGAAGATACTGCTTGTCGATGACGACGACGATCTGCGCGAGGCGCTCAGCGAACAGCTGGTGATGACCGAGGATTTCGACGTGTTCGAATCCGCCGACGGCGCGGACGCGATGCGCAAGATCAAGGAGATGATCCACGATCTGGTGATCCTCGATGTCGGGCTGCCCGACACCGACGGGCGCGAACTGTGCCGGCTGATGCGCAAACAGGGCGTCAAGGCCCCGGTGGTGATGCTGACCGGGCATGACGGGGATGCCGACACCATCCTCGGCCTCGATGCCGGTGCCAATGACTATATCACCAAGCCGTTCAGGTTTCCTGTGCTGCTTGCGCGGCTCCGCGCGCAGCTTCGCCAGCACGAGCAATCCGAGGATGCGATCTTTCAGCTTGGCCCCTACACGTTCAAGCCGTCGATGAAGATGCTGATCACCGAGGACGACCGCAAGGTGCGCCTGACCGAGAAAGAGACCAACATCCTCAAGTTCCTCTACCGCACCAGCGAGGGGGTCGTGCCGCGCGACGTGCTGCTGCACGAGGTCTGGGGCTACAATGCGGGCGTGACCACCCACACGCTCGAGACGCATATCTACCGTCTGCGCCAGAAGATCGAACCCGATCCCGGCAACGCTCGCCTTCTGGTTACGGAATCGGGCGGCTATCGCCTTGTGGTTTAATTGACACGGTTTTCGGTTATTGTTTTGCCATGCCTACGCAGGAGCCGGTCAATCAGCTAATATTCAGAGACGATTATACATGAACCTCCCTGTTGGACTGACCCCGGTGAATTGCCGGGGTCTTTTTTTGTGGCCGGGTTCCCGGATGCCCTGCTGGTCCGCTTTACGGACAGTGCCGGCGGTGAAGGTGACGTCCGAAAGGTCGGAGTTTTTGGCCTGAAGGGGACATCGAGGCTACAGCCCCGGCGCGGTACGCGGCGCGCCGCGCCGCAGCGCCATCGCATGTCCGCCCCCCGGACAGGCGATTTGTCGAAGTGGGCGCGCCGATTGGGGCTTTTGCGTGTTGGCTGGGATAAAGTGCCCCGAAAAACCGTCGGGTCGCCTGCCCGCGGACATGTGCTGGCGCTGCTACGTCGAACGACCGCTCAAGGCCAAGTCCCGTACCCGTCACACCGGGATAACCCCACCGCAAGGGGCACCAATCCGACATCCGCCATTTCGGAGGTCCATCTGCATCACCACGACATGCAGGCAAATCCTTTGGTCGCAAACGCGCATCACACGGTCAGCCGCGCCCCGCCGCAAAAAGGCAGACGAGGTCATTGGCGAGCGTCGCCGCCGCGAGCGCGGTGATCTCGGAGACGTCATGGGCCGGGGCCACCTCGACCACGTCCATCCCGGCAAGACGGATCCCTTCCAGCCCGCGCAGGATGTCCTGCGCCTGCCATGTGCTCAGCCCGCCGATCACCGGCGTGCCGGTGCCGGGCGCGCAGGACGGGTCGAGCGCGTCGATATCGAAGGTGAGATACGCGGCATGATCGCCGACGATGTCGCGCACCCTCGCCGCCACCGCCTCTGGGCCGCTGCGGTGCACCTCGCGCGCGTCGATGACGTGAAACCCCAGCGGGTCGGGATTGTGCGTGCGGATGCCCACCTGCACAGAGCGCGCAGGCACCACCAGCCCCTCGCGCACCGCGTGCCAGATCATCGTGCCGTGATCGATGCGGCCCGGCTTGTCCGCCCATGTGTCGGAATGCGCGTCGAACTGCACGAGGCTCAGGGGGCCGAACTTTTCCGCATGCGCGCGCAACAGCGGCAGGGTCACAAAATGATCGCCGCCAAGCGTCAGCAACCCCGTCTCCTGTGCCAGCACCGCGCGGGCGGCATCGGTGATCGCCGCAGGCACCTCGGCGGGATAGCCGGGATCGAAGAAACAATCGCCACAATCCACGACCGAAAGCGTCTCGTAGGGATCGACCGGCCAGGGCCACGGCGGCGACCAGGCGATATGCGCCGACGCGGCCCGCACCGCGCGCGGTCCCAGACGCGCACCCGACCGGCCCGAAACGGCCAGATCGAAGGGCACGCCCATCACCGCCAGATCGGCCCCGGCCAGATCGCGTGTGTAGCGCCGCCGCATGAAGCTGAGCGCCCCCCCATAGGCGGGCTCGGCCACGGTGCCGCGCGGATCGGTGCGCGTAAAGGCCAGATCCGAGGTCACCGGGCTGACGCTGCTGCTGTCGGTCATGGACTGTCCCTTCCGTGCCATGGCGGATGACGCCCGCCCGTGTCCAAACCATGCCCGCCCCCCGCGACGCTGTAAACGCGGCGGATGCAAGGCGGCCACGGTTTTCGGGGTTGAATTCGCACGGCCCATGCGATCAGTTGCCGCAAATTCCGAGACACTCTGCCGGAGGCCCGATGCCGTTCACCCTTGCCACATGGAACATCAACTCGGTTCGCCTGCGCGAGGGCCTCGTCGCGCGCCTGATGCGCGAGGAAGCGCCCGACATCCTGTGCCTGCAGGAATGCAAGAGCCCGGTCGACAAGATCCCGCTGGAGCAGTTCCGCGCGCTTGGCTACGGCCACATGGTGGCGCGCGGGCAGAAGGGCTATAACGGCGTGGCGATCCTGTCCAAACAGCCCATCGAGGATGTCGGCGACATGGATTTCGCGGGTCTCGGCCACGCCCGGCACGTGGCGGGGCGGCTGGAATCGGGCGTGGTGATCCACAATTTCTACGTGCCCGCCGGCGGCGATGTGCCCGACCGCGAGAAGAACGTCAAATTCGGCCAGAAGCTCGATTACCTGACCGACATGCGCGACTGGTTCCGCGACAACCGGCCGGAAAAGTCGATCCTCGTCGGGGATCTCAACATCGCCCCGCGCGAGGATGACGTCTGGTCGCACAAACAACTGCTGAAGATCGTCAGTCACACGCCCGTCGAGGTGGACCACCTCGGCGCGGCACAGGAGGCGGGCGGCTGGCACGACGTGACCCGCGCCGACATTCCCGAGGGGCAACTTTACAGCTGGTGGTCGTACCGGGCGCGCGACTGGGACAGCACCGACAAGGGGCGCAGGCTCGATCACGTCTGGGCCAGTGCCGATATCGCGGGTGCCGCGCATTCCAGCCGCATCCTGCGATCCGCGCGGGGATGGGAGAAGCCATCCGATCACGCGCCGGTATTCGCGCAATTCGACGTTTGAATCCCGTGCCCGATCTCTCATATAAGGGCGGGGACACGAATTAGGGGATGCAGACCATGCTGGAACTGGGTCAAGGCAAGAACACGTCCAAACCGGGCGATCTGATCAAGGACGTTTCCGAGGCCACCTTCATGGCCGAGGTGATCGAGGCGTCGCAGAGCGTGCCGATCATCGTCGATTTCTGGGCACCGTGGTGCGGGCCGTGCAAGACGCTGACACCCGCGCTCGAGGCGGCGGTGACGCGGGCGGGCGGCACCGTGAAACTGGCCAAGGTCAATGTCGATGAGAATCAGGGCATCGCCGGGCAGTTGCGAATCCAGTCGCTGCCGACGGTCTATGCCTTCTGGCAGGGCCAGCCGATCGACGGCTTTCAGGGTGCGCTGTCGGGGTCTGAAATCGACGCCTTCGTGACCCGTGTCGTGGAGGCCGCCGGCGGTGGCGGGCAACAGGGCGGCGGTCTCGACGAGGCGCTTGATGCCGCCGACCAGATGCTCGACACCGGCGCCGTCGAGGACGCGGCCCAGACCTATGCCGCCATCGTGCAGGAGGACGGCAAGAACGCCCGCGCCTATGCCGGCATGGCGCGCGCGCAGATCGCGGCGGGCGATCTCGATCAGGCCGAGGCGATCCTCAACGGCGCACCGGCCGAAATCAGCGCAAGCCCCGAGGTCGAGGGCGCGCACGCACAGCTTCAACTCGCGCGGCAGGCCGAGAATGCCGGTCCGGTCGACGACCTGCGCGCCGCGGTCGAGGCCGATCCCGACAATCATCAGGCCCGCTTCGATCTGGCGCAGGCGCTTTATGCCAGCGGTCAGGTGCAGGCGGCCGTCGACGAGCTGCTGGAGCTGTTCCGCCGCGATCGCGAGTGGAATGACGGGGCCGCGAAGGCACAGTTGCTGACCATATTCGAGGCGCTCAAACCCAATGATCCGGTGCTTCTGAACGGGCGGCGCAGATTGAGTTCGATGATATTTGCCTGATCGATGGCACGGGCTAATTCAGCGTCATGACAAAGCACATGGACATGCCCGAAACCATCCCGATCTTCCCGCTGCCGGGCGCCCTGCTGCTGCCCCGCGCGCGGCTGCCGCTGCACCTCTTCGAGCCGCGCTATCTCACCATGCTCGACGACGCGCTGAAGACACCCGAGCGGCTGATCGGGATGGTGCAGCCCAACCGCGTCCCCGGACGCAACGGTGGCACCGGGTTGCACACCATCGGCTGTGTCGGGCGGGTGACGCAGTTTTCCGAGACCGAGGACGGGCGCTACATGGTGACGCTGTCGGGGATCTCGCGGTTCCGGGTTCTCGAAGAGGTCGAAGGGTTCGCGCCCTACCGCCGCGCCAAGGTGTCATGGACCGGGTTCGAGCGGGACAAGGGGGCCGAGGAAACCGATGACGGGTTCAGCCGGGACAGGTTCATGAACCTTCTGTCGCGCTATTTCGCGGCGCAGGACTTGCAGACCGATTGGGACTCGCTCAAGGAGGCAGATGACGAATTGCTGATCAATTCGCTGTCCATGCTGCTGGGGTTCGAGCCCGAGGACAAACAGGCGCTGCTCGAGGCCCCGTCGCTCAGCACGCGGCGCGAGACGCTGGTCACCCTGATCGAATATTCCATGCGCGGCGGCGACAGCGAGGATATCATGCAATGACCGACACAGACAGAACCGGCCCGACCTTTGACCGGCACATGCTGGAGGGGCTGATCTGTCCGCAGACGCATGCCACGCTGCGCTATGATGCCGACCGGCAGGAGCTGATCAGCGAGGCGGCGGGTCTCGCCTTTCCGATCCGCGACGGCATCCCCGTCATGCTGGTGGACGAGGCGCGCAAGATCGATCCGTGACGCGCCGCTCTTCCGCAAGCTCTGCAGCCTCGATTACCCGTCCATAAGCGCCCGCGCAGCCGCGCGGGCCTCTTCCGTGATCCGGTCGCCCGACAGCATGCGCGCGATCTCGTCCACGCGATCCGCGCCCTGCATCGCGCGCACCGTGGACAGGGTCATCTCGTCCTCCACCCGCTTTTCGACACGCCAGTGATGCGCGCCGCGCGCGGCGACCTGCGGCGAATGCGTGACCACCAGAACCTGCCCCTCATCGGCCAGTTGCGCCAGACGGCGGCCGACGGCATCCGCCGTCGCCCCGCCCACGCCGCGGTCGATCTCGTCGAAAATGATCGTCAGCCCGCTATCGGTGCCCGTCAGACAGACCTTGAGCGCCAGCAGAAAGCGGCTCAGCTCGCCACCCGAGGCGATCTTGTTGAGCGGCCCGGCCGGCGCGCCGGGATTGGTGGCGACGGTGAAGGTCACGTCATCCACACCCGACGGCCCGGGATCGGCTGTGCCGATGGCGGTGGTGAAGACAGCGCGTTCCATCTTCAGCGGCGCAAGCTCGGCCATCACCGCCGTGTCGAGCGCCTGCGCCGACGCTTGCCGTGCCGCGCTCAGCCCCTGCGCCTCGGCCGCGTAGGTGCTGTCGGCCGCCTCAAGCGTGGCGCGCAAGGCCTTCAGATCCGCGTCGCCCGCATCAAGGGCGGTGATCTGCGCGCGCAACCCGTCGGAAAAGGCGCTCAGATCGTCGGGCGGCACGCCATGCTTGCGGGCCAGCGCGCGGATGGCAAACAGCCGTTCCTCGGCCTGTTCCAGCTCCAGCGGATCGAAACTCATCACCTCCAGCGCCTGATCGACGCCGCGCCCGGCCTCGTCCAGCTCGACCAGCGCCCGGGCAATCGCGGCCATGGCCCCGTCGAGCGCGCCATCGGCCTGCTCCGACACCCCTTCGAGCCAGCGCAGCGCGTCACCTGCGGCCCCTTCGGCCCCCTCACCACCGATCAGCGCAGCGGCGCGAGAGATATCCTCGCGGATCCGCTCGGCCCCCTGCATGAGCCGCCGGCGGCTGTCGAGTTCGTCATCTTCGCCCGGCTGCGGATCGAGCGCATCGAGCTCGGCCACGGCGTGGCGCAGATACTCTTCGTCGGCGCGCACTTTCTCCAGCGCGGCCTCGGCCTCGGTCAACGCCTTGCGCGCCTTCGCCCGCGCGCCCCATGCCATGCGCACCGCCTCGCGCATCGGGTGCAATCGGCCAAATGCATCCAGCATGTCGCGATGCGCGCGTGGGTCCAGAAGGCCGCGATCGGCCTGCTGGCCGTGCAGTTCCACCAGCGTCCCGGACAGCCGGCGCAACACCTCGCCCGAGGCGCGGCGGTCGTTGACATAGGCGGTCTTGCGCCCCTCGGCGGTGTTGATGCGGCGCAGGATCACCTCGCCTGCGTCGGGAAACCCGGCCTCGGTCAGCACCGCGCGGGCCGGGTGCCCCTCAGCCAGATCGAAGACCGCAGTGACCTCGCCACGCTCGGCCCCGGACCGCACCAGATCCGAGCGCCCGCGCCAGCCCAGAACGAAGCCGAGGCTGTCCAGCAGGATCGACTTGCCCGCCCCGGTTTCGCCGGTCAGCACGTTCAGGCCCGGCTGGAAGGCAATCTCCAGCCGGTCGATGATCAGCATGTCCCGGATTTCGAGCGCGCCCAGCATTCAGCCATTCCACCCGGCGGCGGACCGCCCGATGCCCCTATAGCGGGTCGCGTTCATATCCATTCACACGACCCGCCAACCCATCCGATGTCGCATGTCCGAGACGCTCGAAACCGGTGCCCGCGTTCGAGCGACATGCTCTATAGCCAACGACCCTGGATTGTCTGGCGGTAGATCTGCCGCAGCCAGTTGTCGCCCGCCGCCTCGAGCGTCAGGCCCTGCCCGGTCAACAGCGCGTAGCTGTCCTCGTACCAGCGGGTGCCCCGGAAATTGTGGCCCAGAATCGCGCCGGCGGTGCGCGCCTCGTCCGTCAGGCCGAGCGACAGGTAGGATTCGACGAGCCGGTGCAGCGCCTCGGCGGTGTGGCTCGTGGTCTCGAAATCCTCGACCACGACGCGAAAGCGGTTGACCGCGGCGGGGAAATGGTCGCGCTTGAGGTAGTAGCGCCCGATCTCCATCTCCTTGCCCGCAAGATGGTCGAAGGCCAGATCGAATTTCAGGATCGAGGCATTGGCGTATTCGCTGTCGGGATAGCGCTCGATCACGCCGCGCAACGCCTGCAGCGCCTGAAAGGTCAGCCCCTGATCGCGTCCGACCGCGTCGATCTGGTCGTAATAGCTGAGCGCCAGCAGGTATTGGGCATAGGCCGCATCCTCGTCGGCGGGATAGAAATCGATATAGCGCTGCGCGGCAGAGCGGGATTCCTCGTAATTGCGGCCCCTGTGATGGGCAAAGGCCTGCATGATCACCGCCCGCTTGGCGAGATCGGAATAGGGGTAGAGCCTCTCCACCTCGGCAAAGCTCGTGGCCGCCAGATCGGGATTGCTCCGCGCGAGATCGTATTCACCACGCTCGAAAATCTGCTGCGCGGTGAAGTTCTCGTAATTGACGTTGCCACGCTCGACGCTTTGACCATCGCCACATCCAGCCAGCGCGACCCCAGCCGAGATGGCAAGGATCAACGTGACACGGGACTTCCCCTTACTCATACGTGTTCTCGCTCCAGCTTCCGGTCGGGCGGGGGAAAGCCCCGCTTTGCATCGGTCCTAGCACAGAAGTTTGCGGTGCAAAACGCCTTTGGCACATTTCGCGCAAGCCCCTTGCCCGACGGGCGCAGGATGCGGGCGGAACGCAAAAGGCCGCCCCGGATGAGGCGGCCTCGATGCATCAGCGCGCTTCGGGCGTCAGTTCGCCTGCCGCCTCAGGAAGGCCGGGATCTCGATCTGTTCGTCCTCTTCCTGGTTACGCTCATGCGCGCGGGGTGCGGCCTGCTGGGAAGGCTGCGATTGCACCTGCGGTTGCTGGCGGTTCGGGCGCGGGGCCTCGGGACCGCCCTGCCCCGTCATCCGGTTGATCAGCGAATTGATGCCGAACCGCTGACGGTCGTCGGATGCGTGCTCGGGGCGGCGCTGCTGCGGTTGCACAGGGGCCTTGTTCACGGCTGTCTGCAACCGCTGGAGCGCTTCCGGCGACGGCGTGCCGGGCGCGCGCGGCGCGCCGGCATGCGCGGCGGGCTGCGCGGTCCGGGCCTGCGGTGCCGCATGGTGGTCGGCCTGCCGGGCGGGGGCGAATTCCTCGACCCGCGGCTGGAACGCGGGTTCGATCGCCTCGTCGAACGCGTCCTCATCCTCGAAGATGTCCTGCACCGGCGCGTCGGCCTCGGCCTGCTGCGGCTCGGCCTCCTGGAACAGCGACGGCTCGTACTCTTCGGCATAGACCGGCTCGGGCGCATCGACCTCGGCCACGGCGGGGGTATCGACATGCACCGCGTCGGGCTGCTTGAGCGGCTGTGCCAGAGACCGGCGCGGCAGCGGCGTTTCGTGCACCTCGGTGGCGTCGATGCCGGTGGCGACGACGCTGACCCGCATCATGCCTTCCATCGACGGATCGAGCGTCGAGCCGACGATGATATTCGCGTCGGGGTCGACTTCCTCGCGGATCCGGTTGGCGGCCTCGTCAAGCTCGAACAGGGTCAGGTCGTGCCCGCCGGTGATGTTGATCAGCACACCCTTGGCACCGCGCAGGCTGATCTCGTCCAGCAGCGGATTGGCGATCGCCTTTTCGGCGGCCTGGATGGCGCGATCCTCGCCATCGTCCTCGCCGGTGCCCATCATCGCCTTGCCCATCTCGTCCATCACCGCGCGCACGTCGGCGAAATCGAGATTGATCAGGCCCGGACGCACCATCAGATCGGTGACGCCCTTGACGCCCTGATAGAGCACGTCATCGGCAAGGCTGAACGCCTCGGTGAAAGTGGTCTTTTCATTGGCGAGGCGAAAGAGGTTCTGGTTGGGAATGATGATCAGCGTATCGACCATCTTCTGCAGGCACTCGACGCCCTCCTCGGCCTGCCGCATCCGCTTGCCGCCCTCGAACTGGAAGGGCTTGGTCACCACGCCGACGGTCAGCACGCCCAGCTCGCGCGCGGCCTGCGCGATGATCGGGGCAGCCCCGGTGCCGGTGCCGCCACCCATGCCGGCGGTGATGAAGCACATATGCGCGCCGGCCAGATGATCGACGATCTGCTCGATGCTTTCCTCGGCGGCGGCCGCCCCGACAGAGGGCCGCGCCCCGGCGCCCAGACCTTCGGTGACCTTCACGCCCAGTTGCACGCGATGCTCGGCATTCGACTGGCTGAGCGCCTGCGCATCGGTGTTGGCGACCACGAACTCCACACCATCGAGGGCCTTCTCGATCATGTTGTTCACGGCGTTGCCCCCGGCCCCGCCAACACCGAAAACGGTGATGCGGGGCTTGAGATCGTCATGTCCGGGTATTGTAAGGTTGAGTGTCATTGCTTTGTCCGCCTGTCTTTGTGACCTCGTTTACGGGCCATTTTTCGCCTCATTGTCCCAATCCTACTGATCGTTGGGTCAATCGTCACCAAAAAAACACGGGCTTACCCCAATATTTCGTCGTTTTTCAGGCGCATACGCAAAATTTTGCCGGAAACGGCACATATCGCGGTTTCCTGCACACTGACAACAACACACAGCTATTGGCCGCGCGAGACACACGGGTAAAACACGAGTCATGTTATTTGGCAGACACTGCTCGACCGCCGTTCGGACCCTTTGAAGGCCTCTATTTCGAAACTGTAACAGAAACGTCAGGGCGCGTCACCTCGTGATTACGTAAAAAAGCGCCTACCAATTGTCCTTGAACCACTTCACGGCCCGCCGCAGCGACCGCGCCGGGTAGCGATCCACCGGGATCTCGAAATCCCACCATTCATCCTGCGGATTGGCCGCGAACAGGCACATGCCCACGGCGCTGGCAAAACTGGCACCGGTCGCCGCCTGCGGCAGACCGTGCACCCGCATCGGCCGCCCGAGCCGCACCTGCTGACCGAGGATGCGGCTGGCCAGACCGTCGAGCCCGGGGATCTGGCTGCCGCCGCCGGTCAGCACGATCTGCTGGCTGGGCAGATGGTCGAACCCCGCCGCATCCAGCCGCGCGCGCACCTCTTCGAGGATCTCCTCGACCCGGGGGCGCATGATGCCGATCAGCTCGGCGCGGCTGACCTGCCGGCGGTCATGCTCGTAATCGCCGGTATCGCCGCCGATATCGATCATCTCGCGGTCATCCATGCCGGTCGCGACGACGCCGCCGTAGAATGTCTTGATGCGCTCGGCTGTCGCCATCGGCACCTGCAGACCCATGGAGATGTCGCCGGTCACGTGATCGCCGCCCATCCGCACGGAATCCGCATAGATCATGTGCTTGCGGATGAAGATCGACACGCCCGAGGTGCCGCCGCCCAGATCGATGCAGGCCGCGCCCAGTTCCTGCTCGTCCTCGACCAGCGTCGAGACGCCCGACACGTAGGCAGAGCTTGCCAGCCCGGCCAGTTCCAGATCGCAGCGCGTCATGCAATGGGCAAGGTTTCGGATCACGTCGGCATCGACGGTCAGCATGTGCATGTCCGTCGACAGCGTCTGACCCAGCTGGCCGCGCGGATCGATCAGCCCGGTGCGATGGTCCAGCGCGAAATTGACGGGCTGGGCGTGCAGCACCTCGCGCCCGTCGCCATATTCGGGCACGTCGCAGGCGCTCAGGACGCGGCTTATATCGTGCTCGCTGACCATCCGGGACTCAAGCTCGACCTCGCCGGCCAGCCCGTAACTGCGCGGCTCGGCCCCCGAAAAGCAGGCGATCACGTGATCGACGCGCATGTCGGCCATCCGCTGCGCCGCCTGCACGGCGGTGCGAATCGCCCGCTCGGTTTCGACCATCGCGTCGATCTCGCCGAACCGCACCCCGCGCGAGCGTGTTGTCGCCGCCCCGATCACCCGGAACCCCGCCTGCCCGGCCATGCGCCCGACCTCTTCGGCCTCGGCCATGCGCGGGGTGCCGTCAAAGCGCAGCACCAGACAGGCGATCTTGGAGGTGCCGACATCCAGCACCGCCACCACCCCGCGCTGCAGCGCCGCCTGACGCATCGCGCGCATCGCCCGTTGGGATTCGTAAAGCTCGATCATTTGTTACCCGCCTCGGATACGATTTTTCTTATGCGCCACCATTCCTGCGTGGCATAGTCGCTCAGCCGCACGGTCGGGCGCGCGCCGATCCGCATGTCCACCGCCACCAGATCCCGTTCCAGCATCTCGTGCGCCGCGTTGAGCACGATCACCCGCTCCAGCGCGCGCACCGGCGCGGCCTCCGGCAGCATGACCCGCTTGCCGTCGCGCAGGACCAGATCCCAACGACGCGCGCCCATGCGGACCAGCCCGCGGATATCCATCTTCAGCGGGCGCGCGGCCTCGAGGATGTCCAGCGCCTCTGCCACATGGGCATCGGCCCCGGCCCCGGTCATCACCGGCAATTCGGAACGCGCGGCGCGGCTATCAATCGTGGCGATCGACACGCCCTCGCGGTCGAGCACACGGATCCCGCCCCGCGTGCGCCAGAGCGCGGCCGGCACGCGTTCGGTGATCTCGACGGACAGGACACCACCCTGCCGGACGCGCACGGCGGCTTGCGCGACCGCCGGGATCTGCTCGACCCGCCCGCGGATCGCCGGCAGGTCCAGATCGAAGGAACTCACCGGCAGATCGTAGGGGACGACCGCGCGGATATCCGCGCGCACCCCGTCGCTTGCCCCGTCGATCGCCATCCGGTCCACCATGAATTCGGGGCGCGTCTCGATCTGGCGGCGGACATCGGCGACCTGATCGACGATCGCGGTGCGCCGCGCCTCGTCGGCGAAATAGCCCGCGACCACACCGACCACGACCAGCACCGGCAGTCCGATGCGCAGGAACCAGCGAAAGACCGGCCTCAGCATCAATCGCTGGACACGGTAGCTCAGCCGCGACGGCGCAGGATCGGCGCGCGGGATCAGCGGTCGCATGACGCGTCCTCCACCATCCAGGCGCACAGCTCGGGAAAGGAAATCCCCACCGCCTGCGCCTGTTCGGGGCTCAGCGATGTGGGCGTCATGCCGGGCTGTGTGTTGGTCTCCAGCAGGATCAGCCCGTCCGGGCCTTTCGTATCGTCCCAGCGGAAATCGGTACGGCTCAGCCCGCGACAGCCCAGCACCCGATGCGCCTGCAACGCATGCGCCATGCAGGCCTCGAAAATCTCGGGCGGCACATCGGCGGGAACGACATGGCGCGACCCGCCGGGGGTATATTTCGCATCGTAGTCGTACCAGCCATCGGTCAGGATATCGGTGACGGTCAGCGGGCGGTCGCCCATCACCGTGGTGGTCAGCTCGCGTCCCGGCGCGAAGGCCTCGACCATCACCGTTTCCGGCATGTCATCGGACAAAACGGGCGGGGCATTGGCCGCTTCCTGCACCAGATAGACCCCGACCGACGACCCCTCGTTGTTGGGTTTCACCACATAGGGCGGCGGCATCACATGCGCCGCGCGTACCGCGTCGCGCGCCGCAAGCACGCTTGCGACGACCGGCAGCCCGGCGGCGCGATAGGCCGCCTTGGTGCGCTCCTTGTCCATCGCCAGCGCCGAGGACAGGACACCGGAATGCGTGTAGGGCAGGCCCAGCCATTCCAGCAGACCCTGCACGCAGCCATCCTCGCCCCAGCGGCCATGCAGGGCGTTGAAGACGGTATCGGGAGAGATCTCTGTCAGACGCGTGGACAGGTCGCGGCCGGCATCGACCTCGACCACGTCATACCCTGCGTCCCGCAATGCGGCGGCGCATTCGCGCCCCGAGGACAAAGACACCTCGCGCTCTGCCGAGGGTCCGCCCTTGATCACCGCTATCAGGGAGGCTGTTCTGCTCGAACCAACCACCGCGTGCCTCGAAGTTCCGGACCCCTTGGACGGGCCCTGTCATTGTTATCTTGTCTGGTCTGCCTGCAGGCTTTCGCCCTTGTTGTCTTATGGGCTGCCGCCCGGGGCCGGTTCACCAACCCTCATTATCTCCCACTGTAACGTTATTCCGCTGTTTTGGAAAACCCTTTTTCGTACCTCCTCGCCGAGGGCTTCGAGATCGGCGGCACTGGCCCCGCCGGTATTGAGCAGGAAATTGGGATGCTTGTCGCTCATCTGTGCGCCGCCTTGTCGCGCGCCGCGCAGACCGGCGGCGTCGATCACCGACCACGCCTTCAAGTCGTGCACGTCATCGGCGCGCCCGGTCGAGGAAAACCCGCCCGGATTGCGGAACGTGCTGCCGGCGCTGCGCTCTTTGGTGGGCTGCGTGGCGTCGCGTTTGGCGATCTGGTCGTCCATCCGCGTGACCAATACCTCGGGGTCGCCCGCAGCACCTTGAAACGTCGCCTCGACGATCACCCAGCCCTCGGGCAGATCGCTGTGGCGGTAGGCGAGGCGCAGATCGTCAGGTGTCAACGTCACGATCTCGCCCGCCCGCGTGACGGCCCGAACCTCGATCAGGTGATCGGCCACATAGGCCCCGTAACAGCCCGCATTCATCCGCACCGCACCGCCGATGCTGCCGGGGATGGTGCGCAGGAAGGTCAGGTCGACGCCGGCCTCGGCGGCGCGGCGCGCCACATGCGCGTCAAGGGCGGCGGCCCCCGCGATCACGCGGTTCCCCTCGATCCGGATGCCGTTGAAGCCGCGGCCCAGCCGGATCACCACGCCGCGGATACCGCCATCGCGCACGATCAGGTTCGACCCGACACCCATGGCGAAGACCGGCACGTCGCCGGGCAACGAGGCCAGAAACGCCGCGAGATCGCCCGCGTCGGCGGGTTGCAACAGCCAGTCCGCCGGGCCGCCCACACGCAGCCATGTCAGATCGGAAAGCGGGCGGTCGCGGCTCAGCCGGCCCCTGGTTTGCGGAAGGTCCATCATGGCACCCGTCCTTGCCCGTTCACGCCGCAAAGATAAAGACCGGTCTCCTCCGGCGCGAGGTTCAGCCCGCCGCAACCCGCGCCAGCCGGTCGGGCAACCCCTTGGCCCAGGCGGTGATCGTCCCCGCACCCAGACAGACGACCATGTCGCCGGGCCGCGCCTCGGCCCGCACGAGGCGTTCCAGATCGTCCTCGTCGTCGAGCGCCACGGCATGCCGGTGCCCGTGGCGTCTCAGACCGGCGACCAGATCGTCGCGCCCCGCGCCGGGCACGGGGTCCTCGCCGGCGCTGTAAACGGGGGTGATTCCCACCACGTCCGCCTCGTTGAAACAGCCGCAGAAGTCATCGAAAAGGCTCGACAGGCGCGAATAGCGGTGCGGCTGATGCACGGCGATGACCCGGCCCGTCGTGGCCTGCCGCGCGGCGCGCAGCACGGCGGCGATTTCCACCGGATGGTGGCCGTAATCGTCGATCACCGTCACGCCGCCCACCTCGCCGACGCGGGTGAAGCGGCGATTGACGCCCTCGAAGGCGCCGAGCGCCGCGCGGATCTCGTCACGCTTCATGCCGAGATGACGCGCCACCGCCACGGCGCTCAGCGCGTTCGAGACATTGTGATCGCCGGGCATCGGCAGGGTGCAGCCCTCGATCATCAGCCCTTCGGCCTGCAACGCGATGTCGAAATGCGCCACGCCGCGCGCGTAGCGCAGGTTGATGGCGCGCAGATCGGCCTGCGCGTTGAAGCCGTAGGTCAGCACCCGACGGTCGCTGATCCGCCCGACCAGCGCCTGCACCTCGGGGTGATCGGTGCAGCACACGGCAAGGCCATAAAAGGGGATATTGCTGACAAAGTCGTGAAAGCCCTGCCGCAGCCGGTCGAAGCTGCCCCAATGCTCCATGTGCTCGGGGTCGATATTGGTGACGATGGCGATGGTCGCGGGCAGGCGGTTGAAGGTGCCGTCGCTCTCGTCGGCCTCGACGACCATCCATTCGCCCTGCCCCATCCGCGCATTGCTGCCATAGGCATGGATCACGCCGCCATTGATCACCGTGGGGTCGATCCCGCCGGCGACCAGAAGCTCGGCGACCAGTGTCGTGGTGGTGGTCTTGCCATGCGTGCCGGCCACCGCGATGTTGGATTTGAGCCGCATCAGTTCGGCCAGCATCTCGGCCCGGCGCACCACCGGCAGGCCAAGCCGGCGCGCCTCGTCCAGCTCGGCATTGCCCGGCTTGATCGCCGAGGAGATGACCACGACCTCGGCCCCCTCGAGATTGCCGGCGCGCTGCCCTTCGAAAATGCGCGCGCCCATCCCGGTCAGTCGCTCGGTGATCGGCGTGGTCTTCAGGTCCGAGCCCTGCACGTCATAGCCGTGATTGAGCAGCACCTCGGCGATCCCGGACATGCCGATGCCGCCGATCCCGACGAAATGAATGGGGCCCACATCCGTGGGCAGCTTGGTGGCGGCGTTCATGGCGTCCCGTCCTTTCCGTCCAGCTTCCATGCCAGCTCCTCGACCAGATCGGCAAGCTTTTGCGGCGCGTCGGGCAGGCCCTGAGACAGCGCCGCCTGCGCCATGAGGCCCGCCCCCTTCGCATCGCCCAAAACGGCGGCGATCTGCGCAGAAAGGCTTGCGGCGTCGAGCTTGCTTTCGGGAATGCGGATCGCGCCGCCCGCCGTGACCAGCCCGCGCGCATTGGCGGTCTGGTGATCGGCGGCGGCGGCGGCGTAAGGCACAAGGATCGCGGGCCGGCCTATGACCGAGATATCGGCGATGCTGGAGGCGCCCGCGCGGCTGATGACAAGCTGCGCCTCGCTCATCCGGGCCGGCAGGTCGCGGAAGAAGGGGCGCACATCGGCGTCGATCCCGGCCCCGGCATAGGCGCGCGCGACGCGGTCAAGATCCTCTTCGCGGGCCTGATGGCTGATGCGCAGGTTGCGCAGCATCTCGTCGGGCAGCGCCGCGATGGCACCCGGAACCACGTCGCTGAGAATGCGCGCGCCCTGGCTGCCGCCGATCACCAACACCGACATCGGATAATCGCCGGGCGGAATATAGGCGGCACCCGCGCGTTCCAGCACGGCGGCGCGCACCGGGTTGCCGACATGCAGACCCTCGGCCCCTTCGGGCAGGTCCGTCGGCCAGATGCCGCAGCCCACCACATTGACCCGCGGCGCGAAGATCGTGTTCACCCGGCCGAGAATGCCGTTCTGTTCGTGCACCATGCGCGGGCGGCGCAGAAGCCACGCCGCCGACAGCGCCGGGATCGTCGGATAGCCGCCGAAACCCACCACCGCGTCGGGCCGGTCACGCCACATCCGCAGCACGGCCCCCAGCACGCCACCGGCGACATGCAGGGGCGTCAGGATCTTGTTCAACAACCCGCCACGCGCGAAGGTGGCGCTTGCGACCTCCTCGATCTCGACCGAATGGGGAAACCCGCCCACGTAGCGCGCGCCGCGCGAATCCGTGCTCAGCCGGACGCGCCAGCCGCGGCGCAGCATGACCTCGGCCAGCGCTTGGGCGGGGAACATGTGCCCGCCGGTGCCGCCCGCGGCGATGATCAGATAGGGGTGTGTCCTGCTCATGGCCTGCCTCGCGCGTCTAGCGCCGACCGCGCAGCAGATCGCCGATCTGCCCCTGCGGCCGGGTCCGGGTGAAGGCCAGCAGCATGCCCATGGCGATCCCGGTGGCCAGCACCGACGATCCGCCATAGCTCACGAAGGGCAATGTCATGCCCTTGGCCGGCAACAGGCGCACGGCCACGCCCATGTTGATCAGCGCCTGCGCGCCCAGCACTGCGATCAGCCCGGTGCCGGCGAGCCGGATGAACGGATCGCGTTCGCGCATCAGCCGGACCAGCGAGCGCAGCACGATACAGGCGTAAAGCACGATGATGCACATCACCAGAACCAGCCCGTATTCCTCGGCGGCCACCGCGATGATGAAATCGGTATGCGCATCCGGCAGGGACCATTTCACCTGCCCCTCGCCCACGCCGACACCGAAGAACCCGCCCTCGCGGATGGCATTGGTGGCAAATCCCAGCTGCGTCGTTGGCTCCACCTCGGCGCTGAGAAAGCCGTCGATGCGGCGCGCGAAATGCTCGGAATTGGAATAGGCGAAGGTGCCCGCCAGCACCACGCAGGCCGCCATCACCAGCATCAGCGTCACCGGCGCACCGGCGACGAAATACATCACGCCCCAGCTGAACAGGACCAGCGCCGCCTGCCCGAAATCGGGCTGCAGCGCCAGAAAGCCGAGGATCACCATCATCAGCACGAAAGACCAGCTTCGCCCCGGCGGCCCGTTGATCTGCTGGCTTGCGGCGATCATCCAGGCCGTGGTGACGACGAAGGCCGGCTTGAGAAATTCCGACGGCTGCACGGACGCGACCCCCAGACTGTACCAGCGCGTGGCACCCTTGCCGAAATCCGTGCCCAGCACCGGCAGCAGGGCCAGCGCGACGAAGGCGCCGAGAAACCCGATCACCGACAGACGCCGCACCAGATCGGGGCGCATCATCGAGGTGATCACCATCGCCACCAGCGCAAGCCCCCCGAAGAACACCTGCCGCTGCACGTAATGGAACGGGGGCAGGCCGTTTTTCTCGGCCAGTGGCGGTGACGCGGCAAGGCCCAGCAGGATCCCCACGCCGCATAACAGCAGCACGCAGGAAAACGACCATTTGTCGATCGTGCGCCACCATGCCGGAAGCACGGGCTCCGCGTCCCTTTGGGGCACCGCCCCATAGACCATTTCCGTCATTTGCCTGCCGCCTCGTTCTGTCCGCGCCCCTTTTCGGGATCTGGCATCGACTGTAGCGATTTTCCGGGCCCGAGGCCAGAACTATCCCCCTGCCTCTCGGCAGGATTTCGCGGCACGGCCACAGGCATGCGCATGACCTTCGACACACTCACTGCCGGCGCGGGCGCGGCGGGGTTGCTCTGCGCGGCAGAGACCGGATTTGAACGAGGGTCAGCCGCCGGGCGAGCCGCCCCGCAACTTGACGAACCACTGCGACCCGGTAATATGCATCACAGATGCGCTTTTTGAAGGGCACAGTCACAGGGAGAACCACAACCATGACATCTCGCATTCGCGGCCTCGACCGCCGAAGCTTTCTTGCGGGCACGGCCGCGACAGGCCTGTCCTCCGGCATGATCCCGGGCATTGCGTGGTCGGCCGCCGACACGACCCCGAAGCGCGGCGGCACGATCCGCCATGCAAAGGGCCATGGCAACACCAACGACACGCTGGATCCGGCAACCTGGACCAACGGTTTCACGGTCGCCCTGCCGCTTGGCATGCACGGATATCTGACCAAGGTGGCGACGGATGGTACGGCCGAACCGGATCTGGCCGAAAGCTGGGACGCGACGCCGGATGCCAGAACATGGCGCTTCAGGATCCGGCGGGGGGTGACCTTTCATTCCGGCAAGCCGCTGAGCCTCGACGACATCATCGCGTCGATCAATCACCACAGGGGCGAGGAGTCCACTTCGGTCGCCAAGCCGCTTGTCGACCCGATCGTGAGCATCGCCAAGGAGGGCGACGACACGGTCGTGTTCGAACTGGCCGATGGCAGCGCCGACTTTCCCTTCGTGTTCACCGACTACCACATGGCGATCGTGCCCTCCGACGGCAGCGGCGGGATCGACTGGCGCGCGGGCGATGGCTGCGGAGCCTACAAGCTGATCGAATTCCAGCCCGGTGTCATCGCCCGTCTCGAGCGGCACACCGAGGACTGGAACCAGAACCGCGGCTGGTTCGACGCGGTCGAGATGCTGTCGGTCGTCGATGTGAACGCGCGGACATCGTCGCTGGTCTCGGGTGAGGTCGACGTGATCGACAAGCTCGATCTGAAGACCGTCAGCATGCTGGGGCGCGACCCCAGTCTCGCGATCCATTCGATCTCGGGGCCGCAATATTACAGCTTCGCCGCGCAGGCGGGCACCGCGCCGTTTGACGACGTGAATGTCCGGCTGGCGCTGAAATACGGAATCGACCGGCAGGAACTGGTCGACAAGATCCTGTTCGGGCACGGCACCGTCGGCAACGACCACCCCATCGGCCCGAGCTATCGCTTCCACGATCCGGAGATCGCCCAGAACAGCTACGATCCCGACAAGGCGAAATTTCATCTGCGCGAGGCCGGGCTCGACAGCCTTGACGTGACGCTTTCGGCGGCCGATGCGGCCTTTCCCGGGGCTGTGGATGCAGCGGTGCTGTACAAGAACTCGGCCAATGCTGCCGGGATCAACATCAACGTCAATCGCGTGTCCAATGATGGCTACTGGTCGGATGTCTGGCTGAAGCATCCGTTCTGCGCGGTCTACTGGGGCGGGCGGCCGACCGAGGATCAGATCTTCTCCACGGCCTACGAGTCCGGCGCGGCCTGGAATGACAGCAGCTGGTCGAACGCGCGGTTCGACGAGTTGCTGGTGCAGGCCCGGGCCGAGCTGGACGAGGATACGCGCCGTGCCATGTATTCCGAGATGCAGCAGCTTGTGTCCGAGGATGGCGGCACCGTGCTGCCGATGTTCGCGAATTTCGTCTTCGCGACCAATGGCAAGATCGCGCATGGCGACTTTGCATCCAATTTCGACATGGACGGCGAGCGCTGGATGGAACGCTGGTGGTTCGCCTGACCCCTCGTCACAACATTCAATAGGCGTGGTCGTCGGGCCGGGTCGCCGGCCGGACGATCGCGGCGCCTTCCCGAGGCGTCGGCGTCGGGTATCTGGACCAAGAAGAAGCCAAAGCCGCGGTTTCTTCTTGGCAAAAATATCCGAAATCCAAGGCTTAAAGCCGGGCGCGGACCTCGGCCATGAAATCCTCGCCGCGCCGCTCGAAATTGTCATACTGGTCGAAGCTCGCCGCCGCCGGGGCCAGCAGCACCACCTCGCCCGGCGCGGCCTCGGCCATGGCCGCCGCGACCGCGCGCGCCATGGTGGTGCAGATCTCGGCCTCCACGCCCTCTAGCCCGAGCGCAAATTGCGCCGCGTCGCGGCCGATCACGTAGGCCTTGCGGACGTTTTGCAGGCCGGGGGCGAGGCCGGCCAGCCCGCCCTCCTTTTCCAGACCGCCGCAGATCCAGCGGATGTTTTCGAAGGCCAGCAGCGCCTGGAGGGCGGCGTCGACATTGGTCGCCTTGCTGTCATTGACATAGCGCACACCGGCTGTCTCGGCGACGATCTGGCTGCGATGCGGCAGCCCCTCGAAGCTGTGAAAGCCCTGCTCGATCACCCGGGGGGCGAGGCCGAGTGTGCGACAGGCGGCATAGGCGGCGCAGCCGTTCTGGTGGTTGTGACGCCCCGGCAGGCCGCGCACCGCACGCAGGTCGATCGCGCCGACCTGTTTGCCCTTGCGGTACTCGCTCAGGAACCCCTTGTTGGCGAAGACGCCCCAGCCCGGACCCGACAGCTTGCCCGCGACCGAGACCCGGATCACGCGGTCATCGCCGCGCCCCTCGCCGAGTTGTCCGGCCAGATGCCGCCCCTCGGCCTCGTCGATGCCGATCACCGCGCGGTCCGGGCCGCCCTCGACAAACAGCCGCCGCTTGGCGGCGAAATAGCCGCCCAGGCCACCGTGCCGATCCAGATGATCGGGCGAGAGATTGGTGAACACCGCCACATCGGGGGTCAGCGCGCGCGCCAGTTCGATCTGGTAGCTCGACAGTTCCAGCACCACCACGCCGCCATCGCCGGGTGGGTCGATATCGAGGACGCCCCGCCCGATATTGCCCGCGAGTTGCACCGACCGCCCCGCGGCAGTCAGCACATGATGGATCAGCGCCGCGGTGGTGGATTTCCCGTTCGAGCCGGTGACGGCGATCACCCGCGGCGGCACGTCGAACCCGTCCCAATCCTCGGTGGCCAGCGAGCGGAAGAACAGCCCTATATCGTTGTCGACCGGCACGCCCGCTGCCAGCGCCGCCGAGACCACCTTGTGCGGCGCGGGATAGAGATGGGCGATGCCGGGGCTGACGATGAGCATGGCGACATCCTCGAACGCGCCGGCGCGGGTCAGATCGCGCACCTCCAGCCCCTCGGCCTCGGCCTGCGCGCGGGCCTCCGGGTTGTCGTCCCAGCACAGCGGCTGCGCGCCGCCGGCCCGCAACGCGCGCGCCGCCGAAAGGCCCGACCGGCCCAGCCCAAGCACGGCAATGCATCCGCCCTCAACGCCCCTGACAGGTATCATCTCGCCCCCCACGTTCCTTGGCCACGCCATTTGCGCCGGGAGCGGTCGGAGTTGCAAGCCGATGCGTGGCACGCAGCTTTCTGCAGGGTCGCAAAAGAAATGACTCGACATAACCGGAATTGTGGTTATCTTTGCTGCATGAGTATCACAAGCCCCACCGCCCGCGCACTCGCCGCCCTTGGCCATGACGCCCGTCTCTCGATCTACCGGCTGCTGGTGAAGGCCGGCGACGGGGGCCTGCGCGTCGGCGAGATCGCCGAGCATCTGGGCCTCGCGCCCTCGACGCTGGCGCATCACCTGAAGGCGCTGGTCGAGGCCGGGCTGGTGGTGCAGGAAAAACGTGGTCGCGAGGTGGTCAACATGGCCGATTACACGGCAATGAACGGGCTCGTGCAATTCCTGACCAGGGAATGCTGCACGGGCGTGACCTTGAAGGCCCGCGAGGATGCAGTCTGAACGACGGTATTTTCGCGGCCAAAGAAACGACAAATCCGGAGATTTGGATATGACGGACACGACCCTTCTCCCCTCAGCCGCACTGGCCCGCGCGGTCTGGCGCGATCACCACGTCTGGCTGGCCTCGGCGCTGATTCTGGCCGGGCTGGCACTGGTCGATCCGGGCCAAGCCTGGCAAAGCCTCGGCTTTACCGCCGACGCGCTCTTGCGCACCGCGCCGTTCCTGATCCTGTCGATCGCGGTCGCGGCATGGGCGACGGCTACCGGGGCCGACAACCTGATCGCGCGGGCCTTTACCGGCGCGCCGGCGGTGATGATCCTGTTTGCCGCCCTTGCCGGCGGGCTGTCACCGTTCTGTTCCTGCGGGGTGATCCCGCTGATCGCCGCGCTTCTGGCGATGGGGGTGCCGCTATCGGCGGTGATGGCGTTCTGGCTGGCCTCGCCGGTGATGGACCCGTCGATGTTCGTGCTGACCACGGGCGTTCTCGGGGTCGAGTTCGCGATCGCCAAGACACTGGCCGCCCTCGGCCTCGGCGTCGCCGGGGGCTGGGTGGTGCACCTTCTGGGCCGCGCCGGTGCCCTGAACGATCCGCTGCGCCCCGGCATCGGCAATGGCGGCTGCGGCGGTGGCAAGGTCCGCGATCCCAAGCCGGTGACGTGGCGCTTCTGGGCCGAGCCTGAACGCCGCGCCAAGTTCGGGCGCGAGGCGCGGAACGTGACGCTGTTTCTGGCGAAATGGCTGACGCTGGCCTTCCTGCTCGAAAGCCTGATGCTGGAATTCATCCCCGCCGAGACGGTGACCTCGGTTCTGGGCGGCAGCGGCATCGGCCCCATAGCCCTTGGCACGCTCGTCGGCGTGCCCGCCTATCTCAACGGGTATGCCGCGCTGCCGCTGGTCGGCGGGCTGATCGGGCAGGGCATGGCGCAGGGCGCGGGGCTGGCCTTTCTGGTCGCCGGCGGCGTGACGTCGCTGCCCGCCGCCATCGCGGTCTGGGCGCTGGTCAAGCCGCGGGTCTTCGCGCTTTACGTCGCGCTGTCGCTGTCGGGGGCCTTCGCGGCGGGGCTGCTGTTCCAGCTTTGGGGCACGCTCCAGATCGGATGACGCAGGTGCTGCGGCGCGGGATCGACCCCGCGCCGCCGATTTCGCAAATGAATAAGAAATAGACACAAGGCTGTTACATTGGCATTCTAGTCGGGTCTCGGAATGTTGAAGAAACAGAGGAGCCATCATGACCCGTATCACGACCCTCACCGCCTTTCTCGCGCTGACGCTGGCCCTGCCCGCGCAGGCCGAGTTCAAGCTGAGCGATCGCTACACCGACGCCGATGGCGACCTGATCGCCGATATCCCCGAGGACAGTTCCGAATGGCTTGACCCCGATACGCTGATCTTCGCCTATACCCCGGTCGAGGACCCGGCGGTCTATGCCGATGTCTGGCAGGAATTTCTCGATCACATGGCCGAGGTGACCGGCAAGAACGTGCAGTTCTTTCCGGTGCAATCCAACGCCGCCCAGATCGAGGCGATGCGCGCCGGGCGTCTGCATGTCGCGGGTTTCAACACCGGCGCCAACCCGATCGCCGTGGCCTGCGCGGGCTTTCGGTCCTTCGCGATGATGGCCGCCGCGGACGGATCCTTCGGCTACGAGATGGAGATCATCACCTATCCCGGATCCGGCATCGGGTCGGTCGAGGATATCCGCGGCAAGGAGCTTACATTCACCTCCGAAACGTCGAATTCCGGTTTCAAGGCACCCTCGGCGCTTCTGAAGGGCGAATTCGACATGATCGCGGGCGAGGATTACGACACCTCGTTCTCGGGCGCGCATGACAATTCGGTGCTGGGTGTCGCCAACAAGGACTACATCGCCGCATCGATCGCAAACTCGGTCAAGGCCCGGATGATCGACCGCGACGTTGTTTCCGAGGATCAACTCGAAGTGGTCTACCAGTCGCAGACCTTCCCGACGACCGGGTACGGCACCGCCCACAACCTGCATCCCGACCTGCAGGACAAGATCAAGGAGGCGTTCTTCAGCTTCGACTGGGAGGGCACCAAGCTTCTGGAAGAGTTCGAGAAGTCCGGCGAGGCGCAATTCGTCGAGATCACCTTCAAGGATGACTGGGAAGTGATCCGCACCATCGACGCGGCCAACGACGTCACCTACGACTGCAACTGACGCATCCTTCCTGTTGCGATCTGTGGGCGGCTGCGTGCCGCCCACTGTGTTTTGACGAAAGAGGCCGCCATGCTGACCCTCGACGGGCTGTCAAAGACCTACAAGACCGGCGAAACCGCGCTCAGCGATGTGACACTGGAGGTGCCGAAGGGCCAGATCATGGGGCTGATCGGACCATCGGGGGCGGGCAAGTCGACGCTGATCCGCTGCATCAACCGTCTGGTGGAGCCCACTCAGGGCCGGGTCCTGCTGGGCGATGTGGATCTGGTGCGGTTGGGCAAGCGTGACCTGCGCCGCCAGCGCCGCCGGATCGGCATGATCTTTCAGGAATATTCCTTGGTCGAGCGGCTGACGGTGATGGAAAACGTGCTGTCGGGGCGGCTGGGATATGTGCCGTTCTGGCGCAGCTTCCTGCGCAAGTTCCCCGGCGCGGATATCCAGCGCGCTTACCAGTTGCTCGACCGCGTCGGGCTGATCGACCATGCCGACAAGCGCGCCGATGCCCTGTCGGGCGGGCAGCGCCAGCGCGTCGGCATCGCGCGCGCATTGGCCCAAGACCCCGAACTGCTGCTGGTGGACGAGCCCACAGCCAGCCTCGACCCCAAGACCAGCCGCCAGATCATGCGCCTGCTGACCGAGATCTGCGCCGAGCGCGACCTGCCGGCCATCGTCAACATCCACGATGTGCCGCTGGCCCAGCAGTTCATGCAGCGAATCGTCGGGCTGCGCGCGGGCCGCGTGGTGTTCGACGGCCCGCCAGCGGATCTGACCGAAGCGGCCCTGACCACGATCTACGGCGAAGAGGACTGGAACGCGATGCGCCAGGGCGACGAGGAACAGGCCCAAGCCGAAGCCGATGCGCGCGCCCGGATCGCGGCATTGGCGCAATGAGCCCGCAGGACTACCCTACCACGTGGCGCCGCCCGCCGCAGATCGTGCGCGACAAACGCTGGCGCATCGCCCTGCAGATCGGCATCGTTCTCTACCTCGTGCTCGCCATCGGCACGGTCGAGGTGGACTGGAACCGCGTCTATCAGGGGCTGGAACGCGGCCAGCGCTTCGTCATGGGCTTCCTGCAACCCGATTTCACCAGCCGCTGGTCCGATATCGGCAAGGGCCTGTCGGAAAGCCTGACCATGACGCTGACCTCGACGGTAGTGGGCGTTTTGATCTCGGTGCCCATCGGCGTGGGGGCCGCGCGCAACCTCGCCCCGCGCGCGGTGTACTATGTCTGCCGCAGCATCATCGCGGTCAGCCGGTCGCTGCAGGAGATCATCATCGCGATCTTTCTCGTGGCGATGTTCGGCTTCGGCCCTTTCGCGGGGTTCCTCACGCTCAGCTTCGCCACAATCGGCTTCATCGCCAAGCTGCTGGCCGACGATATCGAGGAAATCGACCCGACCCAGGTCGAGGCGATCCGCGCCACAGGCGGCTCGTGGGGGCAACTGGTGAATTACGCGGTCCAGCCCCAGGTCATGCCGCGGCTGATCGGGCTGTCGCTCTACCGGCTCGACATCAATTTCCGGGAATCGGCGGTGATCGGCATCGTCGGCGCGGGCGGCATCGGGGCAACGCTCAACACCGCCATCGACCGCTATGAATATGACAGCGCCGGGGCGATCCTGCTGATCATCATCGGGCTGGTGATGGTCGCCGAATACGGCTCCAGCTATCTGCGAAAGTTCCTGCAATGACCGAAATCAGCCATTACAGCCAGGTCTGGGCGCACCGCACCCCGCGCAAGCGGCTTTTCATGTGGATGGGCTGGCTGGCACTGGTGGCGCTGTTCGTGTTCTGCTGGCAGTTGATGACCCGCGACACGATCTGGGCCTTCGTCGCCGACGCCCCGCGCCAGGCCGCCGATATCGGCAACCGGATGATGCCGCCACGCTGGTCCTACCTGCCCGAGCTTTGGGGCCCGCTCTGGGACACGATCAACATCGCCACATTGGGCACCATCGGCGGCGTGATCATGGCGGTGCCGGTGGCCTTTCTGGCGGCGCGCAACACCACGCCCTCGCTGCACATCCTGCGCCCCGCAGCACTTTTCGTGATCGTCGCCTCGCGCTCGATCAACTCGCTGATCTGGGCGCTGCTTCTGGTGGCGATCATCGGGCCGGGCCTGCTGGCGGGAATCGTCGCCATCGCGCTGCGCTCGATCGGCTTTGTGGGCAAGCTGCTCTACGAGGCGATCGAAGAGACCGAGATCAGCCAGATCGAGGCGATCGAGGCCACCGGCGCCAGCGGCGCGCAGGTGCTGAATTACGGCATCGTGCCGCAGATCATGCCGGCCTTCTGGGGCATCTCGGTGTTTCGCTGGGATATCAACATCCGTGAAAGCACGATCCTCGGGCTGGTGGGCGCGGGCGGCATCGGGCTCAAGCTGCAGGCCTCGCTCAACACCCTTGCCTGGAGCCAGGTGACCGTGATCCTGCTTCTGATCCTCGCCACCGTGGTGCTCAGCGAATGGGTCTCGGCCCGGATGCGCCATGCCATCATCTGACGGGGCACCGACCACGGGACGCCGCGCGCCCGAAAGGTCGGACTCCGGGTATTTGGACCAAGAAGAAACCCGGAGCGCGCTGTTTCCTCTTGGTAAAAATACCCAAAATTCGATGCCTGAAACCTGGTGCACCACGGAATATCATGCCCGTGGCTCCGGCGCGCGGATGATCTGACCGCGCGCAATGGACATGGATTTGACGATGGCATGCACCGCATCGCCCGGTGCCAGCCGCATCTGGTCGGCCGCGCGCCGGGTGATGCGCGCGACGATCTCGTGGCCCGCGACATCGATATGCACAAGCACCCCCGGCCCGGTCCCCGACACGCTGCGCAGGACGGTGCCCGGCACGATGTTCTGCGCCGACAGCCCCTCGGGGCGCTGGCGCGACAGGATCACGTCCTGCGCCATGATCCGCACCCGCACCTCGCGGCCCGGCGCATCGGTGATCCCCGGCAGGAAAAGCGGCCCGGTCGGCCCCTCGAGCCGCGTCAGACCGTCGGCGTCCCGTTCGATGATCGTGGCGGGCAGCATCGCGGCCAGCTCGCGGATCCCCATGGCCCGCAGGGCGGCGGGATCGGCCATGACCGCCGCCGTCGGCCCCTCGGCCACCATGCGCCCGGCCTCGATCACCACCATCCGGTCGGCCAGAAGCTGTGCCTCGGCCATGTCATGGGTGACAAGCACGACCGGCATGTCGAGATGCGCGCGCAGCGCGATCACCTCGGCCTGCAGCCGTTCGCGGGTGGCGCGGTCCACCGCCGAAAACGGCTCGTCCAGCAACAGCGCCTGCGGCCGCCGCGCCAGCGCCCGCGCAAGTGCCACGCGCTGCTGCTGCCCGCCCGACAGCTGCGCGGGCCGGCGGGTCTCCAGCCCGTGGAGATTCACCAGATGCAGCAGGCGCCGGGCCTCGTACTCGTCGGCGCGGTCCATCGCCGCCATGACATTGCGCACCGCACTCATATGCGGGAAAAGCGCATAGGCCTGAAACACCACCCCCAGCCGGCGACGGTGCGCGGGGCGGTTCACGCGCGCGCCCGTATCCAGCCACGTGGTGCCGCCCGCGGCGATCCGCGCCTCCTGCGGGTGCCAGAGCCCGGCGATGCTGCGCAGCACCGTGGTCTTGCCCGAGCCCGACGGCCCGACCAGCGCCAGCACCTCGCCCGCCTCGGCCCGGAACGCCACGTCCAGCGGGATCGGCCCGGTCGCCCGCAGCCTCACCTCCAGCGCCATCAGGACAATCTCCGTCCGACACGCGCCGACAGCCAGTAGGTCACCGCGATGGTGACCAGCGAGATCCCCACCAGCACCGCCGACATCACCGCAGCACCCCGGTTGTCGAAGGCCTGCACCCGGTCGTAGATCGCGATCGCGATGGTCTTCGTTTCGCCGGGGATCGAGCCGCCGACCATCAGCACGATACCGAACTCGCCCAGCGTATGCGCGAAGGTCAGCACCATCGCCGTCATCACCCCCGGCCAGGCCAGCGGCAGCTCCACCCGCCACAGGCTGCGCGCGGGTGACATGCCGCAGGTCGCAGCGGCCTCGCGGACCTCGACGGGCACCGCCTCGAAGCCGCGCTGCGCGGGCTGGATCGCGAATGGCAGGTTGAAGATGACAGAGGCCACCACCAGCCCCTCGAAACTGAAGACAAGCTGATTTCCGAAGAGGCTTTGCCACAGATCGCCCACCGGCGAATTGCCACCGAAGGCGACCAGCAGGTAGAAGCCGAACACAGTGGGCGGCAGCACCAGCGGCAACATCACCAGCGCCTCGATCAGCCCCTTGCCCAGGAACCGCCGATAGGCCAGCGCCCGGCCGAGGATCACCGCCACCGGCAGCAGGATCACCACGGTCCAGCCCGCGAGCCGCAGCGACAGCCCAAGCGCGGTCCAGTCCATGATCTATTCGTCCCCGGGCCGTTCGAACCCGTGGCGCGCCATGATCGCGCGCGCGCGCGGTTCCTGCATGTAGGCATAGAATGCCTCGGCCACCGGACCGGCCCCGTTCAGCAGCACCATGCGTTGGCGCAGCGGCGCGTGCCAGCCCCCGGGGATCAGCGCATGGCTGCCGCGCGCACCGACCTCGGGGGCCAGCGCCAGCGAATAGGCGATGATCCCGCCCGCCGCATTGCCCGACAGCGCGAATTGCGCGGCCTGTGACACGTTCTCGCCCAGCACCATCACGGGTTGCAGATCCTCCCAGAGGCCGCGGGTGATCAGCGCCTCTCGCGCGCGCATGCCGTAGGGCGCATGTTCGGGGTTGGCGATGGCAAAGCGGGTGATCCCGCCCGCCGTCAGCATCCTCTCCAGCGCGTCGAGATCGGCGTCCGGTGTCAGCGTCGAGCCCTCGGGCACGATAATCACGAGCCGGCCGAGCGCATAGAGGTCTCCTGCGTCGCGGGTGAAGCCGTCCGCGTGCAGATCGGCGACGAACGCCTCGTCGGCGGCCATGAACAGCTCGAACGGCGCGCCCGCGCGGATCTGCCGGGCGAAATTGCCGGTGGAGCCAAAGGCCAGCCGCACCGCCTGCCCGGTTTCGGCGGCAAAGGCCTCGGCCAGTTCCGTGACGGCAAATTGCAGATCCGACGCGGCGGCGATCACCGGCGCATGATCCTGCGCCGCCCCCCGCAGCGGCATCGCCGCGATCAGGGCTGTCAGCGCGGCCCATAGTATCCGGCGCGAGAGGGAAAAGAGCATGACCAACCCCTGATATGTTCCGCCATACATATCGCCGCGCCATGTCCTCCGAGTCAACCGTTATTCCCGCCGAACCATATCGCCCCCGACTCAGGGATCGGGCAGCGCGTCTAGGTGGCCTTGCGTGATGACGATATGCGGGTGATCTTCAGGCAGGGCGGCGCGGAAGATGGCCAGCGCCTGATCCAGCATCGCACGCCCCTCCGATACGCGGTCTGTCTCACCCAGAAGCCTCCCGAGATTGCTTAGGTGGATCGCATAGCCAGGATGCGCCTCACCGATGGTCGCGCGGTCAATCTCCAGAGCCTCGCGGCAAAGCCCCTCGGCCTCGTCATACCGCCCCTGCGCCTCCACCACGCTCGCAAGGTTGTTCACCTGCTCGGCGTAAGCGGCGCTTTCCGCCCCCTCTGCCTCCTTAACCCGTGCGATGAGGTCTTCGTGAACACGCACCGCCTCTTCTCCCTTGGCCAGCCGCCAACAGAGCCGGGCGTATGCCTCAAGATGGGCAAGGTCGTCCGACAGATGGGACGCGCGTTTATAATGGCCATAGGCATCGTGCCAGCGGATTTCGGCCTCCGCCACCTCGCCCCGACCGTAGGCGGCGCGGGCGGTTTCCTGCACGGCAAGCTCGTTGCGGCTCTCGATCTCGGCGAAGATATCGTCGGCGAGGGAGTAATCCCCCTCCTCCAGCGCCGCCT